>Ga0209536_100002172_pt1 | contig 31902 bp, 28 predicted proteins | sample DeeMarSeWOR28_12_FD_187461 | JGI IMG/M metagenome (GOLD analysis project Ga0209536, IMG submission 187461) | Marine sediment microbial communities from White Oak River estuary, North Carolina - WOR-2-8_12 (SPAdes) (version 2) | ecosystem: Environmental > Aquatic > Marine > Intertidal zone >... | reverse complement strand
AACCCCTTATCCTATAAGGTCTGGCAGGGTAGCTCAATCGGCAGAGCAGCGGAATCATAATCCGTGGGTTGGGAGTTCGAGTCTCCCCCCTGCCATTGCAATGCAACGACTTATGAGCGCACCCCGCTCCCGTTCCCCCGGTTGTGAGCTCCGTATCCTGATCTTCAATCCCCTTCACCCGTTTGCAGGCCCTCATAGAAGCGCCACTGCGCCTCATAGTCACGTGTCAGCTGGAGCCCAGTGATGCGGGCACGCACCATCTCCACCGGCATCCGCCCGCCGAGCAGCACCACATCGTGATACGCGCGTGCCGTCATGCGACCGGACTCCACTTGCTCGCGGTAGAGCGCGTAGAACTGCAGCCCCCCGACCAGATAAGCGATTTGGTAGAGCGGGGACGCAATCGCTGTGCGGCGCGCCTCCGCCACCGCGTTGGCCCGTTCGTGGCCCACCCGCTCCACCAGGAAGTCGATCGCCTGTTGCGGCGTCCAATTACCCAGCTGGAAGTTCAGCGAGAAAACGATGCGGGCCGCCCGGTGCAGGCGCCAGAACAGCATGCCGATTCGGTCCTCGTCGCTTCGCGGGAAGTCGTTCTCCCACAACAGCAGCTCCCAGTACAGCGCCCAACCCTCGCCCCAGAACGGCGTGCTGGGGCGGTGCGAGTTGAAGCGACTGCTCATGAAGCCTTGCAGGTGGTGGCCGGGGATCAGCTCGTGATGCACCGTTGCGAAGTTGAACGACGGCGTGTTCCCTCGCATGCTCATCAGTTTGTCCTCGTGCGTCATTCCCGCCGTCGGGTAGGAGACGCGAGTCGTCTCGCCGCCGCTGAAGAACGGATTGCGGAGCTGCGCCTCCGGCGTCTGCATCGCTAGGCGCCAGACCTCCCTGGCCAGCGGCGGCATCGTGATGACGTCCAGCGCTTCGATGAAGTTCTCCGAGTACTCGGCGATCTCGAAGATCACCCAAGGCTTCTCTCCTGGCGGCGGTGCCAGTGTCTTCACGTGCTCCAGCGCCGCTTGCCAGTCGTCGCCGAACCCCATCGCCTGCGATACGGCCCTGAACTCGCTTTCAGTCCGTTCGAACTCGGCCCAGCCGATGGCGATGAGCTCGTCAGGCGTGTACGGGATCATCTCCAGGGCGAGGTAGGCCCGCAGTCCGTCCGCCAGCACCGGGTCACCGACGATCGGTGCGAGCTCGCCAGGCCGTATCCCGACCAGTTGATCCTCGATCGCCGTCGCATACGATTCCAGCGCTTCATTCAGCCGCGTGTTCGGCTCTGTCGCCCACCATGTGTACAGCGGGTCATAGCCCGAATAGAACGTATTAAAGTCGTCCACCGCGCTCTGCAGCTGGCGCACGTACGCCGCCGCACGTGCCGCGGCCGCCGGCGTGTGACCGGCTCCCGAGGCTGGCTCGTCTGCGCTCGGCGCCGCGTCCATGAGACCCCGCGTGAGCCCTTCGACCTCGGCTGCCACGTCGTTCATGGTTTCGGCCGTCTGTCGCGGGTCGGCCCGCACACGGTCGAATTGCCCCTCCTGGAGTAAGCGCAGCCGGTCCGCGAACGGGACCAGCGGTGCGATCTCCGCCCAGCGCTCCTCGTCCAGCCCCAGCATCTCCCGGTCGAAGCGGATCCGATTGCGCAGCAGGATGTAGTCGATTCGACCCTCCTGGCTCAGCGCATCGAAGTCGAGCTCACGCAACCGTGCCTGCCACCCGTCGTAGAACTTGTCCAGCCGCGCCTGACGCGCCGGCGAGTGATCGATGGGGTAGCGGCGATTCAGGGCGGCCAGGTCTAGACGGTAGCGGTCCAACACGACTCGCATCTCGCTCTCGTTACGCGCCTGCTCGACAAGGGCAGACAAGACCGGCGGATCCGCGGCCCAACCGCCCGTTGCCGCAGGTGCCTCCATGTCCTGACCCGCAAGACTTCCCGGCCCGACGGCCATGAGGAGCGCTGCCATGAAAGCGGCGAGCCGTGTGGCAAGTCTGTTGTACTGGAAATGCATAGCGGTACCTCCTTGGGAGTGGAACCTTTTGAATCTTTCACGAGTTCGAGCGGCGCGCAAACGATGTCTTGGGAACATTGGACATGGAACGTTTGAGGTACCCATCTCGTTGCCTTGTCTGTGCTGAGTTCGCATCTTGCAGCAGCCCTGGCCATCAGCTCTCTGGCCGCTGAACACCCAATATGTTCGGCTGTAACAGGAGGCGGCGATGAGTCTGTCTGTCAAAGGTTTGGCCCTCACGGCAGCGATCTTCTGGGGCGCGCTCATGTTTCTCATGGGCATCGCTCACATCGTCTGGCCCAGCTACGGTTTGGCGTTCCTCGAAACGGTCGAGTCCATCTACCCCGGCTACACGATCGGTGGCTTTGGCTCGGTGATCGTTGGGACCATGTACGCGTTGGTGGATGGCGCTATCGGAGGAGCCATCTTTGCCTGGCTGTACAACAAGCTCTCCGCGCTGCCTCCGGCCGTGGCGTGAGGCGTCTGGGATAAGTAGAAAAGAAAGGCCCCAATCTGCCCTCGGCAGGGCGCGTTGCCCTGTCTGAGCCTGGTTAGGACGATCCCATGCGATACCGGCTCCTTGTGACCCTTGGTCTCCTGCTGCTCGCGAGTGCCCCGCATGCCCACACGCAAGAGAGCTCTCAGGATAGTCTGTCGAGGGAACCAGTGTACACACCGTTCACTCAGCGGCCAGAGCTCTCGGACCGGCGTGAGGCTCTGATGTCCGTCCAGCGACACCACCCCAAGGACCTTCGGGAAGCTGGCGTCGGCGGCAAGGTCGCGCTCTGGGTGTTTATCGATGTGGACGGTAGAGTGAAGAACACCGTAGTCCACGAGAGTTCGGGCTACCGGGCGCTCGACCAGGCCGCGGAGGCGGCGAGCAGAGAATTCTCTTTCGCTCCTGCCCGTCTACATCAGAGGGTAGTGCCGGCGTGGGTCAATATCCCTATCACTTTCGAAGCGAAGCTCTCAGTCCCGGACGATGCCGCCGTCGCTCATGCAACCGTGAGCGATATCGACGGCAACGTGTACCCTACAGTAAGAATCGGCGAGCAGCATTGGATGGCGACCAACCTGCAGGTGACACGAGACCCGGCGGGTGGGCAGATAGCGAGCTTCTTCTTCAACGATGATTCCTTGAGGTATGCTGGCCAGGGTCGATTGTATACGTGGGACGTTGTAATGAATGGTTCGATGGAACCCGGCGCCCAGGGTCTCTGCCCGGACGGCTGGCATCTGCCTAGGGATGAGGATTGGACGCAGTTGTTCGACTACCTCAAGGGCTTGGGTGCCGAACTCATGGCTGGTGGCTCCACTGGTTTTGAGGCATCGCTCGACGGTGGTGCCGACTATCGCGGCAACTACGTGTATCGTGGGGACTTCGCCCTCTTCTGGAGTTCGACCGAAGTGAGTGAAGAAAGGTCGTATCACCATTCTGTGTCGGCAGACGGCGAGCTCGACAAGTTCGCTGCGATGAAGGGTGCCCGCATTTATGTCCGTTGCGTTGAAGACTGAGCGCCGCGTCCGGACGAGTGGATCACGGTCGAACTGGGTGGCTAGCGGCTGAGGGGGAAATAGCGGAGGAATCCCCAAGTTCGAGGCATAGCCCCATGGCTATCTGTAGGCCCCCTTCGCCGAGCACCGAGGGGTTTTTCTTTTGTGGCGACGGTGCCACACCGTATGTTGCCAGGTGGCAGCGTATTGCTGTAACCGTATATGTTTCAATGTGTTAACCGATCAGATGGGGTCAGTCCAGAAATTGCAGAGAGCCGATACCGGAAGTGGTTGTGCGGTGCGCATCGGGCGTACCGCCTTGGTAAACTCCGCCGTATCGGGAGAATGTAACATGAGCACGACGAGACGGATTTTCGCCTGGGTCCCGCCTCTTGCCCTTGGAATGACCCTGGTACTATCCGCTGGATGCGGTGACGACCCCAGCGGGCCGAGCCTGGCCGATCTCGTGATCGCCACCATCTCAACGGGTGCCGACACTGATGCTGACGGCTACACGGTGATGGTGGACAGCACGTTGAGTCGGAACATCGGCGCTACCGATACTGCCACCTTCACCAACTTGGCGACGGGTGACCACAGCGTCGAGTTGAGCGGTCTCGCCGACAACTGTTTCGTAGACGGCGCGAACCCGCGCACGGTGAACGTGAGTGGCAGCGGCGGTTCGATGACATTCGACGTCGTATGCAACTCGCTCACAGGAAACGTAGAGTCGATCACCTCGACAACCGGTGTCAGCATCGATCCTGACGGCTACACTCTCGAGATCGATAGTGTTGCAGAGGGGCCGATCGGTGTGAACGACACGGTCACGGTAAACGATCTGGCCATAGGCGAACATACCGTCGAGCTGTTGAACGTTGCGCCTAACTGTGCGGTTTCGGGTGACAACCCGCGTACGGTGACGATTCCGGACGATGTTCCCGATCCCAATGGTGGCACCGCGTCGACGACGTTTGCCGTCAACTGTATACCGGCGCTTGGAGATCTGGTTGTCTGGGCGTCCACGACGGGAGAGGACCTCGATCCGGATGGCTACACGGTGACGATCGATGGGTCTTCGAACCAGAACATCGCCACCAACGGCAATGTGACGTTCACGAACCTGGATGTCGGAATCCACACGGTGTTGCTGACCGGGGTCGCTCCCAATTGCAGCGTCACCGGTACGAACCCGCGGGATGTCGACCTGGAGTTCGGTGCCAACGCCGATACCTTTAACATCACGTGTGAGACGCTTGGTAGGATCGTCTTCGATTCGGACGGCCCCGGCAACCGCGAGATCTATGTCTTCGATGGCGACGGTTCGAATGATTCCAGGCTGACCATCGACCCGGCGACCGACCAGATGCCTGTGTTCTCTCCGGACGGCTTGATGATCGCCTTCACGAGTGATCGTGACGCGGCGGAGGATGATATCTGGGCGATGAACGCCAACGGCACGGGCCTGGTCCAGCTGACAAACACCTGGAGAAACCGAGAGCCGGCCTGGTCGCCCGACGGCACGCAGATCATCTGGACGCGGGACAGAGGACCGATCGACGTCTGGATCATGAACGCCGACGGGACGAATGAGACGAACCTTACTCAAAGTGATGTTTCTCGCGACGACCAGGCGGAATGGTCGCCGGACGGGACGAAGATCGTGTTCCGTTCGGACCGGGATGGGGCGTTTGGGGTCTACGTGATGAACGTCGACGGAAGCGGCGTGACGAGACTCATCAGTAACGCCGGCAACCCCAGCTGGTCCCCGGATGGGACGAAGATCGCGTACGTGAGCGACGTTAGCGGCGACCTTGATGTCTGGGTGATGAACGCCGACGGATCGAATCAGGTGAACCTGACGGCCGATGCGGCTGTGGATGGTTATCCGGCCTGGTCCCCAACGGGCTCGCAGATCGTATTCAGCTCGGATCGTAGTGGGACCTTCGATATCTGGGTTATGCGCGCCGATGGTACGGGCTTGCAGCGCCTGACGGACGCCACCGGCACCGACCTGTGGCCAAGCTGGAGCCGGCAGTGAGATAGAGTATCGAAGCCCGCTTTGCTGCTCTGTGTGAAGGCGCCCTGTCTGGGCGCCTTCACCACAAGTCCCTCCTGTTACTTACCGCACGGCGACCTACGATTCCGTCCCGACCTCGCCAGACACCACCCTAGCTGAAAACTGCAACTGGCGCGCTTCCGTATATTTGCCAAGGACCACGGTCCCAAGTGGCGGCTTTCGGGGACCCGTTTCATTGCCTCCGCATTTCCGCTGATTCGTCTTCCAGAGGTGACGGGCAGGGGTTAGGTTTGTGCTCGGTGGGGTAGTGTCGCGCGCGACTCACGGTGTGGCGCGGATCGTAAACGCGTCCGCACGCTGATGCCGGCGCCTACTTGAGGATTGAACGAGCCCCGGTATTGACATGGCAACAGGTGAACGGCTTCAACCGACAGGCAAGTCGCTGCGAGCGTTTGTCACTCTATCGCGGCAAATCATGCACCTCGCGAACAAGGAAACTCGGCGCAGCGATTTCCTGCGCGCCCTGTCAAAGAGGCTGTTGCAGTTCTCGGGTTGTGATGCGCTCGAGCTGCGGCTGCGCGGCAACGTTGAGTACCGCGTGCGCGCCGTATGTAGACCGGAAGAATCGTTCGTGTATGAACCGCTGCGAACCGATGAAGAGAAGGGCGCCTCAGTCCCCTCCCACGATACACATGTACCGGGGCTTAAGGGAATCATTCTCGATGAGCTGAGCGGAGCCATTGACTCCGCGGCACCGTGCTTCACTCCGTACGGTAGTTTCTGGACAGGCGATGTTGGACAGACGGTGGCCAGTCACTCGGCGCAGACGAACGTTGACCCGGACTTTCGGGGAGCGAGCTCGGTGGCGCTGGTCCCTTTCGCGGTCGACGTCAACAACGTTGGAGTTTTGAGGCTGGAATGTTCACGGCAGCACGCTTTTTCGCTTGACACTATCGAGTCCTACGAGGTGGTGGGGGAAACGCTCGGACTGGCCATAGCCCAGAGGCGCTCTCAAGCCGCGCTACACGAGCGCGTCAAAGAATTGGCGTGCCTGTACGGCATCGCGCGCATAGTCGAGGACAGCACGGTGAGTGTGGATGAGGCCTTGGGCCGGATCGTAGAACTCTTACCCCCGGGTTGGCAGTTTTCAGAGAGCGCAGTGGCCCGAATCATTCTTGACGGAAAAGAACACGCTACTGAAGGATTCAAGGCCGCCCGCTCACGCCAGGTCGCTGAGATCATGGTCAATGGAAAGTGTCGTGGCACCGTGGAGGTCGGGTATGTCATAGACATGGAGGACACTGTCAACGGAGTGTTTCTAAAGGAGGAAGCTCATTTGATCGAAGGCGTCGCCCGGGAGATCGGTGAGTTCCTCGGCCGGCGGCAGGCGGCGGCGGAGCGCCTGAACCTCGAGGCGCAACTGCGGCACGCCGACCGCTTGGCGACCATCGGGAAACTCGCGGCGGGCGTAGCCCACGAGATCAATGAACCGCTGGGCAGCATTCTCGGTTATGCGCAGCTGGCGCGAAAAGGCGAAGGCTTGCCGCACAGCACAGCCGAGGATCTGGACAAGATCATCGCAGCGTCACTCCAGGCTCGAGAGATTGTGAACAGCCTCAGGTTCTTCGCTCGGCAGGCACCGATCCAAAAGGTCCCGGTGTCTGTCGCCAGGGTTGTCGATGAGGCGTTGTCTTTGGTAGAAAATCAATGCACGAATGAAGGGATAGAGATCGTCAGGGATGCTGAAGAGCAGCTGTTCGATGTTTGGGCAGCTCCGGTCCAGCTCAAGCAGGTGGTGGTCAATCTTGTCGTTAATGCCATGCAGTCGATTCCCGGTGGCGGCATTCTGAGAGTCGCGACGCGATTCGATCACAGTACGGCGATCATCGAAGTCGAAGATAACGGCGTCGGAATGACCGAGGACGTCATGGACCAGATCTTCAACCCGTTCTTCACGACCAAGGATGTCGGGGAGGGGACGGGGCTAGGCCTGTCCGTAGTGCACGGGATCGTAAGTGCGCACGGTGGAACGATCGATGTCGGAAGCGAAGTGGGGAAGGGGTCGAGATTCACCGTGCAGCTGCCCCACGGTGTCGGACCGGAACCGGACACCGGAACCGGAGCTGAGAACCCGCGCGGAGAGAAGCTATGAGTGACGTTAGAGACCGAGTGCTGGTAGTCGACGACTCGCTCGACGCCCGCGAAGTGGTTCGACGCAATCTCAGTGCAGAAGGCTATGAGGTGATCACCGCTCCCGGTGTGGCCGAGGCCGTCGAGATTCTGGAGAAGACACAGATAGATCTGGTGATCACCGACCTGAAGATGCCGAAGGTTGGCGGGCTCGACTTGATCAAACATGTGCGGGCCCGAACTAAGGATGTGGGCATCATCATGATCACGGGGTTCGCCTCGATCGAGAGTGCGGTTGCCGCGGTCAAGGAGGGGGCCGAGAACTACCTGCCCAAGCCGTTCACGGAGGCCGAGCTTCTCTCAGCAGTCCGCGACGCGCTTCAGAAGGTACGTTTCCAGCGCGCCGCGCGGTCCCAGGAGGCGGCGGTGCCAGGGAACCCCTACGGCCTGGTTGGCGAATCTGAAGCCATGCAGAGGGTCTATCGATCCATGGCCAAGGCGGCCTCGGTGCCATCGACGGTGCTCATCACGGGTGAGAGCGGCACCGGAAAAGAGTTGGTCGCCCGAGGTATTCACTATACGGGGGTCCGAGCACACGCGCCGTTCATGCCCATCAACTGCGGTGGCATACCAGAAAGTCTCTTGGAAAGCGAGCTGTTCGGCCACGTAAAAGGGGCGTTTACCGGCGCTAGCGAGTCGCGGGCCGGCTTCTTTCAGGTCGCCGACGGTGGCACCGCATTCCTGGATGAAATCAGCGAAACAGGCTTGGCGATGCAGGTGAAGCTGCTGCGGGTGCTTCAGGACGGCGAAGTGCGCATGGTCGGTGGCGCTCAGCACGTCAACGTCGATGTTCGGATCATCGTAGCCACGAACAAGGATCTGCGCGACTTGGTGCGCAGGAAGTTGTTCCGTGAGGATCTCTTTTTCCGCCTCAACGTCCTCAGCATCGATGTGCCGCCTTTACGTGAAAGAGGAGATGATGTTCTTCTGCTGGCAAGACATTTCGTTGGCAAAGCATCGGAAGAGCTGGGGAAAGCGACGCCGCGATTTTCCGACGGTGTGCTCGATGTCCTGCGCCGCTACCACTGGCCGGGTAACGTCAGGGAACTGGAGAACGTGATTCACCGGCTGGTCATCATGAGTGAGGCCGAGTCGGTTGACGTTCCGGATCTACCCTCGGTGATGCGTTTCTCAGTGCCACGCAGAGTCGGCCGTCTCTGCTCCCTGGCTGAAGCCGAGAGCGAGCACGTTCGCAGCGTCTTGGAAAATGTTGGCGGCAACAAGACGCGGGCGGCGGAAATACTCGGTATCGACCGCAAGACGTTGCGAGAGAAACTCAAGCGCTATTCGATATCCGACGAGGCGCGCGATTGATCGCGGCTTGACCGGGGTGTAATTCCCCGGTGGTTCAAATCTCTCCGCTTTCTCGGAACCTTCCAACAGCCCACCCGCAAACCGTCGCATCGTGTGACCCACGCTCACATCCGCTTCAGATATGGGCTTTCGGGTACCTGGGCCCGCGCTGCGTCGACTCGTTACAGAGTGGGAACGCCTAGCACGCCCCTTGCCTTGATACATGCCGTGAACACAACCAGGGGGTTACCGTGATATCGAAGAATGTGCTGGGCGGTCAATGTTCAAACTGCGTGCATGCACCCACGTGCACGTTCGTGGAGTCGCTCCCGCGTCGCGTCTTTCAGTGCGACGAGTTCTGCGCCATCAGCCCGGTCGAGTTAGAGAACCCGAGAGAGGTGACGACGGTGGTCGCCGCCGAGGGTTGCGCCGAGACGGTTTCGCCGAGCCTGAATGGACGGCGCGGCTTGTGTAGAGACTGTGAGCTGTGGCAAACGTGCGAGTTTGCCCACGCCGAGGCGGGCGTCTGGCACTGCGACGAGTACCGCTAGTCGACATGCTCATTTCCCCGGCGGGGAGGCGGTCGTGAGATGATGGGTGTGCGTATGAACCCGGAGGAAGTCTTCAGGCTTGTCGATAAGCACAACGGCCGCCACGGTTCCATCATCTCCATCCTCGAGGACATCCAGGCCACGTACAACTTCCTGCCCAGACGGGCCCTGAAGATCGTTGCCAGCAGAACCGGACGCTCGCTGGTCGACATTTACGCGCTCGCGACGTTCTACCGCACCTTCAGCCTGAAGCCCAAAGGTCGACACGTGGCCTCCGTTTGCATGGGTACGGCGTGTCACGTGCGCAGGTCGGCCGAGGTGCTTGAAGGGTTCGAGCAACGACTGGCCATCAGGGCAGGCGAGACGACCCGGGACCGTGAGTTTTCGCTTGCGACGGTGAACTGTCTCGGCGCGTGCGCGCTGGGTCCGGTCGCTGTCATCGATGGTGAGTATTACCGGAATGTCAAGAGTGCGGATGTCGACAAGATCCTCGAGCACGCCCGCCGAGACGAGAACATTCTGAAGATGACGGCCGAAGAAGAGGTGTTCGCGGTGAACGTCTCGTGCCCGCGCTGTAACCGCAGCCTGATGACTCGCGAGCACCGGCTCGACGGTTATCCCATGGTCCGTGTGACCGTCTCCTTCCACAGGAAGCACGGTTGGGTAAGGCTGAGCAGTTTGTACGGCGACTATCGGATCGAGTCGGAGTACGAGATCCCGCCGGGCGCCGTAGCCCACTTCTTTTGCCCGAGTTGCCACGCGGAACTGCGATCTGGGAGACTCTGTGCGACCTGCGATGCCCCGATGATCATCCTCTTCGTCCGAGGCGGTGGGACCGTCCAGTTTTGCTCACGTCGTGGCTGCAAGGAGCACATGCTCGACCTCGTGGACGAAGAGCACTTGGCCCTGTGACCTTTCCAGAAAAAATGACGCGCAAGAAGACAGGAATGGACATATTCCCCGATGCCAAGAATACGCTCCACTAGCGAACTCGAAGGCTTGCGGCGACGCATTCGCGGCCGCCTGAAGCGGCGCTCATGTGGCATCGCGGTTTGCGCAGGCACGGCCTGTCAGGCGAGCGGTGCGAACCACGTTCAGCGCATCGTGAAGAGAACCCTCCTGGAGCGCAATCTCGTTGATCGGATCGCACTTCGCATTACCGGCTGTCAAGGTTTCTGCGAGATGGGCCCTTTTGTCGTAACAGAGCCTGAGATGGCCTTCTACCCGAAGATCGGAAATGGGGACGTCCCGCAGATCATCGACGCATTGGTCGCGGGCGCGCACGTCGATGAACTGCTCTATCGTGATCCTGTCACGGGTGAACGCCATCGCTGCCTCGACGAGATTCCTTTCTTCGCCAAGCAACAACGCACGCTTCTGGGGAAGAACCAACACATCGATCCAATCAGGCTATTCCACTACATCGCCGAGGGCGGCTACGAGTCGTGGGTCCAGTCTCTTACGGCCTACACGCCCGAGGAGATCATCGCTGAGGTTCGAAAGTCGGGAGTCAGAGGGCGCGGCGGAGCGGGATTCCCGACCGCTGAGAAGTGGGAGATGGCGCGGCGAAAGGACGGTGGCCAGAAGTACGTCGTCTGCAACGCTGATGAGGGCGATCCCGGTGCCTACATGGATCGTAGCATCCTGGAAGGCAATCCACATAGCGTGATTGAGGGAATGGCCATCGGTGGACTGGCCATCGGCGCGACTGAAGGCTTCGTGTTCGTGCGACACGAGTATCCTCTCGCGATCAAACACTTGCTGATCGCTCTGAGAGTGGCGCGTGAATACGGTCTACTCGGCAAGAACATCTTGGGTACGGGCGTCGATTTCGACGTCAATATAGTGAAGAGCGCCGGTGCGTTCGTGTGTGGCGAAGAAACCGCTCTGATCAGGAGCATCGAGGGCCTGGTCGGCGAGCCGAAACAGAGGCCGCCATTCCCTACAGAGAAGGGTATCGGCGGCAAGCCGACATGCATCAACAACGTAGAGACCTGGGCCAACATCCCCGTCATCATCGCTGGGGGAGCTGAAGAGTATGCCCGCATCGGTACGCCTACTAGCACGGGCACGAAGGTCTTCTCCGTCGTCGGGAAGATAAGAAATACGGGGCTGGTAGAGGTGCCAATGGGCACCTCGATCAAGGAAATCGTCTATGACATCGGTGGCGGCCCGCCTGACGGCGGCCGCATCAAGGCTGTGCAGATCGGCGGACCGTCCGGTGGCTGTATACCGCACTGGCACTTCGATCTCCCGATCGACTACGACAGCCTGAGCAGTGCCGGGGCGATCATGGGCTCGGGTGGCATGATCGTCATGGACGACAGCACCTGTATGGTGGACGTCGCCAAGTACTTTATGAGCTTTCTCAAGGACGAGTCGTGCGGCAAGTGCTTTACGTGTCGCAAAGGCACGCAGCGGATGTGGGAGATCCTCGACGACATCTCGAAGGGGAATGGGACGCTCGAGCAGTTGGATCTTCTCGAGGAACTCGGTCGGACGGTTGCCGACTCGAGCATGTGCGGTCTGGGACAGTCCGCGGCGAACCCGGTGCTCAGCACCCTCCGCTATTTCCGCGACGAGTACGAGCGGCACATCGTCGATAAGCGGTGCGATGCTTACGTCTGCGCAAGTCTAACGGGCGCTCCCTGCCAGTCCGCCTGCCCGGTGGGCACGGAAGCTTGGCGCTACGCCGCTCTCATCGCGGAAGGGGAGTACGAGGAGGCCTATCGGGTGATCCGTGAGGCGAATCCTTTCCCATCGGTGTGTGCTCGCGTGTGTGATCACAAGTGCGAAATGCGTTGCCGATTGGCTGCCACGGGACAGGATCCGCTGGCGCTCCGAGTTCTGAAGCGGTTCGTGACCGACCGCGTCGAGCCGAGCACCTATGAGCCACGGCGCCGGCACGATCCCGATTCAAGGGACAAGCGGGTGGCGGTGGTCGGAGCCGGGCCGGCCGGTCTCGCCGCAGCCCACGGTCTGTCCCTAAAGGGCTACCGGACGACCATCTTCGAGGCCGAAGACCGTGCGGGTGGGATGCTCGTTTCGGGCATCCCCGCCTTCCGCTTGCCTCGAGATGTGTTGGAAAAAGAGATCGACGCGCTGATGGATGACAACATCACGCTTCAATGTGGGAGCGCCATGGGTCGGGACTTCACCATCGATACCCTCTTTCAAGATGGTTTCGATGCCATATTCCTCGCCTTGGGCGCGCACCGCAGTCGGCGAATGAACATCGACGGCGAAGACTCAGCCGGGATCTACCCCTCCATCGAGTTCCTCAAGGCTTGGAACCTGCGAGGCGAATCGCTGGCTGAGGGCAGGGTCGGAATCATCGGCGGAGGCAACTCGGCGGTGGACGCGGCACGTGTGGCGCTGCGCCAGCCTGGCGTGAGCGAGGTCACCATCTTCTATCGACGCACGCGCCAGGAGATGCCCGCCTTCGACGAGGAGATCGAAGGTGCGCTGGAGGAAGGCGTGAAGCTGGAACTGCTCGCGACCCCCATTGGTCTGCACGCCAGCGATGGTCACCTATGCGGTGTCGAGTTCGTCCGCAACGAGTTGGGCGAGGTGGACTCCAGTGGGCGCCGCCGCCCGGCAGCCAAGCCCGGGTCAGAGTATAGCGTGCCACTGGACACCCTCATCGTCGCCATCGGCGAAGTGGCGATCGATGATGCGAGCGAGAGTTCCGTTGGTGTAGAGACGGAGGCTGGAACGGTGGTCGTCGATGCACGCACGCTCGTCACCGATCGGCCCGGCGTGTTTGCGGGTGGTGACATCGCTACGGGGCCCAACACGGTGATCGATGCGATCGCGGCCGGCAAGCGGGCGGCCGAAGTCATCGGTCGATACCTGCAGAATGGAGAGTTGGGCTACGCGGCAGAGCCTCATCTCCCCTCGGTCTACGTCGAGCCTCCTCGGGTCCAGCGATATCAGAAGGTCAGGATTGGGGCGCCTGCGATGTCCGCCGCAGAGCGCGTGAAGGGTTTCGCTGAGGTGGAGGCATCCATAACGGAAGAGGAAGCCGTCGGAGAAGCGAACCGTTGCCTGAGGTGCGACCTCGAGTTCACTCGCGCTTTGGCGGAAGTGGAAGTGGCGCGCGCGACGGGCGGAGGCCGCGCATGATCACGCTCACGATGAACGGCGTAACGGTTCAGGTTGAGAGAGGCTCGACTCTTCTCGAAGCCGCGGACTTTTGCGGGTTCCCGATTCCGACTTTGTGCCACCTGGAGGGGCTATCGCCGTACGGTGCGTGTCGGCTCTGCCTGGTGGAGATCGGTGAAGACTCCAAGTCGAGGCTGGTCAGTTCGTGCACTTACCCGGCTCAAGAGGGTATGATCGTTCGAACGGCGTCGGCACGCGTCGTCAGGACACGGAAGATGGTTCTTGAGCTTCTCCTCGCCTCCTGTCCCCAGTCAAAGACAATTCAAGATCTCGCCGCTGCACACGACGTGCGGCAGCAGCGTTTTCGTCAAGAGTACGAGGATTGTATTCAGTGCGGCCTGTGTGTCCGTGTGTGTGAACAACAGATGATGGCCAAGGCCATAGGTTTCCGCGGGCGCGGTGAGAATCGCAGTTTGGGCAGCCCATTCGATGTGCAGTCGGATGATTGCCGACTTTGCGGTGCCTGCATCTACGTGTGTCCGGCGTGTCAGTTGAGGTGTACCTACACGGAACCCGAGAAAGCGGTCTGCGGTGGTTGTGCCAACATCAGCCCGCCGTGCCTCGATGGGGCCGGGTTCGATGACATGATGTGCTATCTGAATCCTTGCGCGGCCTGTGAGATCGTGCGGCGCTGAAGTCGTATCCAGTTCTGCCCAGGAGATGAACGCGATGTCGTTGTCCAGATTGAACTCGTCAGCTGCAACCCTCACGAAGAACCGCACGGACGGATCGGTCACGCCGATTTCCGGAATGTGTGTGACGTGTGTGGACGGCTGTATTGGAATGTGCGAGATCGGTAAGTCCGCTTACCGGGGGCACGAGGTTATCTATCCGCAGCCCTTTGGTGTCATCACCACGGCGGCGGAGAAAGACTACCCGGTCGGCTACTCACACATCAACATCATGGGCGGTGTTGTCGGAGCTCAAGGTGTAGAAGCCGACAGCGACAAGGCCGTTTTTCCCGCCGTCAATCTCGAGGTTCGGTTCGGCCACGACGGAGGGCTCAAGTTCCGCTACCCGTGGATCATCCCCGGGATCGGGTCTACCGACATCGCCAGGAACAATTGGGAGGGTCTGGCCATCGGCTCGGCCCTGGCCGGGACGGGGCTGACCGTTGGCGAGAACGTTAGCGGCATGGACCCCAAAGCGGTCATCAGAAACGGCAGCGTCGTTGACACGGTCGACCTGAAGCGTCGAGTTCAGCTGTTCAAGGAGAACCAGCGCGACGGATACGGGGCCATCGTCGTGCAGAGCAATGTCGAGGGCACCCGCATGGGCGAGCCCGAGTATGCCATCAACACGCTGGGTGTCGAGTGTGTCGAGATAAAGTGGGGACAGGGGGCGAAGAACATCGGCGGCGAAGTCAAGATCAGCGATCTCACGAAGGCGCAAATGCTGTATGAACGTGGCTACGTCGTACTCCCCAACCCCACCGATCCTGCCGTAGTCAGGGCCTTCAAGCGAGGAGCGTTCAAGGAGTTCGAGCGTCACTCACGTGTCGGCATGGTGACGGAGGAAGAGTTCGCGAAACGTGTAGAGTCCCTTCGCGGCGCCGGCGCGAAATACATCTTTTTGAAGACCGGAGCCTATCGACCTGCGGCGTTAGCACAAGCGCTGTCTTATGCGTCGAAATACGGGATAGACCTGCTGACGGTCGATGGAGCCGGCGGCGGCACGGGTATGAGTCCGTGGCGGATGATGAACGAGTGGGGCGTTCCGGCGCTGGAGCTACATTCACTGCTCTACCAGTATGCCACGCGCCTGGCGGCGAAGGGCAGGTACGTACCGGCATTGGCGCTGGCCGGCGGATTCATCCTCGAGGACCAGATCTTCAAAGGACTCTCCCTAGGCGCGCCCTTCGTCAAGCTCATAGGAATGGCACGCGGCCCGATTGCGGCCGCCATGGTAGGCAAGACGATTGGCCGCTCTATCGATGCGGGCCAGATCCCCGTGTACGTTGAGAGGTTTGGGACCACCGTAGATGAGATCTTCGTCACGGCGCATGAGGTGCGCGAGGAGTTGGGTGAGGACGAGTACAAGAAGCTGCCAGCGGGTGCTCTCGGGCTGTACACGTACTATGAGCGGCTGGGCCAAGGACTGCGCCAGCTCATGGCGGGCAGTCGCAAGTTCTCTCTGGATTTTCTCTCCCGCGACGATCTGGCGGTATTGACACGCGATGCCGCAGCAGTAACCGGTCTTCCTCACGTCATGGACGTAGACGGCGAGCTGGTCGATGACATCTTGGACGCGTAGTCATCGCGAATTGGGCGGCTGGTCCTCGGAGTTCATGACCATTTGAACCAACTGTGCCACCGAAGTCGCCTGCATTTTCTCCATCATGCGGGCACGATGGATCTCCACGGTTCGTTGACTCAGGTCGAGCGCATGCGCGATGGCCTTGTTGGCTTTCCCTTCCACGACGTGAGCCATGACCTCGCGTTCACGAGGTGTCAGCGATGCGATTCGTGAGGCGATTCTAGTGCGGTCGGCAAGGTCCTTTCGGGCGCGAGCATTCGTTTCGATGGCGTGCTGGATCTTGTCGATGAGGTCCTGATCGCGGAAGGGCTTCTGCACGAAGTCCGCAGCCCCGGCCTTGACGGCTTCCACAGCCATAGGAACATCGGCGTGGGCGGTAATGAATATGATTGGAAGTATACAGCGTCTCGATGCAAGCTCTCGTTGGAGGTCCAGCCCGCTCATGCCGGGCATCCGGACATCCAGGACCAGGCAACCGGGCCGCTCCGGATCGTACGCCTCCAGGAAGTCGTGTGCCGACGGATAAGTCTCGGCATGCAGGCCAACAGATCTCACGAGGAGCTCGAGGGAGTCGCGTACGCCCGAATCATCGTCGACGACGAAGACGGTTTCCCTAGTCTTCGACATGGTTCTCCTTCTCTCCGATCGGAATGGTGAAATAGAAAGTCGTCCCGCCGTCCGGATTCCGCGAGAACCACATCTGGCCGCCGTGCGCCGTCACAATCGACCGACTGATGGATAGGCCCATCCCTATGCCCGCCTCCTTGGTCGTATAGAATGGCTGGAACATCTGGTAGTCGGCGTCCTCGGGTAAGCCGCACCCGTGATCGGTGACGCTTATGCGGATATCGTCATCGACGCGTGTGGCTCTAACGATCACATCTCTGTCGTCCGGATCGCCCTCTTCCGTCGCGTCAATGCCGTTGCGGATCAGATTGAGGATGACCTGCTGTATCTGGATTTCGTCAACGGCGGCTTCCGGCAGCGCATCGTCCAATTCGAAGAGCACACGTATATCGTGCAGTCGACCGTCGATCTCGGCCAGGTTCTCTATCCCCCGGATCAGTGCCCCAACGTCACAATAGACTCGTTCGCTCTCACGTTTTCGAATCAGGTCTTTCAGCCGATGTAGGACCTCGCCGGCCCGCAGCGCCTCTTTACTGATTCGATCGAGTACGTCCAGCACCAAGGTCTTGTCGGTCATGCCGGCATCGAGCAATCGGCGGCAGGCTTGTGCGTAGGTGGACACCGCAGTGAGCGGTTGACTTACCTCGTGAGCTATGCCGCTCGCCATCTCGCCCATTACGCTGACACGCGTGAGGTGGGTAAGTCGCTCGCGAAGCTCCTGCTCGCGTTCATCTACACGCTGCTCTGCACGGATACGTTCGGCGACCCGGCCCAGTCGCTCGGCGATAGCGTCGATCAAGGTCCGCTCTTCCGCCAGGAACGGTCCTTCGTCGTGTTCGGGTCTCTCCTCCAGATAGCCGACCTCGATGGACCCGCTGGGCTTGCCATGGACGAGGATCTCCGCGCTCATCTTCCAGGGGGTATCGACGCAGTTTTCGGTTTCGAATTCTAGCCCCCCCATTTCGACGCGAGCGCACGCTACGTCCGAATGTTCCCATGATGCGGCCACCAGTCTCGCCGTCTCACGGAGTATGCGCGCAAGTGAGCCGCCGGAGTGCTCTACGATATGCGAGAGGCCGAAAAGGCAGTTCAGCTCTTTGACGCGCTCGCGAAGGTCGTGAGTCAATTTGCGTAGCGCCTGTTCGGTTTCGCGTTCTTTGGTGAGATCGGTTACGGCACAAAGGTACCCGCCGATGCCTCGCGTCTCGTCGATGAGCGGAAGGACTCGGGCGGCCACGACGTTGACGCTCCCATCGCTTTCGAAGCGAAACTCCTCCGTGAATTCCCTGGCTTCCGATGTGGGAGTTGCCCATTCGAGGGCACGCGTGCGGTCATCGCGGTGGAGCGAGCGCAGCCATCCGTCGCCTGAACCTGAATCGGGGGTGAGTCCGGTCACCTGATACCAGTGCCGGTTGGCGTAGATGCAGTGTTTCGCCGCGTCCGTCAGGATGATCCCAACAGGGGCGGCCTCTATCAACTCCGCTGCCCGGTAATCCGACACCCAGCTTGCTGTTCGATCGCCCTGCATCACAAGTCGTCCCACTAGGTGACCGGGGCTTGGTCGGCGGCCTGAGCCTCCGTGTAGTCCGGTTCATAATGCGCGTCGAGTGCGCTTTCGGCCAGGGTACGGCCTTCTCGCCATGTGCGATGCTGCGTGGGCGAACGGGTAGGTGTTTACCGAAATGTCGTTAGGCACAATTCCGAATCCCGCACGCTCCACTGCACTCTTACACTTGAACTAGGTGCTTCCAGCGTTGATCGGAAAGGCGCGGCCTGACCGACCGTTTGGGACGGAAGGGATAGTACTATGGGCGTGACGGATGCCGAGATCCACATGCATCCGCCGGACTTGCGAAGAGATATCCGGTCGAGGATCGAGACTGCTCTCGTACAGATGGCGCGCATCGACGCTGAGCGTATCTACGTCGAAGTGGATGGAAGTAAGGTGACGCTGAATGGGACGGTGTCATCGTTCGCGGAGGAGCGTGAAGTCGTCAAGGCTGCTCGTTCAACACGGGGTGTGGTGGTGGTTGAGGACCGACTGGTGGTCACGATCGCTTGATACCGGAGCTGACGACAATGAAGCCCTTATATAAGTGAACGGTCTGGTTGTTTCGTTGGGAGCGGTGGCGTGTTTGGCCCACCGGAGCGTTGAAGTCGGGGTCGATGAGGAAAGGAGAACGATGAGTCGCCGACGAATTGCGGGTCTCGAGCCGATGCGTAGGCTCGTCATTCCACTATTGCTCTGTCTGCTTGGCCTTGGTCTAATCGTTTGTCGTTTTGCGTTCGGGCTCGGTGCTGCAACCAACCTCAGCGATGGTTATCCGTGGGGGGTCTGGGTCGGAATCGATATTCTGGTGGGTATCGCGCTAGCGGCGGGTGGGTTCGTGATGGCCGGACTGGCGCGCGTTCTTGGCGGCCAACGCAACCATGGTTTGTCTCGCCCCGCGATACTCACCGCCACTCCTGGATACCTGCGCAGGCCCGCCTCGCTGCGCCGGGCAGCCTGCGTCGCGGACTGCCGCATGGGAGAGGCGCCATGTGCCCGGCCGAAGACGAGGGACTGAGCAATGCCAGACAGGAGAACTGAGATATTGATGACCGGTGACCGCAGAATAGCGATCGTGTTGATCTCCATATGCTTGATACTGATCGCCATTATGAGCCAGACGGTCCTGGCCCTACACAGAGACATTGAGCGTCTGACCGATGTGTTGGCCACGAAGGAAGAACTGGCCAATCTGACCGTTTGTCTCGGCCCTCGCGATCCGGCGATGACCGTGCTTGAGGGCACCTGCACCGGCTGCCACACCAAGGAAGCCTTTGCCAAAGCGCATGGGATTGCGACCGACGTTCATGAACTCGTTACACGAATGAGTGAGATCTCGGGAGCTCGTATCTCCGCTGCCGAGTTACCGAAGGCCGAGGCGGCGCTCACGTTCATGAAATGTGCCCACTGCCACAGCATCTATCGACTCAACGAGCTGGCCATACTGAATCCGAGTGAACGTTGGGATGTGATCGTGTCGATGATGAAGGAGCCGGGCGCGACCATTTCCCAAGAAGACGCCCAGCGGATCAGGGATTCTTATGGCGACTTCTGGGGTTGGAACGGGAGCCAATGAGTCCGGGTTTCGGGCGATGATTTGTGAAGGCTGTGAGCAAGGGACCGTGATTGGGAGCCCTGTAGAACGATGTACGAGCTGAGAAGAGTACTTGTGGCAACGGATGGCAGCGACCGTGGTGCTTGCGCTGTCGTGACCGGCGTTCATCTGGCCCGGCGAGCCGGAGCGCAATTACACGTGGTTAGCGTAGCCGATTCGCTGTTGCCTACCCGCTATGTCGCGCGCGACGGCGGGCTGGCCATCGAGGAGGTGATGCTCCAATCGGCGCGGCGGATAGCCGAAGCACAGGTGAGGGAAGCGAAAGCCACTCACCCAAGCCTTCATATCATTTCCGGTGCGCCTGCGCCCACAATAGCCGAGCTCGCGGGAAAGATTTCGGCTGACATCATTGTCGTCGGTGCTCACCACCGACCGGAATTAGAGCGAATCCTGTTTGGCTCGACGGCGGAGCGCGAGACTCGAATGGCGCCCTGCCCGGTTTTCGCGGCCACGGCCAGGCGGCGAACGCCATTTCGACGTGTTCTGGCGGCGGTGGATTTTTCACCTCGTGCGAATGGCGTCATTGAGGCGGCCAGCGCTATTGTCCGCATCGACGACGCCGAGTTTAGAATACTCCATGTGAACGAGCCACTCCCGCTGATGCCGAGGGCTATCCCTAAAAGTGAAGTGGAGGCGCTGGCCGAAGCCAACCGGGTGACGTTTGAGCGGGTGATTCGGGAGGCCGGCGAGATACCGAAGTGCGAGCTTGTCGAGCAAACAGGTTACGCCGGCCCCGAAATACTAAGAGAAGCGCGTGACTGGAACGCACAGCTTCTAGTCGTCGGATCGCAGGGGCTCGGTTTCTTCAGCCGCATGATACTCGGGAGCACCTCGAGCTACATACTCAGACACGGGGAAACAGCCACAATCGTCGTTCCGGAGAATCACGGGCGAAGTCAGGCGCGTCAGCACGAGGGGAAAGACGCAGCTTGAGGCCAGGGCCTGTCTGTGCCTCAGTGACCCAAACCTTGCTCCACTGCTGAACGCTGTCCCGTGGGAATCTGTGCCCCGTTCAGACACCTGCCATCCGCTGTTCGGTGTGTCGTGCTGGACCCTCTATCTAATTGTCGGGCGCCTAGGTAGTAACCGCGATGCTCTAAGGGCCATTACGAATTGTAACCGAGTCGGTGACCTTCGATCTTGAGCATAGAGGTCAATGTCATCTCTGTTTCACTTTGTGCGCGGCGACCAGACGGCCCGTCGGACGGGTCACTGAGAAGGTCGAATCATGATGGCCGCACGTAGTAATGGTGAGGGGCAGGAGTCGAACCACGATCGCAGAACCGCGAACGATCGACTCAAGGCCAGCTTCAAGGTCTGGCTGTCGGGTGGGATCATCTTGGCCACGGCGATCCACTTCGCCCTGCTAGAGTTCTTCCCACCACTTTCGGCCGCCGATTTCAGCTTTGGTGTCACGGAAGTATATGCTGTCGATCTTCCGCCAGAGATTGACGTACCGCCACCCCCCGAAGCGATCGCGAGGCCGGCCGTCCCCGTCGTTGCTCACACGAAGCTTGAAGAAGACATCACCGTAGCTCCAACGACATTCGAGCAGAACCCGATCGAGACGCTACCGCCGCCTCCTACCCCAGGGGCGACGCGACTGGCGGACCAGCCGACGTTTACGCCCTACACAGTGGCACCAAGGCTCAGAGACAGGGCGCACGCTACGCGCGTCGTAATGAGGAAATACCCGAAGATCCTGCAAGATGCAGGGATCGGAGGCACCGTAGTCGTTTGGGCTTTCGTGGACGTCCGAGGCGACGTGAAGAACTGCAAGATCCATACAAGCTGTGGTGTCCCGAAGCTGGACCAGGCGGCGCTTGAAGCCGTAAGGGAGTTCACGTTTGTGCCGGCACTCAACTTCGACCGAAATGTCCCGGTCTGGGTGTCAATCCCGATTACTTTTGAAGTCAAAATTGTGAGTTAGGCGAGGGCGTCGTTTAGGAGAGTTGATGCGATGAGCATCTTGGCAATAGTGGGGATCGCGATTGCGATTGCGATAGTGTGTTGTGGTATCACCTCGCTGCTCTATGAGCGAGGCCTGAGGAAGATGGCCCAACAGAACAAGGACATAGAAGCACGGAATTCGCCGGCAGGTGAGGACGGGCGGTAGCGCTCGCCGCTCTCACCGCCACAGCTCAGAGCCGACTCGACCTGATCCAAGACCCACTCCGCCCGGTCAGCGAACAGCCTGTCGCCTCAAGTCCTCGATGAAGCTCGCCTCCACCCAGAAGTTGTCGTCGTTGCCGTGTCGGCTGCTGTTGAAGAACAGGTACCGTCCGTCGGTGGACACGATGGGGCAGATCTCGTTGGCCTCGGTGCTCAGCGGCTGACCGAGGTTCAGCGGAACGGTCCAGCCACCGGATTCGTCGCGAAAGCTTATCCACAGGTCGACGTAACCAATATTCTCCGCGTGCCGAGCTCGCATGAAGATGAGGTAGCTCTCATCGGGGGCGATGAACGGCGCGCCCTCGTTCGCATCGCTGTTCACCGGCGCACCCAGATTCTCCGGCGTCTGATAGACACCGTCCAGCAGCCGCGACACATGGATATCGCCGTCGCCGGGTGAGTAGATGCTGCCGTCGGCCGCCACCGAGAACTCCCAGTGCAGATCGAGCGTGTTGGGGCCTCCCTCGATGATTTGCGACTCTGACCAGCCGCGCGGGCCGCGCGTCACGTACCAGATGCGCTCCGCCTGCCGACCTTCCTCGCCGTTGGTCGGGCGGCGTGACAGGAAGTACAACCGTTCGCCGTCGGGAGCGAAGATCGGCACGTCGTCGCCCCAGCCGGTTTGCGAGAACGGCGCTTGCGCCGGCTCTGACCAACGACCGTTCACGACCCGTGAGAAAACGATCGAGCCCCCCGAATAGCCCGAGTCGGGAAGCGCGAACTCCGTCGACCAATAGGCCTCCGTACCGTCAGGGGAGAACGCGATGGTGCCGTGCTGAAAGCGATGCGTGGAAACGATGTCCAGGGCGAAGGGGGCCGGCTCGGCACCCGCCGGCGGCGGGACTTGTCCCATAAAGGGCCCCTCGAGAACCGGGAATATGCTCGGCTCGGTGCTCGCGCCCGCGGCGGCCAGAAAGCGGGCCATCGCTTCACGGCCCACGGCATCTGCGGTGTTGTAGGGCGAAGCGCCGGCCAAGCTGCGGGCGTCGATATCCGCTCCGCGGTCGAGGAGTGTCTGAGCTACGTCCTCGCGCCCGAGTTCCGCCGCGTAGTGCAGCGGGACGCGCCCGTAGCGGTCCCGCTCGTTCACATCGAAACCCATCCCGAGCAGCCGCGCCACGATCAGCGCCGACCCGCCCTGGCTAGCCGAGTGCAACAGTGAGCCGTCGCTGTCGTTGCGCATGTTGAGATCGACACCCGAGTCGGCGAGAAGCACGAAGAGGCGCTCGTGCCCCTTGTCGGCGCTCAACTTGACGAGAGACCGCGCGGCCCAGCTCCCCGCCTGAGGTAAAGCGGCCCCTTCTTCCAGTAACAGATTCACCAGGCCGCGATAGCCCATCCACGCCGCCAGTTTCAGCGGTGTCGCCTCTTGACCGTCCGTGGCATTGACGTCGGTGCCGTCGGCGATGAGCAGCTGCGCGATCTCGATGTTCCCGGTCTCCCGGGCGACCAGGTTCAGCGGTGTGCGGCCGTAGCGATTTCGCCGCTCGGTGTCGGCGCCGTTTTCGAGCAAGAACTCGGCGACGGCCACCTGGTTTCGCCGGACTGCCAAGTGAAGCGGCGTCTCGCCGTCTTCGTCGGCGACGTTCACGTCGGCTTCCGCATCCGCGAGCGCCGCGCAGACATCCACATGACCGTGGGCCGCGGCGACGTGCAGGAGAGTGCGTCCCTGTTCATCCGTTTGAGCGACAAGGTCGGGTTCGCCGGCGAGCAACTCCCGCACGGCGCCCGCATCTCCTTCAGCTGCGGCGTCGAATGCCGACTGGGCCCGGAGCGAGTCCGGTGATGTGAACCAGAATAGCAGCGATAATGGCAGGTAGAGGGCGTGGCGTCTGTATCTCATCGGTGTTTTCTATTGGAGTGGAACCGATGGTCGAGGCTGTCGCTGCGGGCTACTTGATAGACGCGCGGGGCGACCACGGGGTTGCCATTGGATCCCCCACATCCTCTTGCCCCTTCGGCCCAGTGAATCCAACGGAGGCCTTGCGCTGGGAGCAGGGGAGCGTATCGATGTCACACAAGCCCGATACCGCTCGTCTATTCACTAGTGGAGATTGCATTCGACCCTTCCCCCCGTAGCGGGGTAAAGAGTTCGAGGGGTTCTGCTATGCGAGTTCGAAAACTGGTGCGGCACCCTATCGCGGTGGGGATTGCCGCAACCGCCGTTATGCTCGGCTGTGAGTCCGACCCTGTGGGGCCACAGGCGGAGGACATATACATAGAGGTCCGCGTGACGGGGGGCTTCGCGGCCGTCGACTACACCTTCGCGGTGGTCGGTCGCTCGTCCGAGGTTGTCGCGATCGCGTGCGAGCAGGTGTGCGACTTCGAGCCCGGCGACCTGCTAGCCGACCCGACGCCGGCTCAGGTGCTCTACTTCGCGGAGTTGCTGACCGACGCTGGCATTCACACGCACGCTGGGACGGACTTCGGCGACCAGTGCTGCGATCAGTTCCACTACACGGTCGAGTATCGCGAGGGCGACCGCGGGTCGATCGTGAGTGGCGCCACGGGAAGCCTGCCGGGCGACCTGTCGCGGGCGATCGGTGAGCTACACCAGCTTCTATCGGGGACCCTGCCGGTCATCATCGATTGGCCGTCGAGGCCGGACAACTGGCCGCACGACCCTCTCATGTTGCGCGATTTCGCTTTGGAGGGGCCGATACTGGAGCTGGAGGTGGAGTACGGCGGCGGCTGCGAGTCACACGATCATGATCTGGTCGCGTGGGGCGGTTGGATGGAATCGTTCCCGGTCCAGGTCAACGTGCTGCTCAGCCACGAGGACCGCGATGACCCCTGCGATGCGCTGATTCACCGCACGCTGCGCTTCGACCTCACGCGGCTGCGGGAAGACTATGTGGCGTCGTATCGTGACGGTGGCCCCGGCCCGACTACCATCGTTCTTCGGCTCAGCGTTCCGGACGGAGCGGAAGCGCGACGCATCGATTACACTTTCTGATCACAAGCAGCTTATGCGGCGCGCGCATGGTCTGAGCCCGCCGCAAGCTCGCAGACGGGAGGGCGCGAATGGACTTCAAGGAGCGAGTTCCCCTCGGCAGGACGGGACTGATGGTTAGCCGGATCGGGTTGGCGTCGGGCTACGGCGTACCCGCCGCAGCCATCGAGAAGGCCTTCCACGAGTACGGGATCAACTATCTCTACGTCTCCCCTCTGCTCAACCTGGGCAACATGGTGCAGGCCATCCGCAACCTGGCGCCCGGCCACCGCGACGAGTTGCTTATAGTGCTGGCCAGGCCATTTCTTGGGGGGGTCGGGGGCATCCGCTTGGAAAGGTTCGTGGAGCGCTGGCTGAAGAAACTGGGACTCGAGTGGGCCGAACTGCTGCTCCAGGACGTGCGCAAGCCACCGAGCCAGAAGCTCACCGACCGGGTACAGCGGCTCCAGGAGGGCGGCAAGGTGCGCTTCCTGGGCATGTCCAGCCACGACCGGCCTTTCTTCGCCAAAGTAGCCCGCAGAGAGGTGGGGGCGCCGGCGGAGTTGTTTCACGTCCGCTATAACGCCGTACACACCGGGGCCGAACAGGATGTCTTCCCGCACCTGCCAGGGGAGAACCGTCCGGGCATCGTGATCTACACCGCCACCTGCTGGCGCAAGCTTCTCAAGCCCAAGCTCATGCCGGCTGGCGAGCGCCCGCTGGCCGCAGCCGACTGCTACCGCTTCGTTCTCTCCCATCCCGATGTGAACGTCTGTATGACGGCCCCGTCCACCGCAGCGCAGATGGAGGACAATCTCGAGGCCCTGGAGGCCGGGCCCCTGGACGAAGAGGAGATGGCCCGCGTCCGGCGCATCGGCAAGCACATCTACAATCGTCGGCCCCGTTCCCGATGAGCTTCGAGTCGCACAACCCGGTGGGCTCTCATCACGCTCAGACGTGTGGGCTTTGCGGAGCACGAACCGCCCGCCCGGCGTTCAGCCGCGGCGGAGCTATGTGGTGGAAGTGCCGGGAGTGCGGCTTGTTCTTCGTTCACCCACAGCCCGAGGCTCCGACGTTGAGTAAGGCGTACGAGTCAGCGTATTACGATTCACCGAGCGACTACTCTGCTGACAGCATGGCCGTGTGGGAAGAACGAATGAGCGCAATTGAAACGGTTTGCGAGCCGGGTGTGGTTCTCGATGTCGGTTGCGGGCGCGGGCACTTCATGATGAGCGCTATGAGGCGCGGCTGGGATGCCTGGGGTCTGGAAATAGCCGTGGGCGCGGTCAAGGAGCTTCCTGAATCACTGCGGGCGCGAGTGACGGTAGGGGAGCTCGAGAGCGCGCCTTTCAAACGCGGGACCTTTGACCTGCTGACCTACTTTGACGTCATCGAGCACGTTCGCGAGCCGGTGGAGTTCCTGCGCCACGGTCACGACCTGCTCAGACCTGCGGGCCATCTGGTGATCACCACACCGAACGCAGCCACGCTCAAAGCCCGACTCAAAGGACGTTACTGGAAGTACTTCGATTTCCGGCGCTACCTGCACCTGTACCACTTTACGCCCCACACGCTGGAACTTGCACTGCAGCAGGCCGGATTCGAGGTGGCTACCTGGTTGAGACGTCAGGGGATGCCGCTCTGGGTAGTGACTCGAAAGGTAGAGAGAGGCCGAAGCCGAGCTGCGCGCCGTCGTTGAGTCCGTGGCAGAGGACGCGATGATGGCCAGTTGCGCCTCAATCGCGCCTCCGAGTTGCTCAGGATACCCAAGGCACCCCATCTTCAATACTTCCTTCTATAGCGATGGACTGACGGCAGCTGAAAGGGTGAGATCTCGCGGTGACCGGACCGGGCAATCGATTCCTGACTCGGGGCGATGAGTGGGGGGCGCCGCCCGGGCGTCGTGATGGATCGAAATCCGGGTTGCCGCTCAGCCTGCTGCAGCAGTCTTCCAGGCGCTTGCAGATTGTCTGCGCCATAGCTGCTGGCCTCATGGCCATCAATTGGCTGTTCACCAACTGGGCCCAAGGGGAACTGGCTGCAGAGTTTCAGACGCCGCTGCAATGGGCTCCGCCGACCATCATGCTATCCGCATCGCTGGTGGTCCTGGCGCTCGCTCGTAGTCGATGGCTGTCGCCGTCGCGCGTCGTTGCGGTCGGCCTGGTCTACATGGTGGTCTTCAGTTTCTGCATCCCGCTGAGCGAGTACTACAACGCCTTCGTAGGCATAAACCCGCAATACCTTTCGGGTGATCTCGTCGCTATATCCCCGGTCGCGATCTGGATGCTCTTCTTCACCGTCTTGGTGCCCAGCAAGCCTCGACACGCCCTGATCGCGCTCACGCTCTCGGGTTCGGCGGTACCGATCACGATCGCGCTCTTGGCTCGGTACGGCAACGCGCCCAAGCTGCCGGTGGCAGACTTCATTGACCTTTTTGTTGGCCCCTATGTTTTCGTCGTCCTCGTTTCCTACGTCGCGGCCCGCATCATCTACCGGCTTGGGACAGACATCCGGCGTGCGCGGGAACTGGGGAGCTATTACTTACTGGAGCCCATCGGTCGCGGGGGGATGGGAGAGGTCTGGCGAGCGAAGCACAATATGCTGGCGCGTCCGGCGGCCATCAAACTCATCCGCCGCGACATCATCGGCTCGGAACCCGGGGCCGTGCAGAGGGCCCTGGCTCGCTTCGAGCGCGAGGCCCAGGTGACGGCATCGCTGGAATCGCCCCACACTGTCGACCTGTACGACTACGGGATCAGCGACGACGGGAATTTCTATTACGTGATGGAGTTGCTCGAAGGCATCAACCTGGAGTCGCTGGTCGAGCGGTCCGGTCCGCTCGCCGCTGAACGTGTCATATATGTACTGCGGCAGGCGTGCCTTTCTTTAAGCGAGGCGCATCGCCGGGACCTCGTTCATCGGGATATCAAACCATCCAATATCTTCCTCTGCCAGCGCGCCTTCGAGTACGACTTCGTGAAGGTTCTGGACTTCGGGTTGGTGAAGCCCAGCACGGAGGTCGAGCCGCGAACTGAAGGGCAGGTGACCGAAACGGGCGCGGTCGCCGGCACACCCGACTTCATAGCCCCCGAGCTGGCGGTGGGAGACGAGGCGATCGACGGGCGGTCGGACATCTATTCCTTGGGCTGTGTGGGCTACTGGCTGCTGACCGGCCAACGCGTGTTCGAGAAGGACACCGCTATCGCCACCATCGTCGCGCACATCAATGCCGAACCCGAGGCGCCCAGCGCACGGACGGAGCTTACGATCCCCGACGAGTTGGATTCGTTGATACTCGCCTGTCTGTCGAAGGATCCGTCACAACGGCCGGGTACGGCCGAGCTGTTGGAACGTGCTTTGAGCGAGATCGCGACGGAGAAGCCCTGGACGCAGGAGCGTGCCGCCGAGTGGTGGCGGTTGCATCACCCGCCGAGCCTGAAAACATAAATGTACAGGCCGTTCTCTTCTAAAAAAGTCTCTGTGCGTTCCAGCGTGTAGCCGGCCGCGCTCATCTGGGCTTCTATATCCTCCGGCGATGTGCTCTGCAGCCACTCGGCAATCGCCAACATACCGTCGGGCTTGAGCGACGCCCTCGCATTCCCCAGAAGCTCTACCGGATCATCGAAATGGTGGTAGGCGGAGATCACGAAGATGAAGTCCAGTTCGCCCACAGGCAGTTTCGGATCGGTGACGGTTCCGAAAACGGCCTCGACGTTAGCGAGTCCCCAGCGCTCGCAGCGTTCTTCCAGGTGCCTCAAGGCCGCGCCGTCTATGTCTTCAGCATAGATCCTGCCTGTCTCTCCGACTCGGACCGCCAGCTGCACGACATAGCGTCCGCGTCCCGCTCCGATCTCTGCGCCGACCATCCCCGGACTGATTCCGATGGCGTCCATGACCTGGTCGGGTGGCTGTAGACGATTCAGCCTGGCCTCGTTGGCGTTCTCGGGTGTGAGGACGCTCTGCCTATCCTGGGCCCGGAGTGTCGCGGTCGTGATGATCAGCGCGCAGGCCGTGATACCCAAGCGCCTCACCGAAATAGGACGAAACATGGTGCGCTCTCCTCCTCCTGCAGTTCCGCGTCGGGGCAGCGCTTCAGCTCTTGGGTCGCAATACGAGATTGGGACGAACTTGGTTGCAGCTGGACCTTCCGAGCCGGACCCGGGTATTATGTGACAATCCCCGCCTCCCTTAGCCTATCCCCCGCTAGTAGAGCCAGCATGAGCGTAGCACACGGGCCTTACGCGCAACGGCTGTCCCCGCCCCAGGCGCAGAACTGCGAGCCTCTGGCCGCGTTCACCCTCCACTTGATCCAGGCCATGTTGCGGACGGGGTACTACGCAGCCGATCACCCCGAGGCCCAGAAGTCGCTCGCCGGCCTCTACGGCCAGTTCAGGCTGGTGATCGGTAAGCAGCCGACCCTGACCTACTCCGTGGAACAGGTGCGCCAGGAGCGTGCGATCCGAATCGATGGGTATACCTCGGAAACGCTCTCCCTTCAGAAGGTGATGATCAAGGGCATGGCGGATCTCTTCACGCCAAAGTTCCTCGAGTTCCTCGACCGCTGGAAGCTGCTCAGCTTCTCTTTCCGGGCCGACTGTACTGCCGAGGAATTCGACTCGTTCATCGCCCTCATCAGCCAGCCTCCTACGGCTGAACAAAAGACGATGGAAGCGGCGCAGCGTCTGACGAAGGCCTTTGTGAATCAGCACATCCTGCACATATCGACGGTCTTCGATCACGACATAGTGGGACGCGAACGGCGGCTGCCCTGGCGTGTGAAGATGGCGCTCAGCCGGTTGCGGCGTGACCTGCGCATGCTCCCCCTCTACGAGCGCGCCAGCGCCGAGCAGATTCGCCGCCTCAAGCTGTTGCTCATCGACGACGTGATCCGGCCGATGCGGACAGCGGCGCTGCTCAAGGACTTCCTGGTCAACTGCGACCTGGTCGCGGCGGACATCGCCGAGTTGGAGGAGACCCAGGTCGAGCGGGAGATCATTGCGAACCTTTCGACGGAGATGCTCGTTGCGACGGCGGAGGAGATCGTCAAAGACCTGGAGGGAGACGCGTCGGGACAGCTCGAGCCGAAAGATGAGCGGTCTCCGGAAGTCGCGCGACGCTCACTCGTCCTTCGCGATATCGCGGACCGACTGTGCAGTACTGAAGGCTCACTGGAGCAGGATTTCCTGGAGTCGCTGCTCAGGCAGAATGCTCTGTCGTTGGACGACCTGCCGCCGCCTGTCCGCCGGGAGCTGGAAACGCGACGGTTGGCCGACGCGTTCTTGCGGCGCGAGGATGATTATCTGCTGTGTCTTGCTCAGCTATCACCGATCGATGCGGCGAAGAAGTTGATCGCGGTCCTACAGCGCATATGGCCGGAACTCCTGCGTCGCAGGGAGTACGTGGTGATCGCCGATATCCTTCAAGTCATTGATGAAGGGCGACGGGTCTCGCAGACGGCCGAAGCCTTTGCGCAACTCGGAGACCTGCTCCATGAGGCCACAACCGGCGCGGATCAAGTCCAGGCCCTCCTGGAGGAGCTGCGGTTCTGCGAGCACAAGGACGAACGCGAGCGGTTGGTGGACATTCTGGCCTTCGTCGGCGAGCCGGCTGCCCCTCCGCTCATGGAGATGTACGCGGACTGTGACAAACCCGTCCGCATGAGCGTCTTCGAGGTGCTGGACCGCATGGGGACCGTGGTGCTACAACCGTTCCTCATCCGGCTGCCGAGCATCGAGCACGAATGGGCTATGGTACACCATGTGCTGGCAGCCGTCGCCGACCACGGCGATTCGGCGCTGGCAGAAGCGGTTGCCCGGTTCCTCGTGCATGAGAACCAACACGTACGCGAAGCGGCCTTGAGCGCGCTGTTCAAGCTGCTGGGCTCCGCGGGCGAGCGCTATTACTTGCAGGCGTTGAAGGATCGAGAGAGCTCGGTCCGCAAGGTGGCCGTGGCTTTTCTGGGTCGTATTCGGAGCCGAGATCGGCTGGCGTTGGATTTCTACGCCCGAGCTCTTGATGCAAGCGCTTCAAACGAATATCGCGAGGAGGAAACTGTCGTCATCCAGGTGGTCGAGACTTTGGGTGATTTCACGGATACCTCGGCGGAGGGCGTGGGGGACGCAGAGAGGATTCTGCTCACAGCACTGCGGTCGGCGCCGCGGAAAGGTATTCTCGGTCGCTTGAAGAAAGGGCACCGGGCGCACTCCGAGCGTGTGTTGATCGCCGTCTGCGAGGCCTTGGCCGTCATCGGAACGTCGGCCGCGCTCGACCCTCTGAGCGAGCTCGCCGCCAGTAACGGACAACTCGTATCGGAGAAGGCGGCCGCCGCTGCGGACGAGATACGGAAGCGTTGAGCGAGCTGCCCTGCCATTGCCACAATAAGGGAAGGGGCCACCTCGATTCGATCGAGGTGGCCCCTTCTCCGTGGCCTTGTCCTATACTGCTTTTAGGCCAGTTTGGTGACGTTCTGGGCCGCCGGGCCCTTATCACCCTGCACGATCTCGAACTCCACACGCTCGCCCTCGGTCAGGCTCTTGAAGCCCTCGGCCTGGATGGCCGAATGGTGAACGAAACAGTCCTTCTGTCCGTCCTCTGGCGTGATGAAGCCGAAGCCCTTGCTGTCGTTGAACCACTTGACGGTTCCGGTCGTACGCATCTGCCGTACTCCTTGTTGTGTTCTCGTAATCGGAGCGCGGCACCGCCGTACTTACCGACTACACGTTCTGCGCGGTCCTTGCCCCCGCGCTGGGCGCCCGTTGAGGTCGTCGGCGTACTGCCGGTTTGACTCCTTTCGCAGCCAACACACAAGAGGGACCGGCGTTTGAGCCAGGTCCCTCGAGTGTTCGCTGGTGTTCTCAACGGCAGTTAAGGCTAGCAGTATTATGGCGTCAAGTCAACGGGCAGCCGAGCCGCTGGACCGGGCGGCTTCAGCTCAGGCCGGCCAATAGCCCGTCCCGATAGGGGAAAAGGGCCGGCGTTCCGCCTGAGTGAAGGAATACCACCTCCCCGCCACGGAAGTGGCCCCCCCCCCCCC
>Ga0209536_100002171_pt1 | contig 31908 bp, 28 predicted proteins | sample DeeMarSeWOR28_12_FD_187461 | JGI IMG/M metagenome (GOLD analysis project Ga0209536, IMG submission 187461) | Marine sediment microbial communities from White Oak River estuary, North Carolina - WOR-2-8_12 (SPAdes) (version 2) | ecosystem: Environmental > Aquatic > Marine > Intertidal zone >... | reverse complement strand
CTTTTAGAGAGTATAAAGCGAAATTTGGGATAATCCGACTTAATGTCGCCCTCCTTTTATATCGTGTTCCTGCAATCACTAAACGACCGAAATGGGTCGTGAACCGACCATCAGCCCCATGTTTTCATCAGAATTTCGTCAATTATCAGCTTTCAGCGATCAGCTTCACTCAAGCACTCCCCTCGACAGGCAAACCCGTCTTTTTCAACTAGTATTCCTCGTATGAATAAACTGGTCTTTATAATTATTTGCACAATCCTGCTGACATCCTGCTCATCAGCGCCTTATTACAGCTCAAGGAATACATCGATAAAAGTTTCAGAAACGCGCGTTGATCTAAACGACTCAGATAAAGTAAAACAGATACTGAATCAACAATATAACGACTGGCGCCATGTACAACACCGCATGGGAGGCACAACCAGAAACGGTATTGATTGTTCCGGACTGGTTTATCGAACCTATCGGACAAAACTCGGAATTAATATGCCTCGATCTACTGAACATCAGTCAAAGACCGGCCAGGCCATACAACAAGAAGAGCTCAGAGCCGGTGATTTAGTATTTTTCAAAACAGGAATATTTACTCGTCATGTGGGTATGTATATAGACGAGGGCAGCTTTCTTCATGTTTCTACCAGCAAGGGTGTAATGGTCTCGAACCTGGAAGACCCATACTGGAGTGATACATACTGGAAAGCGAAAAGGGTTCAATAAAAGGCTAATGAACCCGGCAATATAGCAATCCAGTCAGTCTCGATATGCCAGGCGGTACAGTACCGGCAGCACCAGCAGCGTCAGCAGCGTTGATGAGATAATCCCGCCGATGACAACCGTGGCCAGCGGGCGCTGCACTTCTGCACCTGTGCCTATATTCAGGGCCATGGGCACAAAACCGAGACTTGCGACCAGGGCGGTCATTAACACCGGGCGCAATCGGGTCAGGGCGCCTTCGATGACCGCCTTTTCCAGCACCACACCTTTAGTGCGTAAATCACGGATAAACGACAGCATCACTACCCCGTTTAATACGGCGACACCTGACAGGGCAATGAAACCAATCGCAGCGGAGATGGATAAAGGCAGATCGCGTAACGCCAGTGCGGCGACACCTCCGGTCAAAGCCAGGGGCACGCCGGTAAAGACCAGCGCCGCATCCCTGGCTGAGTTAAAGGCCATGAACAACAGTCCGAAGATGATTAACAAGGTCAACGGAACGACGACAGACAAACGTCTTGAAGCAGATATCAATTGTTCAAAGGTACCGCCATAGTCCAGCCAGTAACCGGGAGGAATTTCCATACGGGTTTGCATTGCCTGCTGCACGTCACTGACAAAACTGCCCAGGTCCCGTCCACGCACATTGGCCGTGACGAATACGCGGCGTTTGCCGTTTTCTCGACTGATTTGATTGGGACCCAGGATAAAGCTGATATCCGCCACTTCAATCAAAGGGATGGCTTCAGCCGGGGCGCGGGCCACGCCGAGCATATCGGCATCCCCGCTGATTTCATGTTGATTGGTATCGGGTAAACGAATTGGCAGGCGTTTTAAAGCTTCCAGATCAGTTCTTATTTTTTCAGGCAAGCGCACGACCAGGTCAAAGCGCCGGTCGCCTTCGAATATTTGCCCGACAGTTTCACCACCCACAGCCATGCGCAGCGTGTGCTGAATCGATGCAACATCCAGTCCATAGTAGGTAAGCTTCTCTCGATCGGGTGTCACTGTCAGCATGGGTAAACCGGTTACCTGTTCTGTTCGCACATCAGAGGCACCGGGCACCATGGCCACGATTTTTTCGACTTGTTCAGCCAGTTCAACCAGGGTATCAAAATCATCGCCATATATTTTCACCGCCAGGTCGGTACGCACGCCGGCAATAAGTTCATTGAAACGAATCTGGATGGGCTGGGTGAATTCATAGCGGTTGCCCGGAATGCTCATTGCGGCGGCTTCCATTTCAGCAACCAGCACAGCCTTCGGCTTGCGTGGATCGGGCCAGTCTTCGCGTGGCTTCATAATGACAAAGGTGTCGGCAACATTCGGCGGCATCGGGTCTGTTGCCACTTCAGCGGTGCCGATCTTGGTAAACACGTGCGAGACTTCTGCAAATTCACGCAGCCGCGCTTCCAGCACTGTTTGCATTTCAACCGCCTGGCTCAGGCTGGTGCCGGGTATTCTCAATGCGTGCAGCGCGATGTCACCTTCATCGAGACTGGGAACAAACTCGGTGCCCAGCCGGGTTGCCTGCACGCCGGCCAGTACCACCAGGGCAACGGCAGACGCCACCACCGGCCAGCGATGCCGCAGAACAAAGTGCAATGCCGGCGTATAGGCCTGGCGCAACCAGCGCATCACGCGGTTTTCCTTTTCCCTGACACGTCCGCGCACAAACAGCGCGACACTGGCAGGCACCACGGTTACCGACAGGATCAATGCGGACGTTAATGCAGTGATTACCGTGAAAGCCATCGGGTGGAACATTTTTCCTTCCACGCCGCCGAGGGCAAAGATGGGGACATACACGATCAGGATAATGATGACACCAAACACGCTGGGGCGTACAACCTCAAGAGTGGCTTCATGCACCAGGCGCAGGCGCTCTTTCAAATCAGGCGGGTCGCCATGCATGCGTTGATAATCAGCCAGATGACGCAGACAGTTTTCCACGATAATGACTGCACCATCGACGATCAGGCCGAAATCCAGTGCGCCCAGACTCATCAGGTTGCCGGATGTTCGAGACTCAACCATGCCGGTGATCGTCATCAGCATCGCCAATGGAATCACGGCTGCGGTCAGCAGGGCCGCGCGCCAGTTGCCCAGCAGCAGGAACAAAACAACGATCACCAGCAAGGCGCCTTCGGCGAGGTTTTTTGTCACGGTTGCGATGGTCTTGTCGACCAGCGAGGTACGGTCATAAAGCGGCGTGAGTTCCACACCTTCCGGTAACGAGGCCTTGATATCCTGCAGACGTTCAGCCGTGGCCCGTGCAACCTGTCGACTGTTCTCGCCGATCAGCATGAACACCGTTCCGAGAACCACCTCTTTACCGTTTTGCGTGGCAGCACCACTGCGCAGCTCACTGCCCAGTTGAATATCAGCGACATCCTCGATGGTTACAGGCACGCCCTGGCGCCTGGTAATGGTGATGCGTTTCAGATCATCGAGTGTAGTTATCTGTCCGGGCGAGCGAATCAGATACTGGGCGCCGGAGCGTTCAATATAACCGGCCCCGGTATTGGCGTTGTTGCGTACCAGCGCTGCCATTACATCCTGCAAGGTCAGATCGAAAGCCAGTAACTTGTCAGGATCAGGCAGCACATGAAACTGCTTGGTGTATCCCCCAATGGTATTTACTTCGACCACGCCGGGGGTGTGGCGAAGTTGCGGGCGCACAATCCAGTCCTGCACGGTTCGCAGCGACATGGCATCGTGTTCACCGCCCTCGGTATTGCCAACGGTATACATAAAGATTTCACCCAGTCCGGTGGCAATCGGTCCCATTGCCGGCTCGACGCCTTCGGGCAATCGTTCCTTGACTTCACTGAGTCGCTCATTGACCAGCTGGCGGGCGAGATAGATGTCGGTGCCATCCTTGAAAACGACCGTGGTCTGTGACAGGCCATAGCGGGAAACAGAGCGGGTATAGTCAAGGCGCGGCAGGCCCGCCATTGCGGTTTCTATCGGAAACGTAATCCTTTGTTCGGCCTCCAGTGGCGAATACCCGGGGACTTCAGCATTGACCTGTACCTGCACGTTGGTAATGTCAGGCACCGCGTCGATGGGCAGGCGGTTAAAGTTATACATACCCAATAGAACAAAGCCGGCTGCAACCATCAACACCAGCCAGCGGTGAGCTAATGAAAAACTTACAATACGATTCAACATTAGCGCATCCCTTAATGGTCGTGGCTGGCGCCGGACTTTTCGATATCGGCCTTGATCAGGTAACTGTTTTCAGTGACATATTGCGTACCGGATTCAATACCGCCCAGCACTTCAACCCACTCATGGTTTTGCCTGCCCAACTCCAGCATGCGCACTTCATAAACATCATCGAAGCGAGCAAACACAACCTGGAAGTCACGAAAACGTTGCAAGGCCGCCTGGCGCACTGCGAGTGAAACAGCATTTTCTGCCACGGTAACGTGGCCACGGATAAACTGGCCGGGGCGCAATACACCGTCTTCATTTTTGACAATGACACGGGCACGTACACTCTGACTGGCGTGCGCGGTTAACGGCGACAGCCAATCGATGCTGGCAGTTTTCCGGTAGTTGCCGTCAAGCGACTCGACCATAACCGCCTGGCCTTTTTTAATAAGCTCCAGGTCACGAACGAAGACGTCCAGTTCTACCCAGACTTCAGAGAGATCAACGATAACGAACAGAGGTTCATCACCGGTCGCTTCGCCGACCTGGACATCACGTTTCACTATCAGACCGTTGATAGGCGCCTTCACATGATAGTCCTGCAAACTCTCATTACTCTGCACTGTCGCGAGAATATCGCCGGCACGAACCACATCACCCAGTTCATGACGGATTGCTTTTACCACACCCGCAAAGCGCGGACGAACACGCGAGAGCCGGTTTGGATTTGTTTGCACGCGTCCAGTCAGTGTCCTGGTCTCAGTCAAGGTGACCGGGCCCACGACCTCTGTTCGTATCCCCATTTCCCGGGCGATGTTTCCTGGTATACGGGTGCGGCCCTCGAGGCTATCGTAATGCCAGGAATAGGACCTGCCCTGGTGCGCTGCATTTACAGTGACTTCAAAGGAATGTGGTTCATAGATAACGGTATCACCACGAAGATAGTCTTGCTGTGGTGTGAATTGAATACGATCAAGCCTGTCGCCCAGTCGTTTCAGTTCGATATCAAGCGTAACCTCATCGGGCACAATGGGCTGTCTGTCTTTGTAGGCATAGACACGAAATTCAGGCGGCAGACCTGTTTCATAAATGCTTACCTCCAGGCTGAAGTCGTCCTGCACCAGCAATCGGCCACCGTGCGGGCCCTTGGCCTCCTTCACTTCATCATCGTGATGCGCATGCTCATCATGGTGCGAATCACTTGCATAACCGGCCGGGAACATTAACCATCCCGCGAGCACAAAGAGCATTACACTAATGACAGTAACAGTGATTGAATAAGAACTTGTGCTACTTTTCATGGATTGGCTCCTGTCGTTAGACCGGCACCGGTCAGGCGATCAATTTCGATTCGATAACGGTGGTAATCTGCAGCAGCATTGACGTGCTCGAGTTTTGAGTCGAGCAATATACGTTGCGCTACGTTGAGTTCAAGTAAGGAATAACGCCCGGCGGCATAACCTTTTTCATAATCCTTCAGCGTGCTTTCAGCCAGTGGAATAATGGTTTCACGGTAAGTCGATTCTGCTGCTAACGCATGTCTGAGTTCCTGGCAAACCTCGAACAAGGTGGCATACAATTCGAGCCGGCGCTGTTCCAGCTTGTACGGGTTACGCAGACTGGTCATTTCCGCTTCTTCGACTTTTGGTGCTGCGCGTGATTTGTTCCCAAAAGGTATTTTGAGCGACATTACCAGGCCGGTGTCATCCGTCAGGTTAAAGTGGCGCACACCACCGGCGATTTCAATATCCGCATTTTTTCGCGAACTTGCCAGCTGAATGCGCGTCTCTGCCAGCCGGCTTTCAGTTGCAAATCGCACCAGGTCCGGGTTGTGCTCCAGCAACTGGACCAGTGTTTCGAATGGCTCAACCTGCTCCAGGTCAAACAGCCTGGCATCTGCGGTGCTAAATTGTGTTTGCGTCTCGCCCCACAATGTTGCCAGTTTTAAACGCGAGGTTTTCAGTGTATACCTGGTATGCTCGAGTTCCAGTTTCTTTTTCGCTAACGCTATCCGTGCCCTTTCAAGTTCGACATTAGGCAGCTTGCCCGTGTTAACACGCAGTTCAATAAAATCATATGTGCGCGCTGCAAGCTCCAACGAATCTTGCGCGATTACAAGGCGCTCCTGATCGGTCACAATCTGTAAAAAGCGCCTGGTGGTATCCGCCAGCAGGTCAAGACGCATGGCATCCTGTTCGTTGCGCAGAATCATGGCCTCGTTCTGCGCAACATCACCGCGCAATTTTGCTTTATCACCGAGCTCGAGAACTTTTGACAGGCTGAGCGTTGATTCAAGAACATTGGTCCCGCTTTGAATCCCGCTGCCGCCAAAATTCTCAAATTCAATCGAGGTTTGAAATGCAGGCGTCAGTCGTGCAGCACGTATTCGTGCTGCCGCTGCCTTTGCTTCAAAGTCGGCCGCAATCAGTTGGGGATTATGTTCCAGCACATTAACGATGGCCCGATCCAGCGTCAGGCTCATGTACTGTTCTTCATCGGCGGCATACACCGCTGATGCCGACACGAGCAACAGATATATAAACAATTGACGCATAGCACCAATTCTCCAACATCGAACATCGACCGTTGGTTTCAAAGGTCGATCAAATACAGACAAATCAGACAGGCATACAAACAGACCAGGCCTGCGACTTGAGCGAGGAAAAACCAGGACTAGGCTGGAGGTGGTGCGCGTAACGGCGGAGAGAAATAGGAGTAATGCGGCTCCAGGCATTGATCACTCTGGTCATGCCTGATCCTGCTTTGATAATTATGAACCAGGATCAAAACCAGCAATATTGCCAGCGGAATATAAACAGAAAAACCAGGCTTGTCTTTTTTAGCTATTACATCAGGAGTCGCGGCAAAGATACTGGTGTCTTCATCGTGATGCGACTGTCCTGCATCATCCGAAATTAAATGCAGGTCGATGCTGTGTGCGTGAGCTGCCGTTTCCGCACTGTCATGATGATGCAAGTGATAGTGTGCGGGCAGAAGCGTGACAAACAAAAGCACCGCAATCAATTGCCAACTGATTGATTTCCTTTGAATTAGTAACTTCCACGATGCACGCATACTACTGAGTCTAGCAGTAATATAATTGAGTGACTATCCCTCTCCAATACATCCTGCTTCGGCACAATGTAGCTTTTCGCATGGTTCAACAAACAAGCGACTTACATTCAGGCGGTCGTTCGACTACCGTCATCCCGGTATGTTTTTGGCAGGATCCAGCGTCACAGTCACAAGATTATGAAGTACATCCAGGTGTTCCATCCTGCATACACGGATGATTGCTGTTTATGTTGAATAATATTTGGAGTATTTTAGTCAGCATGGATGGAGCCCTGTCCATGCCAATAATCACTGTGCAGAGGTACTGACATGACTGATAATACAACGCAAACCGGATGGGTTAGCCTGAGCAACGGATTCGATGTTGAACTGCAACACGGGATTCCGGTTCGCCTGTCGAATAACGGCCTCGATATCCCATCGGACGACGCCCTGTTAATCGAAGAAGTCACCCGCCTGAGCGGTTTGACTGTTGTGATCTCGGGCTGGGAAGATGCCGACGAAGCCGGTGAACAGGAAGCGCGATTATGTGTAGACGCGCTGCAATTCGAACAGGTGTTACGCAGGCTGGCACTGGCTTCAGCTGCCTTGTTCGTAGACCGGTACCACACCACCATAGACCAGGATTCAGTCGACTGGGACAATGCCGAGTATGCCAGGGACTTCAACCATGCTGTCGAATGCTGCTGCCTGGATCAGGGAGAGATGGACAGAAAACAATATTTCAGCATTTATGTCGAGCTGATGCATGCTGAAACAAAGCGGCTGATTGATGCAGGCGAATCACCAATGGTTGACGCCGAGTGACCCTGGTCTAGCTTTCGATGGTGTATTCCGCCTCCAGGCGGTACTCGCTGCCTGCAGCTATTTCTACTGTCTCGGGACCGGCATTTGCGGTTTCAACGCAGATCATTTTTTTGTAGTCGTCATCGTCAAGATCGCCCATCGATGAGGCAATTTCACTCCATGGATTCCATACCACGGCAGTACTGCAGCCTCTGGATGCGATTCGGATCCTGCGTCCAAGCGACTCATCATCGATCACCAGCTCGCCTGTTACACCCTTGTAAATACGATCAACTTCGCCAGTAATCGTAACCGGACCTGATTGGGTTTTTTCGGCAAATCCGTCCACCTTGTCGATGTAGTCGATGCCATCGAGCCCGAGCACCTGGACCTTGCTGATATCACCGACATAGAAGTAAGTATGCAGTGCCTGGCTGATACTAATATTCTCATCGCTCGAATTTTGTGTAACCAGAACAACCTTCAATGAATCACCGACTGTAATTTCGATACTGAGTTTGAACGTGTGCGGCCAGATTTTACGGGTCTCGTCGCTATCGACCATACCCAATAGAACTTTTGTTGAACCGTTGGCGAGTGACTCGCTGCCTGTGACTTCCCATTGGCGGTTGCGCACAAAACCGTGTGCGGGTCTTCCCAGATCATCAGGGTCCGCGCCAAACCAGGGCCAGCAGACAGGAATGCCCCCTTTTATCGCCTTGCCGTCTTCGTAGTACGCCCTGTCACTGACAAACAGTAAATCATCCTTCTGGCTCTTAGGCCGATAAGACAGCACCTGGCCCGAATAGGTAGATATCGTGGCGTGCGCTTTGGCATTGTTGATCTCGATATAGGTAAAACCGTGCTCGATATCAACAAACTGAAGTTCATTTTCAATTTCGTATTCACATAATTGATCGAAATTCATTACTGCCTCTACTCCTGCTCAGGTAAAAATTATGCGTAACTTACACCATTTTCATCCCGGTTTTGAACAATTATGCAATCTGGACCGGTACTGACAAGAACTGAGCAGATTTTAACCGCCAATCCCTGCAGATACCCCTGTTTTCAACATCCCCCAAAAAGCAGCCTGCCGCTCACATTTACGCCTGATTTGAACTATAAGTTATGTAACATAATAAGAAAGCATTAAAAATGACTCGCATATTAATCGTTGACGACTCGCCGACACAATTGAACGGGCTATCAAAAGTTCTGGCGAAAAATGGCTACGACATCATCACTGCTGATGATGGTGAACAGGGCGTCGAGAAAGCCGTCAGTGAAAAGCCCGATATAATCCTTATGGATGTGGTGATGCCAAACCTCAACGGCTTTCAGGCCACACGGCAAATCACCAGGAATCCGGAAACCAGCCATATCCCTGTGATCATGCTTACCAGCAAGGACCAGGAAACCGACAGGGTATGGGCCGAACGCCAGGGCGCGAGCGATTACCTGATCAAACCACCCAATGAATCCGATCTGCTAACAAAAATCAGATCCGTTATCGGAAACTAGAGCACGTTCTTCGTCGAAGCTGAACTCAACAGGGTGACATGGCCTTAAGCCGCCTGTTTGCATATACACCTAAACCGCGTAGACTTTTCATACTGACTGAGTAGCCCGTGATAGCCGTATGCTACCGTTGCTGGCATGATAATTCTGAAGAATAACTTAATCCTGCTGCTTTACCTGTTAATACTGGTTAGTGCGGGCTGTACAACGCTTCCACCTGCACCACCGCAACCCGTCGTCAACAGCCTGTCGCCTGCCGCTACCGGTACCATTACTGAAATCTCTGACCGTGTTTCACACACGCTGGATGATGACGAATCGGCCTATCTATTGTTATCCCGCAATGACGATGCACTCAACTGGCGTCTGGCACTGGCTGACCATGCCACCAGCTCAATCGATGCACAGTATTTCATCTGGCAGAACGATGAGACCGGCACCCTGCTGTTTGACCGTTTACTCAGAGCTGCCGATCGTGGTGTGCGCGTAAGGCTGCTCGTCGATGACATCTGGTTTGCCGCCAATGACGAGGTCATCGCGGCAATCAGCAATCACCCGAATTTTGACATCAAGATATTCAACCCGGGGTATGCACGGCACCAGATTTCAGGCGCACTCGAGTTCCTCGCCAGATTCCAGGAATTGAACCGGCGCATGCATAACAAGCTGTACATCGTCGATAATCGCATGGCAATCGTCGGCGGGCGCAATATCGGCAACCCCTATTTCGGCCTTAGTGAGAAGTACAACTTCCGCGACCTCGATATCATGACGACAGGGCCGGTGGTTCAGGAAATATCTGAAGCCTTCGATGACTACTGGAATACCGAACTCGCCTACCCAGGCCACCTCATGTCTGACAGGGTATCTGTGCATGACCTGGACGCAGTACGCGATGGCGTCAAAGAATATCTCGCTGAACATGAAGCGCAGTTAGCAAGCTATCCGCTGTTGCCACGTGACTGGTCCCTTGAAATGGAACAGTTAACACGCCGTTTGAAAACAGGAAAAGGCCACTTTCTGCAGGACGATCCTGTTATCACGGATGGTGAAGAACTCAAGCTGTTTGATATGCTGGATATACTCGCTGCGCCCGCACATAAGGAACTGATAGTGGTTTCACCTTACTTCATACCGGTCAGCGGCATGCTCGAAGGCATGTCTGAGCTGAACGCCGAAGGTGTGCAACTGAAGGTCCTTACGGCATCGCTGGCATCAAACAACCATACATCAGCACACAGCCATTATAAAAAATACCGTCGCCGCATCCTGGATACCGGTGCTGAGCTATATGAGTTCCGCCACGATCCTTCAGCTGCGATCAGCGCACAGGCAAATGTTCCGCCCGTCACGGCCAACTTTATCTCACTGCATGTAAAAGCACTGGTCGGCGATCGCCAGCGCTGTTTTATTGGATCACTCAACCTCGATCCACGCGCACTCGAAATAAACACCGAGAACGGTCTTTATATCGAATCGCCTGAACTGGCAGAAGAGCTGGCGAAAAAATTTGAAGCCCTGATGCTGCCGGAAAATGCCTGGCGCGTACATCTCGATGAGGAGGAACAGACGTTATACTGGACCTCGAGCAAGGGCACTGTTCACTCGCAGCCGGCACGAGGTTTTTTTCAACGCGTATCAGATTTTTTCTACCGCTTGCTGCCAATTGAAAGCCAGCTGTAAATCATGCCGGAATTCCTGGAGAAATCATGAAATATCAAATCAACTGGCTTGGGAGTTTAATCGTTCTTTTATATACAGGCACAGCTGTAGCTCAAACCCCTATATATGATTTAGAGCAATTGCAACGCTCTGGATACTCTTTTTCCATAGCCCCCCTTATTCAAGGCTCGTCAGATATTGACGGCGGCGGCAGCTACTCTATGTCAAGCCTGCTGATTCGCATCAGTGCTATTAAACCCGTAAGCACTCGAACATTTGCAGGTTTTGGAATCAGTTATGACATCACTACGTATGATTTCGAAAACCCGTCAGCATTCAATGGTCAACAGCCGTGGAGCGATACCCGCAGCCTTAACTTTAGTCTACCTGTCGTTTTTCGAACGGATAACAACTGGACCTTCGTAGCCAGTCCATCAATTGGTACATTTCAGGAAGTAGATGCGGACCGGGGAGACTCTCTCGCTTATGGTGCGATATTAATTGGTTCATACAATTTTGAGCGAGGAAACAGAATAGGTATTGGCCTGGGTGTATTCGACCGTTTTGATGAAACAGCTCTTTTCCCATTTTTGAGCGTGAAATGGCAACTTACAGACGATTTACGTATCGGCAATGCGCTCAACGCCGGACCAACCGGGCCAGCCGGCCTTCAACTGGCATACAGGTTCAGCGAAAAATGGGAAGCGGCAATCGGGTTTAGTCGCCGAAGCTTTCGCTTTCGCCTGAATGATACTGGTCTTGCGCCCGGCGGTATCGGTACACAAGATGGGAGACTGCTGTTCTTGCGGCTGTCTACCAATCTGACACCTGCAATACATCTTGATTTACATGCTGGCATCAATCACGACGGAAATCTAATTCTGGAAAATAATGAAAACGTTCCCGTTGCCAGTGCCGGTTATGAAACTGTACCACTGCTTGCCTTAAACCTGAGTGGTCGTTTTTGAGATTAAACCTGCCAAACACATGACAAAACCCACACAGCAACATGTCATGTGTACACCTCAACGCTCATGTCTATGCGTCAACAATCGTCAGCGAGCCCGCTATCAGTTATTTTTTGCGCCCTGGTCAATCCATGCCTTGATAGTGTTGATTTGTGCTCCACTCAGAGAATTCATCTTACCACTGGCAACTGCCTGATCGTGATGCGGCGGCATCTGGATTTTGGGATCAGCCTGGTGGTCGACCAAACGGTACAGGGAGCTGGACAGGCTGTCGCCTGGTACAACCACTTGCCCGAATTTAGTACCTTTCATCAGGTCATCGTATGAGTTCACGCTGAATCCGCTCGCCTCTATCCCTTCACCCTGGCCATCATGACAGGAAAGGCAATTAGCCTGCAGGATCGGATTGACGTCATTCTTGTAGCTCACATCCTGGCTGCATCCCGCACTAACAACAGCAATCGCCAGAAAATAAAGAAACTTGTGTGTGCTCAACCGCATTCTAATCTCCCAAAACATATCTCGAATTATCGTTGTTCAAGTGTCATATCGACCTCTTGCTGGCAAATCTACCTTAATTCGCTGCTCTTGGCCATACTATCCATGTCAGCGATCTGTTCTATCCAGCTTTCCCGCTGGCATCCGGGAAGGCTTCGACTATTCAAAAGCAAGCTCGCGGAACAGCAATTTTGATTCGAGGTTGTACTTTATAAACCAAAAATATAACCAAAGCTCCATGAAAAGCCGAAGGCATCATATTCATAAGCCCCTTCCGCATGGCTGGTGAGCCCGCCTGATATCCGTGTCACATAACTGCCAAACCGGTAATCCAGGAACAGCGAAACAGCCAGCGCAACGCCGCTCACATCAATATCAGCTCGCTGCTGTGTTGTTTCAGTAAATATAATATCGCCGCTGGCATTTAAATAACCGAGGCCTACTCCCAGTCCGGTAATTAATGTCTGGTCGTATTTTCCATGCGGCCTTTGCCCGCTGAATGAATAAAACACGGTTGGTGTTACGAATGCATAATAACCTTTAACTGATGTTCCCAGATCAACAAGCTCATCATTGACCAGCTGCTGATTCAACTCGAAACCAGAGAAGCTGTATTCCATCAACCCGCCCCAGTTAGATTCCCCAAAGTATTTATAAGGACTGCCGAGCACAATAAATGGCCAGTACGAAAAGTCTTCTGACAATGTCCCGTTCGGGTCTGTGCTGCCTTTGTTATAAACATCAAAATCTGTTGACCTTAATGAAACCCCCGGTGTCAAGCGATATGCTGACAGCAGGCTTTCGACAAGCGTGTCGCCCCGCGATATCAATGGCAATGTCATTATCACGAGTAACAAAATGAAGACCTTTCCTGTGTGCAACATCTCAATCCTTTTCTGATTATGATCGAGTACCCGACTATATCTGCAAGAACAGCAGAATCTACTCTTATAGATAATGCTTGAACGCTGATATTTAAAGTTGACTTAAATCAAGCAAGATACGGAATGTTGCATTTACGATGGATCTGTATTTTTCTTCCGGAAAACAGGGATAGCCCGGGTTAAGATCCTGGAGACGTGCCGGGCTCGTAGCTCAGACCAGGCTTCAGACCTGGTCCAGTTTCCCAGTATCTGCTTTAGAGCGTATGATCTCATGGTATCATGAATATGCCCCATCGCCGCTACCTGCTGATACTCACCGTGATATTCACCATCGAGTGGCTGGTATTATCAATATCACCTAACGATCGCGCCGACTGGGCACTGGAAAACGTCATTGTTGCCGCATTCGCTGTGCTGCTCGCCTCTACCTATAAAAAATTCCCTCTTTCACGGATCTCGTACACGCTGATATTTCTTTTTCTGTTACTGCACGAAGTTGGCGCACATTACACCTACGCAGAAGTACCCTACGATGAATGGTGGCAAAACCTTTTTGGATACAGCTTGAACCAGAGCCTGGGATTCGAGCGGAACCACTTTGATCGACTGGTTCACTTCAGTTACGGACTGCTGCTTGCTTATCCAATCAGGGAAGTATTTATTCGGATTGCCGAGGCGAAGGGATTCTGGGGTTATTTTCTGCCGCTTGATTTGACGATGTCCACCTCGATGATGTTCGAACTGTTCGAGTGGGCTGTGGCCGAGCTATTTGGTGGCGATCTGGGCATGGCCTACCTGGGAACCCAGGGTGATATCTGGGATGCGCACAAGGATATGGCACTCGCGAGTCTTGGTGCCCTGATTGCGATGACGATAACTGCACTGATCAATGTAAATCTACAACGGGATTTTGCCAGGGAATGGAATGAAAGCCTGAAAATAAAAGGTAAGCTTCCCCTCGGAGAAGACCAGATCAAGCGATTCCTGGACCAGGCCGACGGGAGTTAACACATTGATTTACTGAAGAAACAGGCTATATAAATAGAATTACACCTGGAGTCTGACATGAAACTTTTCTACAGCCTGATTCTAACCATCCTGACAACCACACTCTCATTAGCATCTGTTGCGAGCACGAACTGTGATTGCTCAAAACTGCTTGATCAATGCGGTGCAGCCATAAGCCCGGCGGGCTCAGATATTCAAATCAGGACCAACACGAAAAGATGCAGCCAGGTAACCTGGTATGCCGATGACATCGCCCATAACACCGTAGTCGTTGATGGTAAAAATCTCGAACCTTCAGGCTTTAAATCAAAACCGTTTCTTTCCGTGGGCAGTTGCAAGATATGCGCGAACACGCATCCTGCTTCAGCAAAAAATATCCACACAAATGAAGACTCCGCAGAATGCAAAAAGCGCAGGGCCAACCTGAAAATGTCCGAGAAATTTTTCGCTGAAGGCAGAATTACACCCTACGAATATGATCTGTCCAAAAACCTTGTCAAAAAGCATTGCAGTAATTAAATGCTGAAAGTCATCTAATCAGAGGCGGCACAGCAAGCCTCTCAATTTAATCTGTTACCTCATTGAAAGCCTGGTTATATTTAACGGTTCCGGTTCTGCCTTTGAGAGCACCTTGCTGTAATTCTTTTACCATGAACACTTCAGGTGGAACATCATACTCGGATTTGATGCCATAATTTACCGATGGCACAAAACCAAAGCGGGGATAATAGCCAGCATGACCGAGTACGACTACCGCTATGTACCCGGCTTCTTCGCAGGCTTGCAGGCCGGCATTAACCAGCTTTGTACCTACACCCCTGTTTTGCCAGTCAGGCAAAACAGCCATTGGCGCCAGGCCCATTATCCTCAAGCCTCCAGCCAGAGCAACCGGGCTGAATAAGATATGCCCAATCACCTCTCCATTCTCTTCGGCTACCATTGAAATCAATTCAACAGCCGTGTTTCTTAATACATCAACCAGGTTTGCTTCAGCATCTGTTTCGAATGCCTGCAGGTTAAGCTCCCTGATTTTTTCTATATCACCAGGCTGTTCGAATCTGATATTCATGACTGGCCGCTTCCACTCGTATTATCGCTTTTCCTACAGGCATCGACTCTCCCGTCAAATACTAAATCGTCAGGCTCATGCATATTGAGATGCATCGATGTCTGACCATACTGCATACTCATTACCGTTAGGATCACTGAAGTGGAAACGGCGGCCTCCCGGAAATGGAAAGACCGCCTTGATAATCAAACCACCCGCTTGCTGAATTTTCGCTTGTGTACTCTCCAGGTCCCTGCTGTAGAAGACGATCAGGGCACCGCCATTTTTTGTGGTGGCCGTCAGGCCAGACTGATAAAAGCCACCATCGATACCCTCATTGGAGAAGGCCGTATATTCAGGACCGTAATCGACAAAAGACCAGCCGAAAACCGAAGTAAAAAATGCTTTTGTTACCTGCAGGTCTTTCGATGGAAATTCGACGTAATTTATTTTCTCGTGCTCATTCATCGTCTCACCCTTTATGGATTCATGTGACGGCTATTTTAATAAGTTATCACCCCGGAAAACGAGATATAACAGCCCCCAGACACCAAAGACAATATAAGCTGCCATAACAAGCCAGTATTCTATACCCGGCTCAAGATAATAGCCGGGTGCACCTTCGAGAAAAACCAGCATGAATACAACTGTCGATGCCCAGTACGCGGACACACCCATTACCGCAGCCGTTGTCAGCAGTGACCAGCGCTTTCCTCGCATGAGGCCGATAAGAGAAATCGCAATTAAAGGGATATAAACCATCGTGTCACCTGCGCCGAATGCACGGTTGACCTGAACACCATAGCTACTGACATCTTTGATTCCTTCCTGGAGCCCGAGCTGTACCGCAAAGTCATAGTCGATAAGCGCCATGGTCTGTCCCATGAGCAGCAAGATCATCGATACCGTCAGAAAAGCCGTAATAATCCAGAAAGCCACGGGACGTTTTGCATGTTCCATTTTTTATAACCTCAATTTTCCCCAGACATCACGACTTACCGATCGTCTTATCAGGGTCCGGTCTGTCAGCCGGTTTTACGCCTGATCCCAGGCAAAGATCAAGCGAAGTCTTTTCCCTGCAAAACAATTCAACCATACATGATTATGAGTAACGATTATCCGCATTTGTAGTTACCGCAGGGATACGCCATAAAAATACAGCTCCGACTACGGTTGTCGCTTACCTTTTGAAATGATGACAGCTGTACGCAGACGCTGCTGACCGAACAGGGATATACGCGCAAAATCCTCACGCGCAATCGGCAGGTACTGGCAATCGAGCGCACTCTGACTGATCTCTTCGGGATCAGGGTCATGAACGTACAGGCACTCACTGTCATAACCACTTACCGCGACCCAGTGCGGTGCCTTTTTTCCATCCAGTCGCCAGGTACTGATCATTGCCAGCGGCACGGCGTTGTTTTTAAGTGCTTCGATCAGCGTATCCTGTTTGATATCGCTGTAGTGGATACTGATTTTGTTCGCCTTCGCCTGCTGCACATAATCCTTGTGAACCATCTCTATAATCTGTTTCTTGCTGGCATCCCGAACACTGTCAACAAACAGCGGGTTGCGATTATTGATCCACACCTCGGCTTTAAAACCGCGCTGCTGGGCGGCCAGTGCAAGCCCGACCGGGTGACACCCGCCATGTCCGGATGTCATGAAAATAGTGGTGGCTTCACGCCATATCTGCAACTCTTCATGCTGTGACGCTACATACTTCCCTGATACCGCACTCATGGCCATCATCAATGCTGCCGGACCGCAGGTAAATGCTGTACTCTGCCTGATCCATGGCATGTCAACATGCGACTCATACTCACGGTACTGATGTATACGCTTTTGCATGCGGATGGCATCGCTGTGATCATCATAATAATCGTGGTAGATACCAAAAGGTGCATATCCCATCGATTCGTAAAGATTGATTGCCACTTCGTTATCACAGCCAACTTCAAGGCGCATTATAAAGCGGCCGCTTTGACTGGCGGCTTGCTCGCCGGCCTCGATCAGGCGGCGGGCAATACCACGACCGCGAAAGCGTGGATCGGTTGCAATCGAATAGAATCTGGCAAGGCGTGTTCCTGCATGGTAAATCACCAGAATATAACCAGCGAGTTCATTGTCTACGGTAGCGACAATGAAAGCGCGACTATTGGAATTGATCCAGTGGCGAAAACTGCGCCTGCTTAGCCTGTCGACATCGAACGATATCTGTTCCAGCGCGAGCAGGGCAGACATGTCCTCCGCCCTGACGTCACGGAGCCTGATTTCGTTCTTCGTCATTTCAACAATCCATCCTGAGCACAATCGATAACATGGCGTGCACGCAGTAATACCTTTGTCCGCCAGCCAGGATCATCGGGACAGAAATGTGCAAGCATGCCGGCAACCACTGCCGGGTAATCCGGATGTGATATCGGCTGTTTGCCATGCTGCGCACGAAAGCTGTGATCACGCAGAAGCACTTCAAACATGTTGGCTGTTGGCAAAGTTCCGAATTCAAGTGTAACGAAACAGCTGCTGCCTTGCATAATTGCATGCCAGGCGTAATCAATCAGGCCGAGCTTGGGCACCGAGCTGGACGTTCCCAGTGCTGGCAGGGTGCATTCATCACCGTACCAGTCATGTGCCGTTGCCGCACCATCGGAGTCAGGAGCATGATCGCAAATGATCTCGCCAGCTCCGTATGAACCCAGTCCTGTATGTACATCGATGACCGCCAGCCGTCGCCCCCTCAGACTGTAATCGTCAATGAGTGATTCGATGACGAGCCGCCCCGGCGCGGGCCTGATACCGCCAAAGAAAGGGCCTTCTGGGTCCATGTACTGGCCACCACTGATTGCAATTTCCAGTGCAGTCTGGCCGTGCTGCCTGCGATACTGATCCACTGCTTTTTCCCTGCGCGCGCTGTCATCATCAAACAATGCCGCACGCAGCTCCCTGTAACCAGGGTTGTCCGGCAAAGGCTGTCTGAAATCGATGAAATTCCGGTTCAGGTCTACACCGTCCGCGTCACAACGACGGTGCCAGGCATAACCCCAGGCATTGAGTGCATGGACAAACAGAACCGCAAATCCATCAGGCAACCGACCGTGAAACCGCGATAAGGTGTCACATAACACGGCAGTACCGGCGAAGCCCTCGATACCGTGTGTACCACTCATCAACACCAGCACGCGTGAGGCGGTGTCGGGCCCAAACCAGGCGGTGTCTGTCACCAGAGCCTCGCCTTCAGGCGATGAACCATCAGCAGTAAATTCACGACACTTTGCACTGATTGGCGTACGCCTTACATAATCCAGCCATTGCACACGTGATGCAGAATAAGTACCCGGAAAAACAGCCGGCGACGGCACACTGGAAGAGATAAAAGCAGACATGCAACACCTTGCGTCAGAAATTCGAAGCATATACCCACTTAAGCAAGTTGCAAGAAATAAATTTATGCAAGAACAGGCAATAATCACTTGCAAGTAGATATTTCCCGCGCGCATAATTCCGGCCGATTTCTAACATTTGACCACAGGTAAGACACTCGATGTCACAAACCCTGATTGTGGTTGATGATATGCGGGACTGGGCACCTTATTATCCCAGCGAACAGGTTATCAGCTTCAAAGACTATCTGGATGGTGGCCACTTCAACAACGCAAGGACGCGGATTATCAATTTATGCAGGGGCTACCGCTACCTCGCTGATGGATACTATTGCTCCCTGCTGGCCGAAGCGCGTGGGCATCATGTTATTCCATCGGTCCAGGTAATCAATGACCTTCACAGACGCGAGCTCTATCAGCTGCAGCTTGGTGAACTGGCAACATCACTTGAGCGCAGCCTGGCAGGACAGGAAAAAAGCGAGCAGCTCAGGGTTAAAAGCTATTTCGGCACTACGCCTGAACCTGTCTATCGGGACCTGGTGCGCAAGCTGTTCGAACTGTTTCCCTGCCCGATACTCGAGATCGAGCTACGATACAAGCGCACATGGGAAGTGGTGTCGCTAAAAGCAGTATCACCGCGCGAGCTTGATGACGACAGTCAGACCGCCTTTGCTGAAGCACTCGACCACTATAGCCGCCAGGTCTGGCGAGGGGCGCGCAAGCGCAAGCGCTACCGCTACGACATGGCGATACTGGTCAATCCGGAAGAGAAATTACCTCCCAGCGACAGCAGAGCTCTCAAGCAATTCATTCGTGCCGGTCGCGAACTGGGTATTGATGTTGAGCTGATCAAGCAGCGCGATTACCCGCGCCTGTCTGAATTCGATGCCCTGTTTATCCGTGAAACCACGGCGATCGACCATCACACCTATCGCTTTGCCCGCAAGGCAGCCGCCGAAGGTCTGATCGTGGTCGATGATCCCGAGTCTATCCTGCGTTGCACCAACAAGGTCTATCTTGCCGACATGTTTCAAACACGCAATGTACCGGCACCGCGAAGCCGCATATTACGCAAGGGCAGCAGCGACCTGGTCTTGAAACTGGAGGCAGACTTCGGTTACCCGATGGTCGTAAAAATTCCTGATGGCTCTTTTTCTCGCGGTGTCGTCAAGGTTCACGACAGAAAGGAGCTGGAATCAAGCCTGAAGGAGCTGTTCAGGAAATCCGCCCTGCTGCTTGCCCAGGAGTTCTTCTATACCGACTTCGACTGGCGTATCGGCATCTTCAACAACAAACCGCTTTATGCATGCCGCTATTACATGGTTAAAAACCACTGGCAGATCTATCATCATGGCGAATCGCGCACCGCAAGTGGCGATTTCGACACCCTGCCGACTTTCGAAGTACCACGCGATGTATTACGCGCAGCCCTGGCCGCAACCCAGCCGATTGGCGACAGCCTCTATGGCGTCGATGTAAAAGAGAAAGACGGCAAAGGCTATGTTATCGAGGTGAATGACAACGCCAGTATCGATCGCGGTGTCGAGGACGCTTACCTCGGTGACGAGCTCTATCGCTTGATCATGGGCGAGTTTCTGCGCCGCATGGAAGCCCGCGGAGTCTGACCGATAACACCATGACCGAACAACAAAATGAGTGATCCTGTACGCATCACAGCCCTTTTTAATTAGTAAATATAACATTACTGATATTTGTGGCATTGCTATATTCAATACGCCTATAACCGCTGTATGCCCGAGAGAAATGAATAGCCATCAGAAAATACCAGTAACACCGATAGCTTCCTGCTATCATAAATATGATATTCATATTTTCTATCGATATAATCATTGAGATTAATTTACGCTACTGGATAACAGGTCAGTACCATGACGCTAACTGAATTACGCTACATCGTTGCAGTCGCTCGTCAACATCACTTTGGCAAAGCTGCGAAAGCCTGCCATGTCAGTCAACCGACCTTGAGTGTTGCTATCAGGAAGCTGGAAGATGAACTCGGCGTTTCCATCTTTGAACGAGGCAGCAGCGAAATCTCTTTATCGCCAGTTGGTGAGCGCATCGTGCAACAGGCACAACTGGCACTGGAAGCCGCTGACAACGTCAAGCAGGTTGCGCTGCACGGCAAAAACCAGCTGGCAGGTCCATTGCGCATCGGCGCTATCTATACCATCGGCCCCTATCTGTATCCGGAACTGATACCCCTGTTGAGAAAGGCTGCGCCGGAAATGCCGCTTGTGGTAGAGGAAAACTACACCTCGGTATTGACCGAAAAGCTCAAACAGGGTGAGCTTGATGTCATTGTTATAGCCTTGCCGTTTAACGAACAGGGCATCGTTACACAGCCGCTGTATGACGAACCGTTTGTGGTGTTACTGCCAGCATCTCACCCGTTGACTGCGCGCAAATCCATTTCATCTGTGCAGCTCGAAGGCGAGAATGTACTGCTACTTGGCAGAGGTCATTGCTTCCGTGATCATGTACTGGAAGCATGCCCGGCCTGCATACCCAAGCCCGGCCTCATCGGCGACCTGCCTCACACCATCGAGGGCAGTTCGCTTGAAACCATACGCCACATGGTCGTTTCCGGACTGGGCATCACGGTACTGCCCTGCACCGCTGCCGGCGCGCATAGTTATTCACAACGCCTGCTGGCCATTCGCCGCTTCAGCAACCCCATTCCACACCGTACCGTGGCCCTGGCCTGGCGCGTGTCTTTTCCACGACCGAAGGTCATCGATGTTATCAACACGGCGATACGGGGCTGCAACCTGAGTTGCGTCAAATATGTCCGCGGCGGAAAAAAATAACCCGTTTATCGGCGAGACGGGACAAATTTAAAGTGTTCTTGATTCATATCAATTACCTTAAACCGATTCAGGAGTAATTTAAAAACCGGTAAGGGGTTTTGCATTTACTCAAGGCCATGGGGATTGCAAACCGCTTGTCCCAATTCTCAGATTGGTTGTGTCGCGAAGGCGGTGTAGAACTCCAACTACACCGCCTTTTTTCATTTCCGCTTTTTATTCAAATTCATTGTAATAGTCAGAATTCAATCTGATGACCAGCTTAAGCCATACTAAAACATGATCGAGATCTGTTCCCTCGCAGAGGCGCAGGGAACGCAGAGGTACAGGTGTTGTTATTGTTTTAATCGTTTTTCTTTGCGCTCTCTGCGCCTCTGCGAGAATCAACATCTATTGTCTTTCTCATAGAGCCAATCCTGACTATTACAAATAAATAAACTCATAAGATCTTTGCGTTCTTTGCGCCTTTGCGAGAAAACAACCGGTTTCTGTTGTTCGAGATTTGGCTGTAACTGTGAGATCATGCCTGAACGACAATAAATTATTTGACAAACACGTCGAAACGCGTGAGCATCCCCCCAATGAACTCAACAAATCTCAACGCCCTGATTCGACGTATGCATGTGCTGCCTGTATGGCGCCATGATCAGCGGCCTGTTGCACGTTGTAGAAACTAGACAGAACTTTTTCTTTTTTTTCGAAGGCCGCTGATTAACCACCAGCGGCCTTTTTATTTTCGCCCGATAAATTAACTAAGGGAGGTATATAAACATTGTCTGTTCCCGCAGCCTATCTGACGGTGATCATTATCTGGAGCACCACACCGCTGGCGATCCAGTGGAGCGGTATTGGTGTCGGTTACGAATTCGGGGTTGCCGCCCGCATGGTTATCGGATTGCTGGCGCTGTTGCTCATTGTACGTCTCAGAGGACTGCCACTGCCCTGGAACACTCATGCCCGTATGGTCTACCTGGTTAGCGGACTCTCCATATTCATCGCGATGAGTCTGGTTTACTGGTCGGCGCAATACATTCCGTCAGGATGGATATCGGTGATCTTCGGCCTGTCACCAATTATCACCAGCGCGTTCGCAACATTCATATTGCGTGAGAATAGTCTGACAAAAGGCCGTGTGGTCGGCATGTTGCTGGGCCTGCTTGGACTCATCGTGGTGTTTGCAGAAGGATTCTCGCTTGCTGATGCCGCCTGGATGGGTGTTGCCGGTATAACCATCGGAGCAGCTTCGCAATCGCTTGGCGCAGTATTGCTGCAAAAGCTGAGGACGGATATTCCTGCGATTTCGATTACCGCGGGCAGTCTTATCGTGGCCACACCATTGTTTGTAATGAACTTCATGTTGATGCAGAGCTGGCCCGATAACATCAGCACGGTGACCCTGTTGTCGATTGTTTACCTGGCAATCCTGGGATCAGCTATCGGTTTTCCACTGTACTTTTATTTACTGAAGAAGCTGAATGCCGAACGTGTCGCCCTGATCGCTCTGATAACGCCTGTCACCGCACTGCTGGTTGGCGCGTATTTGAATGAGGAGGTCATCAGCACAAGAGTCTGGCTGGGTACTGCTCTGATTGTTTCTGGCCTGGCGATCTATGAATACGGCAAACACCTGCCTTTTGCCAGAAAATGGCAGATACGCTGGAACCAGCGTCCGCTATAAGCATATCCGGCCGTTTTGAATCTGGAGCCGGGTTAATGGAGAAAACCCAGCTCCAGTCTTTTATTGACCGCCCTGACCAGTTGCTGGACATGGTCAGCATTGGCTGCAAAATCCGCGTTACCAATACGTGAATGCGAATGGATGTGCAGTGCAGTTTTCGTTTCCCCCTCTTTGCAGACCTGGGGCTCTATTTTAACTTTCACATCATCAACGAATAACAGGAAGTGGCTCTTTGCCGCCATATCCAGGCGCCACTCAACATCATCACTGTCCATGATCGACCATCCGAGGCCAGTCGCCGCATCTTTAACAGCAATATACAGCTCATCCGGCCCGACATTGAATACCGGGGTACGAAGCTCGGGGAAAGGATGGTCATCAGACGTTCTGGCCGTATTGGTCGTCAGGTAAACGGCCAGTCTTTTTTTCAGGCCTGGCGGATCAAACAGGGGGGCGTGGTTCTTGAATAATGTTGCGACAACAATCAGGACAGCGATTGCGATTATTGCGATAACTATTTTCATTCAGCATCCACCTTTAAGCTGGAGACATCATAGCAGCATGTTTACATGCGATACATTTTTTTACCTGACACACGGATGTTAAATTTTTGTGAATAAGTCTCATTAATTTTACATATGGCCACAAATAATTTTTATATGGGCAAATTCTTATGTTCTAAAGCAGCTTTTTCCCTGACTTTATAAGTTCTTGTTATGGCTTATTTTTTCAATTTTTATCCACAGTTTTTTAGACCCTTCTCCACTGTTATATACACAAGATATAGTGCTTGACTTAAGGTTAAACCACATTCTATAGTATCCCGCATAATAACAACGACAATCCAATCAAGTGGAAAGGGAATGGAACTAACAACACCAATTACAAAATACCAGCAGCACTCTCAACTCGACAATTCAACTTCAACAGATTCAGCCAATATTGCGGTCACGGCACCGGGCCGATTCAGGGTCATTCGCAGAAACGGCAAGGTTACCGCCTATGACCGCGAGAAAATTGCCGTCGCCATGACCAAGGCCTTTCTGGCGGTCGAAGGCGGCAACGCGGCCGCATCGAGCCGCATCCATGAAATCGTGGGCGATCTGGCGGAACAGGTCGAACTGGCTCTGACCCGTCGAATCCCTGATGGCGGCACCTTCCACATAGAAGATATCCAGGACCAGGTCGAACTGGCATTGATGCGCTCCGGCAACCAGCGTGTTGCCCGCGCCTATGTTATCTACCGTGAAGAACATGCCCGCGCCCGCCAGGATCAACAGTCTGAAGCCATCATCGATGATATTACCGATGGCAGCAGCACCGGCATCGAAGTCACCCTGCCCGATGGCAGCAGACAGGCTCTGGACAGGCGTCGCCTGCATGCCATTATCAGCGAAGCCTGCAACGGTCTTAAAGATGTCGATGCCGGCGCAATTCTGCAGGACACCGAGCGCAATCTTTTCGATGGCGTTCCGGAAAAAGACGTATCACGCATGCTGGTAATGAGTGCCCGCACCCTGATCGAAAAGCAGCCCGATTACAGTTATACCGCTGCACGCCTGCTGCTGGATGATATGCGTACCGAGGCGCTCAGCTTCGTCTACAACAACCTGACACATGCGACCCAGAGCGAAATGTCCGGCCTGTACGGGGATTATTTTGACAAGTACGTCAAGCGCGCGGTAGATCTGGAACTACTGGACGCACGCCTGCTCGAATACGACCTGCACCACCTGGGCAGGCAGTTGCAGGTCGAGCGTGACCAGCAGTTTACCTACCTGGGCCTGCAGACGCTGTATGACCGTTACTTCATTCACTCGAACAATATACGCTTCGAGTTGCCGCAGGCCTTCTTCATGCGCGTGGCCATGGGCCTTGCGATCAACGAAGTCAACCGCGAAGAGCGTGCCGTCGAGTTCTACAGGCTGCTGTCATCATTTGACTTCATGAGTTCGACACCGACCCTGTTCAACTCGGGCACCCTGCGTCCACAGCTGTCAAGCTGTTACCTGACAACCGTACCGGATCATCTCGACGGCATATTCAGCTCGATCAAGGATGATGCACTGTTGTCCAAATACGCCGGCGGTCTCGGCAATGACTGGACCCGGGTGCGCGGCATGGGCGCGCACATCAAGGGCACCAACGGCAAGTCGCAGGGCGTGGTTCCGTTCCTGAAAGTTGCCAACGATACCGCCGTTGCCGTCAACCAGGGCGGCAAGCGCAAGGGCGCCATGTGCGCCTACCTGGAAAGCTGGCACATCGACATCGAGGAATTCCTCGACCTGCGTAAAAACACCGGCGATGACCGCCGCCGCACACATGACATGAACACCGCCAACTGGATTCCGGACCTGTTCATGAAGCGTGTCGCCGAAGACAGGGACTGGACGCTGTTCTCGCCTGATGAGGTGCCGGACCTGCATGACCTCAGCGGCAAGAAATTTGAAAAAGCCTATACCGCGTACGAAGACATGGCCGCCAATGGCAAGATACGGGTTTACAAGACCCTCAAGGCCGCCAGCCTGTGGCGCAAGATGCTGAGCATGCTGTTTGAAACAGGCCACCCGTGGATTACTTTCAAGGATCCATGCAACCTGCGCTACACCAACCAGCACGTCGGCGTGGTACACAGCTCCAACCTGTGCACTGAAATCACCCTGCACACCAACGATACCGAAATCGCGGTGTGCAACCTGGGCTCGATCAACCTGCCGGCACACATAAACGAAAACGGTCTGGATGTAGCCAAGCTGGAGCGCACCATCAATACTGCGATGCGCATGCTGGACAACGTCATTGACTACAACTATTACAGCGTACCGCAGGCGCGTGATTCCAACCTGAAGCACCGCCCGGTAGGCATGGGCGTGATGGGCTTCCAGGATTCACTCTACAAGCAGCGTGTGCCGTACACTTCAGAAGAAGCGGTTGAATTCGCCGACCGCACCATGGAAGCTATCAGCTACTTTGCGATCAAGGCTTCGACCAACCTGGCTGAAGAGCGCGGCCGCTACCCCAGCTTCGAGGGCTCATTGTGGAGCAAGGGTATACTGCCGATCGACTCGATCGACTACCTGGCCGAGGGCAGGGGCAGCTACCTGGATCTTGATCGCAGCCATACCTTTGACTGGGATTCATTACGCGCCCGCGTACAGAGAACCGGCATGCGCAATTCCAACACCATGGCTATAGCGCCAACGGCAACCATTTCGAACATCTGCGGTGTCAGCCAGTCTATCGAGCCTACCTATCAGAACCTGTTCGTTAAATCGAACCTGTCGGGTGAGTTCACCGTGGTGAATCCCTACCTGATCGAGGATCTGCGCGAGCGCGGCCTGTGGGATGAAGTCATGGCCAACGACCTCAAGTACTACGATGGCAGTGTACAGATGATCGACCGTGTACCTGGGGACCTGAAACAGCTTTATCAGACCGCGTTCGAGATCGATCCACGCTGGCTGGTTGAAGCTGCAGCGCGCCGTCAGAAATGGATCGACCAGGGCCAGTCTTTGAACCTGTACATGTCTGAGCCCAGCGGCTCGAAACTCGATTCGCTGTACAAGCTGGCATGGGTACGCGGCCTCAAAACCACGTACTACCTCAGATCCATGGGTGCAACCCATGTTGAAAAATCGACCATGGATACAGGACGCGGAAGCAAGTTGAACGCTGTGAAAAACACGGCACAGGAAGCCGCCGGATCAACAGCGCCAAAAGCCTGTTCAATCCTGGATCCGGATTGCGAGGCATGCCAATAGTTCGGCTACGAGGTTACAGGTACAAGGGACGAGGAAAAACTTGACAGACTAATTGCTCAGATAATTCATGGAAGGAAACACACATGCAGGAGTCGCATTGTTTTTGCCACATAAAAATAATATCGAGGGCTGACGATGAATGACATCTATGCACGCTGTCGCGGGAGGGTGCCGGGTAATGAGTCTTAAAGCTGAACTCAAACAGATCTTTTATGATCTGGAAATTTTAAATGAACCGGGGCGCGATGAAGTTGCACACTTCTGCCGCCACGACGGCATACGTGTCTGGTTTTCAAGAACACGTACAACCTGGCAATCGATAGGACCATCAGCGATAAAACCCTGGTGGATGATACTTGAACCATTACGAACGCTGTCAGAAAAGAGCGGCAGTGTGGATGACAATAAAAACAACAAGGCAATAGGAGTAACCGAGAATGCTTAACTGGGAAGACCCACTCGCAAAATTTAATGAACCTGCTTTCAAGCCACAGCATGAAGAACACCACCCTCGTGCCGGTGACGGTATTGTTTCAAATGAAGCATTGATGAATACAGCAGGCGCCGCGCCCGTGGTTAACCCGATACCCCCGGTTAATGAAGCCGTAATCGCAGCCACACCCGTTGAGGCATATCACGAAGAAGAACCTGAGACCGATCTTGCAGGCACCGGCCTGGAAGACATCGAGATGGGTGCTGAACGTATCCAGGTTGATGACAAGAAGATCATCAACTGCCGCGCCGACCTGAATCAGCTGGTACCTTTCAAATACGAATGGGCCTGGCAGAAATATCTTGATGGCTGCGCCAACCACTGGATGCCGCAGGAAATCAACATGACGGCAGACCTGGCATTATGGCGTGATCCAAACGGCCTGACCGATGATGAGCGCACAATCATCAAACGCAACCTGGGCTTCTTCTCAACTGCTGATTCACTGGTTGCAAACAACCTGGTGCTGGCCGTGTACAAGCACATCACCAATCCTGAATGCCGCCAGTACCTGTTGCGCCAGGCATTCGAGGAAGCCGTGCATACACACGCCTATCAGTACTGCGTTGAATCACTGGGCCTGGACGAAGGTGAAATATTCAACATGTACCGTGAGCTGCCTGCCGTTGCCCGCAAGGCCGAATGGGCACTGCCGTTCACCAAACACCTGGCCGACCCCAATTTCCACACCGGCACGGCGGAACACGATCAGAAACTGTTGCGCGAACTGATTGCCTTCTATGTCATCTTCGAAGGCATCTTCTTCTATGTCGGCTTCACACAAATTCTGTCCATGGGTCGCCGTAATAAAATGACCGGCGTTGCAGAACAGTTTCAGTACATCCTGCGCGATGAATCCATGCATATGAATTTTGGCATCGACGTCATCAACCAGATCAAGATTGAAAACCCGCATCTGTGGACTCAATCTTTCCAGCAGGAAGCGGTGCAGATGATACGCGAAGCCGTTGAACTCGAAACACAATACGCACGCGACACCATGCCACGCGGCGTACTTGGACTCAACGCACCCATGTTTGAAGAATACCTGCAATTCATTGCGAATCGCAGATGTTCACAAATCGGGCTGGCAGAACAATATCCGGGCGCAGGCAATCCATTCCCATGGATGTCTGAAGTACTGGATTTGAAGAAAGAGAAAAACTTCTTTGAAACACGTGTTACCGAATATCAGACCGGGGGGGCCCTTAGCTGGGACTGACTAAGGGGCCGGTAGATGTACTTGCTAGGGGAATAACAATAATAAAAACAGGATCATGGAGAATAAATAATAATAAGCCATGGAGGCTGGAGTATTAACTATGAGGCGGTAACCGGGAGGTTGCCGCCTTTTTTAATGACACACGCAAGCAACTGGCCGGGTTATTGTTGTAACAGTAACCTGCATACGGCATTAAGCATACCGATTTCAGCAACAGGCTATAACAGCTTAAATCCATTAAATTTGCTGTAAATCCTTCAATTTCTTTCACTATTGCTCATTCCGTGTCCGACCCCGTGAAATATACAGACTAAGACCTTAGTCTAATAGTCGGTTTGTAATACCGGTTTTATGATCTGGATCAAGAATAAATCTTTGACCTGGCCATCATATAAGTGGATGATAGTTCTATTAACTATTTGTAATTTAGTATTTTTTTAACAGGCCAAGCTCGGTATTCATAATACATCTTCCTGACGAATCGTCAGTGATAATATTTGTACTGAGTATTAAAATTGAATGAATTTACCGGGAAATCGTCTATGCTCAGTATCCCGGTAGAACTTGATAATAATAAAAACGCGTAGACGAATTGAACTAAATATAGTGGCTAACGCAGTAACATGGCTCGAGGATATGCTGAAGCATAAGTCATGTGAACGTGCATTGAAGTTCAATTACAACCTGTAGGTACAAAATGAAAACAAAAGTATGTGCGCAATGTAAATTCAAGGAAATGTGTGAAGGACTTCCCGGCTTCTGCATGTTTGTCCCCTATATCCTTATTGCTTCAACTGTATGCATGGTCTTCTATTTCATGATGACCAGCAAGCTGTAACCAGGTCACTATTCGATATCTTCCTGCCGCCGCATCAACGGGACTGCAAGAGAACAACATTGCAGTCATTATCGGCACCATGATTGATGTACGACATCAATCCATGAACGCATGGTTATATGCGCATCTTGACTCGCTTCTTCGTAGCAAGCGCGATTGCCCTGGCAGCAGCATTAAATCCGAATACCGCCGTAACACTGACAGCTGAACCGTATCCAAAACTACAATCCAGCGACAGTCCGGAAACACCCGGTTTGCAATAGCCCGGCTTTCCGTCCTGGTCAGGATATCGCTGCTGTTCTGTTGAAAACACACACGGAATGCCAAATGTACGCTTTGGATTCCTGGTATAACCGTATTTGTGCCGGAGCCGTGAACGCACGGTGGCTGCCAGCGGATCATTCCAGGTTCGCGCCAGGTCGGCCACTTCAACCTGGGCAGGATCTGTCAAACCACCTGCACCACCCGTCATTACAAGCGGTATCTTGTTGCGCTTGCAGCAATAAATAATGGCCGCCTTGTACTTGATACTGTCGATGGCATCGATAACGCAATCATAACCACGCTCGACGATGTCACGCAGGTTGTCATCATCAATATGATGCTCGATGGTATTACAGCGGCATTCAGAATTGATATCTGCAATGCGTGTCTGCATTGCGCTGACCTTGTATTCACCGATGGTTGATTCCAGCGTATGCAGCTGGCGATTCATGTTACTGCGGTGGATTGTATCGCCATCCACAAGAGTGACTTCACCGACACCGGAACGCACCAGTGATTCAACCGCCCATGAACCGACGCCACCGATGCCGATAACGCACACATGCGACTGGCGCAGCGCCTCACACACATCTTCTCCATATACACGTGACAGTGCGCCGAATTTTTCTTCGTAATCACTCATAAAAACGCGTCTTTAGTCTTTAGTCGTTCGTCGTTCATCTCTGTTCTTTTTGACGAATGACGAAAGACGAATGACGCAGGACATTAATCAGATAGAATACTGGCTCTTTCACAGCTGGTTTGATTATGACATCTCCTGCACAAACACACCGCATCGGTTTCGTCAGCCTCGGCTGCCCCAAGGCCACGGTCGATTCGGAGCATATTCTCACACAGTTGCGTGCTGAAGGTTACGCCATTTCTCCGAACTACGACGAAGCCGACCTGGTCGTCATCAACACCTGTGGATTCATCGATGATGCCATTGAGGAGTCGCTGCAGGCGATCGGCGAGGCACTGCATGAAAACGGCAAGGTCATCGTCACCGGATGCCTCGGCGCCAAGGGTGACATCGTGCAACGGAACTACCCCAATGTTCTGGCTGTAACCGGTCCCCATGCGACCCGGGAGGTGATGGATGCCATTCACCAGCAACTGCCACCCGAGCATGACCCTTTCATTGACCTTGTGCCCGCACAGGGCATCAGGCTGACGCCGAGGCATTACGCCTACCTGAAGATTTCAGAAGGCTGTAATCACCGCTGTACCTTCTGCATCATACCCGACCTTCGAGGCGACCTGGTAAGCCGCCCCGTGAATGAGGTATTGAACGAGGCCGAGCGCCTGGTTGAAGCCGGTGTCAGGGAACTGCTGGTCATTTCACAGGACACCAGTGCTTACGGTGTCGATCTGAAATATAAAACAGAATTCTGGAATGGCATGCCGGTAAAAACCCGCATGACTGAAATGTGCAAGGCCCTTGGCAGCCTGGGCGTCTGGGTCAGGCTGCATTATGTCTACCCCTACCCGCATGTCGATGAGATCATCCCATTAATGGCTGAAGGAAAACTGCTGCCCTACCTCGATATTCCGTTCCAGCACGCCAGCCCGCGCATTCTCAAGGACATGAAACGCCCTGCTGCCAGTGCCAATACCCTGCAGCGCATTCGTGCCTGGCGCGAGATATGCCCTGAACTGACATTACGCAGTACCTTCATCGTCGGTTTCCCGGGCGAAACCGAGGATGACTTCGAGCAGCTGCTCGATTTTCTGGACGAAGCCCGGCTTGATCGTGTCGGCTGCTTCGCTTATTCACCGGTTGAAGGCGCCAGGGCCAATCAGCTGCCGAATCCGGTGGATGAAGATACAAAACAGGAACGGTTGCAGCGCTTCATGGAAAAACAGGCGGCTATCAGCATGCAAAGGCTGAAGCGGAAAATCGGCACTGAACAGCAGGTACTGGTCGATGCGGTGAGCGAGTCCGGTGTTATTGCACGCAGTACCGCCGATGCACCGGATATTGACGGCCTGGTATATATTGAAGAACAGGCTGAATGCCAGCCGGGTGAATTCATAAAAGTCCGCATTGATGATACCGACGAACATGATATGTGGGGACATATCATCGCCTGACCATGCAAACATCTGATCTCAGGC
>Ga0209536_100002170_pt1 | contig 31911 bp, 28 predicted proteins | sample DeeMarSeWOR28_12_FD_187461 | JGI IMG/M metagenome (GOLD analysis project Ga0209536, IMG submission 187461) | Marine sediment microbial communities from White Oak River estuary, North Carolina - WOR-2-8_12 (SPAdes) (version 2) | ecosystem: Environmental > Aquatic > Marine > Intertidal zone >... | reverse complement strand
GTTTGCTGGACCTTAGCCGCAAGACGGAATTGCCCCTGTTGCAGGCAGTTTCGGAACTGAAAAAAAGCCGGATTGTGCTGGTCGGTGAGCACCACAGTAATATCGCCCATCACCGGGCCCAACTGGCCGTCATCCGAGCGCTTAAAGAAGCGGGCCTCGAGGTGGCCATCGGCCTGGAGATGTTTCGCCACGAGAGTCAGCCGGCCCTGGATCGGTGGGTGGCCGGTGAAATCGATGCGCAAAGCTTTGAAAAAATCTACTATGATAACTGGAATTTTCCCTGGCAGACCTATAGCATGATCTTTGAATATGCCCGTGACCGCAAAATCCCGATGATCGGGCTGAACGTTCCGCGGGAAATCACCCGCAAGGTAGCCCGCAATGGCTTTCAATCATTAACACAGGAACAAAAGGGACAGCTGGCCGAGGTCAGCTGTGTGGTCGATCAGCAATACATGAACTATATCCGGCAGGCCTTCGGCGGCCACGGACACGGCCAGCTGAATTTCATCTATTTCTGTGAAGCCCAGATGGTCTGGGACACGGCCATGGCCGTTTATTCTCTGAACTACCTGGAGAAAAATCCGAATGCCGTGGTGGTCGTCCTGACCGGAGTCGGACACGCCCAGAAAGGTGCCGTGCCACGGCAAATTCAGATACGCTCAAAAGTGCCTTATGCGGTCATTTTGCCGGAGGTAAGCGGTGGTATCGATCGCGAAACCATCAGCTCGAATGAAGCGGATTACCTGATGCTGGAACGCCACTGATATAGCACCAAAGTTTGAGGCAGTTTTATTTAAAACCGTGGCTTTTACCCGAATAGGGAATACCGGAATAGTGGAATAATGGAATGCTGGAATATAGGGGCATGAAAATTAGAATAATAAAAAATTGGACTCTGTGTATTTCAAATCAATATTCCAATCTTCCAACATTCCAATATTCCTGCACCAAATTTGACCAAAAGATTTATGATTGAATATTGATTGATAACACCAAACCTATAGGCATTTGACGATGAACTTTTGCAGCAACTGCGGAAATGCCGTAAAATTGGCGACCCCTCCCGGTGATGATCGCCCGCGCCATGTGTGCCCAGCCTGCGGCACCATCCACTACGAAAATCCCAAGGTGGTGGTCGGCTGCATACCGGAAAAGGATGACAAAATTTTGCTCTGCCGGCGGGCCATCGAGCCGATGCTCGGCAAGTGGACTTTACCGGCGGGCTATCTGGAAAACGGCGAAACGGTTGCGCAGGGTGCGCAGCGCGAAACGCTGGAAGAAGCCGGGGCCCGGATCGAAATTATTGAACCCTATGCGCTATTCAATATCAGTTATGTCAGCCAGATTTATGTCATGTTTCGCGCCCGTTTGATCGACAGCCACATCGAAGCCGGCAGCGAAAGCAGTGACGTGCGGTTTTTTTCGGAAAATGAGATCCCCTGGGATGAAATCGCTTTTACCGTGATCGAAGCCACACTGCGCCAATATTTTAAAGACAAACCCGCCGGCGTGTTTCCCTTTCACATGGGAGATATTTTACCGAAAACAAGAGATAATGCAGGGGAGTATTGACGGGTGCGGTATATATTCTATAATATCAATTATCTAAATTGAGCGTTTTAAATTTTAAAAATAAGTATAATATTATAAGGTGAATGATATCGTTTTATTGTTGAAAATTTAAAACCCTGCGGGCTTGCCGATCTTACCACATCTACTGTGTTAGATGCCGTTCCGCATAGGCGACTATAGCGGAACGCCATCTGCCGTGTAGCTTTGGTCTTCGCTTTCAGCTGCGGCCCAACAAGGCGGCAACCTGCCTGAGGCAGGTAAACCTCGACAATCGCTCAATTTAGAGTCTATTAAGAACATCATCAGGGGCACATGGCATCAGAACAAAATAAACGCAATCACACGTCCGTAAGCATCCTGTATGCGCTGGTGCTGGCATTACCTTTTTTGATGCATACCGGCTGCGGAGAAAAAAAGGAACCTGCCACAGAACAGAAAGTCCAGGGGCCATCTGAAAGCTTCACATTTTTCGAATTGGGTAAAAGTTCGCGCTTTTCCGATAGCGTCCGTAATAATTTGAACCGACAGCTGGGGAATGACGCCATCGAAAAGCGAAGTCTGCTTGATTTAGAAATTAATTACTATGGCTTTCTGCAAGCGCATTTTCCTGCCTTACAGGCATTAAACCTCCAATTGAATCCACCCACCCGGGCCCGCGTCGACCACAACATCTTAAAGCTCATGTATCGCTACGCCCGTAAAAAAAGCCTGCCATTTGATTATGTCGAACTGATCTTTTCAAACTATAACCAGCTTCCGTTGCTGTTTAAAATCGACTTTAAAGAAGATGAGGCCAATGTTGTCCAGACCCTGAAGACCAAATACGGAGAACCCCGGACGATCGACTGGAAGGACAATGCCGGCCAATCCATGTTCTGGCGGAAAAATAAGGACGTTCTTATCGTATCCCTTGTTCCGGACCAGTTTGGAGATCCGGAATATCAAATCCGCATTTTCTTCGTCGAAAACATTCAGACACTGCTGGAAAGAGAAAAGGCTGAAAAAGAAAAACAGGAGCTTCGGCGGACCCAGTCGGGCCAAAAAGCCTTTTAATCTGAATTCAGTTTAACACTTTGTCTACCATTAAATAGAGTATTTAAAAAGACCCCATATTGTATTAAATTCCTATAATGAAGTCAGATAAAAATAAGTCGCGATTGCCATCCCCTGTGACAGAAGGATCAGAGGTCCTGAGTGCCGCCGGGATATTTCCCCGTAGTAATTCAATCCAACTTGATGAAAAAATTGCTATCGCCCGCAACGAGGGTTTTGACCCCCTGGCCATCGAGCTGTCCATCGGGTCTTATGAAACATCCGCCGCACAAAAATGGCTTCAATTGGGCCTTGTGATGATCGCCGCCGTTCTGGTGGCTTTTCTTTTCCCGTTCGACCGATTTTTCAAGCCCCGGGCACAGGAACTCGGGATGATGACAATCGGTGACCCTGTCAGCGGAAATATGTCTGAGTTCGGTCAACCGTGGCTAAAAGCGCTGCTGGAAATGGATCAGCTTTATTTTAGCGAGGGCAAGCTTACCGAAGCCATTCAGGTGGCCGAAAGAAACCTGGCCCAGGTGCCCCAAAAAGATTGGGAAAGCTGGCAAAAGGTTCATTACCGGTACTGGGAATTGCTGGCCGACGCCGGAAAGTCCCAGTCCCTTAAGGCGGCCACCCGGTCCTATCTGGAAAATCTGCCGGAAGATCCTTTTGCCAATTATTATGCAGCCCACGCCTTCCTGGCGACCGTTGAGCCCATGCGGTCGTTTACCAGTGATATGCGCCAGGATTTTCGGCTTGAAGCCGAGGCCCTCGACCAGCAAATCGAGCGTGCCGGAAAAGCCCTCAAGGCCCGTCAAAAAGCAGAATACACATCGGAGCAAAAGGCCTCGTTACAGAATCTATACCCAAAGCTACGTCTTCAACAGGCACGGTTGTTCGTATTGATCTGGCGCCTGGGCGGATATCGGGAAGACAAACACCCGGATGTGGTCTACCGGGACAAGGCGCTGGATATTCTGGAGCAGGACGAGCTGGTCAACCTCAAGGAGGCCAAAGTCCTCAAAATAGCGATCTATAACCATATTCTGGATCGCTGGCACTGGTTTGAGGGTCAGCAGGTCATCCAGGGGATGAAGCAAAATCGCAAAGCGATGGTCGCAGAGCTGAAAATGCTGCAACAGGAACTCAAGGTCGCAAAATCGCCATGACCGATTCCACGAACCATTCGAACGAAACCGGGTCTGCACCCGCTAAAGGCGGTGTCTCTAAGTCCGGTGTAACCGGGATTTATGATCCCAAATGGATTGCGGCGGCGCTGTGTTACATAGCGGCCATTGCTTTGATGGGGCAGGATCCCTGGTATGGTGACCGGCAGTTTACGTACAACCAGGGCATTTTTGTGGGGATTCTGGCATTTCTCATCGTGGCCGGATTCTGCTGGGAAAGCTATCTGCTGGGGCGCCCCAGCGGCATCAATCTTGTTCTCCAATTCCTCCTGATTATACCGCTGGCACTGCTGATCGGGCGCATTGCCGGTCTCCCGCCGGCTCCGGAAGCTTCCTACGGTTTCTTAGGCCGGCTCAAGGATACCGTATCGCATCTCAAAGACGAAATCGGCTTAGGGAGCGTTTTGCCGCTCTGGATCCAGGATATCTTTCGCAATCCCTCGATTTTGCTGCTCATTCTTTTTACGGCGATAGCGTTTACCCAGCAAAAAAGCAGCCGTCGGTTCGCGTTGATCGTGGTGGCGTTTTTGATCCCGGCGACGCAGACGCTGTCACACGATCCGCGGCCCTCTATTTTATTCGACATCGGTTGCCTTGCAATGATTGTTGGAATTGTGCTTCAATACAGCCGTTATGGAACGATCGTCGGTCAACAAAACATCCTCCAGCGGCTGCATGCTGTGGATGACCGCTCGGAATTGCTGTGCAGTTTACGCATATCAAAACGCGCTGCTGAAGATGGATTCGTTACAGAAGAAGGCGTATTGGCGGTGGTCCAGCGCCAATACATCGAATTCGACCCCTCGACCATCCGGGGAATCGCCCAGACGATATCTCAACGTCTGGTCAGAGAGCACCGTGTCCTGCAATTGCATGGTGATGAACGCGGTTTTTTCCTGATACCACACAGCGATATTTTTAAAATTGATTCGATTTTTGATGAGATTGCGATCTGGATTCGTAAAATTTTGATTACCGGGCTTGTCATTCTCTGGTTGATTTCACCGATTGATCTTTTGCCTGACGGTATTCCGATTGTCGGTGCCCTCGACGATGCCTTGATTTCCCTGGTCGGCGCCGGGCAGTGGCTGGATACGTTCAAACGCAGGCGATTTACGGTACCGTCGGCTCCGTAATCGTAAAATCTCTAATTTCAAAATTCCAAACCTGTATATGATCTTGAAGAAAGAACCATTCAATGCGCTAAATTTGAGATTTATTTGAAATTTGGTGCTTGCAAATTGTGATTTGAAGAAAGCTCCTGCAAACGGATTTGAGCTTAAGGGGCTAACCATGTCCGATTTAAAAATTCAGGGTTATTACCCGGGAGTGGTCGGTAAGATTATCGCGCTCCACGCCGTCTATTACCATGAACACTGGGGCTTTGACGTATCTTTTGAAACCCAGGTGGGCAGGGAGCTTTCCACTTTTGTCAGTGAATTTGATGCAAACCGGGACGGCCTGTGGGTGGCCTCTGCCGACGGCAAATTTGCCGGCGCGATTGCCATCGACGGCAAGCAGGCCATGACGGAAGGCGCCCGGCTGCGCTGGTTTATTGTCGATCCCGAATTTCAGGGCGCCGGTCTGGGCAATCAATTGATCTCGCGGGCGGTTCAATTTTGTAAAGAAAAAGGATATCCAAAGATATTTTTGTGGACCTTCGAGGGCCTGGAACCGGCCCGCCGGCTTTACGAGCGCTATGCTTTCCGGTTGAATGAAACCCACGAAGTCCAACAGTGGGGCCAAACCATAAACGAACAGAAATTTGAGTTGCTGCTTTAAGACAGCCGATCGCAAAGAGAAAGGACGCAGATAATGCAAAAGACACATGTCAAACTGGGGGAATGGATTGAAGCAGGATTCAACTTATATAAAAATAATTTCACCACACTGGTCCTGGCCGCGCTGATCGCACTGGTATTGAGCACCGTCAGCATTGGTATCCTGACCGGACCCATGATTGCGGGTTTGATCATTATCACACTGCAACTCTTGCGCAAAGCGGAGCCCGGACCGGAGGCCGGTGCTGTTTTCAAGGGGTTCAGCTATTTTTTAAATTCATTTCTGTTTACCATCATCTGGGGGATTGCCATCCTGATTGGGTCCCTTGTGGTGGGGTGGTTTCCGATCATCGGGCAATTGCTTTCCCTGTTTTTGGTCTACGCGGCCCAGGCCTTCTTGATGTTCGGACTTTACTTAATTGTCGACAAGCAGATGGATTTCTGGCCGGCTTCCCAGTTGAGCATCCAGACGGTGAAAACCAATTTCTGGCCCTTTTTCGGTCTGGCAGCCATCGCCAGCATCATCGGCAGCATCGGTGCGCTTGCCTTCGGCATTGGTGTCGTTCTGACTATCCCCATTCAGATCTGTATTCTGGCAGTTGCCTATCAGGAAATATTTGGCGATACCAGGCCCTCATCCACGCCGGATTCAACTTCTGAAGAATCATTTTGAAGCTTCGCTTTGTTCGTTTCCGTGCTGCCGGATTCTTTGCCGGGTTTTATGAAAATGCCGCTCGAAGTCATCTTGAATTTTGTTAAATCGTGTATAATTTAGCGTTAACTAAAAAACGAAGATTGCCGCACACCAAAGGAGGAATTTATTATGAAAGAGAAGCGGAATATCCATTTAAAGGTCCAGGAAATGTGCGACTGTTATGCCACAACAGACCCGCTCAAGGAAATGTCGAAAATCAAGGGCGACAGCGATCAGAGCGAAGCTGCGGAAAAATGGCTGGCCCTGGCCGCGCTGCATGGTGTCAACAATAATGCCAAAGAGATTTGCATCAGGCGCTCAAAGAATGGGAAAATCAAGGTGACCGCCCAATACCGTGAATCCGAACTCCCATCGCCGGGTTCTGAAATTGGTAAGAAGATCATGAAGGCTTTACGCGAAATTACTCACATCGAAGGCAAAAAAGGCAAATCGCCTCTGGCATTGGGAATTCGTGAAGACAGCATCGCGCTTAAGATTAAAATGAAATCCAAAAATAAAGGAGAACGGGTGACCCTGACCTTCCCGGGATAACGGATGAAACACACCTTTCTGCTCAAAGTGGACGCGGCCGTCAATCTCATTTTAGGAATTCTGCTGATAACGTTTCCGGCCGGACTGGTAAGGGCTTTGGGAATACCAATGGAAGTTCCCGCTTTTTATGCGACGATATTGGGCGGGGTGCTTTTCGGCATTGGGCTGGCCCTTTTGATGGAGTGTTATTGGAGATCCAGCCGGTTTAGCGGGTTAGGTCTGGGAGGGGCCATCGCCATCAATCTTTGCGGCGGAGGCGTGCTGGCAATCTGGCTTTTATCCGATACATTAAGCCTGCCGTTGCGCGGTCTGATAGTGCTCTGGTTTCTGGTTCTGCTTCTGATTGGACTGAGCGTCCTGGAAGGTTTTGCGCATCTGCGAAAAGATACAGTCGAAAATAAATAGGTCATGGCTCAAGACAACAAAGAGCAAGCGTTAATCGACCGGGTCATCGCACGTCACGGGGGAATGGACCTCTGGTTTGCGGTTGAAAAAATAACCATTCACGCCAGAACCGGCGGAGTGGCGTTGCCGTTGCGCTTTAAATTCGGCGCCTTGAAGGATTATCAGGCCCATATCCGTGCCCATGAACCGCACGTCCGGATTAAGCCGCACCCCCGGGCGGGGATGCAGGGCATTTATTCCGGCGACACAGTTCGCATCGAAACTGAAAATGGAGAAACCGTTCAGGAGCGTCACTGGGCCCGCAGTGCATTCGGCAATCTGCGTCACAAAATCTGGTGGGACCATCTGGATGCGCTCCATTTTGCCGGATATGCCCTGTGGAACTACTTTACAACCCCCTTCATGTTATGCCGGCCGGAGATCCGAATAAAGGAGTTGCCGCCCTGGGAAGAAAACAAGGATTCCTGGCGACGACTGCAGGCCACCTTCCCGCCCGATTTTTTGACGCACTCCCCGGAACAAACATTTTATTTCGACGCCGAGGGATTACTCAGACGCCACGATTACACCGCCCTGGTTTTCGGAAATTTTGCAAAGGCCGCCCATTACAGCTGGGATCACAGAGAAGTGCACGGCATACCCTTTCCAACCCGCCGGCGGGTATTTCCGCGCAAAAAAGACGGATCGCCGCTGCGTCAGGTGACCCTGATAAGCATCGAGATTGAAGCGATTGAAGTTGAAATGAAACCGAATGCTGATCTTTCACCGCAGAGCACACAGGGATCACAGTGAGTCCTGTTCATCCTGTCATAAAAAAACGGATCGCTCGGATAAAAACGATACATAAGGCCCTTGCCGGTGCCATGCTGTGGATACTGATCCTTGGAGGCTGCGCTGCTGTCCAGCGGGAAAAAATACCGGCAGAAAGCATTGTCCCGGAAGCAAAACGGCATTTAGAGCTTTATGCCGACTTTGTCAAAGAAAATATGGATGAAATTAATGCCCGTTATTCTACAGCCTATGTCCCCTGTGAGTTTATCGTCGATATGGAAGACGGCAGCACCGTGATTCAAGATTTAATCGATCCCGCATCGGTGGCGGGCATCAATTCAATGCTCAGAACAGACGCCATCTCAAGATACCCCCATAAAGTAAGGCGTATCTATCAATACATCCTTGGCCGCTATGATTACGTTATAGACCCTCACCGGTGGCAATCGGTGCAGGAGACCATCCGGACCCAAAAAGGCGATTGCAAGAGTCTATCTTTGCTGTTGATGTCGCTTTTAAAGGCTGCCGGCTTCGATGCCTATGCCGGCATCTCCAACGGTCATATGTGGGTGGTGGCCAACGAAAACAACCGCTGGCAGGTGCTGGATCTGGATCAGAATCCTGCCAGAAGAAAAATATACGGCATCCCGGGATTTTACAATGATCCGTTGTACAAAATCTATCCGGATCGTTCTGAAAAAAGAAAAAGGATAAATTGAGGCATCATGAGGGTTTTTCGGTGCGGTCGCTACCCGCATCATCAGTCCCGCCCGGGCGGGATGCAAACGCATACATAAGGGTGCCTAACAAAAGAACAGGATCCGTTTCTAAAAAAAGAGGAAAACAAGGCAAATAAGGAAAATCTTATGGGTAATTTAGCAAACAAAACCATCATCATTACCGGCGCCAGCCGCGGCATCGGGCGGGCCATGGCCGTGCGGTTTGCCCGTGATGGCGCCAATATTGTCATTGCCGCCAAAACGGACCGGCCCCATCCAAAATTAAAAGGAACGATTCATACGGTGGCCGAGGAAGTTCTATCCGCCGGTGGCAAAGCCCTGCCCCTCAAGCTCGACGTTCGCAGCGAAGATCAGGTCGCGAGCATGATGCAGTCGGCGGCAGAAGAATTTGGCGGCATCGACGCCCTGGTGAATAATGCCGGTGCCATCAGCCTCACACCGGTGGAAAAAACACCGATTAAACGCTATGACTTGATGCAAAGCATCAATTCACGCGCGGTATTTATCTGTGCGCATTCGGCCCTGCCTTTCTTGAAGGCCTCCGGGAACCCGCACATTTTAAGTTTAGCTCCTCCGCTCAACCTGAATATTAAATGGCTAAAAAATCATGTGCCCTACACGTTGTCAAAATACGGCATGACCTTGCTCAGCCTGGGTATGGCTGCTGAATTTGAAGCGTATGGTATTGCGGTCAATTGCCTGTGGCCCCGCACGGCGATCGCTACGGCAGCCATAGAATTTGTGGTGGGCAATCGCGATCTTTTCCAGAATTGCCGCACACCCGAGATTATGGCCGACGCCGCCTATGAAATATTGACGACTGAAAACTGCGCGCTCAACGGGCAATCGTTGATAGACGAACAGCTTTTGCTAACACGCGGCTACACGGATCTGGAGCGATATGCGGTGAACCCGGACAATGCCGATAAGCTGCTGCCCGACTTCTTTCTGGATTAATTTAATTTTAACCGCAGACGCACGCAGAGGTTGCAGACAAAGATTGACCGTTCCAATCCGAAGCATAAGAAAAACAGAATATGGTAAATGCGCCTCAAGAGGAAAATCAGCCATGAATAAAGAAAAAGTAGAAGTTATTCGCTGGTCGGACGATACCGCACCGGATGAGGCGTTGTTGCGCAGCATGATGGCCGCTGAAGATTTACACCCTTATGGGTGGTCCAACGGCCCCGGTGATGTTTACGGCGCCCACGACCATTCCTACCACAAGGTTATTTATGTGATTCGCGGGTCCATCACTTTCGGTCTGCCCGATGCAGGCGATAAGGTCACCCTCAACAGCGGTGACCGCCTGGAGTTGCCGGCCGGTGTGCGGCACAACGCCGTTGTTGGGCCCGAGGGGGTGGCCTGCCTGGAGGCCCATCGCTAGAAGCGGTTTCAAAATCCACTCTTAGGGCCAATGGTTGCGTTGCAAACATCCGACAGATACTCATAATCAATAAGTGAGCTAAAGTATAAAGTGATCTAAAGTGACTAAAGTTTCTGAAGCGCGGTATTGTAAAAACACAATACGGCCATATATCGACAACCATCAAACCCGGATGAAAGGAGGTTGCATGAGCGAAATCAAAGTGATTCGAAATCCCAGCAAAGAGCAACTGGCAGAACTGGGTGTCAGGGATTGGCCGATCTGGACCAAAGAATCATCAGAATTTCCGTGGTCATATGATGCGTCTGAAACCTGTTATTTTCTGGAAGGGGATGTGGTCGTCACGCCTGAAGGGCAGGATCCGGTGGAGGTCGGCAAAGGGGACCTGGTGACCTTTCCGAGCGGCATGTCCTGCACCTGGAAAATCCGCAAGGATGTCAAAAAGCATTATCGGTTCGGATCTGATTGATTTTAGATTTTAGAATTTGGATTGCGGATTGCATATATTTGAGGTCGACAACCATTGACAGTATCAGCGCCAAAACTGGTGGACACCCACGCCCACATGTGCGACCCGAGCTTTGACGAGGATCGCGATGCAGTTCTGGAAAGGGCCCGCAAGGCCGGCGTCGCCGCGATTATCGCGGTTGGTGAAAACTTGGCGGATGCCCGTAAAAATTTAGAACTGGCCGAAAAATATCCGATTTTAAAGCCGGCCGCCGGGCTTTATCCGACTCACCTTGATTTAGAGCAAGCCCGTCAAATGGCCGATTTTCTGCGCGACAACAAATCGCGCATCGTTGCCATCGGCGAGGTTGGACTGGATTACTGGATCGTAAAAGAAGATTCAGAAAAGGCGCTGCAGCGGGAAATTTTAAAAACATTCATTGCGCTATCAAAGGAGCTGAACATGCCCCTGAATATTCACTCCCGCTCCGCCGGTCGTCATGCGATTGCGCTGCTTCTGGAAAACGATGCCCCCCGCGTGCAAATGCATGCCTTCGACGGCAAGGCCGGTGCTGCGCTCCCGGCCGTCGAAGCCGGCCATTTTTTCTCAATTCCACCGTCTGTGGTCCGTTCCCGCCAGAAGCAAAAACTGGTTAAGCGGCTCCCGCTTTCCTGTCTGTTGATCGAAAGCGATAGTCCGGTTCTGGGACCCGATCCCAGCGAGCGCAACGAACCGGCGAACATCCGGCAATCCATTAAGGCCATCGCAGAGCTTAAAGGGGTCGCTGAGGAAGAAGTCGTTGCGGCGGTTTCTGAAAATACCGAGAGGTTATACGGGTCATTGATAAGTGCCTAAAATGACTAAAATGAGCTAAAATGCCTAAAATTCGAAACTGGAATGTTCAAAACCTATATGTTTTGGATTTGAATTTTTTTACATTTAGATTTGTTTCGGATTTCGGATTTAGGTTTTCGGATTTATAGGACAGCATAATGTTGCTAAAAAAAACTTTTGTATTTTCATTTTGATTTAGACACTATTGAGAAATGCTGACACAGCCCGGGACATACGCTTTGGTCATGATCTGCGATGATGAGCGGCAGGTGGAAGTTGGAAAACTCGGCCAGTTTTTTGTCCGGCCCGGGTTCTATGTGTATATCGGCAGCGCCTTCGGTCCCGGAGGGCTTAAGGCCCGAATCACTCACCATAAGCGGATCTCTTTGCGTCCACACTGGCACATCGATTATTTACGTTCGGTCTTGCTTCTAAAAGAAGTATGGTATACGAATGATGCCGAACCTTACGAGCACCGGTGGGCAGAAACGATTAGGGGATTAAAGGGCGCGACCATACCGATAACCGGCTTCGGCGCTTCAGATTGCAGCTGCAGTTCTCATCTCTTCGCGTTTAAAGATCAACCGCCCATGCGCTCTTTTCGCCGCCGGTTGCACACCCAGTTCCCTGCACATGGATCCATTTTACTGCACAAATTAACCGAGGGGTCGTGGCGTCTTCCCGATCGAGCCGCTCCATGAATAATCACTCGCGAGATCCGCACAAACTCGTGCGTAACGGCTCGTAGCAAAAAAACAGCAAATAGGAATATTTTATGAAATAATCCTAAAACTTCAGATTTTGTTTCGAGAGCAAGGCGTAATTCGATTCAATAGCGGAGCGTACACGTTAGTACGTGAGCATTTTGAATCGGATTACAAAACAGGTCTCGGACAAAATATGGAGTTTATTTTACACCTGAATTTTGCACGCGTCGGAGGCTTTCATATGCAAGGCGTTTAAGGGCGAAGCTATAGTTAAACTATGCTTCGCCCTTAATAACACAGCAGATGGAAGCCTCCGGCTCGCCCGCAGGGTGAAAATTAATGAGATAAAAGGGTTATTATCCACTACAATTGAACAATACTTGTTTTTACTTGTGAAATTTGCACGCTATGCTGTAATAAAAAAGATCCTACTTCTCATTAATTTTCATACAAAATTCAGGTAAGAAGAAAGGGGGGATGCATGCAGAAAAAATTGTGGTACGACTCATATGCGCCCGGGGTCAAAAAAGCCCTGGATTATGAAAAGCTCACCATATCGGAAGCGCTCACTCGAACCGCTGAAAGGTTCTCCGCGCATACCGCCTTAAATTATATGGGCAAGAAAATTACTTTCAGGCAGCTGAACGCAATGGTCAACCAGTGTGCCCGGGCGCTGATGGACCTGGATGTCCGGCCGGGTGATAAGGTTGCCGTTTGCCTTCCAAATATCCCTCAGGTGATTATCGCCAACATCGCCATCATGCGGATTGGGGCCGTAACGGTCCAGAACAACCCGCTTTACACCGAAAGAGAGCTGGCCTATCAGCTCAACGACTCGGACTCGAAACACATCATTACCCTCACGCTTTTGATCCCGCGCATCCAAAAAATAAAGCCAGCAACCCAGATCGAAAAAATCATCGGCTGTCATATCCATTCATATCTGCCGTTTCCCAAAAAACAGCTTTTTCCGCTGGTGAAAAAGAATATGGTCCGCAGGGTTCAAGCCGGAGATGACGTACTGGTTTTTGGTGACCTGATCGCGCAGTATTCAGCCGATCCGATTCAAGATCAGAGTAAATGGGATACGCTGGCGGCACTGATATACACCGGGGGCACCACCGGCGTCAGCAAAGGCGTCATGCTCAGCCATGCCAACCTGAGCTGTAACGTTCAGCAGTTCGTGGCCTGGTTTCCGGAATTAAATCCCGGTGAAGAGCGCTTGATGGGTAATTATCCGGTCTTCCATTCGGCCGGATTTGCCACCATGCAGAATCTGGTGACCTGGCAGGGCTGGGAGCACATCATGGTGCCGCGGCCGGAACCGAAAATCAATATTCAGTTGATCAGGAAATTCAAACCCACCTTTTTACCGGGTGTGCCGACCTTATTCGTGGGGTTGCTGGCTGACCCCGATTTCCGCAAGCTGAATCTTTCATCAATCAAGGGCTTCTTTTCAGGCGCGGCTCCGCTGGCATCGGATACGATCAAAGCTTTAAGAAACATCAGCGGCGCAACGATGTGTGAAGTCTACGGCACGACTGAAACAGCCCCTTACGCTACAGTTACGCCCTGGGGCGGAAATGTCCGGCCGGGGACGGTGGGTGTCCCGATACCCGATACGGACATTAAAATTGTCGCCCTCGACGATCCGGCCAAAGAACTTCCCCCCGGCGAAGCCGGTGAGGTCGTGATCAAAGGCCCGCAGATTATGATGGGCTATTACAAGCAGCCTGAAGAAACCGCAAATGTTATCAAGGATGGCTGGTTTTACTCCGGTGATATCGGCACCTTCGACCAAGATGGCTATCTGTCGGTCGTCGATCGCAAAAAAGATATGATTATCGCCGGCGGCTACAATATTTACCCGCTCGAAATCGATGACATCCTCATGGGTCACCCCAAAATACTGGAAGCCTGCACGATCGGCATTCCGGATGCGTACCGCGGTGAAACGGTCAAGGCTTTCATTGTAACCGTTAAGGGGGAGACCCTTAGCGAGGAAGAGGTCACCCGATACTGCCGGGAAAAGTTGGCGGCTTACAAGGTTCCCAAAATTTTCGAATTCATTGACGCGCTGCCGAAAAGTGCAGTCGGCAAGGTGCTCAGAAGAAAACTCAAGGAAATGGAATCCGAAAAAAGAGAGTCGATTGGATAATGACAACCACTGGCATTAAAATGACATTTGTCCCGGTGACCAAAGACAGATGGTCTGATTTTGAAACGCTTTTTGGCGAGCGCGGTGCCTGCGGCGGCTGCTGGTGCATGCTCTGGCGGCTGACCCGTAAAGAATTCGAGCTCCGGAAAGGCGCGGGTAACCGACAGGCCATGCATGCCATCATCCAATCCGGTGAAATCCCGGGAATTCTGGGCATTGTTAAAGGAGAGCCGGTGGCCTGGTGTTCGGTGGCACCGCGCGAGCACTTCCCTGCCCTGAGACGCTCACGAATCCTCAAACCGCTGGATGATCTTCCGGTGTGGTCGATCACCTGCCTGTTTGTAGAAAGGTCATATCGCCGCACGGGGATCAGCACCCGTATGATCGGCGCAGCGGTTGCACACGTCAAAAAACAGGGCGGCACGATTGTCGAGGCCTATCCGGTTGAACCCAGAAAAGACAGGATGCCGGATGTCTTTGCCTGGACGGGTCTGGCGTCGGCATATGCAAAAGCCGGATTTGTAGAGTGCGCCCGCCGCTCTGAAACCCGCCCGATTATGCGATATTTCATTAAAAATTGACCTGACCGTCGAGGGATTCTGCATCATTTCCGCCGGCAGGTTACCCCCATGCAGCCTGGGGCGGGCACCCTATTTGCCCTCACGCAGTACCTTTCTGCGTGCAGACAGGGACGGAAAATCGAATCTTACGGCTTTTTGATACAGAGCATCTCGACTGCAGCGTTATCAAACCGTAGACCAAACAATTATTCAGATAGTTGCTTCAATTGATCGATAACGATGGGTACCGCCGGCGGGATGCGCCGGCTGCCGGTGGTGACATTGCGGATCATCGACAGGTGGTTGCCGTCGACGGTTCGGTGGGACACTCCTTCCAGGCGGGTGGACTCAACCGTCACCAGGCCGTCTCCCAATCCATCGGTCATGGCAATCATGTTTTCGCCCAGCATATCCACCCATTTTTGGCTCTCTTGCGGTACTTTTTGACGCGCATCCCTTACCCAGCGCTTTATATCGCTTTCTTTCCAGGGGCTGGTCACACCGGCAATAACCAACATGTCCAGCCCCGCAGGATGCGGTCGGGCGTTTAGCTCGGTTAAAAACCGGCTTCCCGGCAGCAAGTCGATTTTAGCCTCGCCGGCGCCGTCGATAATGGAACCCAGCCAGCTGGCTTCGCCTTTTGTCAGACGTGCCATCTGATCACGCATTTCGGTAAACACCCGCAATCGTGCCAGCTGTGAGCCGTGGTTGGGTGTCCCCACCATAATGAGCGCAACAACTTCGGGCACCTGCCCGGCTGTTGTTGCTGCGCTATAGTCTATTTCAGGGCGGGTCAGCAGTTCTCTGGAAACCAGACCGCCCATACTGTGGGCCACAACCGAAATGCGGTCAACGCCTCGCAGTTTAAGCGCCTTCAATTCCTTGAAAAACAACCGGGCCGACTCCACAATTGGCTGGTCATTTGGGTATTGCATAAGCCACACCTTAAACCCGGATTTTACCAACGCCGGCGCCAGATTCTGCCACACCTGACCGGGATCGTCCAGACCGTGAATCAGAACAACAGGTGGGTGATCCACGTCTACCCTACCGGGTCCTTCGCCATCAGCATCGAAGTAAAATAGTCCGAAGGTCTCATTGAGTCTGGCTGTCTGCTCGGGAAATTTTTCCTTGACGGTTTCCCGCAGTTGACGCCGCAGCTGCTTTTCTTCTTCCTGATAATGGTCTGCAACCAGCTGCCACAATCCGACTACCAGAAGAACACCACCGATGATCCAGGGCCAGCGCCTTTTTGGGATCCTTTTATTTTTAAGATCATTCATCAGCATCCATGTTTGTCATCGAGTTCCGTTGGATTTTGGATCTTGCTCAAAAGATGTGCTGAAACCGGTTTGCAAATGGTCATATTCGCTCATCTTGACCTCCCCTTTGGTCAAAGGTCGGATGGCTCGGGGCTTTCGATGTCCACAATCAGGTTTCTCAGCATCAGAACGATTCTTTCACCGTCTGAAAGCGCCCGCCATTCTTCGATAAAGCGACGCACGCCGCGCGGGTAATCCGTTATGACATTGTCCACCCCCCGCTCGACCATGGAGATAACGTTGTTAAAATCATTGACCGTCCACACGTGAACGGCTCTGCCGTGGCGGTGCAATTGCTTCACCAGCCTGGGCGTGGCTCTTTTCGCGTTGAGGCTCAGAAAATCCGCTTTCATCCTGGGGAGGTTGCCGGCAACTGTGAATACGATGAAACCGGTAATGAGCTCCGGAGATCGTTGCTTGATTTCAGTTAATGCCTGAAAATTCAACGAGCTGACCACGCAATCGGCCGAAAAATTATTTTGCCGGATCAGGTCGGCGACTTTCTGCGTCAGCACCGGATCCGGCCAGGTGAACTTGAGCTCGATGTTCAGCTTGATGCGGCCCCGGGACAGATCGATGGCTTGCTGCAGCGTAGGTATGCGTTCATTACTGAATTGGGGTGCAAACCAGCTGCCGACATCGATGTCTCGTAACTCCCCGTAATTGATGTCCCGCAACCTGCGGTCAAGGGATGCCACCCGCATGAGATCGGCATCATGAAAAAGCACCACGACTCCGTCCGCGGTCGTCTGCACATCGATTTCGGCAAAGTCGGCGCCTTCGGCAATTGCCTGTTGCAGGGCACTCAGGGTGTTTTCCGGGGCCCTGACTTTGCTGCCCCGGTGGCCGGTGATCTCAACCGTGCGTTCGATATTAAAGCCTCGTAGAAAAGCAGCTCCGGACCCGACCCCCACAATCAAAGCAACACCGGCAACCCCCCAGCCGATCCTTTTTATGGCCCGGGGTGAAAGTTTAGGGGTCTCTGTGATTGGCGCTTTTAGCTTTTGCTCTCCATCTGAATTCTCAAGATAAAAATCGGCCATGAGCATGACATGCACGATTTTGGCGATAATCAACCAGACGATATCCAGGAAGGTCATCAGCGCCAGGGTTATCAGCACAATCGGAAGAACGGTTTTCAGGGTCAGGCCGGTATGATCGAGTAGCTGAGCGGCAGCAGCTCTGACTAGCCAGGTCGTGGCAAAAGACGATGTCAGTAAAACCACCCACCAGATCGCCAATGGAAGGGTCAATTGCCAGAAGCGTCCCCGGGTCTGCTGCCAGCTTTTTTTCAAGGCCCCAATGGGCGAGGTATCTTCAAAAACAAGGATCGGAATGGAAAACAGCCATCGCACATACAACCAGCCGGACAGCAGAAAGTAGATCGCTGATATCGCCCCGGCAATTATCAAAGCTATCCAAAAGCTTAACGGCTTAACGTTAATATAAAAGTATAGATCGAATTCGGTCAGCAGCAACCAGTAAACCAGCCCGATGCCCAGAACAAAAGGGATGCTGGCCACTAAAAAGCCGGTAGCCTGTAGCAATCCGAGACGAACCAGTGCCGGAAAATGCGCTATTTGTTCCCATAAAACCTGGCTGACAGCAATTTTTTTAGTGAAGGAGGCCCTGATAGAGATTATCAACAATCCCACCTGCTCTGCAAACCAGAAAGCCAGGACGAAACCCACGCTGAAAATGAGGAAAAGGATGCCCGGGGTTGAGAGGAAAAAGGCAATCAGGTCGTTATCCGAGACCGCAAATTGGCCGCTGGCAGCCACCAGCCGGTTGAGCAACCAGCCGGATGCCGGTACAATGGATACCGTCAAGATCAAGGTCGCCCAGAATTCAAAGGCAATTGCCGCTTTGAAATCAGATCGGAGGCGTTCAATTGTGCTGCGGTATCGAGCCCAGAACATGTTTAATCCGTAATATACATGTCATGCGGATAAAGGACTTATTAGAATTGAAACGGCTGGGCGATCATCATCTGAAGGCCGATGCCCTCTTCGGAGTAGGCCGTGTCGATGCGGATCACGATACCCTGGGCCCAGGCGCGGACACCGAAACCGGCGCACCATTTCATGTCCGAATGCAAGTCTGAAAAATTCCAATCTTCGGCCACGCGACCGAGTTCCCCGAAGGGCACAAACTGCAGCCATTCGATTCCCAAATATTTTTGAATGCGCGGCCATTTGTCAAAGGGATTCCACTCGGGAATCAAGCGCAGCTCGGCGGCGTAATAGGTAGCGGCCCTGTCGTTGAAGCGCTGGGACGGATAGCCGCGCATGCGCCAGAGGCCGCCCAGTGTTGAGCCGGTGTAAGCCGGCGGGCGGTTGCGGATCGCCCCATCTGATTCAACGTCCCAGGTCGGTGAATACGATGTCCAATGGTTAAGGGCCAGAACGCCCCGCCGCAGCCAGTCACCCATTTTGAACGGGAAGTAGACGTCCAGCTCGCCCTCCACGTTGGTCCATGAATCCGAGCTGTTAAACCAGCCAAAATCGCGCGACAATTTGCCGCGGAAGCTAAAGCCCCTGGATGGGTTGGCGTCAAAATCACGGTTGTCCCAGAACAACGAAAAATCAATGCCGTTGGTCTTTACGGTTTCATCAACATCATCACCGTCTATCTCCTGGGAGCGGTAAAAGGGGCGCATTTCAAGATAGCTGCGGCCGCTTTTGAATGGATTCAAGGAGGTCCCTCCTTTGGGTTCGGATAATGGGAGCCCATCCTTGATTTTGACGGTGGAGATGATCTCGTCGCGGCCGTTGCCGATTGGCAGCAGATATTTGAACTTGAGCCGGAAAAAATTGTCCCAGCCGTCACCTTCTACAAAGTTATCCTCATCGGAGTCGTTGCTGCCGGCGCGTTCGTTCGGGAAATCAGGATTGCCGTCGATATAAGATTCATTGTCAGAGAAATAGCCCACCGACACGATCGGATCCAGAAACAGGCGATCGATCAGCGGCATCTGGATATCGCGACCCACCAGAAAGCCCATTCCCCCCTTGGTGCCTACGATGCCCGTGGCCAGCAAGAGAGCCTGCTTCTGGGGTTTGCCGACTTTGCCGTATACGAATCCGCCGGCAAACCCGAAATTTTCGTTGTAAAATGCGTACGGCAGCTTGAGGGTTTGTTCGGAAAATTGACCATCGGGGCCCACACGAACGCTCTGTGCAAATGAAGTCTGCGCTGCGAAGAAAAAAAAGACACTCAGCAACCCGGCCCATCCATTTTTTCTCACCATCTGCAGAAGTAGAATACCTATACGCTTCATACCGATCATTGGCACATCCAATCCGAATCCAATAATCACTGTCCAAAAATTCCACACTCGCAAGTTGAATCTAAAACTATGGCAAATATCGGGCTTCAATAATGGTGATATCATCCTGCAGGCGGATATCATTTGAAAACTTTAGCAGCGCCTCTTCCAGAGCGGCCATATTGAGGGGCTCCCGGGGATAGTTGAGGTCTTTGAGGATGTTGATGAATCCGTCAACACCCAGTATCAGTTCAGCGGCATTATGGATCTCGAAGGCGCCGTCGCTGAACATCAGGATCGCGTCACCGGCCGCCAGCGGAACGGTCTGCGCCTGATACGCGGCCGCTTCAGGGATATCGTCGGTAAACCCGAATGGCAGGCCCGAAGATGGGAGCTTTTTAAAATTCCCTCCGGCATCGACGATTAGCGGTGGCGGGCCTCCGGCACCGGCAAAACACAGGCTGGCATTACGGGCGTCGATGACCCCGCAGGTAGCTGCGGCAAAAGTGTTGATGTCCCCAAAAACGCGTACCAGCTCTTTGTTGATCGTGGCGGCAAATTCGGCCGGATTTTCCAGAAGCGCATAATGGCGCTGCCACAGCATACCCAGATGCATGGTGTACAGCGCAGCGGCCACCCCGTGGCCCTCCATATCGGCCAGCAAAAAGGCGTAGCGGTCTGCATTCAGCGCTTTGACCGCATAATAGTCGCCCCCCACGATGTCATGGGCCATATAAAAGGTGGCAAAGCGCATCCGGGGATCTTCCGGCAGTTCGTGTTCCAGGCTCTGGGTCTGGATGCGCTTGGCACGCTCGAGGTCCACCAGCATGGGCGAGACATCGCGAAAGGTTTCAATGCCGCCGACCACTTCGCCGGTCTTGTCATAAAGCGGCGCGGTGGTCACCTGCATGGGAATGCGGCGGCCGTCTTTGGCTTGGGCAAAAACGATGATGGGGGTCGTTGTAGTGACGCCGGTGATCATGGAGCGGTGCAAAGGACAATACTCCTTGCCGCACAGGCGGTGGCCGTCCTTATCCTCATGGCAGAGGATGTCCTCATGACAGGCGCGCCCGATAACATCTTCTGAACTCCAACCGGTGATGCGCTCTGACGATTTACTCCAGAAGACGATGCGCCGATTGCGGTCACATACATACACACCTTCGCTCAGGCCGTCTAATATGGTTTCAGCTGAAATTAATAATTCATTCACGGGCTCTCTCCGGACGGGTTATACCGCTTGTCATAAATACGTTCCGAATAAAAGAATGGCGGCATAAGCGGTTGTAGCAAAAAAACCTTCCGCAAACGGAACGTTTTTTTGACAATCGCTATATTAATGTTGGCTTCTTTGATACCTGTAATCCGTCTTTAATATGATAAATTTCATCACCAGGCAATTAAAAACTTGCGGATCGGTTCCGTGTGTATCTATTGTCGGACTAAGTTATCTTTCTGACAGTTGATTGTGGTCTTTGATGCCAGGCAAAGCTGTTCATTTGGTCCGGCAAGCATTCCACATTCACATTCACGGCTGAACCTGATTACTGCAGTTTTTCCAATAGGTATGCAACAGTTTTCATGGGAATGACGGAGATCTTTTCGTGAAGAGCATATTCCTGTGTACCCGGATAGACCACCCACAGATGCTCCAGCTGCAAATCTTTGATGGCGCTGTGCATGGAGCGGGTCCGGCCGGGTGCATCCGCGTATTTAAATTCAAATCCATAGCGCCTGCCTCTTGTCATCACCAGCAGGTCCAGTTCGGCACCGGCGTGAGTTGACCAGAAGTAGGCATCCCTGGTTTCAAATACACTGATCACATGCTCAATTACAAAACCCTCCCAGGATGCACCGATCTTCGGGTGTCCTTGCAGATCAGCTAGAGAATTCAGCTGGAGCAGGCTGTGTAAGATCCCGCTGTCCCGAATGTAGACTTTTGGTGCTTTGACCTGTCGTTTGCGGATATTTTCGAACCAGGGAGGAAGCACGCGTAGCATGTAAGCGCCGGCGAGAATGTCCAGATAGCGACGGGCTGTATTTTCTGAAGTGCCCAGCGATCTGGCAAAATCGGCCGCGTTCCACACTTGCCCGTGATAATGTGCGACCATTGTCCAGAATCTTCTGAGGGTTTCGGATGGAATTGTGATACCAAGTTGAGGTATGTCCCGCTCAAGAAAAGTGCGCACAAAGTCTTTGCGCCATGAAACGCTCGCAGCATCATCATCTGCTAAAAAAGACCTTGGAAACCCACCTCGTATCCAGAGGGCCACCTGGTGTTCATCACCCACCTCACTAAGATTGAATCCGGATAAATCTATAAACCCGAGACGCCCTGCAAGGGATTCAGAGACGCCCTTGACCAACTGGGGTGAAGCCGAACCGAGCAGGAGAAAACGGGCGGCATTTCGGGGACGATCAACGAGAACCCTGAGCAGTTCGAATAGGTCAGGTCGTCGTTGAACTTCATCAATGACGACAAGGTCGGTAAGTCCTTCCAGCGTCTGCATGGGCGCTGTTAGACGACGGTTATCGACGGGATTTTCAAGGTCAAAATAGGTACACGGCTCCCGCTCCGCGATCATCCGTGCCAGCGTTGTTTTGCCGCACTGGCGAGGACCGAGAAGCGCTGCGATAGGGTGAACACGAAAGGCGCTTTCAATGCGGCGAAGTGCTTTCGGTCTGGAAATCATAAATTTATCATAATACTTGAAAATCATAATGTCAATGTAAGATTTTCAATGTTAATTCTGAACTTGCTGCAGGTATATTGTGGCGGCCGGACATTCGAGGATTGAGATGATCTGAGCCAACGGCTCCAATGTCATCAACAAGGCACCCGATTCGCAGCTCATGATAGAGGCTTCTGCCAAGGTTGATTTTAACGTGGTGGTCGATGCCTTTATGATTGAAACCGGATAAAAAGCGCCGTCTGAGGATCATATGTCAGATGAGATTAGCCTCTGTTCAAGATTTCAACGACGCTGTCCCGATAGCTATGACTCTCCTTGCTGGCGGCAACGACCTCGATCTCTGAAGGTGATCTCGCGCCCAAACCGATTTCAGCGGCCCGGGCAATTTGTTCCTGCTCGTAAATCTTGGTATTCATAATTTGCGCGTTGCTGCCCAGCGACTTCAATATCGCCAGGCCGACGGCATCGATGGCCACGCGATCGGTGGCGGCCAGAAATATGCTGCCTTTGGCGCGTTTGCCGGTCATCGGCCCTCCGTCGACAAACACATCGATGCCGTCCAGTACGATCAAATCGGGGGTAAAGGGCGCATTGATCTCGGCGATCAGCTTGCGCTGGTGGGGTGATTGGTGCAGCTCGCTCATATAGGTAAAACCATGCCGCTCGGTGGGGACGACGCCGACATGCAGTTTAAGAGACATCGTAAATACGCCGCCGTACTGGTGGGTTTTCAGGCAACAGGTGGAAATCAGGCATTCGGCCTCGAGGATAGGGCGCGCAACTCTGAAACCATCCTGCCAATGCGACGCTTTGGGGTTAACCTTCACCCAATCTTTTTTGTCAAGCGCATCAAAATCGATAATCTTGACATCCCGCTCCTGCATGAGCGGCAGGATACCCTTCTGTTCCATGACCGATCGGGTGGGCGGATAACTGCGCTCACCCAGGCGGATGGATTTGGCTCCCATCTGCCAGACGTCTTCGACCAGGGCCACCAGGGTATCATTATGGGTCGACCCGGGCGCCCGATCGGCGGTATTGAAATTAGGTTTGATCAGAACATCTTTATTCCTGACCGGATTGATACCCAGCGTTTTTATCGATTGAGAAACCCCGGACTTCCGATCTTCAGTCTTTACGAATGCCACGCGACTCATCTGATTTGCCATCACCTCATCTCCATGCAGACCGAATAACAGAGCACTCCCGGCAGCTCCGGAGTACTTTAGAAATTCTCTGCGGCTGATGTTTGCGCTCAATGTATTCGTCCTTTCCTGTATATTACAAGATGGTTTCATTTTCGAGAAAATCAACTATCGCTTCTACGGTTTCAGCCGGCCGCTCCATGGGCACGAAGTGACCGGTTGCCTTAAAACGCCGGAAAACAGCCCCCGGAACGCTGTCTTTGAATCTTCTGGCGGCAGACCGCAAAAAGGTGTCGGATTCGGCACCGTATACAACGAGCGCCGGTTTCTGCAGCCGCGGGATGGAGCGCCAGATGTCATGCGGGCAGACGGCAAAGCACCTTGACTCCCAGGAAGGATGGCAGCATAACCGGATCTTTCCATCATCGGAATTTACGGTGCCCTCCCGGATATACGCCTCCAGAAACCCATCCTGCCAGCTCTGGAAAACGGTCTTGCCGCGGTAGGCTTGCAGGATGTTATCCCGGTCGGACCAGACATTTTTTCGCTTCGCCGCCGTGGCCACAATGGGCACAAACCGGGCCAATCCGGTTAATTTCGCCAGATACCACCACCACATCCAGGAAAATGGCAGGATCGTTGGATCGATAAGCACCAGCGCACGAATCAAATCAGGCCGTTTGACAGCCAACATCAAACTGACGGTGGCCCCGCGGGAGTGCCCCATTGCAATCACGGGCTTGCCCAAACTTTCAACAAAACGCTCCAGATCATCGACAAAAATATCCCAGTTTTTCAGCGTTTGCGGATCCGCCGGCGCCCGCGTTCTGCCGTGCCCTCTATCGTCCATGCCCAAAATCTTCAGGTGCGGCCTCAGCCTTTCAGCCAGGGGTGAATAGGTACCGGCACATAACCCGGTGGCATGCGCAAAATGCGCCACCGGCCCGCTGCCACCCCAGTCGATATAGTGAAACGGCCCATCCGGTCCCTCAAAGGTTTTATCATCTCTTGTCATTTTATATGCGTGTCAGGAATTTTTCGTTTGGTTGCTCCAAATCAAATGGTTAAACGGGTTTCATAAGGGCTAGATCTTGTTCGATAGCAAGGCTATGAGGAGGATAGGGAGTGCCGCGTACAAGTAGTACGCAAGCGAGCCTTGACGACGAATAACACAGCTATCGGGCAAGAGATAATGCTTAGGAAACCCGTTTTAGAGGCCGAGGAACTTGGCCGCGATGGACTTCATAATCTCATTGGTCCCCGCAAAGATCGACATCACCCTCACATCGCGCCAGGCACGCGCAATCGGACAGGCTTCCAGCATCCCGAACCTGCCGCAATAGTCAAGCGCACGATCGGCAACCCGTTTGACCATGTCCGTGGTCCAGTATTTGGCCATGGAGGTTTCAACCACCACATTAAGGCCCTCGATATGGTCCATAATGAGCTTATCGACAAATGTGCGGCCCAGTTTGACTTCTGTGGCCATTTCGATCAGGCCAAATTGAACGGCCTGGGATTTCGACACGGGTTTCCCCGAAACCTGCGTGTCCTTGCAATGCGCCATGATCCACTCCAGGATACGCTCGGCGCCGGCAACCGCCCAGATGGCGCACACCAGGCGTTCCTGTTGCAGTTTTTCCATGAGCATCGAGAATCCGTCGCCTTTTTTCCCCAGACGGTTGGTTTTGGGGATGCGGCATTTGGAAAAAAAGAGCTCGGCGGTATCCTGGCTCCACAGCCCCATCTTTTTCAAACGACGTCCCTTTTCAAAGCCCGGCGTGCCGGATTCGACCAGATACAGCGAAATGGCCTGGTAGGGGTCCTCGATCTCAGGGTCTCTGGCAGCCAGCACGATCAGGTCGGCGATGATGCCGTTGGATATAAAAGTTTTGGAGCCGTTGAGAACCACCTTGTCTCCTTCTTCGACCGCGGCGGTTTTGATCCCTGCCAGGTCGCTGCCGGCATCCGGCTCGGTCATGGCCACCGCTGTGACGATGTCTCCGGAGACGCAACCGGGTAAATATTTTTTCTTCAATTCCGGCGACGCGTAGGCTGTAATGTATGGAACGACGATATCGCTGTGCAGAGGCGCTACCAGTCCGTTTTGATAGGTTCGCGAAATCTCTTCAGTGACGATCACCGAATATAAAAAATCTCCGCCGATGCCGCCATAATCGGGAGAGACTTCGGTGCACAGAAAGCCGGCCCGACCCATTTTTTGCCAGGCAGTTTTGGGTACGATCCCGTCTTTTTCCCATTGATCCGAATGGGGTGTCACCTCTCCGGCCAGAAAATCCCGCAAGCGTTGCCTAAAATCCAGGTGTTTTTCGGTATATTGTAGCATCTCCATATGTTAGCTCTTTTTGGGAAAGGCATAGGGCGCACGGTATACGGCTCGAGGATTTGATCAGACCCGACGCCTTGAGCCTTGCGTCTTGCGCCCTGTGCCTGCCGTCATCTATAAGTTCCGATGATGGATACACTGCACACATTCATAGCCGGAAAACCGCCCAGGTTGTGGGTCAGCCCATAGCGGGGATTCTCGAGCTGACGCTCGCCGGCCCGGCCGTGGAATTGCAAATACAGCTCATATAGCATCCGCAGCCCGGAGGCCCCGATGGGATGGCCGAAACACTTCAGCCCGCCATCCACCTGACAGGGGATCGTCCCGTCCCGGTCGTAAAACCCGTCCATCACGTCTTTGTAGGCCTGCCCTCTTTCAGAAATATGAAGATCTTCCATCGTCACCAGCTCGGTGATCGAAAAACAATCATGGACCTCCATCATGTCGATATCTTTGCGCGGATCGTTGATGCCGGCCTCTTTGTAGGCCTCAACGCTGCATTTGCTGGTGGTGATAAAATGGTCACCGTCCCAGTCATTGTAGCCCATTTCTTCTCCGCTACTCAGCGCCAGCTGTAGCGCCTTGACGGTCACGATATTTTTCTTGCCGAGCTTTTTGGCCATCTCCGGCGTGGTCACAATGGCACAGGCAGCACCATCGCTGACCCCGCAGCAATCATACAGGCCTAAAGGGTGTGCGATAATCGGGGCGGCCATCACCTGGTCTTCGCTCAGCGCCTTGCGCAGATGAGCTTTGGGATTCGAAACTGCATTGGCATGACTTTTGGCCGACACATGTGCCATGGCGCGTTTGAGGTCCGCATCGGGTACCTTATACTTGGCGGCATAGGCGCTGGCCAGCTGGGCAAAAGCACCCGGAGCGGTCATGTTGGGAAACCACTGCCAGATCAGGCTCCCGGAATCCGAGCCCACGAAACTGGGCAACCCCCCGTAGCCGGTGTCTTTTAGCTTTTCCACCCCCAGGGCCAGGCAGATATCGTAGGCGCCGGAGGCGACGGCGTAACAGGCGCCCCGGAACGCTTCGGTGCCGGTGGCGCAGAAATTTTCCACCCGGGTGACCGGAATCATCGGCAGCCGCAGCGTTAAAGACATGGGCAAAGCGCTTTTGCCGACGTTGATACTGTCAAAGCAGGTGCCCAGCCAGGCGGCCCCGATATCCTTTTTCTCGATGCCGGCATCATCCAGACATTCCTGAAAGGCTTCGACCATTAATTCTTCGGCGCCTACATCCCAGCGCTCGCCAAAGCGGGTGCAGCCCATGCCGATGATGGCGACTTTGTCTTTAATTCCTCTAGCCATTTTTTGCTCCAGATTAGTGTTGGAATAGTATTTTTATTAAGTTGTAATCGGTTCCGGGTTCTGCGTTCAGGGTTCAGGGTTATTTTGAACCTCTGAACCTTGCCAGCCGCGCCGTAGCTTCAGCGAAGGCGGGTGAACCTTTGAACCCTGAACTGAAGCTTTTCAACCTATTTTGAAAAGCTTTTCGAGCAGCTGCGACTTCATGATATCGCCTTCGATTTTCAGCTTGCCCGAGGTGTAAGCCTGCATGGCCGGCAGGCTGCCCGCCATCATGGCCAGAAAATCGGCCGTGGCCATTTTTAAGGTGCAGGCCGGTTTTGCATGAACCCCGGCTTCAACTTTACAGGTGCCGTCTTTAATCCGGCACTGCCAGTCACCGCCACCTTCCCCCGAGATGTTGAACTGAAAGACGACATCCACACCGGCGGCAGCATCGGCTTTAAACGTATGCGGCATCGCTTCAAAGATGGCGGCCACACTGCCCTGCGCTTCCGGTGGCGTTTCTTTTCCATCGTCGGCCGCAGGCGGTGCAATGAGCGCTAATACCGCACTGTTGGCTTCTTCATACACCTGAGCGCCGTCCAGGGAATTAACCCTTTCCCAGTTCTGGTGAATGCGCTCCGGGGTGGGCGGATTCTCGGCATCGCCCAGTTGAACGGCCCGGCCCGTCAGAACGGATGCACGATTCACATATCCCATGCCGCAGTTGAAAATACGGCCGCTGTCTTTACACGCCTCGCTACACAGTGCCACCACCAGGGGAACAACATGTTCGGGTTTCGAACTTTCGAGCAGATCCGGCGGCAAGACATCTTCGGTCAGGCGCGAAGCGGCAAGAGGTGCAACCGTATTGACTTGGATATTGTACCTGATGCCTTCCAGCTTGAGGGTATTCATCAGCCCGATCAGGGCCAGCTTGGCGGCCGAATAATTGGATTGGCCGAAATTGCCGTACAGGCCGGCGGCCGATGTGGTCATGACAATCCGTCCATAGCCGTTTTCCTTCATGGCCGCCATGGCCGGGCGCGTCACAAAATAGGCGCCGTTGAGATGAACGTCTAAAACCGCCTGCCAGTCTTCCGGGGTCATTTTTAGAAAGCTCCTGTCCCGCAGAATACCGGCATTGTTGATCAGGATATCCACCCGCCCGAAGGCATCCAGGGCCGTTCGGACGATATTTTCGCCGCCCTCAACCGTGGCGACGTCATTGTAATTGGCCACCGCCTCGGCGCCCATTTGTTTGATCTCGGCCACAACCTGATCGGCCGGCCTTTTGGAGCCCTTGCCGCTGCCATCCCTGGCTCCCCCCAGATCGTTGACCACCACTCTGGCTCCGCGCCGGGCCAGTTCCAATGCGTAAGCGCGCCCCAAACCGGCACCGGCACCGGTGACAATCGCAACGCGGTCATCAAAGCGCAGAGCACCTGTTGCAGCCACCCCGCCGGAAACCGGAACAGCCTTCCAGAAATAATTGACAAAGCCGCGCTCCGGGTCGACCCCTTTGCGCTTAAAGGCCATTTTGACCGGCAGCCCGACTTTAAGATCGTCGAGCTCACAATCCGTAAAATCAGCCGTCAGACGCCCGCCGCCTTCGAATTGCACCATCCCGTAAATGGCCGGCGGGTCGACTGACACCGACAGCATATCGGCGGTAAAGGTTTTCACCCGGGCGGGCACGTCGGCAAATTCATAATCTACCTGACTGTGAAAAGCGCCGCAGTCGGGATTGACACAGATATCCATCTTGGGAAACTGCGCTGTGCCGCAGGCGCTACATTGACCGCCTACCAGACCCAGGATCATCTTGCTTTTGCGCCATAAAACGCTGGTGGCCGTCTGGGTCGGCGCCTCGGCCCGAATCCCCATCTCGGTTTGAATCAAATCCCTGAATTTGAGCCACTTCAGGTAATTTCTCATGGTTTTCTTGTTGGCCAGCGATCCGGCGACGCCGTCTCTGTCTGGCAGGTCCTTGATATTTTCCGTCACCTCGAAAAGCAGCGCATTGGCACCCTGCCCGAAACCCACCATAACCATCCGGTCCCCGGGCTGCGCCTGTTCCAGAGCCGAGATAAACATGATCAACGGATGGGCGGTGCCGGTTTCACCGCAGACCTCATGCATATTGTCCACCAGTGCCTCCGGAGCGGCGCCCAGTTGCCGGGCGATATTGCCGTGGTCTCTTTTAAAGACACAGGGATAGACCAGTTTATCCACATCGGCGATGGTAAGGCCCAGCTTGGCCAGCAGACCGTTGACCACCTCGGGAATGATGCGGCCGTAACCGGCATCCCGTGCCCAGCGTTCTTCCCAGACATAGTCATACTTCTTGTTCGCCCCCCGGTAATGATCGACAAATTCATGGCTGACCGAATAGGATCCTTTGTATTCAGCGATCACATCGCTATCGCCGACCATCAGCGCGGCTGCGCCGTCACCAAACCACATTTCGTAAAAATCGGCGGCCCGGGTTTCACGGCGGTCGGAAGCCGCTACCATCAGATGATGGCGCTGACCGCTGATAATGGCTTCCAGAGCTGCAATCAAAGCGGTTGTCGAGGCCTTCTGAGAAGCGGCAAAATCGGCGGTAATGAACCTATCTTTGAGATTCAACGCTGCCGAGATAATGCCGGCGTTCTGCCGGTCGGCAAACGGCAGCGTTGTGGAAGCCAGATACAGGCCATCCAGTTTTTGTTTATCCTGGCCGCGCAGGCAATCGCGGGCGGCCGCCACCGCCATCGTAATGGCATCCTCATCCCAGTTGCACATGGAGCGCTCGCCCTGGGCCACCATCATCAACGCCGGGGCAAACCAGCCCATGGCCTCAAAGATGGCCGTGCGCTCCAGTCTAAATCGCGGGATATAGGCACCGTAGGATGTGATACCGACCATATTATTGCTCCTTTGTATCAACGATTCTGCAGAACTATATTTAACCTAAAAAGTCAGCACTCTATGGGGAAACAGCCTGAAATCCGAAACTCGAAACTCAAAACTCGAAACAAATTGAAAATCTTAAATTCGAATGTTTAAAACAAGTTTTGAATCTGGGTCATAATGCCTGCAGTACATCACCGATCTGTTCGGTGGCGTTCCAGTACACTTTGGCGCCCTGCAGATCGGTGAGCTCTTCCCACCGGGCCATAAGCTGCTCCGGCGCAGATATGCTTTCAGCAGCGCTGACCTTCGCGCCGGGACCGGTTACAATGGCCGCCCGATTGAAACACCCCATCCCGGCGTTATAGACATGGCCGCTCACCGGACACTGCTCGGATACCAGGTAAAGCGCCAGGGGCGCCACCAGCTCCGGTTTGAGTTTGTCGATGAAATCCGGCGGCAAAATATCGGCCGTCAGTCGTGAAGCCGCCACCGGGGCGATGGTGTTGACCTTGATATCGTATTTTTCGCCTTCTAATTTCAAAGTGTTCATCAGGCCCACCAGGCCCATCTTGGCCGCCGTGTAATTGGATTGACCGAAATTGCCGTAAAGTCCTGCGGCTGAGGTTGTCAGCAGGATGCGCCCGTAACCCTTCTCCTTCATCACCTCGAAGGCCGGCCGCGAGACATAATAGGCCCCGTTTAAATGCACGTCGAGAACCGCCTGCCAGTTTTGCGGTTCCATCTTTAAAAAAGTTTTGTCCCTTAAAATGCCGGCGTTGTTGATCAGAATGTCCACCGTCCCAAAGGCATCCAGGGCCGTCCGGACGATATGTTCACCGCCCTCGACGCTGGCGACACTGTCATAGCTGGCCACCGCTTCACCGCCCAAAGCCTGAATCTCGGTCACTACCCGATCGGCCGGATTTTTGGAGCCCTTGCCCGAGCCATCCCGGGCGCCGCCCAGATCGTTAACCACGACCCTGGCGCCGCGCCTGGCCAGCTCAAAGGCATAAACCCGGCCGAGCCCGGCACCGGCCCCGGTGACAATGGCCACGCGGCCGTCAAATCGAATCTGTTCTTTAACCGGCTCGCCGTATTCAAAAACACCGTTATCGATGACGACCTCACCGGACTCGGCGTCGATCACCCGCCAGAGTGCCCGTCCGCCATCGATTTGCCATATGAGCGTTCTAATCGGCAAGCCGGGATAAAGCGGGCGTTTAAAGCGACAATCCAGCCGCCTGACTTTTTGCGGCTCCCCCGGCACCAGCTTTTCGATCAGCGCCCTGCAGGCATACCCGTGGGTGCACAGGCCGTGCATAATCGGTCGCTCGAATCCGGCCAGCTTGGCGAATTCACGGTCCACATGCAGCTGAAAGGTATCACCGGACAGCCTGAATATCAGCGGCTGATCCGCAGAAGGCCTGGCGTCCACCACCATATCCGGCTCGCGCTCCGGAAAAAGGATCTGTTTTTTGGGCGCATTCTCTCCGCCGAATCCACCGTCCAAACGCGCAAATACCGTGGCAATGCTGGTGAACAGCTTATCGCCGCTGGAGTGATGCGTTTCAAATTCGGCAATGATCAGGGCGCCTTTGTCCTTGCCTTTGTCATAGTAATGCGTGATCGCCCCTTCCGTGGACAGGGTGCCTTCGGGGGGAATGGGGTTGTGGAAAATGATCTCGTGCTCGCCGTGCAGGATGCCGGCCAGGTTAATATTGCTGGCGGCAGCCAGCTCGGGCATCAGATCATAGGCGGTGGTAATCGCGAAACTGGGGATGACCTTTAAGTCTTTTTCATAACAGTAGTCCAGATCCGAAAACCCGGCGCCCACCCCGAGGGCATACAGCACGGTGTCTTTCCAGGTGTAATCTTTGGTGTAGGGCCCGATCTTTTTGCCGATGGCGCTCAAATCTAAAGCCATACCTTTCCCTCCCCTGTAAAACCTCATATTTTGTCCCATGGCAGCGTTGTGAGCCCCTTCAAAATGCTCACGTACTATCGTGTACGCTCCGCTTTCTCAGCGGCTCACGCCTTGCCCTGAAACAAAATCGGATGTTTTAAAATATTCATTTTTATAATGAATGTTATCCGATTTTATTTTTA
>Ga0209536_100002169_pt1 | contig 31919 bp, 25 predicted proteins | sample DeeMarSeWOR28_12_FD_187461 | JGI IMG/M metagenome (GOLD analysis project Ga0209536, IMG submission 187461) | Marine sediment microbial communities from White Oak River estuary, North Carolina - WOR-2-8_12 (SPAdes) (version 2) | ecosystem: Environmental > Aquatic > Marine > Intertidal zone >... | reverse complement strand
GCAACCTTCCTGAGGATGACCTGCTTGAATCGACATGTGATCCTGACAGTGTTTACTTTACCAATACCATACTGCCCCTGGTGGTGTCCTCATGTGCCACCACCGGCTGTCATGATGCCGCCTCGCATGCCGATGGTATCATACTCACGGATTACACATCCATTCTTGAGACCGGGAAGGTCAAACCCGGCAATCTGAATGACAGTGAATTTTTTGAGGTGCTGACGGATGATGAGGATATCATGCCGCCCCCACCTCTTTCACCCCTGAACCAGAGCCAGATTGACCAGATACGTAAATGGATTGTCCAGGGAGCAAAGGAAAACGGGTGTACTGACGGATGTGATACCACGAATGTGACATTCTCAGGAACCATATGGCCACTCATGCAATCCTATTGCACAGGCTGCCATTCGGCTACCAGTCCCGGAGGTGGAATCGTCATTGAAGAATATTCTGATGTTATTTTGATGGCCAATAACGGGACCCTGATGGGAACGGTCCGTTACGAATCGGGATATGCCCCCATGCCGCCCAATGCCGCCCTTGCCAATTGCAGGATTGATCAGCTCCAGAAATGGATTGATGATGGTATGCCGAATAATTAACTGAGTCGAAAATACCCTGTGTCGCCCTTTTATCCCCAGGATCATTTAGTTTCTTGAGTGGATATCCTGAAGACGTGTTAATTTTTGGTACTTTTATACACGGAATTAGAGTCCGTGTCCATCCTTTTATACTGGAATATGAATGATTGTTTTTTTGTATCGGATCTGCATGGCCGGATTTCATGGTATCAACGGTTATTCAAAGTGATTGAGGAAGAACAACCCGGGGCTGTATTTCTGGGTGGCGACCTGATGCCATCCGGTATGATGTCTCTGACAAACGGTTCCCATACGATCCACGATTTTTTCCACGATTTCCTCCATATGCACTTCTCGAGATTGAAAAAAGGAATGGGTCAGACCTACCCACAGGTTTTCCTTATCCTGGGAAATGACGACCGGCGGTGTGATGAAGTCTTGTTTCAGGAAGCTGAAAAAGAGGGATTATGGCACTATATGCATGATACTAAGTTGGTATTTGACCAATACACTGTATATGGATATGCCTTTGTCCCGCCTACACCCTTTTTATTGAAAGATTGGGAGCGGTATGATGTATCGAGGTTTGTTGACCCGGGGTGCGTACCTCCGGAGGAAGGTTACCGTACTGTTGATATTCACAAGGATATCATAACCTATTCTACCATACAAAAAGATCTTGAACACTTGGCCGGTGATGATGATCTCACCAATGCCATTTTCCTGTTTCATACGCCACCCTACCAGACCCTCCTGGACCGGGCGGCTCTGGATGGTAAAAAGATCGATCACGTACCATTGGATGTGAATGTGGGTAGTATCGCTGTTAAACGGTTTCTGGAAGAACGACACCCCCTGATCAGCCTGCACGGGCATGTGCATGAATCGGCGCGGATTACCGGGCATTGGAAAGACCGTGTGGGTGAAACCCATGCATTTTCAGCAGCGCATGAAGGACCGGAATTAGCCCTGGTGCGGTTTTCACCGGGAGCACCAGAACGGACCACCCGGGAACTCCTGTCCAACTAAGGATTCTTTTTCTGAACCTCATGCCCCATCCGGAGCGGTCGGGCCGCATCCGTCACCGCGCCGATTTTCAGAGCATAGCTGTCGCGATTCTTAATATCCTGATCTGTTACCAGGTGTATATCCAGCAAACCCTCCACCTTATATCCCGTTCTCAGGTAGTTCACATAACTCAGGCTCTGACTCCAGCCTTCGAGCCAGGTTAAGAGGCTATTCCGCTGGTTCTCATTGCCCTTGAAGTGAATCAGGAGATCGATGTCGCTACCGGGGCCAGCGGTTGCATTTTTAGTACTACCAAAAATATAGAAACCTTCCACCCCAAATCGTTCCGGGTCCAATTTTGCAGCAATGATCTCTGCCGATCTCAATCGCCATCGCCAGTATTTATCGGCATCTGATTTCTCCTGGGTATCCATCCTGAACAGGCGCGCTTTATCGTCTTTTGCAGATGGCGGATTAAGAATGGCCATTGCTTTTTCTTCCACCCCGTTCATAAATATGGCCATCTCATTGCCATCGGTCGCATCCATGATATCGATTACATGCAATACTTCAGACAGATGCGCCATGTCTGGCAGGAGTTCCGGAAGCAGATTCTTCGATTGGGTTAAAAAGGTTTCATTAAAAAGGTTCTGGTCTTCATCCGGATACAAAGGCAAATAACGGATATTGGACTCAACGAGATCGAGGAAGAAGTGGGTTCCAAAGGAAAGCTCTGGTATATAGTCTTTCTGACGCCGGGCGATCTCAATGAGCATGGACGTATTATTGATTTCCGAATAGCTCACACTGACACCCAGTTTAATATCACCACGGCTGCCCCATCTGCCCGGCCCCATCAGTATAAATTGACGTTTTGGCAACAGTTTATTCAACCTCCCCACGGCTTTTCCTACAGCAAGCAGATCTTTCCTCTCTTTCAGCTCACTGTATTCGTGAGGATCCACAAAGACGATATGCGTAATACCTGTAATGGTCCCATTCGAGATATGTTTATGGGCGGTAAATACCACTTTTTCTTTTTCCGGATTGACCGGTATTTTTGCTGGCTGGCTTTCAATCTGGTGGCTCTGGGCCCGGCATTGGAGCAGATACAACTCGGTCCCATTGTGGGCAAATTCGATATCGACCGGGTATCCAAATTCGCCTTCCAACAGCTTGAGAATGGCCCCGATCTGCTTCACGAATTCGCTGTCTTTTATCAATGTGTCAAAGGTCACCACAAAATGATCCTGCTTAAAATCCATGGCCAGTTTCCGGACGGGCTGAATATATTGTTCCACAATCTTCGAGACGATATGGTTTATCCCAGGGTATTCAGGGCCATGTTCCTTCAGAAGATGTTCTATTTTGATCGTTTCAAATCTGGCTGTCTCCAGGTTAATGACATCAATATTTTTTGGTGAATAGCGAATGATCTCATCCACTGAGGCATTCACTTTTAAACCGGGCTGGCCTGGTGCAATGAGAATGGGATAATCGTCACTCAGCCGGTCGACGGCCCGGGTTCCCAATCCCGGAACCATTCGGATGAGTCCATCTTTCTGGTTCAACCGGCTGGACCACCTGAAGTCGTTCAGACTGAATGCAACACCTGCAAAAGAGGGCAAAAAATATTTTCCCACCCTGCTACCCACAACTTCCTGGATCATGATCCCCATCTCTTCATGATAATCCAACAATCCTCTTTCAGAGCGGTATTCTATTGGATCGGGGCTGAATGTCGACGCATAGACTTCGGCGATGGCATCGGTCAGTTCCATCAGCCGGTCTTCCCTGGATCCCTGGTTGGCAATAAACAAGCTTTTATATTTGCCCGCAAAAGCGGTACCAGTACGATCCTCCAGTAAGCTGGAGCTCCGAATGATCAACGGCACTTCTCCGAAATCATCCAGCGCCTGTAGCAGTCCTTTTATGATCTCCGGTGCAAATGATGAATTTTTGAACACGTGCACCACATAGGGATATTCTTTCCGTACCTGGCCGATATCTTTATATTTTTGCTCAAGGATATCCTCCAGGTTATTATGATTCATAAAACTGAGTATGCCATCAGAGGTGAGATACCAGGTTTTGGGAATCCTGATTTTCTGGAGCAGTTCCTCACCGTCAGACCGTTTTTTCAGGATGTGCTCTGAAACAAACAGGCCACTGCTCTTTCCACCCAATTTCCCAAAACTCCCCATGGGTGATATAACTTTCTTAATCAGATCATTGAATGACTTTATATCAACAAATTTTTTAGCTACATTAATGATGGCGGGCTGGTCGCTTAACAGGCGGCGTATCAGCGCCACCTTAAAACTGATCTGCCGTGGCCCTGAGAGTTCCAAACCCTGAGGTGCCAGGTGGTAGAAACGTTCAATGGCATTGCAGATTTCCATCAGGGAAGACCCTGTATTTTCAAGAACATTGGCCATAAATCCAGACCGGTCTTCCTTGATCCATTTATGGATTTTGTCATGAATGTCTTTGGAACTCAGGTGTTTGGCAGCTACTGAAAAGATCTCCTGGCTGATGGCCAACAGGTCGCTGTCAGGCTGTCTCTGGTATGGCCGGTTTTCTTCTCCTGTCCAGTTGAGTTTTTCACGATATGCCGGACTAAAATGTTCGAACAGGTATTCTGCATCTTCAACCCCACTCCATCCCAGGTAATTCACCATTTTTCGGGATATCCGAATCAGAAGTTTTGGATCTGTTTTTTCCAGCATATCCAGGATGACACCCCAATCCGAACGCTGTTCATCGGCCCGTGGTTTCTGTTCTTGAAACACCGATTTTAATTGCTTGTGGAGGACATGAGTACCCAGCTGGTCGGCAATGGTATTAATGAGTTTTCTTTCTTCTTTTAAAAAGGGACCCTCATCTGCATTGGGACGTTGTTCAATATAAAATACACTGATGCGGCCAACAATTTCATCCTGCGTTTTGATATCGGCATTCAAAGACCACATACTCTCCGAAAAGTGTTCTGACTGGTAGGTTTTACCCTGAAGGTCAATTCGGGTTGTGCAGATATCTGAATATTGCCAACCTGGCGGAATGGCATTGATAATACCCTTACAGATGGCATCCAGATCGTTATCCGGATCCAATATCAATTCCTGGACCTTATACAGGCAGTTGAGCTCTTTAGCCCGCTCTATAAGGTCATCCACCACTTTGTACATATACTTGTCTTCTTCCATCTCGGTGTGGATTAAAGTTTGATGACGCCTTTCCCGGTTTTTCCATCCACTTTTATGTGCAATGGATGATTCAACTTAATATGTTTGATAAATGGTGTTTGATCCACCACTTGTTTCTGGTCAAGCAGAGCCCAATTAATTTGATGTGGACCGGCATAGGGCACCGAAAAGTAAAAAACACCAAAACCGGTGACGTTATGGAAAAAATGTGATCCCTGGCTCATTTCAGCATAAATATGCTCTAATGAGGCTTCCACAATGACCTTTGCACCTGCCACCTGCCCCCATTCCACCGGTATTCCGGCCGTTGGATCGGTGGTCCCCCAACGTCCAAAACCAATAAGCAAATAAGGCGTATTGGTCTCCCGCAGTTTCTCGTTGAAGCTCCCAATCTGTTGGGCAATTTCATGAGTTGCCTCTTTTTTAAAGGCGTCAGGATCGATGTACACGATATCGGTCAGGTTATTTAACACGCCATTCCCCAATACCCTTTCCGAGGCCAGCAGCACACTCTCGCCCATCATGTCGCCGGGATCGAGTTCCACTTCTTCAGTAGAAACAACCATGGGACGAACCTGGAGAAAGCCAAACCGGAATGGGTTCTGACCATCATCTGAAATGGTCACTGCAAATTCCATCTCCACGGCGGCTCCGACACGTTCTTCACATACGTTCAGCAATTTTTTAACCAGAGCTGTCAGTGGTATGGTTTCAAGGATTAGAATGGGTGCAAATGTGAGAATTCTGGGGCCGGTGCCGCCCAGGCCCGGCCAAATTCTATCCGCGGTGGCATCATATGTTGAAGCGACATGTTTCAAACTGCCATCCAATTCGGCATCTGAAAGGGTTCCTTGTGCCAGGTATTCTGTTTCCTTAATGGGATTGTATTCGGGAAGAGATCCCATATTAACTGCCCAGAATTCAGTTTGGGTTTCCTTCAGCATATTGGACATGGATTTAAAGGGTGGATTGGTCCGGGGATATGAAGGGGAATAGGCCCATGATTGACCACCGTCCACTATGGTTTTGCCCAGTCCCAGTGCCAGGTTAATGATGCCATCTTCAGGTTTGGCATGCCCCACCGGGTAGTAGTTATATGATCTGGCCACACCAGATATTTCAGGATAATACCGGTTTTGGAATCGCTGGCCCACCACCTCCTGGATGATAACGGCCATCTTTTCATCCTGGATCTGGTGTTTTGTGGCTTTCATATATTCTTTGGCCGCCTTGAAGAAGGTCGATGCATACACAAATTTTATCCCTTCCAATAATTTCCGGAAGCGACTGTCAACATCGAATTGATTATTGGGGGTCATTTTGGTGCCATATATGCCGGCAAATGGCTCGTACATAGCATCCTCAAGTCTACTTGAAGACCGAATAGCCAGGGGCACTTTGACCCCTGAGATCAAGGATCGTAAATCGCCCAGTATTTCAAAGGGCAGATCGGCATTTTGAAAGGCCATGGCGATCCGATCATCGGGCTGGTCAGAATAGGCCACCTCATGCAGGTCATTCTGTTTCAAAAAGGCATCAAAAACATCCGTTCGGATCACAACCATCCTGGGAATCTGGATACTGAACCCCGGGTATTCCTGAGAATGGATCTCGGTTTGCAAAATGGAGTCCATCTGCAACAAGCCGCTGGCCTTTCCACCCAGGAAACCGGTGCCAATGGCACTGATACGATTCTCCGATTCGAAGAAACTTCTATCAAAAACGGATACCTTCTGTTCCACCTTATTCGTCATGGTTTTTATAACTGAAATCCTTACGTAACGGCCGGGTTATACCCACCCCCTGTCGTGACAGGCCTGGGCGACACGATTTACAGAAATGACGTACGCCGCTTCGCGCAAGCTCAGTTTGTGGACTTTTGAAAAATCACTGACTGCGGCATATGCGGCAGTCATTTTTACGTCTATTTTGCTGAGTACTTCATCTCGCTCCCAGTAATAGTTCATATTGCTCTGTACCTGTTCAAAGTAACTGCATATTACCCCTCCTGCGTTGGTCAGGAAATCCGGTATGGTGATGAGGGAACGACCGGTCAGCACCTGGTCTGCTTCGGGTGTGGTTGGTCCGTTGGCTCCCTCTGCAATGATCTTCACACGTTGAGGGATTTTTCCGGCATTCTCGCCTGTAATCTGGTTTTCCATAGCAGCCGGCACCAGTATATCGACCTCCTGTTCCAACCAGGCTTCGCCATCCAATACCTCGTATCCCAGGTCCTGGGCTTTTGCTTTATCGATACCTCCGAATGCATCTGTAATGGAGTTTAGTTCCTCCAAATTGATACCTTCCTTTTTGCGAAATGCATATGCCGTTTGTTCTTCATTATCCCATGAGGATACACAAATGGTTTTTCCACCCATTCTCTGGTACAACTCAATAGCATAGCGGGAAACATTTCCAAAACCCTGGAAACTGGCAGTGGTATTTTCTGCTTTGATACCCATTTCTTTCAGGGCCTCCCTGACCACAATCATAGTACCATACCCGGTGGACTCTTTTCTTCCCAGTGATCCACCCAATCCAACAGGTTTTCCGGTGATAAAACCCGGGAGCCTGGCCCCCATAATGGTCTCATATTCATCCAACATCCAAAGCATGTGCTGTGCATTCGTCATTACATCCGGAGCAGGAATATCAAATTGCGGTCCAATATTCTTAAACGCCTGGCGCACCCATCCCCTGCATAATTGCTCCTGCTCGGAGGTGCTCAGATTATGCGGATCACATATAACCCCTCCTTTTCCACCTCCAAGAGGAATATCAACAACGGCTGTTTTCCAGGTCATCCACATGGATAAAGCGCGCACGGTGTCAATGGTTTCCTGGGGATGAAACCGAATGCCTCCCTTGGCCGGTCCTCGGGCATCATTGTGTTGAATGCGAAAGCCCCTGAATATTTTCTTGCCACCATCATCCATTTGAACCGGTATTAAAAAATGAAATTCACGCATGGGATGACGCAGTAAATCACGGGTTGCCTGATCCAGTTCCAATAACTCGGCTGCATGATCAAACTGGCCCTGGGCTGTTTCGAAAGGATTATATTTCTGTGATGTCATATTATGGATTTTTGAGTATTCGTATCTGGTTTAAATACAACTTCTAAATTTAGTTATTAAATTGATTCTACATGGGCTGTGGTGCTGCATAACATGACCCCCTGATTTTTCACTTCGCCAGCTGAATCCAGATCCATGGAGCATGGAATAGACAATACCTCGCAGAGGTTTTCTGGTCCGGATTTTCTTCCAGGAATGCCCATTCCGGGATGGATCGACAGGTTCTTAAATGGTGGAGGTATGGCCGTAATAGATACCATCACAGTCAGGAACTAGAAACGTTTCCTTAATGCGGTCATTTCTTTAAGGTTGGTGAGTGTTTCCATCGGTCCATCCACAATAAAGAGGTTCACGATCCAGGCCGGAAGATTGCCGCCCGGATCCAACAGCATGCCATATTCGACCTGTGTCTGTTCTTCGGTCATGGATGTCAGGATCCATTTTCCACTGGCCGTAGTAATGCGTACATATTTTTCCTTTTCAGGTAAAAAATTCGGTTCCCCATCGTAGGCAATGATGATTTTGGTGTCGGATTCACGGATCACCCTGGCCCGCAGGATAATATCCCGGTCACGAAAGGGTCCCGGTACCTCGGACTCATAGTATTCGATCTGTTCATGATCACCGACGATTTCCAGGAGTTCAGCATTTTGAAGATCAGCCATCCAGTTCGGTTTGTGTGGCACATCCATTAACAATTCCAGAACCCATTCCAAAGGTGCCTCGATAGTGGTGATTGCTTTAAATGCTTTAAATTTTGTTCCCTCAGCATCACGGGTATAGATCTGTATACCATTTTTTTCTTTCTTCAATTTCCACTCTTTATCTGCCTGCTGGGTCGAGGTTTTTATCGTGGAATGACCTGACATGACGAGCAGAATTCCTATAAAAATGCTCTCCCATATTAATGTACGGAATGATATCATGATCATATCGTGTTTAATTTGGACAACGCCGTTTGCAAGGCGGTGGATGCATTCGCCTGGTAACCACAATTTTCTAATCCGGTTGCGATACCCGCAATGGTAGCCAAAATGTCATTTTGCATGACCGAACCCATATGTCCGATCCTGAAATAGCGGGTTTTTATGTCAGGGTGTAATCCTCCGGCCAGTATGATTCCTGAACGGTGTATTTCTCTTAGAAGATCGGCCCCGGGAATCCCATTGGGATAAAAGAGGGCCGATAGTGTATTGGCAGCGATATCATCTGCCAGGGGGACCTGTTGCAATCCGAGGGCCTTCATTGCTGCACGTATGGCACTGCCACTCCTACGATGCCGGGCAAACCGAATATCCATCCCTTCGGCAAGAATACTTCGAAGGCTGACATTTAAGGCTTCTACCAGGTTCACTGCAGGTGTACCAAAATAGGCTGGTTTGCGTGATTCATATGCATTCATTATGGGCAACCAATGGGTCCAGTCGCCATAATAATTACCCACCGGTGTGCTTCTATCTGACCAAACTTTCATGGCTTTTTCAGAAACAACCAGCAAGGCCAGACCGGGAGGCACTCCAATGGCCTTTTGTGAAGCGGTCAATACCACGTCAATACCCCATTCCTCCTGCCGGATCTCCTCACCCCCAACCGAGCATACCCCATCCAGTATCGTCAATACATTATATTTTTGTCCAAGAGCCCCTATTGACCGCGGATCCACAAGTACGGCTGTGGATGTGTCTACATGGGTAAATGTCAATATTTTATATTTAGTCTCCTTTAGTTTTTGTTCAACCCTATCCAGTGGTACAACATCACCCACTTCTGCATTCAGAATGGTGACATCCGCGCCATACCGTTCGAGTAGTTTGGCATATCGGTGTCCGAAATACCCGGTTGATATGACCAGGGCTTTATCGCCGTTTTCTATCAGGTTGGCTCCGGCGGTATCCATGGCCAACGTACCCGATCCGGCCAGTATAAATGGTTGTCCTGATGGGCACAGCCAAACCTCGCGCATTCTTTCCAGCGCCGTACCGAAACACTCAATAAATTCAGGTGCCACATGACTGTTGGTAGGTGCACCCATCGCCTGTAAGACAGCTGGTTCAAACTCAATTGGGCCAGGTATCATGAGCAGTTTTCGATCTTTCACAATGGTATAAATTTAAGTGTTAAGCGCGCATTAAAGCAGTTCATTCCTTCAAATATAACCATTTCAGACCAGAATGATGTGAAACCCATCAGGCTCCAGGAAATTTGAAATCTAATATTTGAACATCATTGTTTAAATGGAAAGATTAGGGTACATTGCAGCATATTTTCTAATAATGAACAAGATCGTATTCAATAATCCGGATGGTAAACCAAAGCCTGAACTGGCAAAAACCTATACCAAAATTATTTCATCCGGGATTTCTAACCTGAAATGTTCCACCTGCGATCAGCACATAGAATTTGAGCTGGTTTTCCGGGCCCCCAACACCTATGTGATTCAGGTAACGGCATGCTGTCCTGAATTTAAAGAACAAGTTGAGAAGAAAATAAGTTTGATGCTGAGCTAGAGATAGTTACCTGAGGCCAGACAGTTTAATAATATCACGGTTTTCCAGGGTTTGTGTATCATAACCGGAAACCACGGCATGAATCATGGCCTGCCCCACTTCCTCAGTGGTTGTGACCCATTTTGGCATGAGTGATTTCAACAAAGGAAATAACGGACCCAGGATTTTATACATGGTATAGTTTGTCCGGACACCTTTCTTCGGCTGAATGAAAGCAGGACGCATGAGGTATACCTGCTTAAAGGGCAAGGTTTTTAAATCGTTTTCAGTCTGGCCTTTTACCCGGGCCCACATCATCCGGCTTTCAAGGGTGGCATCGGTACCGGCCCCGGATATAAAACAGAACGTCATCTGCGGATTTAACCGGACCAGTACACGGGCGGCCGCCATGGCATAATCATAAGTAATGCGTCGGTATTGGTCTTCACGCAATCCGACAGAAGAAACGCCCAGGCAAAAGAAGCAGGCGTCATATCCTGTCAATTGATCTTCAATGTCAGAATAATCCAGGAAATCAGAATGTATGGTTTCCTGGATCTTTGTATGTGTTTTGCCGATGCTTTTCCGGCCTATCACATGGACTTTTGAAATTCTTGGATCTTCCAGGCATTCAATGAGGACGCCCTGACCGATGTGGCCTGTGGCCCCAAACAGGATCACGTTTAATTCCATGGCTATGTGTAAAACACTGTATAGCAGACAAGATACAAAAAATTAGTAGGTGATCGCTGTGAGTTTTGTTGAGATATCCCATAATTTCTGACTCAGCATTTTGTCGTGCGCCAGCGGATTGATATTCCGCTCCTTAACAGGATAACCTTTCATTCCTCTCCATCCATGCGGCCCATAGAAATCACCTCCACGTGCCTGTGGGTCTGTAGCTGCACGCAGGGTTGGCAGGGCACCCTGGGGAGTTTTCATGCCAAATAATGGGTTCAGAACCCTGGCCATACTGATGTGACGTTGCAGATCGGTTTGTGTCCAGCCTGGATGAGACACCAGTGATTTTGTCTGTCCGTTTTCACCACCGTACCGTTCTTGAAGCTCATATGCAAAAAGAACATTGGCCAGTTTACTCTGGGCGTATTGTTGACCCTTATTATATGTTTTTTCTGCCTTCAGGTTATCGAAATCGATCTTACCGCGCAGATGCATGGCACTCGACACTGTAACGATCCGGGCTCCTGGTGTGTTTTTCAGGATATCGATCAACCTGCCGGTCAGTGCAAAATGGCCCAGGTGATTCACACCAAACTGCAATTCAAATCCTTCGGCCGTTTTGGATAAGGGTGGCATCATCACTCCAGCATTATTAATCAGAAGATGTAATTCCTTATAGCTTGCCTTAAATTCATCCGAAAATGCCTCTACCGAATCGAGCTGAGCCAGGTCGAGTTTCATGGCTTTGGCCTGGCCCCCCGGGGATGCAAGCACGATCTGACGGACCGCTTCCGCCCCCTTTTCCTGGTTCCGGCAGGCCAATATGACCTCGGCCCCTTTCTCCACCAATGCTTTTGCAGTATAATAACCAATGCCCGTATTGGCTCCGGTAACAATCGCTATCTTACCCGACTGATCGGGTATATCCTCATATGTCCAGGGTGTATCTTTTTGCATCATCTTCAAGTTTACGTTTTGATTGTATACACCAAACAGCTAAGACCGGAAAATGTTCACGGGCTTCTCAGGAAACATTACATCGGGGTGCATATGGTCGCTCCAGGTCCTGACAGGTTATTCATACCGGAGACTTCGGGCAGGATTTGATATGGATATGCGGTAGGTCTGATAACCGATGGTCAATAAGCAAATCATTAATGCCATGACCCCGGATGCGGCATAAATCCACCATGGAATAGATGTTTTGTAATTAAAGTTTTCCAGCCAACGGTGGGTGAAAAACCAGGAAATGGGCCAGGCCATAAGGCAGGCGATCCCAATCAGAATGAGGTATTCCTTCAGGTGTGAGAGAAGGATATGGGTACTGGAACTACCGAATACTTTTCGAATGCCAATTTCCCGGATGCGGAGTCTGGAATTGAAAAGGACCATGGCCAGCGTGCCGAGTGATGCTATCATGACAGCGACGATGCTGAAGTACGTAAACAGATTACCCATATTTGACTCGGCCCGGTACAACTGCTGCAGGCGGTCTTCCTGAATAAAATAGTCGAATGGCATATCGGGAAACATCTCATCCCATTCTTTCTGCATCTGGCCAATGACAGATTGGATATCTCCGGCACCTGATTTTGCCAGCATATATCTGAAATTTCGCGGTTCATACATGATGATGATGGGCATGACGTTTTCATGCAAAGAGGCATAGTTAAAGTTCTCCACCACGCCGATGACTTCAAATGCCGTTTCCGTTTCACCCCTGGTCATATAAATGAATTTGCCTAATGGATCTGTCCAGCCGGCCTCATCCGCCATGGCTCTATTAATGATCAATGCATTGGAATCAGCCACCCGGCGGGCATCAAAATTCCGGCCTTCAATGAACTCGACCTCCATCATTTCCAGGTAGTTATGGTCTACCTGAAGATTTAATATCATCCAGACATCGTTTCTGGAAAATCCTTCAACGTAAAATCCTTGTCTTTGCTGGAAGTTTCCGAGATATGCAGAAGATGCTGTAACCTGATCAATCCCGGGAAATTCCAAATATTGGTTTTTCATGACCTCGTATTGATCCACGGCCTGGTTTCGTATGGGAACCACCACAATATTTTTCATATTGATACCCATATCCATGGTTTGAAATAAATGCAACTGACGGTATATAACCATGGTAGAAAAGATCAGGAATACCGAAGCAGCGAATTGAATTATTACCATGACCGTTCGCATTGATAATCGTCCGGATCCTTTGTAAAAAACACCTTTTAATACCTCAATGGGCCTGAAATTGGAAAGATAAAAAGCCGGATAACTACCTGCCACGGTAACCACAATCAGAACAGCCAGAAGAATGCTCAGAAACAATAATGGATCGTGATAAAGATCTATTTGAAATGGTTTGCCAGCAACATTATAAGCCAATGGCAAGACGAGTTGAATCAGGATCACTGCGACGGCCATACTTATAATAAAAATGGACACGGATTCAAACACATATTGAACAAAAAGTTTTTTACGTCCAGCTCCAAGTATTTTTCGGAGACCTACCTCCAACGCTCTTTTCGAGGATTGCGCCAGGGTAAGGTTTATAAAATTAATACATGCAATAAACAATATTAGAATGGCCACTCCGGAAAATATATAAATACTGGTGATATTACCATTGGTTTCCATTTCATGCACCAGGTGAGATTGTAGATGAATATCTTTTAAGGGTTGTAAGAATATTTCGAAATACGAACCATATTCCCTCATGCCTTCACCCATGTATTTTTCAACCACATCCGCCATTTTATTTTCAAGTTCATATTGATCCGTCCCCGGCTGCACAACTATGTAATTATATACCAGGAAGGCAAATGGGGTTGTGAGCATACCCCTGTATTCCTCTTTGGTCAGCAGCGTATTAAATGATGCCAGGACCTCAAAATTCATATGTGTATTCATGACATCATCTTTCATGATGCCAGTAATGGTATATACATCGTTATTATTCCAGGTAATTGATTGGCCCACTGGATTCTCGTCTCCAAAATATTTCCTGGCGATACGTTCCGGAAGCACCATGGTATAGGGTGACATTAACGCCGTTTCAGGATTCCCGCTAATAAAGGCATGATTGAATATATTGAAAAATGCAGAATCCGCATAGAGAATATGCTCCTGATAATTTTTCTCAATCCCGTTTGTAAAAAGTACGGGTCTGGGAACATTAAACAGCCGGGTACATTGCGTTACTTCCGGTAATTCATCCTGCATGATCCGTCCTAATGGCCCTCCCATAACAGCCGCCTCAAAAGAAAATCCCGACATCTCCCCTTTGATGGCCATTCTATAAATATCCTCCGACGCTTTAAAATGTCGGTCATAACTTAATTCATCTAAAACATACAAGAGAATGACCACAAAGCAGGCCAATCCAAGGGCCAAACCGGCAATGTTCAGAAAGGCATGCATGGGATGCCGCAATACCACCCGCAAAATAGATTTAATATAATGTTGAAGCATAAACCTGCATGAATAAAACCTGGACTTCTGGTTTTGATATCCAGTCCATCAAAATGGGATCAGAATAAAGTTAATTTAAATATCAATAATGGTATTGCATTTATAGTTAATTCTGTTTCTTTAGTGGATGCTGTGTTTTATGTCGCTTCAAAGCACCGATCTGTATCTGGCTGACCTGCCAGCCATTGGAACGAATTCATACCCTCAATTCAGATTTCATGAACATTCAGTGAAATATAGGAAATAACACGGACATCTTGTTTCAAAATTATTTCATTTTCGTACAAGTGAATTTTAAATATCCATCTTCCAGCTAAATATTGTCTAATATTTCTATAACAAGATCGGTGGTAATGAGGTCAAGGCATACAGTGTTATCCTCATTTAAAAGAACGGCCACACTTATACCATAATCCGGTAAATAAAACATTGATGTCAGGTATCCAAATGTTCTGCCTGTATACCCTATTAATGATGTACCTGTATTATTTCTGGGCCCGATCAGAAATATCCCCATGCCACATCCCACATCCGTGGTACCGGGCATACAGCAACAAGGATTCATCATTTGATCCAGAGATGACTGATCCAGCACATGCCCCGCAAACAAAGCTGAGGACCAGATGGCCAGGTCTTCCGCATTTGAGAAAATTGCTGCAGAGGTCCAGAGTACTGAATAAATCCCTGTTCTTGAAATGAATGACATATCATCATAGCTGCCATTGCCCGAGAGATCAAACCAGGCATGGGCAATATTTGTTGGGAGTGATTCTTCAACAGCAAAGAATGTATGGTTCAGTCCCAGTGGTTCAAAAAAACGATCTCGAAGTTCTGCTGATATGTCAGAGCCTGTTGCTTCATTAATGATCAATCCCAACAGGATATAATTGGTGTTTGAGTAGAAATAACCTGCTCCTGGGGTTGAATATGGTTCATTTAAATAGGCTGTAATCACGTCTTCAGGGGTCCAACGTTTTGTCGGATTAGTAAAAACGGCATTCCATAAATTCACATTATCAGAAATATTATAAACTCCACTGGTGTTATATAATAACTGACGAATGGTTATGGAATGATCTATGTTGGGATAATCAGGAAGCCATGCATGAAGCGAATCATCCAGGGTGAATTTACCCTCAGATGCAAGCTGTAGACAAAGTGCGGATATGAATGTTTTTGTGACACTTCCGATATTGAAGATATAATCACCTGTGATGGCCGATGATCCGTGTGAGACACCGCTCGACCCAGACCATATATCCAGATTTTGAAATAGTATGGCAGCTGAAACACCTTTTGCATTGAAGGCTTCAAGGTGGTTCTCCAAAATGCTCTGAAACCTCTGAGATGGAGTTGGCTTCGGTTCGGTAGCTATGTCTTTACAGCCTTGCAATAGCAGAAGAAACAGCAAAAGAAAACCATTTATTTTAAGGCACTTGAACATATTTTTCATACTCCATTTAACGGCTTGAAATCTTTCTAATATCTGAACACTGTGATCTTTTACCTCAAAGTCATGTATTAAAGGCATCCATTTATTTCGTTTCAAAAGCTTGCAATACCTGGTATTTAAATGAATATGTCTGGGTTTGGTCTGATGAAAAGATCCAGTGAATGGCCACCAGGTTGCGATCTTGGTCATACCGGAAATCCAATATGGCTTCTGATCCATCAATCCCTTTATAGTGGCCACTTTTGAGTCGGTCGTACCGGTCGTGATCAAACGTTATTGTACCTGAGAGCCACCCATCCACGTTCACATATTCCATGTTAATGAGATGACCATTCGTGTCATAGACCATGGTTTCTTTACCCACCATCCCATCCGAACGTATAAACTCTTTTTTTATCAACAAGCCAGATGTATCGTACATAAATATAAACCAACCCGTTTTGCCATCGTTGTAGTGCCGCGTGGAGGATTTCAGCTGTCCATTCGGGACATAGTCATATGTGGTGCGGGTACTCAAACTGTCGGAACGTACGTACCGCTTCTCAATCAATTTGTTTTCATCATTATAGTTAAAGAACGAAGGGCCCCCGGATTGACCTGAAAAATCATAGTTTTCTTCCGCAAGCAGAAATCTGCATGCAGGTTGAATAAAAACATTTGAATAATCATATTGCATGCATCCAACATATTCATATTCATACATAAATGTCTGGAAGAAGCCATTTGTAAAAGTCCACTGTTCCGTTTGGAGCTGCCCCAGATTATTATATTCATAGGTTATCTCACCAATATGTTGCCCCATATTCCGAAGATTTGCAGAAATCGTTCTATAAGCATCATTTCTATGATAGTGTATGGTCCCGTAAAACCAACCGTTCAAACCTTTGCAGGTGGCCGAATCCAGGTTATTCCCTGTCCAGTGATATATGGCACGACCGGAGATCCCATCGGAGCGGTCGAAGGTCTCTGATTCAAGCTGGTCATGGTCATTATAATAAAATTTCTGCTCGGAGGTCAGACCATCTGAAAATGTCCTGAATTTGTAAATCATATGGCCATGATCATCAAACTGGTGCTGATTTATAGAAAACCGGCTGCCATCCAGAAGTTCCCATACTGCTTTATATTGGATTCCTTTATGGTTGTAGATATATGTGGTCAGGCCTTCTTCCCCTTCGGAGTTGGTGTATCGCAATGCACGGATCCTGTAATCTGGTCCTGCATATAAGTCAACGAATAAACATGCGGAAAATATAAGACAAAAACAGGTAATTATTTTCAATAAAAAGTGCATGAATGACATATATCGGAATGAATATTATTCATAACGGAGCGTTTCGGCCGGATTCCTGCTGGAAGCCCTGAATGCCCTGTAGGTAGTAATGATCAAGGCCAGTGCCAGAGCCAGGAATCCTGCCAGAACGAACAGGAACCAATTTATGGGTATGCTTTTTGTAAAACTTTGCAACCACCGATTGGTCAGATAATACGCTACAGGCCAGGCAACCAGGTTGGCCAGTATGATAAGTGCAATGAATTCGCTCGACAGCAGTTTCAGTACATGGCCCACTGTGGCCCCCATGGCCCTGCGGATACTGATTTCCTTAGTCCGTTGTTCAGCCAGGTAGGATGTCAGCCCAAATAATCCCAGACATGCGATGATGACCGCCAGGAAAGTGAGAAGTAGTGAAAATCGACCGAATTTGTCTTCATCTTTGTACAATTGGTTTAACTCTTCATTGTGAAAGGAAAACTCAAATGGCCGGTTTGGAGCCAGTTTACTCCATTCCTCACTAATAAATGCCAACAGTTTCTTGTAATTTTTTGTTTTTACCCGAATGGCAACATATCGGGTCAATGCGGCCGCTCCATTGGGGTTCTGCACCATATCCAGTATAAAATTATTGATCGGTTTGTGCAATGAGAGAATATGGAAGTCTTTGAACACACCGATCACCTGCTCATTCCCGTCCGATCTGATACGTTTTCCCAAGGCTTCTTCATTGGTCCAGCCCATATTTTTTGCCATGGTTTCATTGATCATAATGGCCCGGGCCGTATCTGAAGAGACTTTCTGAGAGAATGATCTGCCGGAAACCACCTGAATATCAAATGTCTCGACAAAATCATGACGCACCATAAACATGGGAAACCAATAGGCCACATCCTCATTCAGGCCTTCGATTTGTACACGTCGTGTATTATGATTGGCTCCGAGTATATCTTCCATTCCGGTGACATACTCAATATCCGGATTTTTTAATAAATTTTCGCGAAAGGTTTCAAAATTCCTGGAAATATCGTTGACAGAAGGAAGCAGAATGACCTGTTCCTTATTAAAACCCAGGTCCGCCTTACGAATATATTTCAGCTGTGAATACACCAGCAACGTTCCGATTATCAAAGCAATGGAAATCGAAAACTGAATTAGAACCAGGAACTTTCGAGCCCTGGCACTTTTGGCACCAGTACCCTGGCGTCCCTTCATGACCCGTACCGGTTTAAATGAAGAAAGATAAAAGGCAGGGTACGCTCCCGCCATGAGACCCGACACCACTACGATGATGAGGCCGAAAATAATGGCCTCAAATTGCAGAATAAAGCCACTTTCAATGCTTTTACCAGTAAAGCGGTTAAATGCAGGAATTAGCAATTCCACCGCCACACTGGCAAATATTAAAGCCAGGAAGCTCTGGATGATGGTTTCGCCTATGAACTGGCCCGCCAGGCGGCTGCGCGAACCTCCAAATACCTTTTTCACAGCAATCTCCATGGCACGGGTTCCGGAATATGCGGTTGTCAGATTCATGAAATTGATGCATGCCAGAACCAGAACAACAAATGCGATCGCGGCCAGGATGTATACATAAATGATATTGCTGTTTGGATGCATCTCGTAGTCATGGTGTGACTTCAGGTGAATATCTGTGAGGGGTTGCAGGTATAGCGTAACCTCCTGGTCGCTCAGGTCTTGATAGTGATTTTTATAAAACTCCGGAAGATGTTTTTCAAGGGCCTCTGGTGCCATGCCATCGTTCAGTAATACATAGGTCCAGCATGGATTCCAGATCCAGGTTTGAGGTAACTGTCCGCCCTGGATCCACCGGAAGGTCGATAAAGATCCCAGCATATCGATGGTGAAGTGAGATTGAGTCGGAAGGTCCTTCATCACCCCGGTCACTTCCAGATTAATGGCCTCCTCAATCCGTAGCGTTTTTCCCAGGGGATTTTCATCTCCAAAATACCGTTTGGCTGTTGATTCCGTTATTACAACGGTCATGGGCTCATCCAGTGCGGTCTTCGGATCACCCATCAGAAACGGGAAGGTAAAAATTTCAAAGACTGTAGAATCGGCAAGATAAAAGTTATATTCATTGAATTTCACTTTTTTTTCATCATCCTGATTGTATTCAACAAATATTTTCGAAACCTGGAAATCAAAAAATCGACATACATTTTTTATGATATCAGGATAATCAAACTCCAGTGCAGGACCGGCAGGGAAAGATAATGTGGCCGCATCCTCATTGACATCATTCGAGTTGTATAAGCGGTTGACACGATAGATATTCTGTGATTTATCATGGAATTTATCATACTTCAGTTCATCTGTAATATACATGATAATGAAAATGAAGCTGGCCAGGCCCAGTGCCAATCCCAGAATATTCAGAATGGAATAATTCAGGTGACGGATAATGTTCCTGAACGCAATGATCAGGTAATGTCTGAACATGTGTTGTTGGTTTTGGTCTGTCGTGGTTACGAATGCCCTCATAACCAGATATGAATAGAACAATTTCTATGCAATTCTGATTATATAATTGATTATTTGTATGTTACAAAATAGAAGAGATGAATTTTTCCTCCCGCAGTGCTTTATTTCCGGGCAATTCACTGTTCATTTTTGATGCATGCATAGAGCAGGAAAGGTGAACCAAGAAGCGGATTTATCGAAGCAGAGCGGTATGCCGGTTAAAAACAACTACTATTTTGTCGCCTTTAGTATGAAGCCGGTGGATGTGTTCACGGGTCAATTAATCATGACCAACCATTTAACGTTTCTCAGCATACGCAGGATACGTTGTATACCCTTCCAATCCAGATGTGTAAAAGGTGGTTGAATCGGGCCTGGCAAGCGGATGTCCGTGTTTGAAACGGTCCGGGAGATCCGGATTGGATATGAACCATCGCCCAAATGCTACCGTATCGGCTTCATTGGCCAGCAATAAGGCTTCTGCCGAATCCCGGTTATAATTTCCATTCATCATAAGATGACCCGAATATATAGACCTGAAATACCTGGATAAATTTGCAATGGCATATGGGCTTATAACATTTGTAAAAGGTCTGGAGATATGCAGATAGGCCAGGTTGAAGTCATTTAATTTGCGGACAATATGCTCAAATGTCGGTTTGGAGTCCGCATCAATATCAATACCCCCGGATCCGTGCAGGTTGGGGTTGAGTCGGATTCCAATACGGTTTTCCGGAACGACATCCATGATGGATTGGAGTGTCTGAAAGAAAAATCGTGTTTTATTTTCAATGGATCCACCATAATTATCAGTTCGCCTGTTGGCACTGTTACTAAAAAACTGGTGAAACAAATATCCATTTGAGGAATGGATTTCAATGCCATCGAATCCGGCATTAATCGCATTCCGGGCGGCGCTTTTGAAATGGCTGATCGTTTGTCGGATCTCTTGTTGTGTCATGGCCTTAGGGGTTACCGATGGTTTTTTAAGCCCGTCGGGCGTGCGTACCTGAATAGCAGGATCGACTGCGGAAGGCGCCAGTGGCCGTTCCCCATTCAGGAAATCGGGATGTGATAAACGACCCACATGCCATAATTGGGCAAATATTTTACCGTGGGCATCATGAACTGCATGGGTCACCAGTTTCCACGCTTGTACCTGCTCCTTGCTATAAATACCGGGTACATGAACGTAGCCAATCCCCATTGGAGACACCACCAGACCCTCACTGATGATCAGACCGGCCTGGCTGCGCTGTTTGTAGTATTCGGCATGCTTACAGGTTGGCAAATGACCGGGATTATTCGCACGGCTTCGGGTCATCGGGGCCATAACGATCCTGTTCGATAATCGCATGTCCCCCATTTCGATGGGTTCCAGAATTTTCAATTGACAATGATTAAATGATTATTTGTGAAGATACATGACAGACGTTAAACAATGAATTCAATATGATTGTTCATTGATTAAATTAATTGATACTGATTCACTCAGGCGATTTTCAAGTGTGATATGTTTAAAGGTAGAAACAGGATTCATCTTGAAACGATTAAACGGTGTATTGCAGTTCACTCAGATTCCTGTAAATGCCATGATCGATCCGGATCAGCTGGTCATGTGTACCCTGCTCAACTAACGTTCCATGATCCAACACCATGATCAAATCGGCCTTTCGAACAGTGGATAAACGGTGCGCAATAACAATAGACGTACGACCCGCCATTAATTTTTCCAGCGCATCCTGCACCAGCCGCTCTGATTCGGAATCGAGTGACGATGTGGCTTCGTCCAGGATCAGTATCCTGGGATCTTTAAGCAGGGCACGAGCTATGGCAATCCGTTGCCGTTGGCCACCTGAAAGTTGGGTGCCCCGTTCTCCTACGATGGTGTCCAGCTTGTCAGGAAATTGATCGATGAATTCCCAGGCATTGGCTTTATTGGCGGCTTCAATGATCTGATTTTCTGATGCACTTTGATTGCCATAAGCAATATTCTCATGAATGGTTCCGCCAAATAAAAATATATCCTGGGGAACCAGTGCAATTTGACGTCTCAGGCAGGAAAGTTCAAAATCCCGACTATGCCGCCCGTCAAATAAAATGGATCCGTGTGTGGGTTCATACATTTGCAGCAAAAGGGAAACCAGGGTGGATTTTCCAGCCCCACTCGAACCTACCAGCGCAATGACCTGGTTGGGTTCGATGGTCACATTAATCCCCCGGATCACTTCGTTATCCGGTCTGGATGGATATGTAAAAGACAGGTTATGCAATGATATCTGACCGTTTAACTGGTCTTCCGGTTTCAGCTGACAGGGTAGCTCTACCACCGCTTCCGGATTTTCGGTAAAAAGGTCAAACAGATCTTCTGTAGCACCAAGGAACCTCTGTATTTGCGCAAATACCGCAGCCAAACCACCGATGGTCCCGGCTATGAAACCAGAATAGATCACAAAAGAGAACAGTTCCCCGGCATTGATGATACCCTCAGAAAGCAAGATGGAACCCTTCCAGATAACGGCCACCATGGCCCCAAATAAACCCATAATCAGAAATGCAGCGAAAGCACCACGATAGCGCCCCCCCTTCATTCCAATACGCGCTATTTCAGTGGTTTTTTTCCGGTATCGCCGAATTTCAAAAAATTCATTAGTAAACGATTTAACACTCTGAATGCCCTGTAGTGTTTCTTCAACGATTGTATTGGACTCCGCCACTTTTGCCTGGACCTGCTTGGAGTACCTTCGGATAAACCGACCAAAAACCCCGGCCAGCAATACGATGCCAGGCAGGACTGCCAGCATGAAAAGCGTTAATTTTACAGATGTGATGATCAGGAGCGTTACACCACCGGTGATGATGATGATCTGGCGAATGAACTCCGCAAGGGTCGTAGTCATGGTCTCCTGAAGCAGAGAAATATCAGACGATATCCGACTGTTCAGCTCCCCGACACGCCGTTTTTCAAAAAATTTTAGTGGCAAGCGGATCAAATGGTTATATGTATTCTGACGCAAGTCAGCCAGGGCTTTTTCAGCGACATTAACAAATAAAATGGTTCGAAAATATGAAAATACAGCCTGTAGTATTAAAATGATCAGTAATAAGAGGGCGATTCGGTTCAGGTCTTGTCCCAGGTTCCCTTCATTTCCCGAGTTAACCAGATCACCTAAAAGCTTTGGAAAGGCCAGGCTGGCCAGGCTGGAACCCAACAGAAAAAAAAGTCCAATGGCATATTCCAGACTGTATGGTTTAATATATGAATAGAGTTTGAGCGCATTCTTTAAACCGGATAATGAAATTTTTTTCTTAATAATGTCTGTCATATACGCATATTGATCCTGCAAAAATAATCAAATCTCACAACCTCAGGGAAAAACGCAATTCATAAACCATTCATAATGGCATTAAAAATTATCATTATGTGCAACATCATTCCATTTGGGAGAAAAATTTACAGTACATTTGAATACCTAAATGACATTGAGATGAAAACAAGAATTTTGGTTGTTGTGACCCTGATTTTAATGATATCAGCGATGGCCGCCGCTCAAAAGGAAAAAAAACCATCCGGGGAACAAAAGAAAAAAATATTGGTGACTGGTTATGTGACTGATTCCACAAATAATCCGGTTCAGGGAGCGGCCATTTTTTTGGATGGAAAAAAAACCAACAAATTAACCGATGCCCTGGGTTTTTATTCGGTCAAGGTCAAGCCGAATACCAGTAAAATCATGATTTTTTCATTCATCCATGGAGGCCAGGAAGTGGACTTTAATGGCCAGGAAAGCATTAACTTTATTCTGTCTCCCACCCTTAATCCTGAAGATATTCCGGCCAGCATAAAGGCTGACAAATCCGTCATGACGCCTAACCAGGCTGCCCAAGACAATACGACCACCAGCATCGCCACCCTGGAAGGTAAAAAGGTCCAGAATCAGAATTACCGGACCATTTATGACATGATAGAGGGTGAGATACCAGGCGTTTTTGTCCAGGGAACCTCTATAGTCATCCGTGGTCCGTCATCCGTGAATGCCAGTTCAGAGGCGCTCCTGGTGGTGGATGGGGCCATCGTTCCATCGATATCTCACATACCCCCTGGCGAAGTGCAATCCATCTCTGTTCTCAAAGGGTCTGCAGCGGCCATATACGGATCACGAGGTGCGAACGGTGTTGTCGTAATAAAACTTAAGGACGGCAGATAAACCACATGGCCCACGGACCATCCATGACCGGGATCTCCGTTTGATCAGTTCATGTTTTCATCGATAGGGTTTCCGCACCGCCAATGCCATACCCATCGTACCGGTTCAGTACCTGTTCTCCAATACAGATCTGAAGGAAATGGGTCAGCGTATCAGGATTCTCACTTTGAATGCTAAATGCCTGTTCCGGCTATTCTGACCTGGATATCATTTTTTCCGGATTACAAAAGAATGGCCCATGCTATACTTGTGTTCCAGGTCCTTTTCAAGGGGAATGGAAATGATTTCCATATTCTCATACGGATGGGTACCAAAACCCATGGCTGCGTGTACAATATCATCATTTGAAACGTGCAACATACCAAAATTCAAGCGTGGAGGATCAAAATACCTGGCAAATCTGAAGGTGTGGTGTCTGTCCAGCCACTCATGCCGGGCATGTCCACGTGTATCTGATTTATGGCGCATGGTTTTCATATGCACTGTATACACCGTCATTATCATACGAACAATGAAACCAGCCCAATTGTAGAATTGTCACGCGATTTACTATATGAAATAATGCTATTTTAATAACCGCAAAGCGACACGAATGTAATTCTTGATATAAAAAAGTGATTTACGGGGTTTCGAAAGGACTTCAAAATCTTTCTTTGCATACCGGATCATGCGTCGGATCCGCCTGCATAACTCCTCAAAATCTACCGGATCCAGTGCATACGATCGCAAGAGTTTCCGGGCCGGAATATTCTTAATAGTGTCCTCCGTCACCACGCCAGAACATATGATTTTCTTAGGAAAGGGTGATTTGAGAAAGGCATCCAGTTCAGCTATCTCCAGGTTCCGGATCATTTTATGAAGCCGTTCCTTTGGCATCTTCGTACCGGGATGCAATGCGTTTAAAAAATCAAGGTTGAGCCTGAATTCATCCTTCAACTCATTTCGGATATTGTCTCTGGCCACCTTGTTTTTGGCCATATCCTGAACGGTATCATAGATCTCTTTAATGGCACTCATTGAACCTTATTTTTTATAGCATCCTGTATTAATGACATGAATTCATCCAGTTTGGACGGTTCCAGCCAACGGGTTACAATGACCATCTCATGATCCGGGTCGACAATAATATAATTTCCACCAAAACCGGCTGCAAAAAAAATACGCTCAGAGGCGAAATCCCAGCGCCGGGGTTCGCTGTTCAGCCACCACATATATCCATATTGATGAAATGCCTGTGAGGGGCACATGGCTTTTTGGATCCATTCTTCCGAAATGAGTTGCGTCCCATTCCATTTTCCGTTCCTTAAAAAGAGCAATCCAAACCGACCCATGTCGAAAGTATTGATGAACATACCTCCACCTGAATGACCGCCGCCGCTGACCGATTGCATGCTATATCCGTCCACATCAGTCCATGAATTATGGTAGCCATACCATCGCCAATTTGTGCCGGCCGCAATGGGATCCATGATATGTTCTTTCAGGATGTGCGGCAGTGGTTCACGCCATATTTGAAGGAGTGCGAAGGCCAGTACATTTACTCTGACATCATTATATTCGTATACGGTCCCTGGCTCATTCAGAACCCGGTATTTCCATTTGTCGATGCCTCCCTCCCTGGGTGGCCGGTCGCTCCAATCTTGCATACCGAAAAGGGTCCCTGTCCAATCGGATGATTGGGTAAGTAAATGGTCCCATGTAATTTTTGCATTGTGCTGTCCATCAAAAGTACCGGACCATACATAATCGATAACCCGATCATGAACCGATCTGATCAAGGCCTGGTCTAAAGCCAGGCCAGCCAATGTAGATAAGAAACTTTTGGTGACACTGAATGTCATATCCACGCGATCAAGATCACCCCATTGTGCAATGATATACCCATTCTTTAATATCATACCGGCGGGTCCTCCCCGCTTTTTCACAGGACCGGCCAGTTCATGATAGGGCTCCCTTGCAAAACCTTCCAGAATGGCCACCCTCAGGTCGCGAGAACCGGAATATTCATTGGCCAGGGCATGATCAACAGCACGTTGCAGACGCACGCTGTCGATACCAAAATATTCGGGCGACTGTTGTTTCCAATCATGCCTGCCCGGATAGTAATGATCCTGCGCTATCATGCTCAGGCGTCCTGCGAGCAGCACGAGTATGGTAAGTGGTATGTACAATCTGTATATCATAAGCATGTTTTAATGACGTATCAGACCAGGGCATTTTCGGCACCTGAATCTTTCACATATAAACATGAGGTTTCTATGGTTTCAGCCGTTTTCCTCATGAAATTAAAGTCCGGATTTTCCGGCATTCCAAATACGTTGATGTCAGCGTATGGGGCCTTTATCAGGCTGTCCTCAAATGGACCCACAATCACATGGAGCTCCGTTTGTGATGGAAGGCGGGCCGTATCACTAATATGTTGCAGAAAGCGATGCAGCCGCCAGGTGTCGGCCTGGTTGTTGGTGGATGATATGAGATTCAGGGTACCATCCCAATTCAGGTAGAGTTGCAATGATATGAGCATAGCCAGGTGCCAGTTCGGACTTTTATCGCGAAGCCAAAGATTGACATCCTTCTGCATTCCAAAATCCAGTTTTCTATTGCGTCTCAAAATCACAGATCCCATGCCATATTTGTTGGCATGATTCAACAAATCTTTAATAATTTCATCATTCTGCCCGGTACTGCCCAGAGTCAGAAACAATGTATTCGGGCGCAGGGCCCCGGCATTGAGTGTTTGGATAACCAGGCGGGCGCCATGGATGAACGAATCATCCTCAATGATGGTTGAACTTACCGGTATATTTTGTTCCTTGAGTGGCGACAGGGCTTTATTTAATTGCTCCTCTTCTTCCTGAGTTTGCTGACTCCGCACTGTAAAAGCGAATATGCTTCCTGAAGGATAGGCAATATTTCGTATAAATGATAAGGGCCCTGACCATTCTGAAGGATCTTCTATGGGGATGAGCAAGTCTGGTTTCCATGAGATATGATGCCTCGGGAATTTCGATGCTACCTGAGATGCCCGTTCGGCCAGTACCAGGAACATACCTCCTCGAATATCGCCCGTATCTGATTGTAATCCCCGGCGGCCCAGCCAGATATACAGACCAATAATGACAAAAATGGCAACGACACTGAATACGGGATTGATGAGCAACATGATGACGCCGGAACCTATAGCCCCGTATAGGGATATATATTTGGGTATTTTAAATGTCGGTCTGAAACTGATGATTTTCATGCTTTGCTGGATGAATACCACCAGATTTAAGGTCCCATATGTGATGAGGAAAAACATGGTGATCAATGTGGCCAGGGCATCCAGGTTACCAAGTGTCAATGCAATGGCAACGGCGCCTCCTGTGAAGATAATGGCATTCCGGGGTTCATTCTTCTTGGTTTTCCGCATGAATGTTTTGTAAAAGGGCACTGTTTTTTGCTCTGCAAGAGCCTGCAGGATGCGGGGTGCTCCAACCATACTGCCCAGGGCAGAGGAGAACGTAGCGGCCAGAATACCGATAATCACCAGCCAACCCCAGCGTGCGTTATCAACAATGACCAATTGGTTAGTCCTCAGATTTTCCGGTGGAATATACCTGTGGGCGACGTATGCGATACCTATATATATAAAAAGTGTAACAAAAATGGCGGAAAGTGTACCCCGCGGTATGGCTTTACGTGGGTTCTTAAGATCGCCCGACATATTGGCTCCTGCCATGATGCCTGTTACAGCAGGAAAAAATATGGCAAAAATCACCCAGAAACTGGCATCTTCAAATTCCCCGATGAGCCGGGGACCATCCACTGGTTCATTCGGGGTCAGAAAAAACGATGCGATGGATAACCCGATAATGACCATTATGACATATTGTACCCGTATGGCAAAATGAGCACTGATATAAGAAATGGTTAACAAGGCACCCAGAGTCAGCAGAGAAATAAGAAGTGGCGGGTGATTTGGGAAAATGCGCAGCCATCCTTCTGTAAATCCGACAATATAAAGCGCAACGGAGAGCATTTGCGATATATAAAAGGGAATACCAATGCTGCCGCCTGCTTCCAGGCCCAGTGATTTAGAAATGATGGAGTAGGCGCCGCCAGCACCAATTTTGATATTGGTGGTAATGGATGACATGGACAGTGCCGTACTGAGAGAAATAGATTTGGAAATAAGAATGATGAGAAGTGCACCCAGGAATCCGGCATTACCCACCACCCATCCCAGGCGCAGGTACATGATGATGCCCAGAATGGTGAGTACATCCGGCGTAAAAACACCTCCAAAGGTTCCAAATTTCCTGGGTTCAGATGGCGCTGCATGACCTGGCCGGGTTGTTCCTCCGGATACGTTTTTTTGAGCAAACAGGTTAAAACCGTTTTCCATTTTAGACCTAGAAAATGGGTTTGAGTGGATTTAAAGATAGTTATTATGGATCACAATGATACCATAGAGCAGGAATGCACTCCACACGTTATCAATCGACCTGAACAGGCAAGTGTTTAGGATATCCAAATGCACTAAAATAGAAATCCCATTCACGATCGATTTCTTGTTTAATAGATGAAGGCACCGCTCCAAATTTATTTTTCTTATATCGTTTTACCGAATCCAGGTAATGCCTGACCGGACTGAGAACATCCTGAAAACCAGGAAGGGATAACTTTGAATAGATGTGCTCCAACGTTTCTAATGGCTGATTCTCAAGATCATCAAAACCCACCTCGACGAGGTTGCCCTTGGGTATCAAGGTTTTTTCTTTCAGGTATTTTTCCATAATCAGTTTGAAATTCCCAATGATCATCGGTCGGATCTCTTTGAGGCTTAAGAACTGCAGGAATTGGGTACTCACCATGCGTTTATACAAATGGTAGGTGGATAAATACACTTTATAAGGATTCCGATGCAGTAAAATAAACTTTGCATCCGGAAACAATTCGAGGAGTTCCTTTATCCTGCCAGTATTATGAGGATTCTTCAGCACCAACCGGTTCTTGCCATTGTAAAATGCAATCATTTTCAATAAATACATATACTTCCTTTGCCATTCCTCTTTTTCTCCGGACGTAATGTTATTAAAAAGATGGTATTTTTGAAGGTAATCCGGATTCCGGGGGAAAAAGAAGGCATGAATACTGGACCGGGATGTAATGGTACTCAGCGGTTGTTCCTCTTCAGCCGGCTCGACCAGTGAAAAATGTACATTATCCTGTGGCCGTCGTTTTGGAAAGAATCGGCTCACCAACATTCTCAGTCTGGATCGGCTCAGAAGGGCCACATGTATCATAAGCGCCTGATAATTGTTCAGGTATCCCAGATTCGGGTCCCGCGCCATCATATAATGGAGATGGGTGGTTCCGCTGCGCCAATGGCCAAGAATAAAAATAGGCGGATTTCCTTCAAAGTGTATACGATGTATCTTTTTGCCATAAATGGCCGATTGCAGTGCCTGCAAGGGTGCAAAAAGCCGGCTATAGAATGATATCCGTCGGGCCCGGGATCTATACATTGGATCGATCGGGTTCTGTCGACGCAGTATCCGCCATACTGCGGGTTTCACCATGTAGAGCTGATGCTCCTTAACCCTGTAGGTCCTACGTTTCTTCTTGTCCATAGACCCTGGCTCAATAAATCGAACTAAAGAATCTCTACCAGGGTCACTTCAAAAGTTAGGTCTTTTCCCGCGAGCGGATGATTGGCATCAACCACGATGGTTTCATTTTTTACTTCGGTAATCACCAATGGAATTTCCTTTCCTTCAGAAGTCTTGGTAATCAGATTCATTCCCACTTTCGGATCCAGACCATCTGACAGTTGCGATTTGGGAACTTCCTGGATCAGTTCTTCATTAGTGGTCCCATACGCTTGTTCGGCAGGGATTTGAATGGTTTTTTTCTCATTCACTTCCATTCCCATGACCCCATCATCAAATCCTTTGATGACCTGTCCCTGACCCAGCGTGAATTCCAGGGGATCTTTCCCCTTCGAACTGTCAAATACTTCACCATCTTCCAATGATCCGGTATAATGTACTTTTACTTTGTCGTTCTCTTTTGCTTTTTTCATAAAAAGTTAAAATAAAAAGATTTTTATGCCACGAAGTAACGAATAGTATCATGGCAATCCAAATATTGTTTTTAACAATTGCCCGGTTAAAAGTTCAACACCAGTTGTGAGATTGCAGTGGTGCTATGACTTCCAGCGATCCAGGCGGGGAATATGGGATGTATAGAACCATTGTTTCAGAAAACCATGACCCTGTTCTTTCAGTTTCCCCTTAACAAATCGTACCATTTGTTTCGGGGATGTAAAATCGTCTTTGAAATGTCCGTTTTCGTAGCAGTAACTGCAAAAGGTTTCGGACACGGACCCATCGGCCAGAGTGCCTCCCTTTCCCGGATCCTGATCCATCGGCATCCCACAACTTTGGCAAAAACGATCAAATTTTCCCATGATGTTGTTTGTTGATTAATTCTTAATCATTTGGATACCAATTAATCTAATCAGTTCTTCCCATAAAATCAAATTTCTGGTATAAAAAATCCCTGCCACAGAGGGATTTTCTAACTGCCAATAAGGACCTATATTCATTTTTTCATTCCAGATGTCCTAATTTTCTTCTTCCTCATCATCCATATCAACCTCTCCTTCCCCATGATCGTCTTCTTCAGGAACTGGCAAACTGGAATTAAAAATGTCAAAAATGATCTTCCAGGAATGATCCTCCTGCTTTTCCCAGATCTCAATATATTTGCCAATATCATCGGGCATGGCACCCATGAAATTGATATTGTACGTGCCGACTAGATATGCTTTATTTCCAAAACCGTATAAAACCTCTTCTGTGTACTGGATCTTCATTTCAGGATAATTGCTTAATAATTTTGTAATGGCTTCATGGCCTTCAACAGGTTTCATGTTGGGAGGCATAACCACCGCATTATCGGCATAATAGAGGTTTGTATAGGCGTCGATATCACCCGTTTCATTATAAATTTGAAGCGCATTTTGTATGGTTTCCCGAATGGCATCCTTATCGGTATCGGTAAACTGAGGACCGGGTTGGGTACATGCATTAAGCAAAACAATGCCAGAGAGTATGATGAAAATTAGAATCTTTGATTTTTTCATAATGGTTGTGATTAGGTAAATAGAATGGATTGGTTTTGTCAACAAACATACAACGGTTACTGAAGAAAGTCAATAAGTTGGTGATTTCTTTTGTGGAGCCAGGCCTGATGACTTAAATATTCCATAACGATCGGTTAAAAATGTCCATTTCCCATGCCAGATGAATGAACCATTTCAGGTGCGATTAAATACATAGAAATGTTGATTTTCCGGCCAAAATTTCATATCTTATTTCAATATTAAACATAAAATTAAATTGTCATGCCAGAAAGCGTTTACAAAATCATTGAACTGGTTGGTACCAGCACCGAATCATGGGAAAAAGCGGCGACCAACGCGGTTAAAAAAGCATCTGAAACATTGAGGGACCTGAGAATTGCCGAAATCTCCGCTATGGACTTGCAGATTAAGGATGGTAAAGTGGAAAGTTACAGGTGTAAGGTAAAAGTGTCCTTCAAATTTGAGGGATAAGCACCGGAAATATCAGAATAAACCTCCGATTCTGATGCAGGGGAGCATCCAGTATTCTGATTCTCCCGAAAGATATGTATCGTCCGTATCAGGATGAAATGGAATTTGAACCTTCATGGAGTTAAACAGGGCTAGGAATAAATAGATATTCGCAAGTGATGGTATATTAGCTTCACAGTTGTCTGTTTATGAGAGAAATGCTGTCTTTCAAAAACGTAGCGAACTCATCCTGGTCAGCACCATTTGTCACTATCACGGGGCCGTTCCAACTTCCGGATATCCCCGGCAGCAGGTTAGGGTAAGTCTTTCATTATAACCTGCTCACCGGATTTCCAGCCAGTGACATAATAGTAGAATGATCCAGCCATGCCATCCGGGATGG
>Ga0209536_100002168_pt1 | contig 31927 bp, 32 predicted proteins | sample DeeMarSeWOR28_12_FD_187461 | JGI IMG/M metagenome (GOLD analysis project Ga0209536, IMG submission 187461) | Marine sediment microbial communities from White Oak River estuary, North Carolina - WOR-2-8_12 (SPAdes) (version 2) | ecosystem: Environmental > Aquatic > Marine > Intertidal zone >... | reverse complement strand
AACCCTTTGATTGGCTATCGTAAGGCAGCCGATATCGCTAAAGCCGCAGTCGAGCAAAAGCGTCCTATACTGGAGGTTGCCATACAAATGTCGGGCATCGATGAAGCCACGTTGAAGGAATTGCTGGACCCCGGCAACCTTGCCAGAAACGAGGCTAAAAATAAGCCGGAAAACGACGACTGAATACCCTTGCGTAATTGATATATTACTTCTAGACTCACTTCTAAATTAATGAATAATAAGGATTAATCTTGATCCAGGCCGCTCCTGATACACGTAAGTCCAGCTTGGCCCGTATGCTCGGTGCCGGCGCCATCGTACTCGCCGCCATCGTCGCATTGCCGGCGCAGGCGAATTTCGAGGAGCAGCGCCAGTTGTTTCATGACGCCTCCTATGCACTGGAACGCAACCAGATCAGCAAATTCAATCGCCTGCTCAAGCAGCTGGACGATTACCCGGCACAGCCATACCTGGAGTACGACGCGTTTCGGCGCAGTATCAGCCGCCAGAAACCGCAGCAGGTAGAGCTGTTCCTGCAGCGCTACGCCGATTTTCCGTTTGCCTACCATGCGCGCGGGCACTGGCTGGATACGCTGGCGCGGCGCAAGGACTGGAAAAACTACCTGCAATTTTTTGACGGACGCACCAATACACGCCAGGAGTGCATCTATTTTCAGGCGCGCCTGCAGCTGGGCCAGCTCGACGGTCTGGCCGATGACATCGGTAAGATCTGGATGCGTGGATATTCGCAGCCGCCGCAGTGTGACGCGCCGTTCAGTTACTACCTGAAGAGTCACGAGACTCCCGACGAAGTAATCTGGGCGCGCATCGAGAAAGCCTTCGAGGCCCGGCGTCCCGGGCTCGCGCGCTACCTGGGCAAGAAACTCGATCCCGCATCGCACGGTATCGTCGAAACCTGGTACCGCGCGTATCAACGTCCCGAGCAATCGCTGAAGAAACTCGCCGATGCCAGCGATAACGAACGTACGCGCGTCATCATCGTCCATGCTGTCAATCGCCTGGCGCGTAAAAACAGCCTGAAAGCGCTCGGGTCGTGGAACATGATCCGCGACCAGTTCGCCTTCAGCACCGAGCAGAAGCGCCAGGTGGACCTGCGCATCGCGCTGTCGGCGGCGATCCAGCACGAAGCGGAAGCGCGCCGGCTGCTCTCCAGCCTCGATCCCGAAGCGATGAACGATCAGGCCTATTTGTGGCTGGCGCGCATCCAGTTGCGTGGCAGCGACTGGTCCGGCCTGCTGAATACGATCAACAGCATGCCCGAACATCTGCAGCAGGAGAACGAATGGCAGTACTGGCTGTCGCGTTCGATGGAGGCCGAGGGCCAGATCAGCAGCTCGATGTCACTGCTCGATCAACTGTCGGAAAAGAGCAGCTACTACGGCTTTCTCGCCGCCGACAAGCTCAGGCGCGATTATCGCATCGAGCAGGAAAACGCCTCCAGTAGCAGCGTCGACGAAGATGCTTTTCTGGCCGACAATCCGCACATGATGCGCGCACGCGAACTGTATTACCTCGATCGGCTGGTCGACGCCAAGCGCGAATGGTTCCAGGCGCTGCGTTACCTCGACCAGGATCAGATCAAGCAGGCGGCAACGCTGGCGTCGAAATGGCAGTGGCATGACAGCGCTATTCGCACCGTCGCCAAGACCGAGCATCGCAGCGATTACCTGCTGCGCTTCCCGATGCCCTACAAGCAGCAGGTATTTCAACACGCCGAGGCGCGCAAGCTCGATCCGGCGCTGATTTACGGCGTGATGCGGCGCGAGAGCCTGTTCGACCCGCTGGCGCGCTCCAGCGTCGGCGCCCTGGGACTGATGCAGCTGATGCCGAGCACCGCACGCCAGGTGGCGCGCTCGCTCGGTATGAAAAAGCCGCGGCAATCAGACATCCTCAGCGTGGAGAACAACATTCGCTTTGGTACCCAGTACCTGCGTACGGTGATGAACCGTTTCGACAATAACGTGGCGCTGGCCGCGGCCGCCTATAACGCCGGCCCCAGCAACGTCCAGCGCTGGCTGCCCCGCGACGACACCATGTCGGCTGACCTGTGGGTGGAAACGGTGCCTTACACGGAAACTCGTAACTACGTGCAGGCGGTACTCGCTTATTCGACGGTGTTCGATCGCTCGCTCGGTAAAAATACCTTGATGTCGAGTCGTATGGGTGATATCAAACCCCGCTACTGATTACCGATGCCGGGTTGATGAAGATATACGGCGACGTTCGCTCCGGAAACTGCTACAAACTCAAGCTGCTGTGTGCGCTGCTATCCATCGAGCACGACTGGATAGCGGTCGATATCCTGCAGGGTGAAACCCGTAGCGACAGTTTTCTGGCGATGAACCCCAATGGTCAAATCCCGGTTTGCGTCACCGCGGACGGCGAAGTGATCACCCAGTCCAACGCGATTCTCTACTACCTGGGGCAGGGCAGCCGCTTCTGGCCGCGCGGCCGTCTCGCGCAGACCCGGGTGCTGGAATGGCAATTTTTCGAGCAGTACAGCCATGAACCCGGCATCGCCGTGGCGCGTTTCATCATGCTCTACCAGGGCATGCCGGCCGAACGCGAGGACGAGTACCGGGAGCGCCTCAAGCTTGGCTACCGTGCGCTCGATGTCATGGAAGCGCGCCTGCGGCAGGAAACCTTCCTTGCCGGCAGCGATTGCAGCCTGGCCGATATTTCGCTTTACGCCTATACCCATGTCGCCCACGAGGGTGGCTTCGATTTATCCACCTATCCCGCAATCGGCGCCTGGATCTCGCGTATCCAGTCGCTCGACGGATACCTGGCGATGGATGCCTGACGCAACTTATTTGTGTTAGAAAATGACAGTGTTTATACTGCGGGCGGTGCTCGCGCCGCCGAGCTTTTTTCACCCAACCTGAAGAATTCGAAAAGTGACCACTACTGAAGAACAAATCGACAAAATCAGATCCCAGCCCGGATTTATCGCCGCCCTGGATCAAAGTGGCGGCAGCACGCCAAAAGCGCTGGCCATCTACGGTATCGGCGCGGACGCCTACAGCAGCGAAGCGGAAATGTTCGACCTGGTGCACGCCATGCGTTGTCGCATCATGACCAGTCCGGTGTTCAACGGCGACCGCATCATGGGTGCGATACTGTTTGAGAACACCATGGACCGCGAAGTCGATGGCCGGCCATGCGCAGACTACCTGTGGCAGGTAAAACGCGTAGTGCCGTTTCTCAAGGTCGACAAGGGCCTCGCCGATGAAGCTAACGGTGCCCAGTTGATGAAGCCCATGCCCGATCTCGATGCCTTGCTGGCAAAGGCGCGCAGCAAGAACATCTTTGGCACCAAGATGCGTTCGGTAATCAAGACCGCCAATGCCGAGGGTATAGACGCCGTGGTCGCCCAGCAGTTCGAAGTGGGCCGTCAGATCATCGCCGCCGGCCTGGTGCCGATCATCGAACCCGAAGTCGACATCAACAGCCCGCAAAAGGAAGCCGCCGAAGGCTTGCTGAAGGCCGCGATAATGGCGCAGCTCGATCGACTCGAGGCCGGGCAGCTGGTGATGTTGAAACTGACGCTGCCGGAACAGGACAATTTTTACGCCAGCTGCATAGCCCATCCTAATGTGTTGAAAGTGGTCGCGCTTTCCGGCGGTTATTCCCGTGAAGAAGCGAATCGGCGCCTCGCCGCGCAAAACGGCATGGTCGCGAGTTTCTCGCGCGCCCTGTCCGAAGGCCTGAGCGCACAGCAGAGCGACGAAGAATTCAACCGCACACTGGATGCCTCGATCGAAAGCATCTTCCAGGCCTCAAAAACATGATTCTGACATAGGATAACCACCATGATTAAACCCATTACCCTGATAGTAGCATCCGCTTTTCTGCTTTCCGCCTGCGCGACAGTGAAGCTGACCGAAGAGGGTGAAAAGATACGCGTACTCGATCCCAGTGAAGTTGCCAGTTGCAAGAACCTGGGCCGCACCACCACATCGGTTACTGCAAAAGTAATCATCGAACGGCCGGAAAGCGCCGTGGCCGAGGAATTGGAAACCGTGGCCCGCAACGGAGCGGCGCGCATGGGCGGCGACACGATCGTGCCATTGACCGTGATCGAGAACGGTACACAGACCTTCGTGGTTTACAAGTGCGTCAATCCTGACGGCTAGCAGCACACCCTTCGCCATCCCCGCGAAAGCAGAGGTCTTTTACCGACAGCGACGTCATCCCCGCGAAAGCGGGGATCTCATGGAAGTTTGCTTCGACAATTAGCTTGCCGCCCGAACAAGATCCCTGCTTGCGCAGGGATGACGGATACCGGGATCATTCTTGCGCCGATGAATAACTTTTAAACGGCTTCCCAGGTTGCGCCGGATCGAAGGCCAGGGCAGCGGAAACTACTGGTTCTTGACCATCACCCGGGTCGCCAGCATGTGTGAAATCTCGGCATGGGTCTTGACGATATCGTCGCCCGGGCTGAACTGGATCAGCTCATCGCACATCGCTTCGAAACGACGCTGGCCTGGACCCTTGACAGGCTGTCGTGATGTCACCCCGTAGATATACTTGCCGCGCGCACGCGCATAACCCAGTTCGAAGCCGGTCCAGGCTTCCGCCTCGACGCCCTCGAGAATGACGATCACGATATCCGCCTTGTCGAGCTCGGCCTCGTAGGCGGCCTGAATTTCACGCGGTGACAATGCGTCCAGGTCGATATCGAGATCGACCTGCGGAATCAGCACTTCCATGTAGGGATTGTCTTCGGTCAACATGTCGCGCAACGCCAGGTTCCACACCCGCGCCGCCTGCGAACTGTTGTAGGCGGCGAGATATGCACGCACACCGTGGTGGATACCCATGTTGACATTGCTGGTGATCGATTCCGGCTCGAGGTTGGTTTCTTTTTCGGAGGCAACCTGCAGCGCATCGCGCAGGGTAATTTCGCCAGAAAACAGGGCCTGACTGATAATCGCCCCGTTGATGTTTGGCAGGTAACGCAGGCGCGCGATGTCATCCAGGGTTCTCACCGTGCCACTGGAATACACGGGGATGGAAACGTCGTGACTAAGCTGCTCGGTAAGCGCGAGCACGGCGTCGAAATCGGTATCGAGGCTCTCCGTACCCTTGTGTATCACGCCGGCGATACCGGTCATCTGCAAATCGCGGATCAAATCCTGCGGCCTGAACGCGGTCTGTGTCTTCCAGCCGTCGATCATCACGTAACCGCCACGCGTGGCCAGGTGCACGATGATGCCGCCCGGATGCCGATTGGCGGCCTCGATCACCAGGTGCGAATCGGTGATGGCGACGGTGCCGAGCACCACGCGCGCGGCACCGGCTTCGAACCAGTCGTTGATCTGTGACAGCGTGCGAATGCCACCGGCGACCTGTATCGGCACGTCGGTTGCGTCGATCAACTGCTTGATCAACTCCTCGTTACGCTTCGGGTTGGAACGCGCCGCGTCGACATCGACGATCTGCAGCATTTGCGCACCGTCATCGACGAACTGCCGCACCGCATCCGCCGGGGAGATGGCGTGGATGATATCTTCACCCTCGATAGCATTGCGTGTAATAACCTTGCCGTCGCGTATCTGGATCTCTGGTATGATAATCATCGCTTTCCGCCCCCCTGTTTGAATGCGCCCGAGTATATCAAATAGAATAACTGCTGGAATTACATTTCGTGACACTGCATCTGCCGGAAGAATAAACAATGCCTCCAATAGCACCCGTTAAGGTCCTGTTCGTCTGCATGGGCAACATCTGCCGATCGCCAACCGCGCAAGGCGTGTTTCGCGAACTGGTAGCCCAACAGGGCCTGGCCGATTCGATTCAGATCGATTCGGCCGGCACTCATAGCTACCACGCGGGTAATCCGCCCGATTCGCGCTCGCAGTCGATGGCGCGCCAACGGGGGATAGACCTGTCGGATTTGCGCGCGCGCCGTTTCGTAGCGGCCGACTTCGTCGAGTTCGACTATGTCATAGGCATGGATCACGGCAACCTGGCCGATATGCGCGCCATCCGTCCTGCCGATGCACGCGCGCGGCTACAGCTTATGCTGGAATACTCGAACAAATACACACAGGAAGAAGTGCCGGACCCGTATTTTGGCGACGATGGCTTCGACCTGGTGTTCGACATGATCGACGATGCCTCGCGTGGGTTGCTCGAGCATATTCGGCGCGAGCACGGGGTTTAGGGTCGTACCGCAATCTTCTGATTACGGCGCCAGCATCAAAATACCCCGACAGGTCGGAAATCTGCTTTCGCAGAAATGACGAGAAGCTGACGATCAGGTGTAGCTGAGGAATTTTTTCGCGGTGGCGACGTATTTCTTGCGCGACCAGAACAGGCTCCAGCGATTGCCTCCCAGTTGCTGCCACAGCACCGCCGCGCGGATGCCGGCCAGCAGCAGCGCGCGAATCCTGGCGGCGTTGTCGGCATTGCGCAGGTAGTTCTGCTCGCCGCGCACGATGATGCGCGGGCTGAGATTGCTGATGCACTCCTGGTAGAGGCCGTCGATCTTGTTGATCACGCTGGTGCGGCTCATGTCGAAATTGACACGATTGCTTTCGATGCCGCGCAAACCTTTCAATAACGCCTCCGCCAGCTTCTCGTCACGCATTACCTGGGTGGCAAGCTTGAGCATCGACAGCAGGTAATAGGCGATGTTGCGGCCCGGCGCGAGGTTCTCTCCGCCGAGGTAGGACACCATCGCGCCAAAGCCGCGCGTCAGGCAGGCAATGTCGCCGAGGGCATCGCGGGTGGTCTCGGCATCGATGGTGAACAGGCTGTCGACGCTGCAGTTGAATTCGGCCGCTTCGCTTTTGCCGTGCAGCGCGAGTTCGTCCACCAGGGTTGCGGCCTGGAACATGGCGGCGAGCGCCAGCGTCTGGTTTTCCAGCTTGTTCATAGTGCGCTTGCGGGTTCTGCCGTGTCTGCGCTTTGCGGATTGTAAGCGCGCTCGATGGTACCACCGCCGAGGCACTGTTGCCCCTGATAAAGCACCAGCGCCTGGCCCGGCGTGATCGCACGCTGCGCTTCGGCAAATTCGATCTCGGCGTTGGCGCCTTCGATTGCGGTCAAACGGCATGGGCTATCCTTCTGGCGATAGCGGATTTTGGCGCTGCAGTCGAAGGGCAGGGCGTCGGCCGCTTCGGCGATCCAGTGCAGGTCGGTGATGCGGCAGCAGCGGTGGAACAACAGCGGGTTGTCCACGCCCTGCGCTACCACCAGGCGATTGTGCTGCAGGTCCTTGGCGACGACGTACCAGGGATCCTCGTTACCGGGCTCGGTGCCGCCGATGCCGAGGCCCTGGCGCTGGCCGATGGTGTAGTACATCAGCCCGGCATGCTCGCCGAGGAGTGCACCGTCGCTGGAATAGATATCGCCGGGCTGCGCCGGTATGAAACGTTGCAGGAAATCGCGAAACTTGCGCTCGCCGATGAAGCATATTCCGGTGCTGTCTTTCTTGGCGTGCACCGTAAAACCTTCGCGCCGCGCGATTTCACGCACCTCGGACTTGTCAAGTTCGCCGACCGGGAACAGCGCGTGAGCGAGCTGATGCTGGTTCAGCGCGTAAAGAAAATAGGATTGATCCTTGTTGTCATCGAGGCCGCGCAGCAGCTCGACCACGCCGTTGCGTTGGCGCGTGCGCACGTAGTGACCGGTGGCGATACGCTGCGCACCGAGCGTCTGCGCATGGTCGAGGAAGGCCTTGAACTTGATTTCGCGGTTGCACATGATGTCGGGGTTGGGCGTGCGCCCGATGCGATACTCGTGCAGGAAATATTCGAACACGTTATCCCAGTATTCGCTGGAAAAGTTGACCGTGTGCAGCAGGATGCCGAGCCTGTCGCAAACCTGCTGGGCGTCGGCGAGATCTTCGCTGGCCGAGCAATACTCGCCGGTATCGTCTTCCTCCCAGTTCTTCATGAACAGCCCTTCGACCGGGTAGCCCTGCTGCAGCAGCAACCAGGCGGAGACCGAGGAATCGACGCCGCCGGACATGCCGACGATGATTTTTTCAGATAGGGGCCGCTTCATGTCAGTCAGTTGGCGGCAAGTTCCGGATTGAAATCTTCGGGGAAATCCCGTTTACGCCGCCAGTCGCCGAGCGGCTGTATATAGGGCAACTCGCCGTTATCGCGGTACCATGAATCCACCACGAACACTTGCCCGCTGGCGATTTCGCGGATGCTCGCGCTCCAGTGGGTGGCAAACCAGACGATGCGCCGCTGTTTTTGATCGACCCGGTGCCAGCGCAACAGGCCGAGTTGTTGCAACGCGCTAAGGTACTGGTAGGTGTTGGTCGATTCGTCGATGCAGTCCATCTGTTGCGGAATGTCGCTTCCCGGGTAGTTGCCGCCCTTGTCGAGACGGGTGCCGGAGAGTTCGCCGCTGATGCGCTCCATCAGCGCTACCGCGCGTCGAATCGCCTGCTTTTCGCTTGCCGCATCGGTCACCTGATCGCCAAACAGCGTTTCGATCGCCTGCCAGTCGGCGGGCGTGTAATGGAGTTCGCGCGTGGTCTTGCAGCCGAAATCGAAACACTGCACGAAATAGGGTGCCGCCAGTGCGGGACTGGACAGTGACAGCAACATAGCCAGAGATACCAGGGGGCGCAGTACAAACATGTTCAGGCAAAATCCTCGCTGATCACATCCAGGGGAAACCCGGGGCCGCGACGGTAGTCGTCGATGCACTGCAACACCATCGGGCTGCGGTGTTGCGCGCGGCAATCGACGATCTCGTCGTAACTCAACCACTCGACGGCAATAATACCCTGATCGAGATCGCCTTCAAGCCGTTCACCGACCACACCGCGAAACAGGAACCGCAGGTAGGTCCTGTCCTTGTTCTCGCTGGGGCGATAGCGATAGACGCCCTGCAACGCTGTCGGCGTGAAAGGGAAGCGCGTTTCCTCCATGGTTTCGCGCACCACCGCCTGCAACAGGGTTTCGCCCGCTTCGAGATGGCCCGCGGGCTGGTTGTAGACCTCGCGCCTGCCGACCCGTTCGCGCACCAGCAGGTAACGCCCATCACGCTCACAGACCGCAGCCACCGTCGTATTCGGTTTCCAGATTGTGTCAGCCACGCGCGTCTGCGCGGCGCGCACTGTCATTGCGCCAGTAAGCCAGCCCCTGTGCGTTGAGGCGGATATCGTGGCCGATAATGCGTTTTAGCGACTCGTCTGCGCCTGCGCCCAGGCCGTTCATTACCCGCTGCAGCAGGTCGTGTTCGAGGTTTTCCGCGAAATCGGGCGCCAAGCTGTCGCCGGCGCCACAGGCGTCGACGTACTCATCGATCCACTGGTCGAAGCTGGCGAGCTGGGCTGCCGGATCGAGGAACTCGCCGTAATGCGTCAGGTAGAGCCGCTCGGGTCTGAATTCCATGATGCGCGCGATCGAGCTGCGCAAGGCTGGCGGGTCGAACTGGGTGGGCGGCGTGGTCGGCAGCAGGCCGCGCGGCAGCGTTTTCATGGCGTCGTAACTGATGCCGAAGGTATCGCCGGTAAACACGCCGCTGCTCTGCGCATCGACGATGCAGAAGTGGTGGCGCGCGTGGCCCGGAGTATCGATGAAAATCAGCTCGCGCTGCGCCAGCCGAAAGCTGGCCTGATCCTCGGCAATGATGATGCGCTCCTGGGGGATCGGCTCAATGCTGCCATACAGGCGTTCGAAGCGCTCCGTGCCGTAGACACCGATGGTGCCCTCGATCAGCCTGCTCGGATCGATCATGTGCGCCGCGCCGCGCGGGTGAATGATCAGGCTGGCGTTTGCGAACTGGCGCATCATTTCGCCGGCGCCACCGGCGTGATCGAGATGCACGTGGGTCGGGATCACGTACCTGACCTGCGCGCGATCGATGTCCAGGGCCTGCAGCGTCGCCAGCACATTGGCGACCGAATGGTAAGTACCGGTTTCGATGATGGCGACTTCGTCACCCGCGCGCAGCAGGTATATCGCGGCTACCCGCGGCTTGATATAGAGCGCGTCGATACAGTGAATATCGAAGCCGAGCGAGTCGAATTCCGCCATGGCTAACTGGTCGCTTTATAGTGCTCGGCCATGAACAGCCAGGTCTCGATCACCGAATCGGGGTTCAGCGAGATACTGCTGATACCCTGTTCCAGCAGCCATTCGGCGAGGTCCGGATGATCCGACGGGCCCTGGCCACAGATACCGACATACTTGTCCGCCGCCTTGCAGGCGTCTATCGCCTGTTTCAGCAACGCCATCACCGCCGGATCGCGCTCGTCAAAGCTGGCGGCGACCAGGCCTGAATCGCGGTCCAGTCCCAGCGTCAGCTGGGTCAGATCGTTGGAGCCGATGGAGAAGCCATCGAAATACTCGAGAAACTGCTCGGCGAGAATCACGTTGGACGGGATCTCGCACATCATGATCACGCGCAGGCCGTTCTCTCCGCGCACCAGGCCGTTTTCGCGCAGCAGCTCGTGCACCGCCGCGGCTTCCTTGAGGGTGCGCACGAACGGGATCATGATTTCCAGGTTGGTCAGCTGCATCTCGTTGCGCACGCGCTTGATAGCCTCGCATTCGAGACGGAAGCTGGGTTTGAAATCTTCGCTGATGTAGCGCGAGGCACCGCGATAACCGAGCATCGGGTTTTCTTCATTCGGCTCGAATATGTCGCCGCCGAGCAGGTGCGCGTACTCGTTCGACTTGAAGTCGGACATGCGTACGATCACGCGCTCGGGCGCAAACGCGGCCGCCAGCATCGCGATGCCCTCGCTCATCTTGTCGACATAGTATTCGACCGGGCCGGCATAGCCGCCGATGCGCTCGTTGATCGCCTGCTGTAAATCCGGCTTCATGCTGTCGAAGTCGAGCAGGGCGCGCGGGTGAATGCCGATCATGTTGCTGATGATGAATTCCAGGCGCGCGAGGCCGATGCCGGCATGCGGCAGCCGCGAAAAGGTGAAGGCGCGCTCGGGGTTGCCGACGTTCATCGAAATCTTGACCGGGATTTCGGGCATCTTGGACAGTTCGTGCTGCTGGTAGTCGAACTCGAGCAGGCCGTCATAGACGTAGCCGGTATCGCCCTCGGCGCAGGAAACGGTGACTTCGCTGCCGTTGGCGATGGTCTCGGTGCCGTCGACGCTGCCGACCAGCGCCGGGATGCCGAGTTCGCGCGCGATGATCGCGGCGTGGCAGGTGCGCCCGCCACGGTTGGTGACGATCGCCGAGGCGCGCTTCATGATCGGCTCCCAGTCCGGATCGGTCATGTCGGTCACCAGTACGTCGCCGCTTTCGATCTGGTCCATTTGCGACAGGTCGCTGATCACCTTCGCCTGCCCCTGGCCGATGCGGTTGCCGACCGCGCGGCCGCTGGTCAGAATCGGTGATTTCTGCTTCAGCTTGTAGCGCTCGATCACGTTGCCCGCGCGCGATTGCACGGTTTCGGGCCGGGCCTGCACGATGTAAACGCGGCCGTTTTCGCCATCCTTGGCCCATTCGATGTCCATCGGTCGGCCGTAGTGCTTCTCGATGGTGACCGCCATGCGCGCCAGCGCGGTGATGTCATCGTCGTCGATGCAGAAGCGCTGGCGCTCGGCCGCGTCGACATCGACAGTGCGGATCGCCTTCTCCGGCGCCGCGTCGTCGGCGTAAACCATCTTGATCATCTTGCTGCCGCGGCGCTTCAACAGGATGCTGCGCGACGCGCTGTCGAGGTTTTTCTTGTAGACGTAGAATTCATCCGGATTGACCGCTCCCTGCACCACGGTTTCGCCGAGACCGTAACTGCCGGTGATGAACACCACGTCCTCGAAGCCGGACTCGGTGTCGATGGAAAACATTACGCCGCTCGCGGCGAGATCGCTGCGCACCATGCGCTGGATGCCGGCCGACAGCGAAACGTCGGCATGCTTGAAGCCCTGGTGCACGCGGTAGGAAATGGCGCGATCGTTGAATAAAGAGGCAAACACCAGGCGAATCGCGTGCAGCACCTGGTCGATGCCCCTGATGTTGAGAAAGGTTTCCTGTTGCCCGGCAAACGAAGCGTCCGGCAGATCTTCCGCGGTCGCCGAAGAGCGCACTGCCACCGTGGCGTCATGGCCGTCGACGGCCATGTCCTGGTAAGCCCTGGTGATATCCTGCCGCAGCGCATCGGGCAGCGGAGATTCGATGATCCAGCCGCGAATTTCCTGGCCGGCCGCGGCCAGCTGCCTGACGTCGTCGGTATCCAGCTGGTCGAGACGCGCATGAATGCGCTCGCGGATACCCGCCTGGTCGAGGTAGTGATCGAAGGCGGCAGCGGTGGTTGCAAATCCGCCCGGAACCTCGACGCCGAGGTTGCCGAGGTTCTTGATCATTTCCCCGAGCGAAGCATTCTTGCCGCCCACTCGCGGCACGTCGTGCATGCCAAGCTGATCCAGCGGCACTATATTTTCGGACATAAGGCGTTATCTCGGTAAGACTGTGTAGGTGTTGGGTCAGGATTATACTAGTATAACGGCCTGAAACCGAAACCCGTTAAGCTCAGCATGCAAGCGAACTCACGACAGGTCTTTTTTCTCTCCAACGGCACCGCGATCACTGCCGAAACGCTGGGCCTCAGCCTGCTCGCGCAGTTTTCCGACTACAGCTTTCAGACCCACACCATACCGTTTGTCGACAGTCTGGAAAAAGTGCATAACGTGGTCGACGAAATCAACCGACGCTTCGACGAGAGCCAGCAGTTACCGATCGTGATCTGCACCATGGGTGACGAAGACCTGATCAACATCGTCAAGCAGTGCAAAGCGCTGGTGATCGATCCCTTCGGGGATATCCTGCCGCGCCTGGAAAAGGCGCTGTCGACCCAGCACCATCAGCCCGGGCAGTCGCATCGCTCGGTGAATCCAATGCTGTACGCATCGAGGATCGATGCGATCGACTACGCGATGCAGCATGACGATGGCGCCAGGACGAGCCATTACGACAAGGCCGATATCATTCTGCTCGGGGTGTCGCGCTCCGGCAAGACCCCGAGCTGCCTGTACCTGGCGTTGCAGTTTGGCATCAAGGCGGCGAACTACCCGATCACCGAGGAAGACATGGATAGCGATCGCCTGCCGGAACCGGTGCGGCCATTCAAGAATCTGCTCTACGGCCTGACCACGGATTTACAGCGGCTGATCAATATTCGCCAGGAGCGGCGCCCCAACAGCCCTTATGCCTCTGCGGACCAGTGCCGTTTCGAATTGCGCGCGGTCGAGGAGATGTACCAGCGCCACGGCATTCCCTACATCAACACCTCGACCATGTCGGTCGAGGAAATCTCGGCCCGTATCATTCGCGACAACGGATTGCACCGCATCGAAATGGGTTAGCCTCGTGGCTGGAATGGACCCCGGCCGGGTGGCCGGGGTGGCTGGTTTATAACAGCAGGGAACTAACCCATGTGTGAGATGACGGCGTCACCGAATGCAGAGGTGCTGAGTTCGGTAGCATCGGGCTCGTTGCGCGCCAGGTCGTAAGTGACCGTCTTCGCGGAAATCGCGCCTTCCATGCCGGCGATGACACGGTCGGCCGCTTCGCCCCAACCCATGTAACGCAGCATCATTTCCGCCGACAGGATGATCGACCCCGGATTGACCTTGTCCAGACCGGTATATTTCGGCGCGGTGCCGTGAGTCGCTTCGAATACGCCGACGGTATCGGCGATGTTTGCGCCCGGGGCGATACCGATTCCGCCTACCTGGGCGGCGAGGGCGTCGGAGATGTAGTCACCGTTCAGGTTCAGCGTGGCGATGACTTCGTACTCGGTCGGCCGCAGCACGATTTGCTGCAGAAAATTGTCGGCGATCACGTCCTTGACGACGATCGTATTGCCGGTTTTCGGGTTGGTGAACTCACACCAGGGGCCGGCACCGATCGGTTTCGCATCGTAGAGTTCGGCGGCCAGTTCATAGCCCCAGTTGCGAAACGCACCCTCGGTAAACTTCATGATATTGCCCTTGTGCACCAGCGCCACGGATTTGCGATCGTTGTCGATGGCGTACTGCAGGGCCTTGCGCACCAGGCGGCGCGTGCCTTCCGCGGACACCGGCTTGACACCGATACCCGAGGTTTGCGGGAAGCGGATGCTGGTCACGCCCATTTCCTCGATCAGGAACTTGATGACCTTCTGCACCTGCGGGGTGCCGGCTTCCCACTCGATGCCGGCGTATATGTCTTCGGTATTTTCGCGGAAAATGATCATGTTGGTGTCTTGCGGACGCTTCAACGGCGTTTCGATACCGTCGAAGTAACGCACCGGCCGCACGCAGGCGTACAGGTCCAGACGCTGGCGTATCGACACGTTGAGCGAGCGGATGCCCCCACCAACTGGCGTCGTCAGCGGCCCCTTGATCGACACGATGTAATCCTGCATGGCGGAAAGCGTCTCGTCCGGCAACCATTCGTCTTCGCCGTAGATCGAGGTTGCCTTTTCGCCTGCATAGATTTCCATCCACGAGATCTTGCGTGATCCCTGGTAGGCTTTTTTTACCGCAGCGTCGACGACCTTGATCATCACCGGAGAGATATCCGCGCCGATACCATCACCTTCGATGTAGGGGATCACCGGGTTATCCGGTACGTTCAGGCTGAGATCTTCGTTGGCGGTGATGGCCTGGCCGTCGGCAGGCACCTTTATATGCTGATAACTCATCGTGTCCTCTGGATCGAATGGTTTTTCTGGAAGGCGCGATTATACATCAGAAAATCTGCGAAGATAGAAGCACCGGGCTTTGCGGGTGTCGCTGCATTCGGTCTCCCTGAGATAAGTTAAATTCGGGCTTTGCCGGATGAAATCAGCCAATACAGACCTTGAATTTTTGCGGATGTAACATTACTTTAATGTTTCCTTAAGTATTAACGACAGCCTTATGTCAGATCAGCAACCCGGCAACGACAACGACGACACGCTGCTACTCGAGCGCACCCGTCCCAAGCTGAAGAAACCGCCGCTGTTCAAGGTGGTGCTGCTCAATGACGACTACACGCCGATGGAGTTCGTGGTGCACGTGCTGGAAGCTATCTTCGGTCACAACCGCGAAAACGCGACGCGCATCATGCTCAATGTGCACAAGACCGGTAAGGGCGTTTGCGGCATCTATACCCGCGATATCGCCGAGACCAAGGTGACCGCGGTCAACAGTTATGCCCGCGAAAACAAGCACCCGTTACTGTGCGACATGGAGGAAAACTGAATTGCGATCGGCGTAAAGAATCTCTGCCGGCGATTGAACATTTGCGATACATAAAAGGTCAAATCGTCTATATTTAAACCTACTGGAAGACATCGGCAAGCCGGAATCATGTTAAATAAAGAACTGGAACAATCGCTCAATAAAGCCTTCCATGACGCCAACGAAAAGCGTCATGAATTTATCACGGTGGAACACCTGCTGTTGATGCTTACCGAGAATGACGCCGCCACGACGGTGATCGAGGCCTGTGGCGGCGACGTCCAACTGCTGCGCACCGAACTCGAGATTTTTGTCGATCAGAACACGCCCCTGCTGATGTCCGACGAGGACCGCGATACCCAGCCGACACTGGGCTTTCAGCGGGTGTTGCAGCGCGCTTTGTTCCACGTGCAGTCTTCCGGCAGCGGTGAAGTTTCCGGAGCCAACGTGCTGGTGGCGATCTTCTCAGAGCAGGATTCGCACGCCGTCTACCTGCTCAACAAGCACAATATCGAGCGCCTAGACATCACTAACTATCTGTCGCACGGCATCACCCGTATCAACGAAGAGAGTGAAGAGGAGACCTTCACCCACGAAGCCGAGACCATGCCCGGCGACCAGGAAAATAACAATCCGCTGGAAAAGTTCGCCACCAACCTGAACGAGCTCGCGTTTTCCGGCAAGATCGACCCGTTGATCGGCCGCGAACACGAAATCGAAAGAATCATCCAGACCCTGTGCCGGCGGCGCAAGAACAATCCCTTGCTGGTCGGCGAAGCCGGCGTCGGCAAGACCGCGATCGCCGAGGGCCTGGCGCGCAAGATCGTCGAGGAAGAGGTGCCGGACCTGCTGCTCGACAGCACCGTGTATTCGCTCGACCTGGGTGCGCTGGTGGCCGGCACCAAGTATCGTGGCGACTTCGAGAAACGCCTGAAGGCCGTCATCGGCCAGCTCAAGCGCGAGCCGGGCGCGATCCTGTTCATCGACGAGATCCACACCATCATCGGCGCGGGATCGGCCTCGGGCGGCGTCATGGACGCCTCCAACCTGATCAAGCCGGTGCTCGCTAACGGCGACATCAAATGCATCGGTTCCACTACTTACAGCGAATTCCGCGGCATTTTCGAAAAGGACCGCGCGCTCGCGCGCCGCTTCCAGAAGATCGACGTGCCCGAGCCCAGCGTCGAGGAAACCTACCTGATTCTGAAGGGCCTGAAGTCGCGTTTCGAAGAGCATCACAACGTCAAGTACACGCTGCAGGCCTTGCGCAAGGCATCCGAACTGGCGTCGCGTTATATCAACGATCGTCATCTGCCGGACAAGGCTATCGACGTCATCGACGAAGCTGGCGCGCAACGCCGGCTGCAACCCCAGCGCCAGCGTAAGAAAACCATCGGCATCCACGATATCGAGAATATCGTCGCCCGGATTGCGCGCATTCCGTCAAACACGATCAGCACCAGCGATCTCGATATGCTCAAGAATCTCGGTAAAAACCTTTCCCGCGTGGTGTTCGGGCAGGACGACGCGATCAATGCGCTCGACGCCGCGATCAAGATGTCGCGTTCCGGGCTCGGGCGTGAATCCAAGCCGGTCGGATCGTTCCTGTTTTCCGGTCCTACCGGGGTCGGCAAAACCGAGGTCTGCCGCCAGATTGCGAAGATCATGGGTATCGAACTGATTCGTTTCGATATGTCGGAATACATGGAGCGCCACACTGTCTCCAGGCTGATCGGCGCGCCGCCGGGCTACGTCGGCTACGATCAGGGCGGTTTGCTTACCGAAGAATTGAATAAACACCCCTACTCAGTGGTGCTGCTCGATGAAATCGAGAAGGCGCACCCGGACGTGTTCAACCTGTTGCTGCAGGTCATGGATAGCGGCACGCTGACCGACAGCAATGGCCGCAAGGCCGATTTTCGCAACACCATATTGATCATGACCACCAATGCCGGGGCGGAAATGATGAGTCGTGCGTCGATGGGATTTACCCTGCAGGATCACACGCTGGACGGGGGTGAAGCCATCAAGAAAATTTTCACGCCGGAATTCCGCAACCGCCTCGATGCGATCATTCAGTTCAAGGCGCTGGATACCAACGTCATCCTGAACGTGGTCGACAAGTTCCTGATCGAACTGGAAGCGCAGCTCGAAGCCAAGAAAGTCAGCATGACGGTCACCGACCAGGCGCGTCGCTGGTTAGCCGAAAAGGGTTACGACCCGAAAATGGGTGCGCGGCCGATGGCCAGGGTCATTCAGGATGAAATCAAGCAGGTGCTCGCCAACGAACTGTTGTTTGGCGCGCTCACCAACGGCGGACGAGTGAAGATCGACATACGCGACGATCGCCTGCACTGCCAGGTCATCGATACGAAGAAGAGTAAGGAGGAAGCTGCCGTCGACTAAATCGTCGGCGGAGCAACCCTTAACGATCGCGAAACGTAATGCGTCCTTTGGTAAGGTCGTAAGGGGTTAATTCTACCGTGACCGTGTCCCCGGTCAGTATACGGATGTAGTGCTTGCGCATCTTGCCCGAGATATGGGCAGTGACGACGTGTCCGTTTTCCAGTTCAACGCGAAACATGGTATTCGGCAAAGTTTCCTTCACCACGCCACGCATTTCGATATGATCGCCTTTGGGCATATTCTCACTCAGAGTTTAAAGCGCGCCATTATCCATTATTTAAGGGGTATATCAATAGAGCGAGTAACGCCGTTCAAAACCCTGTGATACCATTCTTTTTTTTGCTAACGACCTAGTAATGAGTAGATTCGCATATGTGTTCCCCGGACAGGGTTCGCAGTCGGTGGGCATGATGTCCGACTGGGGTAAACATCAGCCCATCGTCGATGCCGTTTTCGCCGAGGCTTCCGCGCGGCTCGGCTACGATCTGGCGGCAGTGGTCGCCGACGGACCGGCCGAGCGGCTGAACCAGACCGAGGTGACCCAGCCCGCCATGCTTTGCGCGGGCGTGGCCAGCTGGAAGATCGCCCACCAGCAAGCGCAGATGCCGACGGCGGCGATGATGGCGGGACACAGTCTCGGCGAATACAGCGCGCTGGTCTGCGCCGGAAGCCTGGCACTTGCCGATGCGGTCGCGCTGGTCGCGCGTCGCGGCCAGTTGATGCAATCCGCGGTCAAGGCGGGCGAGGGCGCCATGGCGGCCATCATCGGCCTGGATGACGACGCCGTGCGCGCGGCCTGCGCAAGCGTCACCGATGGTGTTGTCGAAGCCGTCAATTTCAATGCCCCGGGGCAGGTGGTGATCGCCGGCCAGACGGCCGCTGTCGAACAGGCAATGGCAAACGCCAAAGCCGCGGGCGCAAAACGCGCTCTGCCGTTACCGGTTAGCGTACCGTCGCATTGTTCACTGATGCGAGACGCGGCGAACGAACTTGCCAGCGAACTCCAAAGCGTCACCATCGAGATGCCCGATGTGCCGGTGATACACAATCACGGCGCCAGCGTGGCCGCCTCGATCGATGAAATTCGCGAGCGCCTCAAGCTGCAGCTTTACAGTCCGGTCGAATGGGTTGCGAGCGTGCACAACATGAACGCCCATGGAGTAGACACGTTGATCGAATGCGGACCCGGCAAGGTGCTCAGCGGACTGACGCGCCGCATCGAGAAAACGATGCAGGCTTTCGCCCTGTTCGATCTCGCCTCGCTCGAACAAACACAACAATCCCTGGGAGATCTGTAACATGCTAAGCGATCAAATTGCATTGGTTACCGGCGCGAGTCGCGGTATCGGTCAGGCCATTGCCAACGCACTGGGCGCAGCCGGAGCCACTGTCATCGGCACCGCCACCAGCCAGGCGGGTGCTGACAGCATCAGCGCTACCCTCGAAAGCAATGGCGTAAAAGGCCGCGGGATGGTGCTCAACGTTGCCGACTCAGAATCCATCGCCGATTGTATGAAACAGGTAAGCGCGGATTTTGGCGCGGTGGATATCCTCGTGAACAACGCGGGCATCACCCGCGATAACCTGTTGATGATGATGAAGGACGAACAATGGGACGAAATCATCAACACCAATCTCGGCTCGGTTTTCCGCATGAGCAAGGCGGTAATCCGGCCAATGATGAAAAAACGTAGCGGCCGCATCATCAATATCTCCTCGGTGGTCGGTGCGACGGGCAACCCCGGACAGACCAACTACGCTGCCAGCAAAGCCGGACTGGTTGGCTTCAGCAAGTCGCTGGCACGCGAGATCGGTTCGCGCAACATTACTGTTAACACCGTGGCACCCGGATTTATCGACACCGACATGACACGTGAACTGCCTGCCGAGCAGCGCGAGGCACTGGCCTCGCAGATCCCCCTGGGGCGCCTGGGCAGCGCCGATGAAGTCGCGGCGGCGGTCGTATTTCTGGCATCGCCGGCGGCCGCTTACATCACCGGCGAAACCATCCACGTCAACGGTGGAATGTTTATGGCGTGATACCGGGAGCCCTGAAAACATGCCAAGCAACTGATTTATATAGTTTTTTTTCGAATTAAAAAAATTTACGCAGTTGTGGCAACTATTCCGGGTTTTCAATACAATATCGCACCTTACAAGTTGTCGATTTAATAAACAGGAGAAACTCTCAAAATGAGCTCTGTAGAAGAACGTGTTAAGAAGATTGTTGCCGAGCAATTAGGCGTCAAGGAAGAGGAGGTAACAAATCAGGCATCCTTCGTCGATGATCTAGGTGCTGACTCCCTCGATACTGTAGAGCTGGTAATGGCACTGGAAGAGGAATTCGAAACTGAAATCCCGGACGAAGAAGCCGAAAAAATTACCAGTGTTCAACTCGCTATCGATTACGTCAACGCTAATCTGTAGAAAGTACTCGATTCGATGGATGCCGCTTATCATCTAGCATGTTAAGCGGCATTTTCATTTAAACATTTTCAATTGACTGGCGAATACACACTTGAAGAGGATTTAGTTTTGTCAAAACGTCGCGTCGTAGTAACCGGTCTTGGATTATTGACACCGGTTGGAAACACGGTAGAAGAAGCCTGGAAAAACATTGTTGCCGGTAAAAGCGGAATCGGACCGATTACTGCTTTCGATGCCAGCGATTTCACGACTCGCATATCGGGATCGGTGAAAGGCTTTGAGCCTACCGACTACATCCCGGTAAAAGATGTCAAAAAAATGGATACCTTCATCCATTTTGGCATCGCGGCCGGGATTCAGGCGCTGGACGATTCCGGAATCGAGGTCACCGACGAAAATGCGGAACGTATTGGCGTTGCCATCGGTTCGGGAATTGGCGGCTTACCCTCGATCGAGCGTAATCGCGATGCTTTCGTCACCGGTGGCCCGCGTAAGATTTCACCATTCTTCGTGCCCAGTTCGCTAATCAACATGGTGTCGGGTAACCTGTCGATCATGCGCGGTCTGAAAGGTCCAAATATTGCGATAGTCAGCGCCTGTACCACCGGCGCGCACAACATCGGCGATGCCGCGCGCATGATTTCCTACGGCGATGCCGACGTGATGGTTGCCGGCGCTTCTGAAATGGCGACCTCTCCCCTCGGTGTGGGTGGATTTGCAGCAGCCAGGGCCCTGTCGACCCGTAACGACGATCCTGAAGCCGCAAGCCGCCCGTGGGATCGTGACCGCGACGGTTTCGTGCTTGGCGATGGCGCCGGCGTCGTCGTTCTCGAAGAATATGAAATGGCGAAGAAACGCGGCGCCAACATCTACTGCGAACTGGTTGGCTATGGCATGAGCGGCGACGCTTATCACATGACGTCACCCTCGGAAGGTGGTGAAGGCGCCTCGCGCTGCATGGTCAACGCGATGAAGGATGCCGGCATGAATCCTGAAGACATCGACTATATCAATGCCCACGGCACCTCGACCCCCGCTGGCGACATTGCCGAGACTAACGCCGTGAAGCTGGCGATGGGCGAGCATGCCTACAAGCTGGTGGTGAGTTCGACCAAGTCGATGACCGGTCACCTGCTGGGTGCGGCGGGCGGGATCGAAGCGATATTCTCAATACTGGCGTTGCGTGACCAGGTTGTTCCGCCGACCATCAACCTCGACAACGTAGATCCGGAATGCGATCTCGATTACGTTCCCAACGTGGCGCGCGAAATGAAGCTTACCGCGACCATGTCGAATTCCTTCGGTTTTGGTGGAACCAACGGCACCTGCGTGTTCAAACGGATATAGCCTGCAGATTGCACCAGCCGGGTTGGTGCCTTCAGGCAGCTGTTTGCATTCTCTGAGTAAAATGGAATATCAGCAGCAGGAGAGCATTCCCGGGGTCGTCCCGCACAAATCGATGCACTGTAGGCTATAAGGTAACCATTTACCGGGGATCGACCATTGCTGCGCAACGTTTGCCAGATTGACGACAGACCATGCTGAAATTTGTCCGCCGAGTGTTGGTCTGGGGCTTGCTAGCTGCAGTGATGTTGACCGCGTTACTGGTGTTCCAGTTGCTGCGCTTCCAACATGGCATGATTGTGCTCGAGTCCGGTCCCAGCATATTTCTGATCCGTTCCGGCAGTAACATCAAGTCGATCGCCCAGGGCCTTGCGCGCGAAAAAATCATCAACGACCCCTGGCTGTTCATCCTGCTGGCGAAAGTTCGCGGCCTCGAAACCCGGGTGCGCGCCGGCGAGTATCAGATAGATTCCGGGCTCACGGCGGACGAGTTGCTGGACAAGTTTGTCGAGGGCAACTCCATACAGTACCAGCTGACAATCATCGAGGGCTGGACTTTTCGCCAGATGCTGGAAGCAGTGGCCGCGGACCCGATCATCGAGAATACACTGCAGGGCAAGACCGACGAGGAAATCATGGCGCTGCTCGATTTGCCCGGGCAGCACCCCGAAGGCCGGTTTTTCCCGGATACCTACCGGTTTCCGAAGGGCACCACGGACCTCGACTTTCTCCGCCGCGCTTACCAGGTGATGGACCGGCATCTGCAACGTGAGTGGAGTGAGCGTGCTCCCGATCTGCCACTGAAATCCAGCTACGAAGCCCTGATCCTGGCATCGATCATCGAGAAGGAAACCGGCGCAGGGTTTGAACGTCCATTGATCGCCGCGGTATTCATAGAACGCCTCAAGCGTAACATGCGTCTGCAAACCGACCCCACCATCATCTACGGGCTCGGCGAAGTCTATGACGGCGACATCCGTACTCGCGACTTGAAGAAGGATACGCCTTACAATACCTACCTGTATGCCGGATTGACGCCCACACCGATTGCCTTGCCGGGGCTCGATTCGATTCATGCCTCTCTGCACCCCGCGCCCGGCAATGCCCTGTATTTCGTTTCGCGCGGTGATGGCACGCACCAGTTCTCGGCGACACTCGATGAACACAATGCGGCAGTGCAGCGTTACCAGTTAAACCAGAGCAAGTAGGGCAGAGCGGAATCCCGATGCCGAATACCTCCGACCGTCAAAATAGACTGATCGTCATCGATGGCATCGATGGTTCCGGTAAAGGCGTGCAATCGCGCCGCTTGCTGAAATCTTTCGGCGACAGCGGCGCCCGGGCAATTCTGACGCGCGAACCTGGCGGCTCTGCCGCGGCCGAGGATATTCGCGAATTGCTGGTGCGCGGAGAACCCGACAAATGGGACGACATGACCGAGCTGCTGCTGATGTATGCGGCGCGGCGCGCGCATTTGCGCGACACCATCTGGCCCGCGCTGGAAGCCGGGTGTTGGGTCATCAGCGATCGCTATGCCGATTCCAGCCGGGCATTTCAGGGCATCGCCGGCAATCTTGGGCTCGACACGGTCGAGCAGGTGCATCGACTGGTGGTGGGAGAATTCGAACCCGCGCTGGTCATCATTCTCGACCTTGCGGAATCGACCGCGCTGGCGCGAACCCGTAAGCGCGGCGATAACGAGGACCGTTTCGAGAAAAAAGGTGCGGATTACCATGCCCGGGTGCGCGCGGCATTTCTGCAGATTGCCGCAACCAATCCCGCGCGTTACCGGGTCGTCGACGCGGACCGCGATATGGAGCAGGTGAGTGCCGATATCGTCGACGCCGTCAACAGTCATTTTGCCCTGAGCCTGAAACCGGTATCGGGAGAGCTCTAGTGGAAACGGGGATGCCGATCATGCTGCCCTGGCAAAGCGACGTGCTACGCCGTGCCCTGACGTTGAAACACGAGCAGCACCTGCCGCATGCGGTGCTACTGGAAAGCCCCAGCGATTACCAGATGGAGCAGATCGCGCGTTACCTGTCGATGTTATTGCTGTGCGACAACCCGCAGGAACTGTCGCTCTGCGCCAGCTGCGAGGCTTGCCGCATGATGGCGGCCGGCACCTACGCCGACTTCAGCCTGGTCACACTGGAACCCGATCAAAAGTCAAAAAAAATGTCTAAAAACATCAAGATAGAGCAGATACGTGACCTGATACACGAGCTATCCTTGACGCGGAAATACGACCGCCTGAAGCTTGCCGTCATTTACCCCGCCGAAGTGATGAGCACTGCCAGCGCCAACGCGTTATTGAAAACACTGGAGGAACCGGCTCCGGGCGTGCTGTTGATTCTGTCGACGCGATACCCCGGACGCATCCCGGTTACGCTGCGCAGTCGATGCCAGTCATGGATTATCAACCCACCGGACGAAGCTGCCTCGCTCAAGTGGCTGGAGCGCCAGGGAATTGGCAGCGAGACGGCCCTGCAGTACCTGCAATATGCCGACGGCGATCCGCTGCTGGCGCAACAGCTTGAGCAACAGGAATTTGCGCAGCGGGTCGATGGCTTCAAGACACGCTTTGCCGCTTTTCTGCGCGGCGGGCTGAGCGTCAGCGAGCTGGGTAGTAACCTGGTGGCGAACGAAAACGCCGTTGCCAGGCGCCTGATGGCGATGACGCTACGGGCCTATTGTCACCAGGCCTGTGGCGTCGACAACAACGTGCAGGGCAGGTCGTTCGCAGACCGCTCGCGCGCACGCGATTTGCTCGACCTGCAGCGCCGCGCACAGCAACAGCTGCAGGTCGAAGAAAATAATCTCGATTTCCAACTTCAGCTGGAAGACGTGCTAATATCATTGAAACAAATACTTACGCGGAGATTGAACTGATGGGAGCCCCAGGCAGCCAAGGTATACTCTCACTGAATATCAAGGACAAGAGCGCGCTGTACGCCGCCTATATGCCCTATGTTAAAAACGGCGGACTGTTCATTCCGACCAACAAGCATTACGCCCTCGGCGACGAGGTATTCATGCTGCTGAGCCTGATGGATGACAAGGAAAGACTGCCGGTCGCGGGCAAGATCATCTGGGTCACCCCACAGGGTGCCCAAAACAACAAGACTGCCGGCATAGGTGTACAGTTCAGCTCTCAGGACAACGGCACCACGCGCGATAAAATTGAAGGATTTCTCGCCGGCGCATTGCAGGCAGATCGACCGACTCATACCATGTAACGCCCCTGTTCGCGAGCTAGCCCTGGCGACGCTCTGACCTTAAAGCAGCCTATTTAGATGTATTTCGACTCGCACTGTCATCTGGATCGTATCGCTCTGGATGAATTCGACAATGATTTCGAAGGACTGCTGCAGACCATCGCAGCCGCCGGCGTGACACGCATGCTGTGTATCGGCGTAGACCTGGAATCTTTCACGGCGATGCATCATCGTATTCTGCCTTACAGTCAACTGTTCTGCAGCGCCGGCGTACATCCCGACTACATCGACGCCGGCGAACCCAGCGTCGACGGACTGTGCGCACTGGCACAGCTCGACAAGGTGGTCGCCATCGGTGAAACCGGGCTCGATTACTTTCATCAATCCGGTGATCTCGACTGGCAACGCAAACGCTTCGTCACCCACATCGAAGCGGCACGCCAGTGCAAGCTGCCGTTGGTCGTCCACACCCGCGATGCGAAGCAGGATACGCTGGATATACTGCGACGACACAGGGCAAACGAGGTGGGCGGCGTACTGCACTGCTTCACCGAGGACTGGGAAATGGCGCGCGCGGCTATCGATCTCGATTTCTATATCTCGATATCCGGGATCGTAACCTTTGCCCAGGCACAGAGTGTACGTGACATGGCGCGGCAGATTCCGCTCGAGCGGCTGCTGATCGAAACCGATTCACCATGGTTGTCGCCGGCACCGTTTCGCGGCAAGACCAATCATCCCGGGCGCGTCGCGCTGATCGCACAGAAGCTTGCCGAGATTCGCGGCGAATCGCTGCAAACCCTGGCAAGCGCAACCTATGAAAATGCCAACCGCCTGTTTCGCCTGCAGTAGTAACCTATCGAGCTTAGCGGAAGCCGTATCCCCGGCGAGCTAGTCCTGGAGCAACGACCAGCCCTTGGCCGGTTTGAAACGCTCGCCGAATCGCTCTTCATATTCGCCCAACCTGGCAACCATCGTGTCCACGCCCTGCGCTATGCTGTAATTCATCGGGCCACCTCGAAACGGCGCGAAACCGGTGCCGAAGATGATGCCGGCATCGAGCAGGTCACGATCGGCGACTATGCCTTCCTGCAGGCAGGCCACCGCCTCATTCAGGAAGCGCAACACCAGCCTGTCCTGAATCATTCGCTGATCGCCAAGATCGACGTCCTTGTCCTGTATCGGCTTGCCCTTCTTGTATTGATAGAAGCCGCGACCCGACTTCTTACCCAGATGGCCCTCCTTGACGAAGCGATCGAGTCCGGCCGGCAGGGCGATAGCGTAAGCTTCGGATAAATTGCGTGCTACCGACTGGCAAATATCGAGACCAACGGTATCGGCCAGCTGTACCGGTCCCATCGGCATGCCGAAGTCGGTTGCCGCCTTGTCGATCGCCTCGGGCGCGACACCCTCGTCGTAAAGCGTAAAGGCTTCTACCAGGTAGGGCATCAGGATGCGATTTACCAGGAAACCCGGCGAACTCTTTACCGGTAGCGGGAGCTTGCCGATACGCTGAGTGAAGGCGGCCGCCCGCTGCAGGACTTCGGCAGAGGTGCTCGCGGCCTCGACGATTTCAACCAGCGGCATCATCGCAACCGGATTGAAAAAGTGGATGCCGACCAGGCGCTCGGGCTGCTGCAGCGCGGTGCTCAGGGTTTCCAGCGGAATGCTCGAGGTGTTGGTGGCAAGCACCGCATCGGGCTTCATGCGTGCTTCCACGTCACGGTAAATGGCATGCTTGGCATCGATGTCCTCGAAAATCGCCTCGATGATGACGTCGGCATGGGCGACACCGTCACCGTGGATATCCGGAATCAGCCGGTCCAGTGCGGCATTGCGCTCGGCGGTGACCTTGAGGCGCTTGTCGAACAGCTGGTGCGCGCGCTTGAAAGCATTGCCCAGGTATTTCGCCTCGCGATCCTGCAGCGTCACGTTCATACCGCGCAACGCACACCAGGCGGCAATATCGCCACCCATGGTGCCGGCGCCGATGACGTGCACGTGGCGCGGCGCATATGAACCCTTGCTACCCAATCCTTTCAGCCGCGTCTGCAAAAAGAAGACGCGAATCAGGTTACGCACATTGTCACCCTGGATAAGCCGCGTCACCGAGTTGGCTTCCTCTTCCATCATGCGCTCGCGGTTACCGCAATGCGTAGCCCACAGATCGAGGATAGCGTAGGGGGCAGGGTAGTGCTGCAGCGGCGCTTTTTTGGCCACCTGCTTTTTCATGTACGCGGCCAGCAGGTTGCGGATGCCGGGCAGTGACAGCACTCGCCCGAGCAACGGCATGCGTTGGCGTTGCGGCGGCCTGAGCGCGATTTCACGCACGGCGCGCTCCATTTGCCGCTGCGGTTGCGCCGCATCGACCAGCCCGATGGCGCGTGCCGCACGCGCCGACAGGGCCCGGCCGGTCAGCATTAACTCCAGCGATTGCAGCGGGTTAATGATGGCGGTCGCACGCACCACTCCGCCGTAGGCCGGATGAATGCCCAGTTTCACCTCGGGCAGGCCTATCCTGGTGGCCTTGTCGTCGAGCGCGATGCGGTAGTCGCAGGCGAGCGCGAGTTCGGTGCCGCCGCCCATGCAAAATCCCTCGATCATCGCGATTGTGGGGAAGGGCAGTGCGGCGATACGACTGAACAGGGTCTGCCCGCGCTTGACCATGGTCATCGCGTCCCGGGTCGTCTCGACTTCGAGGAATTCATTGACGTCGGCGCCAGCGATAAATCCTTTAGCCTTGCCTGAACGGAACACGACCGCCCTGGGCGGTTTCTTGACGATCTCATCGAGCAGCCGATCGAGCTGGTCGAGCACCCCAGTCGACAACACATTGGTGTCGGTTTTCTGCTTGTCCAGAATCAGCCAGCGAATGCCGTCGTCGTCGAGCCGGGTTTGCCAATCGGGGGTATCGGTACTCATGCCACGCTCCTTTCGATCAACATGGCGCCGCCCTGACCACCGCCTATGCATAGCGAGGCTATCCCGGTGTGCGCGTTTTTCTGTTCCAGCACTTTCGCCAGGTGCAGCACGATACGCGCACCGCTGGCTCCGACCGGATGCCCGAGGCTCACGCCACCGCCGTGGATGTTGAGCCGATCGCGCGGAATTTCACCCACCGCGCCGCGCAACCCCAGGTGTTCGCGACAGTAATCCTTGTCGTCGAGCGCCGCCAGCACCGCCAGCACCTGCGCGGCAAACGCCTCGTTGATTTCCCAGTAATCGATATCGCTGACCTTGAGCCGTTGCGATTTCAATAACGGTGCGATGGCGTGCGCCGGGCCAAGACCCATTTCCGCAGGGTCGAGCGCCGCCCACTCGGTGCTGACCAGGCGCGCCAGCACCGGCAACTCGTGCTGCTTCACGGCGGCTTCGCTGGCCAGAATCAGTGCAGCGGCGCCATCGGTGATCTGCGCACTGTTGCCGGGCGTCACCATGCCATAGGGTTTGTCGAAAGCAGGGCGCAGCCTGGCCAGCTTCTCCAGGCTCGAATCGGGCCTCACGCCGTCGTCGAAATCGAAAACATGGCCCTGATCGTCATACAGCGGCACCACTTCGGACAACTCGTTCTGCTGCTGGGCCTGGTGCAGTTTCTGGTGGCTTTCCAGCGCAAACTGGTCCATCTGGGCGCGCGTAATGCCGAAACGCCAGGCAATCTGTTCGGCGGTTTGTCCCATGTTGAGCCCGACCACTGGATCGGTAAGACCCTTGAGCAAGGCGATCACCGGCGCCAGCAGGCGTGGACTGAACCTCGACAGCACCTTGAAGCGCTGACCGATCGTTTTCGCCGCCCACCAGTCCGCCAGCCAGGCAACTGCCTTCGGATGAAACAACAGCGGAGCCTGGCTCATTGCCTCTATGCCGCCGGCCAGCACCAGGTCCGAACGTCCTGCGCTGATCGACATCGCGGCGTTATCCAGTGCCTGCATGCCGGAGGCGCAGTTGCGATGCACGGTATAAGCCGGCACCTTGTCACCACAGCCAAGCCTCAGGGCGACGATGCGCGCGATGTTGGCTTCGTCCGGTCCCGGCATGGTCGAGCCGAAGATGACTTCATCTATCTCATTGGCGGCGAAGGGCATGCGCAGCAACAGCGATCGCGCCGCGTAAATGCCGAGATCTGCGTGTTTGAAAGGCCCGGGTTTTCCGCGCGCCTTTAAAAACGGTGTGCGACTACCGTCTACGAGGTACACGGGTCTGGCGTATTTTTTGCTGGAAGCGGCCATCGGAGATCTCGACGTGAGGGATAACAAGTTTATAGCTTAAAGGGCTAAGCATAAACCATTCGAAATAAGTTTTGAATTGAAACTTTCCTAATTGATTAGAAACGCAATTAAACTGCACTGGGCACGATCAATTAGGTAATAAAATGACGAAAGTTACAGATTTGTGATGTTATCCGGAATCGCTGTACTAACATTTAAGTCTCATGTCAACGATGACGGGGATATCACCAGCGGCAGCGAGTAAACATTAAAGGACCTGATAACCTTGTAATTTTTTTGGTTCTCGCTCTGAATTTACTTCCTGTCTACATTTCTCATATCTTCCTGGTTGGGTGAACGAATCAGGAATGGCAACTGGCGCTTTAGACACATGAAAGCCTGGTTTGCAGACACCGGGATAATCAATGAAAGGCGCCAAGGTCGTTTTACCCAATTTACAACTGGTCGCAGGAATAATCATCCTGGCGGGATTCCTGCTCACGTCAGTCCGTTTCATGCTCGGCTATAGCGTTCTCAGCGACTGGCATTTTTCAGTAGCGAGCGCAATTGTGGCATTGATCCCGGCAACGACTTTACTGGTCATCCTATTCAGATCTGCATCGTACCGTAACTGCAGCTGGGGCAAAAAATGGCCTTACGTCACCCTGATCGTGTGCATCCAGGTTTATCTCGGCAGTTTCATGTTCTGTAATGCAACGGGTTACTACATGAATCGATGGCTACCATCCGGCGAGAGTTATACCGCAGACGCGCTCGTGATGGCGCGCTCGGAAGTGGGTTTTAAACAATATTTCCCAACCGTGACGATTTTTGGCAATGGAGGGCTGGGAGAAAAGAGAGTGAGCCGGGAAACCTGGAACAGCCTGGAAGAAGGAGCAATCGTGCCTGTGAGATTTCAGGAAGGTCTTTTTGGCTATACGAACATTTTGCAATTCAGTGATTGATATTGATCTCGATCCTTGGTCAGCGCCCCATGACTGCGCATAATGTATATTATGTAAAGTTACGCATAAACAGGCACGGGCACCAGGACAACTGCATCGCCAAAGATTGAGTCGTCAACCCACTACTCCGAGCGCCTGGCGAAAGCCAAGCTTGTTCTCCACGGCATCACGTGTCGGCATGACTCGAGGCGGAGATTCGTGATCGACCTTTACCTGCACAAAATCAACAGCGCCCGGATGATGGAATTTCTTCACGAGCGATTGAAGATCGCCTTCGGTAGTCACCGTGCAGGCCTGTTTCAGGCCACAGGCAACCGCAACGGCGCAAAGATCTACGCCCATTCCCAGATGGCTTAGCTGCATCCCGGTTTCTCCATAATGCTCGTTATCCAGTACGACGATCGATAGATTACCGGGCTTGATGCTGCCGATGGTTGCCAGCGCCCCCATTCCCATGAGCGCCTCTCCATCGCCAGTGACCACGATGACGTGAAGCCGCGGCTGCGCCAGTGCAAGCCCGAGACCCATCATTGCGGCACCGCCCATCGCTCCCCATAGATAATAATTTCGCGTGGACGGGCTAACTGCCGCAACGTCGTAGGTCGGCGAACCCAGCCCGCATACGACGACCGCGTCATCACGATCTCTCAGCAGTTCGTTCACGACATGCCTGCGTTTCAACATCACTTCACCCATTGTTTGCGCCCTATCAGCTTCTGTGAAAGCAATACAGCCACGCCAATATTGCTGTGGTAGGCGAAATCGATGGCGGCCTGCACTGTCTCTGCCGCCTGCGCTTCCTGTTCGACGCGCTCCACCTTGAAGCCACAGAGCTCAAGTACTGCCTGAGTTGTCGATCCCATTGGTATCTGCCACGGATTGAACTCGGCATATTCGCCGCGCATGGTAACGATAATGACCATGGGGAATCGCCCACTTTGCTGCAGTGACAGCATGTTCACGCAGTTACCGACACCGCTGGATTGCATCAGCAACAACGATCGCATGCCCCCTAACCATGCTCCGGCACAGAGTGGAACCCCCTCCTCCTCGGTGGTCATCAAAACATCAATAATGTCCTCGTCACGCCTGGCGTTATCGATCAACGCGGCATGCCCGGCATCAGGCACATAACCGATCAACCTGATGCCACTTTGCTTAATCGCCTCATAGACGCCCTGTTGCCAGCTGTCAGTATTCATACTCCCCCGAGGATATTCCTGTCGAATCAAATACAGGGCCGGCGCAAATCGGCGTCCGCCCCCTGCTATAACGCATAACCAGGTGATTATGCAACGCGTGATGCAAAAGTCACTAGAACCACCAACGCCTGAAGCTCGCGGAATCAAGCGGCAAGGCCATTATCGATCTATCCGTTATCAGGAGCCTTTCCGACTATAATGTCCACTTAATCACAATATTGCTAAATAATTTGCCCGAAATTGGGTAGATATATTGCTTATTTCGAGTTTATCGGTAGATTTCCCGCATGGCCAACAAACCGGATGTTCAACCACTAATCGATCATCTCTGCCACAGCAGTGACTTGACTGCCGCGCAGGCGCAAAGAGTTATCGATGAAGTGATTGAGTATTTTTCGGAAACACCGGAAAACTATGTGCGTCGCCGTCATCAAGAGATCAAGCAGGAGACGGGCCTTGCCAATGCGCAAATCTTCACGCGCATCGAGGCCGAGATGGCGCAGCTGGTATTTGCGGCCCCTGCGTTAACCCAGCGACAGATACGTCGCATCATTTACGGATAGGACAAAAAGATGTGTGGAATCACCGGCTATACCGGTCAGCAGGATGCAGTACCCGTGCTGATGGAAGGACTCAAGCGGCTCGAGTATCGCGGTTACGACTCGGCCGGCATCGCGGTGCAGGCGCGCAAAAAGCTGGTATTCGCAAAACGCCGCGGCAAAATCAGCCAGCTGGAAGCTGCGTTAACAAAACGTCTGAAAGGCAACACCGGTATCGGCCATACCCGCTGGGCAACGCATGGCGAGCCCAGCGATGAAAACGCCCATCCGCATGTCAGCAGCGACGGCCGCTTCGCCATCGCGCACAATGGCATCATCGAAAATGCAACGCCGTTGCGCGCGCGCCTGGAGGCGCACGGTATTGAGTTCGCTTCGCAAACCGACAGCGAAGTGCTGGCCCACCTGGTCGCCTCGATCGATGCGGACAGCCT
>Ga0209536_100002167_pt1 | contig 31929 bp, 27 predicted proteins | sample DeeMarSeWOR28_12_FD_187461 | JGI IMG/M metagenome (GOLD analysis project Ga0209536, IMG submission 187461) | Marine sediment microbial communities from White Oak River estuary, North Carolina - WOR-2-8_12 (SPAdes) (version 2) | ecosystem: Environmental > Aquatic > Marine > Intertidal zone >... | reverse complement strand
GATCTTCGACTACCTGCTCGTGTAACGAGAGCCTGAGCCCAGAGGCCTGAGGTCACGCGTACCTCAGGTCTCAGGTCTCATGCCTCGAGTCTAACGAATGGAGGCAACCTCAATCTCGATCTGAACCTGAAGGATCGTTCCGGGGCTTCGGCGTACAGGTTCGAATCCTGTCCCCTGCATTCGGGTAGGGGTGGTGGAACGGCTCCGTCACCCGGTCTCGCGCGGGATCGACGGGGCGGGCAGACACGGGGGGTCGAGCAAGGTTAAATCGGATGGATGAGCAACCTGAAGAACCATCTGGTTGTTCCGTTCTCCATACTTCCTATAAGTATCGATGATCCATTCAATTTGGTTGAGATAAAGGGTGTCGTTTTCCTTAAAAAGAACCTTCCCGTCAAGGTCCCTTTTATCAACTATTTCTTGATTGTTCTCATTCCACCATGTGAGCTTGTCTCCGGTAATCGAAATCTTGGTCAACCGTTCTCCATAGGTATACGATTCACCGGGTTCCTTGTGGCTGCTCATCAAATACTCGATATAAGACCGATTATACCCGTCGCCTCCATATATATAAGCTTCTTCAACCGGATTGGGGATGCCGGATTCCTGCTGGCTATTTTCCTGATCTTTTCCCATTACGGGACTCTCGATTACACGGCAGTCATGGCCAACGCCTCGACCCTTTCAACTGAAATGGCTACCGCCATCTCTCTCTGTTTGTTAGTCGGCGCCATCGGCAAATCTGCACAATTGCCCTTGTATACCTGGTTGCCGGATGCGATGGAAGGCCCGACCCCCGTTAGCGCGCTGATCCATGCTGCCACCATGGTCACAGCCGGCGTCTATATGGTGGTCAGAAATCATGTGTTGTTTGACATGGCACCGATGGCCTTAGCCACCGTGGGCATTATCGGAGGCATCACCGCCCTCTTTGCAGCCACCATTGGACTGGTCCAAAACGATATTAAACGAGTGCTGGCCTATTCCACCGTCAGCCAGTTGGGCTATATGTTTTTGGCCTGCGGGGTCGGGGCCTATACTGCCGCGATCTTTCACCTGATGACCCATGCATTTTTCAAGGCCCTCCTCTTCTTATCGGCCGGCTCGGTCATTCATGCCCTGAGTGGTGAACAGGACATCAGAAAGATGGGCGGACTGCACAACAAGATCCCGATCACCCACAAGGTGTTTCTGATCGGCACGCTCGCCATTGCCGGCATTCCTCCTCTGGCGGGCTTTTGGAGTAAAGATGAAATTATGGCCCATGCCTTTGTGCATGGCTATTATCACTTGTATCTCCTGGCGGCTGTCGGAGCATTCCTGACCAGTTTTTATATGTTCAGGCTCACGTATCTCACCTTCTATGGGTCCTCTCGAGTCGATCCCCATGTGGCCCACCATATCCATGAATCCCCATCCGTGATGACCACTCCGCTCGTGGTTTTGGCGGGGTTAGCCCTTTTCGGAGGATTCCTTGGCGTACCACCGGAACATGGCTGGTTCCATGGATTTTTACATGAGGTGGCGGCTCCACTTGGTGCCGAGGCTCATGAAGTGGGGTGGGGAGTGCTCTTTGGCCTGATGAGTGTGGCCGTGGCTATCGCCTTAGGCGGGTGGGGTTTAGCCCATTACATGTATGCCATCCGTCCTCAGATGGCCAACGAATGGGCGGCAAAATCTCCACAGGTCTATACCACCATCCTGAATAAATATTATGTTGATGAGTTCTATGACTGCTTGATTGTGGAACCCTGTAAGAAGCTTGGGATGCTCTGGGATTGGTTTGATCGACATATTCTGGACCGGTTTGTCGTGGGTATCGGTCGAGGTACGGATATCAGTGCAGGTGCGATAACCTGGGTGGAAAAATATGTGATCTACGCCGGACTGAATGTGGTGGGATATTCCAATCACCTCCTCTCCTGGTCGTGGCGGAAACTGCAAAGTGGCATGGTCCATCATTATGCCGCCATTATTGTCATCGGACTGGCTCTGCTCATTCATCTGGTCCTGGTATGGTTTGTCGGCTCTTCTGCGGCCGATATGTCCATCCGTTAACCGAGTGTCATGCAAGAAGAACTTCAATTCGGCTTTCCCATTCTGTCCTTTCTGACCTTCTTCCCCCTTCTGGGGGCGCTGGTGCTCTGGTCGTTGAAAGACCAGGATCTGATTCGGAAGGGCACACTGGGCATCGCCAGCTTGGAAATGGTCGTCGCCTCCCTGATGTTGCTACGTTTCGTACCGGAAACTGCGGCCATGCAGTTTGCCGAACGCCATGAATGGATTCCCTTCCTGGGTATTAGTTACCACCTGGCCGTGGATGGGATCAGCGTGCTTTTTGTAGGACTGACGGCTTTTCTCATCTTGCTCCTGGTTCTCTATGCCTGGGACACCGTTACCGACCGCCCGAAAGCGTTTTACATGTGCCTGTTGGGGATGGAAGCCACAGTGATGGGGATTTTCGTCTCGATCGATTTGATGCTGTTTTTTGTTTTTTGGGAACTGATGCTCATTCCCAGTTACTTCCTGATTAAACTCTGGGGACCTGGAGAGCAGCGCCAATATGCGGCCCTGAAATACGTGCTCTACACCCTCCTGGGGAGCGTGTTCATGCTCGTGGGATTTTGTCTCCTGAGTTTGAACTATTTTGAAGCCAAACAGGCCTATAGCTTTGATTTACTCGATCTGCTTTCGGTTCAGATTCCCCTCAGCCTGCAACTGTTGATTTTTTGGTTGGTGTTTTTGGGTCTGGCTTTTAAAGCTCCGGTGTTTCCATTTCACTCCTGGTTACCCGATGCCTTGGTTCAAGGGCCGTTTTCTATGTCTGTCATGCTGGCCGGGATCAAATTGGGCACGTACGGCTTTCTCCGCTTTTCGTTTCCTTTACTTCCTGATGCCTCTCAGCACGCCACGGTAGTAGCCATCCTCATGACCCTCGGTCTGGCCGCCATTGTGTATGGAGCGATTGTCGCCATCATCCAGGCAGACTTCCGGCGCCTGCTGGTGTTTAGCAGCATTAGCCATTTGGGCTTTGTAGTCGTCGGCATGTTTGCCCTGAATTTTCAAGGGATACAAGGCAGCCTGATGACCATGATTAATTTGGGATTCAGCACTGCAGGATTATTTTTCCTCGCCGGCTTTATTTACGAACGCCTGGGCCATATTGACGTACGACAATGTAGCGGGTTGGCGAAAAAAATGCCGCTGCTGGCCACCTTCATGTTAATCATAGGCATGGCTTCCATTGGTCTGCCGGGTACCAACGGATTTATTGGGGAGTTCCTTATTCTATTGGGAGTTTTTCAAGCCTGGTGGTTCTATGGAGCCATAGCGGTCACAGGGGTTATTTTCGCAGCGGCGTATTTCTTGTGGTTTTATGAGCGGGCCATCTTTGGACCACTGAAAGAAAGCCTGCCTGCCGTCATTAAAGATTTGAATAGCCGGGAATGGGCCATCGGCGTGGCGTTGTCAGTCATGATTTTTTGGATCGGGATCTATCCTTCCCCGTTCCTCCGGATGGTCAATGGATCCGTCCAGGAAGTGGTTGACCGGTTACATCCTGGAATGGCGACGGCCCAACAGCATGATTCACTCATTTCCGTTGAGGTCACAAGGAATTAAATACGATGGGTGAATATTCCTTACTGATTATTCTTTTTGCGCCGTTCCTCGGCGCGATCGCTTTAATGTTCGTCCCTCGTCAGGAAGCCTTCCTGGTGCGAATGACCGCAGCGATTGCTGCCGGTATTTCCCTTCTGGCCTCCTTCTATATTTTCTTTGCTTACGACACAGCGAAAGGGGGCTTTCAATTTGTCCAACGGTATGCCTGGTCTGACGAATTAGGGATTGCCTTTTATCTCGGGGTGGATGGGATTGGAGGGCCCTTGGTCTTTGCTTCCGCAATATTGTTATTTGCAGGCATCTTCGTTTCATGGCATATCCAAGACCGGACGAAAGAATTCTATATATTCCTTTTGATCCTCGCGGCAGCGACCATCGGGGTCTTTATGTCGCTGGATCTCTTCTTCCTTTATTTCTTTTATGAAATGTCGGTCTTGCCCATGTACTTATTATTGGGCGTCTGGGGAAGCCATACCAAAGGCTACCTCTCTATGACCGACCCTGAAGGCCGCACACTTCGGGATTCCATCGGATTTATTTTCAATTTCGGATCCAATAGCAAAGAATACGCAGCCATGAAACTGACCTTGTTCCTGTCTGCAGGGGCGGTAGTGGCCTTGATGGGCATCCTGCTCATTTACCATTTTTCCGGGCTTCACACCTTTGACATTGTCGTATTGCGGGAACAAGCGCACTTTTCCGGCAATTTAGGCACGCTGATCTGGATCCTGATCTTTTTTGGCTTCGCCTCCATTGCCCCGATATGGCCCTTGCACTCCTGGTCACCAGTCGGTCATGCCGCCGCTCCAGCTGCCACCAGCATGTTGCATGCCGGAGTGCTGATGAAATTGGGGCATTTTTCCATTATTCGGGTGGCCTATGAAATCATGCCGGAACTCACCAGGGAACTTATTCCAATCGCCGCGATCCTATGCGTCTTCAGCATCATTTACGGAGGCCTTGTATCCTATTTCGCCAAAGACACCAAATACGTTATTGGCTATTCCAGCTCCAGCCATATGGGATATATTTTTCTGGGCATGGCCGCACTGAATTACATCAGTCTCAGCGGGGCTGTCATTTATATGTTTGCGCATGCGCTGGCCACTAGCATGTTGTTTGCCATGGCCGGCTGGGTCTATGACCAAACCCATACCCGGGATATTCCTTCCCTGGGGGGACTGGTTGAGCGTATGCCGTTTATTGCCGGAGCATTTATTGTGGCATGCATGGCGTCTATCGGCATGCCCGGCACGATTAATTTCATCGCCGAAATTATGATTATCGTGGGGAGTTGGGACAAATATCCCTTCCAAGTCGTGGTCGCCGTACTTGGAATCGTCCTGACCCTCGCCTATATGTTCAAAATGATGCGAGGGCTGTTTTACGGTAAATTAGATCCGGAATATGCCCACACGGCCGATGCCAAACAATGGGTCGATCGTATGCCCTTGCTTCTTTTAATTGTGTGTAGCATTACCCTTGGGATTTTCCCCGGGCATTTTTATGAGGTCGTGCGTTCGACGGTGGAACCCATGGTAGACCGGATTAACCATGTCGTTCCACTCATTACCCAAAATACTCAGGGCCTTTTTCCATAACTGAAACCCGATTAACCATTCTGATCTGACGATTTTCTGAATACCTGCAATGACCTTTCAACTAGACCTTTCGGCCGCTGACCTTCTCCTGCTCCTGCCTGAGATCTTTCTCACGCTCTGGTTGTGCGTCGTCCTGTCCCTGGACTTCTCGCTTAAGCGGATCACACACCAACAGTTGGGATATCTCAGTATTGCGGGTTTAGGGATCACCGGATTGATCCTGTTTGGATTTGATCAGGCGGGCACGACAGGCGCCTTGTTTAAAAACATGTTCGTGCTGGACCGGCTTGCCCTTCTCTTTAAGCTGATTATTGTGGGAGCCACCGCGCTCGTCCTGTTTATGTCGATTGATTACGTTCGGGACTTCCGGTTCTTCCGGGGCGAGTATTATTTCATGGTTGTGATGTCGGCCATCGGCATGATGTTCATGGCTTCCTCAAATGACCTTCTCTCTGTCTTTGTTACTCTGGAATTTTCAACATTTGGGTTTTATGTGCTTGTGGCCTATCTCAGAGAGGATCAGCGCTCTTCGGAAGCCGGACTCAAATTCTTTATCCTAGGGGTGTTTGCCGCAGGATTATTAGCCTATGGCATTAGCTTGGTCTATGGCGAAACGGGGACCTTAATCTTCTCTGACATGACCGGCACATCCGGAAGTTATGGCTTGGCGATCGGCTACATTATGATTTTTGCCGCGCTGGGGTTCAAAATCGGTGCTGTCCCCTTCCATGCCTGGATTCCTGACACCTATCAGGGTGCGCCAACTCCCGTCACCGCCTTTCTCTCCATTGCACCGAAGGGCGCGGCATTGGCTATCCTCATCCGGATGTTTTACGTGTCCCTGGCTTCATTCAAACCGATGTGGGTGTTGTTATTTGTCGTCGCATCCATTTTCTCGATGACGTACGGCAATATCGTCGCTATCGCACAAAAGAATATTAAACGGCTTCTGGCCTATTCAGGCATTGCACAAATCGGCAATGTGATGATCGGATTAGCCGCAGGGACGAAACAGGGCAGCGACGCTATCATGTTTTATCTCCTGACCTATCTTTTTGCAAATTTGGGAGCATTCGCGGTCATCATTGCCGTGAGTCAGGTGATTAAAAGTGACGACATTGAAGATTATAATGGTCTGAATCGACGGTCCCCATTTTTAGCAGCGTCCATGCTGCTTTTCCTGTTGTCACTGGCCGGGGTTCCTCCCCTGGCAGGTTTTATCGGAAAAATTTATTTATTTATCGCGGCTATGAGAGAGGAGCTGTACATTCTGCTGATCGTGGGGCTGATCAATATTGTGATCTCCATGTATTACTATCTGATTGTCGTGAAAAAGATGTACATCAACGAACCCACCGATCCTTCGCCGATTGCCGCTTCCCTCCCTATTAAAGTTGCGGTGTACGTTGGGATTGCCGGAACCGTGCTTTTAGGCGTGTATCCCGGACCGTTTATCGACTGGGCCGTCGATGCTACCCTGATGTTTTCAAACATTGGCGGACCCACGACAGCTGCTCTTCCTCTCCTTCCCGGTGGATAATAGCCGAACCTGTTTTTTAAACCTTCCACTTCCTTTATCTGGTGTAAAGGGCAAGCTCTCCTCTTAAGAATTTACACCGGAAATCCTTATTATTAGAAAAAGAAAGGCAGAGGAAGATGAGGTGGTGTCAGAAAACGGCAGATTTATTGGTGTTACATCCGCCAATAGACGAGGGTCTCTAAGGGATTGAGCCCTTTCAGTTGCCACATGGCTCCAACCACCACCGAGATGGCCACAATCACCAACAAGATCACACCTACGATAATCGATTTTTTTTTGCTGCGGGGATAGCGGGGGGAAGAGATTTCTTTGAGGACCGACGGGTCTTGCCACAATGGAGGGCGCCGACGGGAACCATGAGGTGGCTGGTCCTTTTGGTAGGTCTCCACAGAGGCATCCTGGATTCCTGTGGTTTCCAGGATCTTTTCTGTTGTGACAGCGGGCGCTGTTTCTGGTGACCCGGTATTTGTTTTAACGGTTTGGGCGACCTTTCGGGTATGGATATAGGATTCTCCACAGTGCGGGCATTTCAGTGTTTCCTGGATAGACGCTTCATTGTTTCCCTGATGCCCCTGCCCTCCTATGAATGACACACCACAATGCGGGCAGGCTTGAGCATGCTGAGATACCGGACTGTCACATTTGGGACACGCCTTCATTCTGACTGCTGGGCGACCCTCTTGCGATACGTTTTTCCCTGGAAATGGGTAAGCACATTGAGGGCAGGCGCGGGCTTCCGTCGAGACTTCTTTTTGACATTCCGGACAAGGAACAAGGGCCATGGTCTTAATTTCCGTTTTTGCTATTCATCATTCTCTGCGTACACAGACGCTAAGTTAGGAAAGCAAAGTCGATACCGCAGAGGGAAAGTCTGATTCATACGTAAATACAAGGACATATCCCTCCCACCCTTAAAGGACCAGAGGTAAAGTGGAGGGTCTTCCCTTCAGCTATTTTCTCTAATTCCATCGATCTTCTCAAGGGAGATGTTTCTTTTTGATTAATCAGACTATGCTGACTTCATTTCAAGTTCTCTTTTATATCTAAAATGTGTAACATTTTCAGTCACATCGAGACCATACTGGGTGAGTTTGACCTGGTTAACTTAACTTGTCTATAGATAACAGGGTAAAAAAACCAATCAAGGTTCCTCCCAACTTTCCATGAGGATACGATGGCCAATGAAGCGGTAGGAGTAGAAGAGCAGAATCATTCCATTACCCAGTCTGTGAGCCAACGGTACGCCAAAGCGGTAACCAACGGTGAGCAGCTCTGTTGCCCGACGGGGTATAACCATGAGGACTTGGGAAAATTTATCCCGGAACCTGTTTTGAAGGTGTCCTATGGCTGCGGAACCCCGGTTGGTCTTTCAACCGTCCAATCAGGGGAAGTGGTCTTAGACATAGGATCGGGGGGAGGGATCGACTGTTTTGAAGCTTCTCGAAAAGTCGGGCCCCAAGGCCGCGTAATCGGAATCGACATGACAGATGAAATGTTGGCGTTGGCCCGTACGCATGCACCAGCGGTTGCCAAAAACCTGGGGTATCCCGAGCCGAACGTGGATTTTCGAAAAGGTTTCGCCGACGCCATGCCGGTGGGAGACGATCAGGTGGATCTGATCATTTCCAATTGTGTCATTAATCTTGCGCCTGACAAAAAAAAGGTTTTTCGGGAAATGTTTCGCGTACTCAGACCTGGTGGACGGTTCACCATTTCCGACATTGTCGCCGACCAACCTATTCCCAATTATTTGATACATGATAAAGCCAAATGGGGTGACTGTTTATCGGGCGCCCTCACAATTAAAGACTACTGGGGAGGGCTTCGAGACGCCGGGTTCACAGGACTACATCAGGTTACCGGTATTCCATGGAGGGTGATTGACGGCATACACTTTGTCTCGGTCACGCTCACCGGGTATAAACTGGCCTCAACATTTTCAACTCCTTCTCCGGCTTTCGCCACCTTAACCGGTCCTTTTTCGCAGGTGGTTGACGAGATGGGCACCACATTTTATCGAGGCAAACCTCAGCAAATCGATGTACGCACGGCATCATTATTCGCCTTGGCTCCCTATAAAGACCGTTTTATCGTCGCTGAACGGCCACTGCCCCTTTCTTCACAGGATTCACGAACCATCGCCATCTATCCCGAAGAGGCTCCCTGTGTATGGGAAGGGCAATTCGCTGTGTTGACTGGACCATTTTTAGCCGTATGTGACGATGACCACCATACCTACCGGTGCGGCGAGCCACTAGAAATTTGCTCTAAAACATTCAACGTCTTGCAGTCCCCTTCCTATCAACCCTATTTCGCCACCATCAACCGGGCCCGGGAAGGTGTGACTTCCGAACCCGTCATCTGCGGCACCTCGACAGGCTGTTGTTGAGAATGGACCGAAAGCCATAAGCCATTTTGTCTGTGTTGGAGACATTGAGTACACCACAACAATGAAAACTTCGGCGCTACCCATTGTCTCATCTTGCCAATCTCCTGGATTAGCTCCCTCGTTTGAACAGACCTTGGCCTTCCATCATCTGCTTCCCCTCAAGGCGCACTTGATTTCCATCCTTCAGGTTAATATCGGGAAAGTCTGCAACCAAACCTGCCACCATTGCCATGTAAATGCCGGTCCCCAACGAACGGAAAGTATGAGCAAGGACACCATGGATCAGGTCCTGGACGTTCTCGACCGCACCCCTCAAATCACGACGGTGGATATTACCGGTGGGGCGCCGGAGATGAATCCGTATTTTGAGTATCTGGTTGAGCAATGTCGGGCACGAGGCAGGAAGGTGATCGACCGATGCAATCTCACCGTATTTTATGTGAAAGGAAAAGCACACCTCCCCCGGTTTCTCGCAGACTATCGAGTCGACATCATTGCCTCTCTGCCCTGTTATGAAGAGGGCAATGTCAACCAGCAGCGAGGAAAAGGGGTGTTTGATCGGAGTATTAGAGCGCTGCAAAGCCTCAACAGCTTGGGTTATGGAAAAGAGGGAACAGGCTTAGTTCTGGATCTGGTCTACAACCCGCTGGGCCCTGTCCTTCCACCACCTCAAGCCGAATTAGAACAGGACTTCAAAGAAGAGTTGGGACAGCGATATGGGATACAGTTCAACCGGCTCTATACGATTACCAATATGCCCATCAGTCGTTTCCGTGATGATTTAGCCGAGGCCGGACAGCTCGAACACTACTACACGCTCTTACTGAATCATTTTAATCCCTCAGCCGTAGATGGGCTCATGTGCCGGTCTCTGTTAAGTGTCGGGTGGGATGGACGCCTCTATGACTGTGATTTCAATCAGATGTTGGATTTGCCGGTACAGACCGAAACCCAGGAATGGATACACCAATTCGATCTCACCCTATTGGAACACAGGCACATTGTCGTTGGCCCCCATTGCTTTGGATGTACCGCCGGAGCAGGCTCCTCTTGTGGCGGAGCGTTGACCTAAATCGCCTACCCTTTGTTATAGCAACAGATTCGGACACGTTCCTTACCTGGAACTCTCCCGCGCGAAATGGCGTGCACAATCCTCGCTACAGAAATAATAATTCTTTCCCCCTACTTCCTGCACAATTGCCGTTCCGGCGGCCACGTAGACTTTACAGACGGGATCTTGAATCATCACATCTTTTCCTGGAATGGCTTTTTCCGATTTTGGCTGACCCCACTCACGGAGAGCCCGGCGAACCATATAGAACAGGACGACTAAAAGAATCAGAATAGTAATAATTTTATACATAGTGTGTGACTGGCCTTTTGGAGTGAATGGGATTTTGTACCACTTTTCCAGTATTAATTCCAAATATCCAGTGACCGGCCTTTTCTCCCAAAGGTGGGGATGCTTCTCATGGCTTCTTCCATTGCTGTGGCCTTTCTCAAGTTGTTAGGATTTTCCCAATGCGGACGACAACGTTCTCCCTCAGCCTCACATGTTCCTGGCCATCCTGGACAAGAGTTATTCTAATAGCTCTCTTGTTAGGAGGATGCGCCACAAACCCTTCCCGCACCGGAACGATCCTGGATCTGACATATTCCTTTGATGAAGACACGGTCTATTGGCCGACGAATGAGCCCTTTCATTGGGAAAAAGCAAGTTGGGGTCCTACTCAAAAAGGATACTGGTATGCATCCGCGGTTTACTCAGCATCGGAACATGGCGGCACTCACCTCGATGCTCCTATCCATTTTGCGGAATCCGGATGGACCGTGGATGAAATTCCCGTCGCCAATCTAACCGGGAAGGCTATCGTGCTGGATATTCGATCGCAAGTGGAGTCGAATCCGGATTATAGTCTCCAAATTGACGATATCGCACGGTGGGAAGACTCGTACGGGGCAATCCCGCCCAAAGCGGTCGTCTTGCTCTACACCGGGTTTGGACAGTATTGGCCGGAAAAATCCCGCTATCTTGGCAGTTTCACCCCGGAAGATCCCATGACCCTCCATTTCCCTGGCTTCTCTGCCGAAGCCATATCATTTCTGCTCCACAAGCGGGAAATTTTAGGAATAGGCATTGATACTGCCAGCATTGATCCCGGCCAATCACGTGATTTCCCGGTTCATCAAATTCTTGGTCAGGCAAACTGCTATGCGTTGGAGAATGTCGCTCACCTCGACCGGTTACCACCTCGAGGAGCTCGAATAACCGCCCTCCCTATGAAGATTCGAGGAGGCACAGGAGCACCCGTTCGAATTATCGCGATCTTGCCATAATATGGATACTATCCAGTTCAAAGAACTAACATGACCTGAAGATTTTCATGCCCTTTCAAGTGAACCTGTTAAACTAGTTATTATCATGAACCAGAGGAAATTATGGTTACGATTACGTTAATGGGTGATTTACAAACCAATGAGGGAGAGCGAGCCCTCGGATGCGAGATTCCTGACTCCATCACAGTCAAACAACTGATCCGGAAACAAGGCAAACCCCTTCGGGAAATCTTTCAACTGCTAAAAGAGAAGAAAGTTATGGTGACCGTCAATAAGCGAATTGCCAGTGAAGACACCAAAGTCTACGATGGAGATGCGGTGCATATCGTCGCGCATAATGGTATGGGACAAAGCGGACTGACTCCCTCACTCTACTGAAGAAAAAAGCGTCCTGCATGAGGAATCGCCATGAGGAGACGGTCCCTGGTTACCTCGTCTAGCATCACAGGCCTCTCTCCTCCGATTTTGCTCCATTGCCTTTAGCATGTCCTTCATGCTGTCTGAAAACCCAGCTGTGCCGCAACCGCCTGTCCCACCGCGTCACCTGTCTATCCGTCAGGCTGTCACATGGCCTTGCTCAAGCGAGCGATCTAACTGGCCCGGCACATAATAAAAAAGGGGAGCCGTTCTTTTGAGCAGCTCCCCCCCAATGCTTCTTGAGACCTTTTTACCCTTCGGTGATTTCAATCCTGCGAGGTTTGGCCGGCCCTACCTTGGGTAGAGTCACTCGCAACACCCCGTTACTCAGGTTCGCGTTGATATTTGCCTGATCAATCACCTCCGAAAGAGTGAATTGCCGGAAGTATTTGCCGGTGTCGTATTCTCGAAGAAGATATTCTTCTTGTTCGGGAACGGAGACAGATGGAACTCCACTCAATGAAAGCACATCATCGCGGAGATCGATGACGACATTTTCTGATGGGACTCCCGGCATATCAGCCACAATCGTCAGGGCCTGGTCATCTTCAAAGATGTCGACACTGGGAGCATAGACTCGACCAGGGGTTGTTTGTTCACGTTCCGATTTCACTTCCCGCTTTTCCCGAGGTTGTATGTCCTGTGTTGGCGTTGCCATATTTCACATCCTCCTTTTAGGATTTAACGAGGGGCTATCCCCGCTTAATCACTTTCATACCATTAATGAAAAGCTTCACCCGCTAATGGCGATTTTCTTAGGCTTAGCCTTCTCTGATTTAGGCAAGACAACCATCAACATGCCATGTTGATATTTAGCCTGAACCCGGTCACTATCCACGTCCGTGGGTAAGTTAAACTGCCGCCGGAATTTTCCCGCTTCCCGCTCTCTGCGATGATAACGCACGCTTGATTTTTCATCAGGAATAGCCCTTTCTCCTGATATGGTAAGACTCCGGCCCGTCACCGACACATCCAATTGATCCAGGATCACCCCAGGAATTTCGGATCGAACATAGACATTCTCACTATCATGCGACACATTCAGGAGTGGAAAGACACCTGCCGGAGCCTCCCATCCATTGCCCCCCGTTTGACCACCAAATAGCCGACCGAGATCACGTCGTATCCGATCTAGATCTGCAGTCCCACCCATTAATCCTTCAAAAGGCCAATTTTCTAATCTTCGAATGACCATAGCTTTTCCCTCCTCATGAAACCTCTATTGACACCCTTCATCCCTCCGATCAGTTTTGATTGGTTGGGATGCCCTCGAGGGTGAGGCGTTCGTGCCTTGTGTTGTTAAAATAATTTCAAAATCCTGGTAGTCAAGTGGGCCCAGCAAATTTTCGGAATAGTGCACCCATCACAACATCCTCCGTCGCCCCCAACAGTGGGATCTCCTGAAGCCTGTGTGGAATAAGAGTGAATTCTCCCAAGGGAGGGTAACTGCATCTTGACCTCTCCATACGCTCCCACCTCATGAGGGCGTGGCGGCATCCATTGAGGCAGCTATTGACATTCTTCAATCCAAATCGTGAAGGTATTCCATCTAAGTCGTTCACAACGGCAGATCCTATGGCCGCTCACCATTCAAACAGGGAGGACACAATGAATCAGCGATCGTTCGGTCTCGGATTAATTTTCCTCATGATGTTGGTATGGAGTGGATGCGATTCCGGCCAATACGGGAAGGAATCAAAAACGGAGCCCAAGACGGAAAGTACGCCCATGCCCGCAGCCGAAGCTCCGGAAATGGCGGAAACCTCACAGGCGGAAGGCGCGCTGATGGCCGCGGCCGGAGCCCCTGGTGCAACAGAAAATGATGAGGGGGTCAACCATTTCCAACAAGGACACTGGGATGTGGCAAAGGAACATTTCATGAAAGCGATAGCCGCCAATCCTGACCTCCCGGAAGCCCATTACAACCTTGCCCTGGCGCTGGATAAATTGGGAAACCACGGGGAAGCCACCAACCATTTCAAGAAGGCCCTGGAGCTTGCTCCCGATAATACGAAGATAGCGGGGTCTAAAATTCTCCAAGCTCATGTGGGGGGGTGAAACCTACCCATCGGGCAGAACACGCGAAAAGTCTTGCGGTCTATGGAGTGAGAGGGGTCCAGGCAGCTCTTCTGTTGGAGGCCAATGCCGGGACCCCTCTCACAACCCCTCTACAGAAAAGTTATCTTTCCGGGTGCTTTTCTTCTTAGGATCTGTTTCCAGCTTACATGGCTGCTTGATTGACTATTCGGCATTCCTACTTTGCAGGATCCACTCAACTCATCACACCTACTGGTGTTCCAAGGTTTGTAATGTCCACGTTTCACCCTCGAATATCTCTAGAAGTAACGCATGATAGGATTTCAGGGTTGGCCGGTGTCCCACACTGATAAAGGTGATAGGGGTTTCAACCAGATGATGGTACAGGTGCTCTTCATTTCTCAGATCCAAGGCGCTGGTGGCTTCGTCTAATATCACGTAATCCGGTTTTGTCAGAAACACCCTGGCAAAGGCCACTCTCTGCTGTTCTCCCAGCGAGAGGACCTCACTCCAATCATGGACATGGTCAAATCCTTCAAAGCGTTCCGCCAAATCCGGCAGATTGACTTTCTGGAGTACGGTCTCCAATTCCTCATCACTCGTACTCAGGTCCACATTGGGATACATCAGTTGTTCCCGCAAGGTCCCGAGAATCATATAGGGTTTCTGAGGGAGAAAGAGCATGTGTTCTAATTTTGGCCTGACGATAACGCCCTGCCCCGTATCCCATAATCCGGCAATGGCTCTGAGCAGTGAGCTTTTTCCACAACCGCTGACTCCAACGATTAAGAGTCCTTCCCCGTTTCGAAGTTCAACAGAGAGATCCCGCAACAAGGTCCTTTGGTAATCGGGAGTTTGCAAAGTCAGGTGCTCAAGGGCAAACCGGCCGTTCTCAATGGTTTCAATCGTCGTCTGGTCCGGCTGTCGATGATTGAGGTGATGGTCTGCGTTTTCCAGATATTCATGAAAGACCGATAACCGATTAATCCCGGCTGCGAAATTCGTCAGCCAATCAAATTTATCCACGATCAGGTTGAGAGAATAAAAGACGGCGGTAAAGGCCCCGATGGCTTCACTGACTTTTCCGACTTCAAACTCTCCCGCCAAGACTCGTGGGCCGACAATCACTGCCGGCAATATGAGTGGTAGGAGTTTAAACGTATTGGTATACAATCCTAAAAACATGTCCCGCCATAAAATGAGACTGCGCAGAGTCGTAAACAGATCCTCAAAGAACGATTTGGTTTTGTTGGATTCCTGTTGTTCGCCTCGATAAAACGCGATGGATTCGGCATGCTCGCGAATGCGAGCGAGGCCAAAACGAAAATTCGCTTCTTTCTTGATTTGCGCAAAATTCAACCTCACTAACACGCCTCCAAAGCCCAAGATTGTGATCATGGTGCCAATGACGGCATAAAACAGAAGAAACACCACCAGTGTCGGCGAAATGGTCCAGAGCACCTGACTGAACGCCACCACTTGAAAACTCGCAAAGAGCACGATGATGAAAATTCCCATTGAGTACTGGGTGAAGGCCCGAATGTCCTCTGCAATGCGTTGATCTGGATTGTCGATATTGGTGTGAAAGCTGCCAATCTCGTAATACGCGCGATTGTAAAAATACTTGTCCAGGAAATGATGCGTTAACCATCGACGCCAGGAAAGTCCCAATAGGCTGGAAACATAGTTAAAGCCGGCAAAGAGGGGGACATACACACACATCGTGAGAAGAAAAATGCCGACTGTCTTCCAGAAACGATCGGGGTCTTGTGCCGATAACGCCGAAATTAAGTTTCCCTGTTGTGTATTTAATTCCACGCCTATGGGAGTATAGATCGCTAACAACGTGAGAATGAGCACAAGGAATGTATACCCGGTCCACCTCTCGTTGCTGATCCAATAGAGTCTTCCGATGTCCCAAAATTTCTTGATGAATCTCAAATCAAGCTGACGCATATACCGGACTCCATTTAAAGATAGGCATGTTGTTCAAAAACAAGGAGGGGGACATACGATAACCGACCCAGCGTTGACCATTTGACTCTTTGGGCTGGCGTGATGATCCAAGAATAGTAAACGCTTGGGGGTTCATTCGTTAGGCACTGTCTGCTAAAGGGTCAAGAAAAACCCTGCCTTCCGGAAAACCAACTATCCTGAGGGACATGAAGGATCCGGCTGAGCCAGGAGGAGCTTTTCGTTCCAGGCACCGATCCTTCGCCGTTACTTATGGTTAAATCATTGCTCGGACCCGGATACAAAATAAAGCCCCATACACACCAGCCTGAGTTGGCTAAAGCTCATGAATCAAAACCGTGAATTCCCTCATCTTTCCGTACAGGCTCAGCGTACACTTCTACGCAATGAATTCCGGCTCATGAGCACAGGGAGTATAACGAGGATTCCCCCATTCGGGCATTAGCATACAAAGTTTTCTACACCGTACCACGGTTCTTCAGGAAGACCGCACCGATCCCTAAGGAGTAAGAGGGGAGGTGTCAGGAGTGAGCTGGGAACGAGGCGCGTTCTGCTTGTTTCTCCTCACGGTGCACCATTTGCTGTTCCTGGAACCGCCATGAGTCCGCCTGAAGGAGCTCGGCGCAGCATTCTTCAGCCAGACTCTTGGCATGGTTTTTCACCACGTCCTCTCACGTAGACGGAAATACATTTGCTAGACTGTTTCTCCATGGATGCCCTGTATTATCCCTTTCACCTGTGCCATGAACAGACGCTTCATCAATTGATAGAGCACTATCCACGTGTCCACTTTCGTAATTTTATGGCCCTACAGTTGACACCCTTCATGGGGACAACGGCCTTTCCTGAATGCATGGGGGATGACTATCCCGATCTTTTGGAGAAGGGAAGAATCGTGCAAGGTCATGATCTCAGTGGACCGCTAAACCCGGCAATCACTACTCTGGTCAATCAGGATTTAGCCGATCCTCTTTGGCGAACAATTTTCCATCAGGCCTTGAGGGATGATCGGCGTTTTCAGCGGGGGTTATTCCCCTTTTCCCAAGATAGCCAAGGCCGAAGTACCGTGGCCTCCGATTTGGCGGTGTTGTCGGCTTTCCAGCAGCCGGAAAGGGAGTTCGCCCCTTGTACCGTCGAAACTCTTCAGGTCATGAGCCGAAGACGATTGCCTGATAATGAGAACCTTTCTTTTGAGTATGGGTTTGGCCTGATTAAAATGTCTGCGGCCCTGGTCTATAGTATTCAGCTATGCCAACAATTTGGCCTCGTCGCTGTCACCGATTCACCTTCACACCATCGTTTGCTGGAGAGAACATGTCTACGGAATACCGTTGATCTGACGAATATCTGCCTCAAGCGCGAGGGTTATTAGGGAGTATCACAGAAAAGAGGCGGAACAAGATCCATAATCACATGCACTAAGGTTATGGAGCCTGTTGATACAACATACTTGCTACCGGGGCTCCTCATCGCGGATTCGCAGAAAGACGGGAAATCGGGGGATCCCGTTTTTAGTCAATCCTTGATAGCGAAAGGTGATCCGGCTCTTGACCGGTGGCGGACGCCGCCGTTCTTCATGATTGAGGCCGCTTCCGATCGAGAAGATCACCCCTTGATCCGTGCGCACAATGAGTGAACCGGTCTGACCGGCAAGCTGACCTTTGCCCGGCCGATACCCGATCACCGTGGCCTCCGCATCAGTGAATAATTTAAGCTTGAGCAGGTCCTGACTGCGGCCACTGGCGTACAAAGCGGTTTCCCGGTGCAGCATCAACCCCTCGCCACCTTGATCAATCACCTTGTGCAACCACTTCAGCAAGTCTTCTTCACTACCGACCCGCTGTTGTTCAATGATGCCCCAATAGGGGGAGTCGCTTTCTGTCACCAAGCGATTCATCGCGCTCACTCGTTGGTCAAATGTTCCGCCATGGGCAGGAAGGTCAAAGACCATCAAGCGTACGTTTTGCCACCCATCATGAGGCTGTTGTGTGCGGACAATGGACGACACTTCCTCGTATCGGCCTCGCCCCATCCATAGTTCCCCATCCAACGGAACGGCCGGAAACCCTTTGGTAAACCATTCCGGTGCCGCAAACACATTGCCGCCTCGCGAATTTAGATGAGTCCCATCCCAACGAGCGCGGACTCCATCGAGTTTTTCACTGATCCGGTATTGGCTGAGATCAAGACCCTGCCGGTAGATGTCAGCCAACATCAGTTCGGGTATGGTGCCGGCTCGTGCCGCTGAGAATGGCAACAGAATGACCAGGAAGATGACCGGCAACAGGCAGCTCTGAAGTCTGCGGCCTGACCCCGACCTGCCCAAACCGTCAGAGGTCATGTTCTGACGGAGATGATCCAAGTAGACGGTATTCCTCATATCTTCTCTCAGGAAGGAGTGGTCTCATCATTCTGCTATGGTGTCAATGAGCTGGATCTCTTCAGGCAATAATGCCAACTGCATAGCCTGCAGATCCTCTTGCATATGGTGCTCGCTGGTCGTTCCGGTTAACGGGAGCATTCCGATTTGCATGGCAAAGCGAAAAACAACTTGCGCAGGACTCGCCCCTAACCGTTTCGCGATGGCCCGTATGTCAGGATCGGCTACTACATCTCTGTTTGCCGTTAAGAGCGAAAACCCCTGATAAATGATGCCATGAGTCTGGCAAATCTCCCTTACCTCTCTATCCCATCCAAGCGCGGCATAACAGCGGTTCTGTACCACCATGGGTTTAACCCTCGCCTCCCCACACAACTGGGTGAGTTGTCCGGCCGTGACATTGCTGATGCCGATCATTTTGGTTTTCCCTGCTTGATAGAGCTCCTCCATGGCGGTCCACACCTCCCGATCCGATTCTCCCAATCCCGATCGTGAATACGGACCGTGCAACACATACGAGTCCACATGGTCCGTGTGCAGGTGCGTCAGCGAACTGTCAAAGGACTGCTGAACCTGGGCCGTGAGATCGGCCGTGGCATCGTAAGGAGTTCTGTGGTCTTGCCCATTCACCGGCGTAAATTTTGTTTGCAAAAAAAGAGAGTTCCGTTTGATCCCTTGCTTATCGAGTGCCAGCAGGGCTTCACCCACCAGGTCTTCCCGGTAATGAATGAGTTGATTAGCCGTATCGATTCCCCTGAAGCCGGAAGCCACGGCCAATTGCACCAGCTGAGCTGTGGCGCCCTCTTTCCAAGCCGTGCCATACATAAACGAGGGAATGGGGATGGTATTATAGGCAATCAAGGTCATAACAATTCCTCCAGGGTCAATGAGGCACTCACTTGGGCCTCTCCTTTCCAGTGGGCACAATCGCTACGTGAAGTTTGGGCATCTATTCTATCGGCTCCTCTTGTAATTTTCAGGGATCCAAGCAGTATTTGGGGAGGGGACGATTCACTTTGGCTCCATTGGGAATCTTGTATTGGCCCCGCAGCAGGAACCTTTCTTCAAGACAGACGAAAATTGTCAGTAACACCGGAAGGCTTACTACAAGTGTTCACGGCCATGGGGGGAGCAAAGATCCTGATCGGGTCCGAGCGGAACGATACGCGTGGGATTGATGTCATCGTGGGTCATGTAGTAATGGCGTTTAATGTGATCCATATTCACGGTTTCTGCCACTCCATCGTACTGATAAAGATCTCTGAGGTAGCCAAATAAATTGGGATAATCAACAATGCGCCGGATATTGCACTTGAAATGTCCATGATAGACCGCGTCGAATCTGATGAGCGTCACAAACAACCGCCAGTCTGTCTCCAGCGGGTTTTTGCCAAAGAGATACCGTTGAGTGGTTAAACGGGATTCCAACACATCCAGCGCGTGAAACAGCAGTCTGACCGCTTGTTCGTAGACCGATTGGGACGTCGCAAACCCTGCGCGATAGACCCCATCATTCACATATTCATAAATATAGGTATTGAGTTGGTCAATCTCCGGTCGAAGATCAACCGGATAGAGGTCTAACGCGCTGTCGGTGAACCGATTAAACACCATATTGAACATGCGCATGATGTCGTCATCCGAATTACTCACCATACGCCGGGTTTTATTGTCCCACAATACGGGCACAGTCACGCGTCCACGGTAGGCAGGGTCATTTGCCTTATAGGCCTCGCTCAGAAATCGAAACCCGTTGACAGGGTCAGCCGAATGTCCCATCTCATATTGAAATGCCCAACCCCGGTCATCCCGGATCGGATCGACCACCGTCATCCCAATCACCTCTTCCAACCGTTTGAGTTTTCGCACAATAATCGTGCGATGAGCCCAGGGACAGGCCAAGGACACATAAAGATGATACCGCCCACGCGCCGCAGGAAATCCCGAACTGCCATCTTCCGTCACCCATTCCCGAAACGCATCACTTTGACGCCGAAAGGCGCCTTCCCTGGTGTGTTCGTCAGGAAATTGCGGTTGCAAGATCAGTGAATCCTCTTGCCCTTAGTTGCCTTCTTATCAAACTTTTTCAACACGATGGGAAGTCCTTATAAGGCCACACCTTCTCGACCCAGCAAAGACCTTAAGCTCTGGATCGCCGGAAAAACCTCCTGGTTCCAGTCTGCGCCTTGGCAATTAAAGGCTTTCTGTTCTTCCTCAACAATCCACCGATCTTTGGCAAAGATCCCATTAGTAAACCACGCGATAAACGGCCACAAGAGGTGTATGCGTCCGGGAATCGAAGGTTTCCGGACCATCATCAACCTAAAGGTATGATTCATTCGTTGCGCCCGATCAACGGGAACATACACATTCCACAAATTCAAGGCCGGTTCAGTATTCCCGGCTGTCCAAAACTTGAGTGTTTGATATGGATATTTGGTACAGATGGTCATGAGGTCATGCTTCGGGCCATCAGCCGATTGTTGGGCATTTCCCATAATGAGTTTCTCTCCGAGGGGTTGGGTCCCTTTGACCCGGGAGAATATATAGTCGACTTCCACGACATGCGTCCGTTCCCGAAGATCCAGAAAGACCGTTCGGATTCCGCCCATCAGTCGACGATGCAAAAATTGATGATTCATGTCCATGAGGTTCTCATGCATGAATGGGTAGTGACAGCTCACCTGACGGTCCAGGTATCGGGTTTTATAATGTGAATCGCCTGCTAAGGACACCTTTGGAAACTCAACCTCTTCAAGTCTGCTCACCTCCCCTGGAAACACGAACACCAGCCCATAGGCTTCACGACAGGGATAACTCCTGACTCCTGCCGGCCGTGGTTGATTCTTTTCCAAATACGGAATACCCACACAACGTCCGGTCTGGTCAAATGTCCATGAATGATACCCGCACTGGAGATGCTCTCCGTTCACAACCCCACAATGGAGTGGAATCTGTCGATGGGCACATCGGTCCTATAAACCTATAGAGCATAGATCCCTCCGCTTTTGGTTCTGACCAATACGATGGGATCGCCGGCAAATGACATGCCAAGCATCTTCCCCTTTTTCAGGTCCCTGGAGCATGCGAGAGGAGACCAATAGTCCGGGTGAATACCCGTTTTTCTCAAATCGGAAGTGGGGGTCGTCTTAACTGCTTGAGACGTAGAGTCTTCCAGGGGCATGGGATTGCCGATATCCTTTTGTCTGTCCTCGTCTATTTGAGATCGCTCAATCATGAAATCCTCTAAGCAGGTGGGCAAAGGCGCAGGAAAACGTCTGAGAGTCTCCAGCGGTAGAGAGAGATCTCCAATCGAGTCAGATTGGGGACTGCCATATCGTGAAATGAGGAATAAATGGCATCGGACTCAAATGGTTCATTTCTGGGGGGCAGTATAAATCGTGTGGTCTCAAATATCGAGTCGGAGCGAGTCCTTTTTTAAAAACCTACTCGGTCGCTTGCAATGGCCGGAGGGCAAAGGGTCAAGCAGGCATGAACAAGGGGAGAGTTGGGACAGATGAGGGGAAAATCTGTTCATGGCAGAACGGTTGGAGGGAATGCCCACCGCGTCCTTTTGGGACTCTCCAACAGGATACCCCCTCAGCTCGCCGAGGGGAGGAATACGCAAATGTGATTAAACAATACAAGTAACCATTTAAAAGATGCCCCCCAGCTTGCGGGAGGGGGGAGCTTCACTCGTTCAGACTAGAGAGGCCTATAAGCGAGAGAAACCAACTACCTGCCTTGATTCACGAGATTCACTTCTCTTCTCACGAATCATGTTTTTATTATTTGATAGGCCCGAGCCCATGCTGGGTGGGATCCGCAGACCTGACAGGCATGCTCAGGTATTGGGAGTGGAGAGTTTCATGCGTTTTCGTCCCAGAACCCATGATTGTAATGCCTTTATCCTGACCCACCACTCCCTGAGTTATTGTCCATCGGTCATCTTGTCAATAATTCCCACAAGAGTCTCTGTCTGGACTACCCACCTTAGCCACTCCTGCTCACCCTGGCCGTTTTCTTCCCAACGATCTAAATAACTGTCTTAAACGCTCGGTTCCATTTCCTGCCTTCTTGGGCCATGCCTCAACATTCTTCACAACACAACCGGTGAGGATGAGGAAGTCCTATTTGCAATAGAAGCCCCTGCCCCAATCTGGTTTTCTCCATGAATTTCTCGGTTTAGGCATTGGACCTATGGGTTTATGAAAACGATCTTCTTTGTGAAAAGAACCTGTGGCCTGCTCAAAGCCTCCTAAGCCGCGTATTTCTGAAAATGCCGGAATTGGTGTAAGGTATAAAAAAGAAAAGGAGAACCCTCCTTTGAAATAATTCTACTATAATTAATCAAGCGGACAGGGTTGGCATTAGAGGGTGGAAGGTAGTGAAATTCCCAAAACGTTCATGGTTAGGTGCTCCATCAATCGGACGGGCCTTATTGACCCTTACCACGGTGTTTATTTTAACCTTGTTTGGCATCTTGCTCTATACTGTCACTACTATTCAGAATCAAAAACTCGATAGCGTAATGCTGGATCTAGCGGGACGACAGCGCATGTTGAACCAACGACTCATGAAAGAAGTGTTATTGACTACCCAGGGGATACCCGCCGATTATCTTTTCACCCGAAACATTTTGAACCAGACCTTGGAGGCCCTCATGTTTGGTGGAGAGGCTGTGGTTAATCTGTCAACAGCAGAAAAAGTGACTCTCCCTCCGGCCCCCACCCAGAATATTCTTCAGGTATTGGGCGACCAAAAAACCCTGATTTCCGAATTTTCGGCAAAGACGGACAGGTTACTTAAGATCAAGTCTGATCATCCAGAATTTTATTTGGAATTAGATAGCCTCCTGGCTTTGAATGCCCGGTTGAATGAAGTGGCGAATAAAGCCGTGAAATTATTTAGCCGAAATTCGCAAGAGAAGATCTCCCAAATGATCCTGTGGGAATCTCTGGTCGGGCTCTTGGCGGGATTTTTCGGAGTCCTTTTGACAAGACAGGTCAGATTGGCCAACCGGGAACTGACACATGAAATCCAGGAACGTTCACGAGCAGAAACGGCACTGCGCCATCGCATGGAAATTGAAAATCTGGTGGCGAATCTTTCAACCCAATTTATCAATCTCAGACCGGAAGATCTGGATGCGGGGATTAACCGGGCGCTGGAAGCCATTGGAACGTTCGGAGGGGTGGATAGAAGTTATGTGTTTGTGTTTGAGGATGATGGAGAAATCGTGAGTAATACGCATGAATGGTGTCGGCCGGGGATTGAGCCTCAACAATCAAGACTTCAGGGGCTTCCCATTCGCAACTTCCCCTGGTTGGCAGAACGTCTGACCACTTGCCCGTTCGTTCAAATCCCAAGCGTGGCTAACCTTCCGCCTGAGGCAAGTAAGGAAAAACGAGAATTTCAATCGCAACAAATTCAATCTCTGGTGATCGTACCCTTGGTCTGGCGGGAAAGGTTGTTCGGGTTTCTTGGATTGGATGCTGTGAAGCAGGAAAAGATGTGGTCGGAAGAGGACATCAGACTCCTGCACATGGTCGGGGAGATTTTCGTCAACGGATTTGAACGAGACATGATAGAAAAGGATTTACGGAAAAGTGAAGCCGACAAAATTGAGGCGTTTCGTCAAAGCGATGCCCTTAAAACCGCTTTGCTGTCATTGGTTTCCCACGAATTACGAACTCCGCTGACGGCTATTAAAGGTTCGGTAGCCGGGTTGATCGGATTTTCGGAGCAGGACGGCTCCGAGGTGCAGAAGGAATTCCTCCAGGGCATCAATCAGGAAATCGATTTTTTGAATGGATTGGTTGATAATCTTCTGGATATGTCCAGGATCGAAGCAGGGACGTTAGCTCCCCATCGTGAATGGCATTTATTGGAAGACCTGGTCGAAGGGGCGATCAGACGGCTAAAATCAGCGTTGGAAGGTCGATCCTTACATGTTGATCTTGGGGAGAATATGGCTCCTGTTTATGTGGACGGGATAGAAGTTCAGCAAGTGCTCATCAATCTGTTGGATAACGCCATCAAATATTCTCCCGCAGAGTCCCCGATCAAAATTCTTGGTCACATAACACCCGGGCAGGTGGAAGTCAGAGTCTCCAACGAAGGAGCAGGGATCCCGCAGGAGGATTTATCAAAGATCTTCGAGCGATTTTACCGAATGAAAAGTCTGCATGCACGCCTGATACGAGGGACCGGTCTCGGATTGGCGATCTGTAAGGGGATCGTCGAGGCTCATGGCGGTCGAATCTGGGCCGAATCCCTACAGGAGCGAGGCGTGACGATTGGCTTTATGTTGCCTATCCCTGATGCGCCACCTGCAAGCAACCTTGAACGGCCTGAGGAGTAATCCGTCTACCAATGTCCCATGGAACTCGTATATTAGCCATCGACGATGAGCGACAAATTCGCCGGGCATTGCAGGTCAACCTGGAGGCCAAAGGATATGAGGTCATCACGGCCGAAACGGGAGAAGAGGCGCTGCAAATTATCCGCCACCGCCCGCCTGATCTGGTGCTCGTGGATTTACTGCTTCCGGGAATGGATGGCATCGAACTGACCCGTCAGTTGCGTGAAGTCTACCAGATCCCGATCATTATCCTTTCCGCGATAGGAGAAGAAGCAAAAAAAATTGAAGCGCTGGAAATGGGAGCCGATGACTATGTCATTAAACCATTCAGTATGGAGGAACTAGTCGCGAGAATCCGCTCCGTTCTCCGCCGTACAGCCTCCATATATGGGACGGATTCCATTTTCACATTTGGAGAGTTACAGGTCGACTTCGACCGCCGGGAAATCCGCATTCGCGAGAAACCCGTGAGGTTAACTCCGACGGAATATGATCTGTTAAAGTACCTGATTCACAATGCGGGAAAAGTTCTGACGCACGGAACCATTCTTCGTGCAGTGTGGGGACCGGGATATGTCGATCAGGCACAATATTTACGGGTATTTATCGGGAACTTAAGAAAAAAATTAGAAAAAAACACGGCACGTCCGCAATATATTCTCACCGATCCTGGAGTCGGGTATCGTTTTGCCACTGATTTCGTGGAAGATGAATGAACAACCTGCCTATGAGTTTTCTTGTGACGTACTCCCTGCCATGCAGCGTCTTTTGCCTTTCCATCGCATATAACAACATCCTCCCCTTTTCTACGTTCCTCCTATGATTCCCTAAGCTGACTTCACTGGGCTTGGGCTTTCTACTTTCTTTGGAAGCGCATCTATTCCCAAAGAACGGGCTTACAGGCTCCGAAAGGTTGCCGCTGGTTACAAGTGACCTTTCCCTACCCGGGGTTGAGACATTGAATAGATTTCTTTGTCCTTTCAGGGAGCCCTTTTCTGGCCCAACCCTTGTGGGCCTAACCGGGCGTTTTTAGGGAGGAGAGCAAAAAGGACCCTTTATAAATTATTTATTCGAAAAGAAAGACAATCAAATGGAATCTTTATGGATATTGGAGTTACCGTTTAACTGTACTCAAAGAAAACATCCACAACCGGCCCGAAGAAGTCACGAAACGGGAGGTGAAAAAATGAAGGTCTTAAAACGTACCTTAATAATTCAATCTCTGGGTATCTTAGGGATTTCTCTTCTTTTACTGTCGTCCTGGAATATTGGATGGGCCTCCACTCAGACAACCCATGTGTCTGACATGAAAGTCACGATGGATTACTGGGCACCATATTATAGGCCGGCTGTGGCTAGTGTCCCTGATGGCGTAGCAATTCACATTGTGAATCCCACCTCTTCACCGCATACCCTGACACATGATGGTTGCCGAATGTCTGGCTCCTGCGCATTTGATACGGGTGCCGTTCAACCGGGGAAGGAATTCACTATTCCTGCACTTCCTCCCGGAAAGTATTCTTATTATTGTGCGCTTCACCCCATCATGACGGGAGAAATTATTGTCCTTCCCCGAGAACCGATGCTGAGTCAAGCTGCCAATAAAGAGAATTGACCAACACTCACGCTATGAAGGACCAGATAAAGCATCAATTATCACTTTTGAAGCATTCGGTATTTACCTGTAGATTTAGGCTTAGGAACGGAACGAGGGGGTTGGTTCCTTGAACATGCCAGTACCGATGAAAAGCCAAAAGTGCATTCTCATCGTTGATGATGATGAGGATGTCCTCTTATTTCTTGAAGATCGTCTGAATGCCTTGGGCTACGATGTTCTCACGGCTGGAAATGGCCAGGAAGGACTTGATGTGCTTCAAAGACAATCCGTCAATGGCGTATTACTGGATCTAGATATGCCGGTCATGGGAGGCATCACGATGTTGGAAAAATTAGGAAGCTGTCCCACATTCCCACCGGTGATTGTCATGTCCGCCAATGATCATCTATCTGAACTGCAGCAAGCAATTATAAAGGGAGCGATGGACTTTTTCATCAAACCGATATCCCAGAATGCGTTAACCAGTAAATGTTTGCGATTATTTCAATAAGCCGCGGGAACCTATGATGGAACTTCAGGCACAACAAAAACATGTGCTGGAAAATGCCAGGAGAAAAATTCCCCCAGGACTTCCTCCTTCTGATATTTCCCGGATCCAGCGTAGTTTTCGGATGGTGGCCTCGCAAGGAGAGAAGATGGCTTCTCGATTTTATGATTTGTTGCTTGAGAGGTCCCCAGAACTACAGAAATTTTTCCATCCAGGCAATTTATCTCAACAACATGCCAAATTCTTCAATGGATTACACTCCTTGATATTACACCTGGAACACCCTCAAGCATTACGCGCCGCCCTGGTCCAACTTGGCGAACAACATCAAGGGGACGGGATTGAAATCCAACATTACCCTCCGGTCGTGGATACCCTGCTACAAGTTCTGACTGAATTCAGCGGGGAGGGCATGGATGGAGAAACCTATGATGCTTGGGCACATTTCCTGCACTTGGTCAGAGCCATTATGCTTGAAAATCATGGCCAAGATGTTTCGGCTGAAGATGAGAATGGGATGTCTCACAACACGATGATTGCAGGCAAGCCCAAAAGAATCCTTCTCATTGATGATGACCATCAACTTCTGGATCTTTATCAATCTTACTTGGAAATCCAAGGATATCTCTGCAGCCAGGTTTCGGATGTGGCCTGGGCATTTACTCATCTCCTCATGAGCCACTATGACGTAGTTCTGACGGATTTCCAAATGCCCCTGATGAACGGTATCCAGCTCCGGAAAAATCTTGACTATATGGGCAAAGGTTTGTGGCCACCCTTTATCCTGGTCACAGGAAGTCTCAGCCAGGAGACTCGAAATCAGGCCTTAGAATCGGGATTTGTTGCCGTTCTGAAAAAACCGCATGATCTGACTGAATTAGGCTCTATCATACGAATAGCCGTAAAAAAATCTTGGGCCTTTCCTGGAAACGAGGGATATTTGAACAGGGCTGGAGACGGAAAAGTTGGTTAAGCAGGAAAACCAAATGAGTTTGATAGAGAACTTTTTGCGTGCCAACACGCTAGAGAAGCCACAAAATGAATGAGTCGGGGTCCAAAAATAAGTCTACTCCGGCTTATCTTTCCTGCATAACAAAGCCGATTCATCAATCCGTTGGTGGGCAATGCTCGTATAAAGGTCAACTCTTATCCTCTAGTTCAGCCATTTGATAATGCTATCCAAGGGAAGAACGCCTCCCTCAACATTCTGCAATTGAGCCCCTCCACTCTCTGCCCCCGCTTGCCGGAGTATCGGCACCCAATTTTTTGACAATTCGTGACGCCCTAGGGTTTGTGTGCCTCTCATTCTTCTTTCCATACATTCCAAAGCCATCATTCCAGCATAGGAGTCATCAGAAAATGCGCCCCAAACCGTTTCCTGCTATCCAAACGCTTTTGGAAGATGTGGGTGTATGCATCAGATTTACCCTTTAGTCTGGCTGAGCTGTTAGAAGCGATGTTAAAATTCTGTTCTCGCTCATACTGTATCTATGGAGGCCGGTAAGATTATGGATATTGAAACATTTCGGCAGATGGTGGCGAAGAAGCCTGATGGATTTTTAGGACGATACGGGCTTGGGGACAAGCTCCTGAAGGAAGGTGGGAACCTCGAGGAAGCCGCGGGGCATCTGCGTGTTGCGGTCAAACTCGATCCCGTTCACGTCGCCTCGCATTTTGCCCTGGGCCGCGCATTGGCCGGGTTGAAGCAGAACAACGAAGCCAAAGCCGTGCTGACGGCGGGTATCGAGGCGGCACTGTCAGGCCGTTCCAGCGGAGGAGGAGATCTCGTTCCGGAGATGCGTGCCTTGATTCAGACATTGGGATAAGGCGTTCTTCTGGGGCTACTTCTGGCCTAGGAGGGGGAAAAGTCTGTTGTTCAGTCTTTTCATGGCCGCATTGATTTTCCGATCTTTCCCGGACTTTTCTGTGACAGCCGTCTACGTTGCTAAGACCTCACCTGTCAAATCCGCTTACGTCTAGGTCAGACTCGCTTTGCAGGTCGAGCGTCTCGACACGGGTTGGATTAGAGAAACTTCCCAGAAAAGATCCCTTGGGTGTTCCTCTGCCGCCGGACCCCCGGCCTTGCTCTTGGAGCTTTTCGGCTCAGAGTTCTGGCCATACCAATTTGAGATCCAATCCCAGACGCCTAAAAGATTGAAGACTTGAAATGGGCTGCCTCCATTTCCAGATGACCCCACGGGTTGTACGCACCCCGAGGGGCCATGAGCGTCTTGATCACCCTTCCCCTTTGTCGTCGACTCCGGTGGATCGGGAATAGGCATCCGATCGTCTTCTCACCCAAGTGCCGGTTTTCTCATCCTGATAGTGGTAAAATACGTCGGGACCTATACCGATACACATAGATGAGAGGTCCAGCGGTCATTCCGTAAGTCTGTCGGGAAATGGAGCATTGATGAGAAAATTGTTGTGGATAGGGGTGGTGCTGATTGTAGGAGGAATTGCTGCGCGACAATTCTGGTTGACCGGAGTAGGTAGCGAACAGATCGAGTATCGTACGGCGCTTGTTGAGCGCGGCCCCATTGTCGCGGTCGTGGGCGCGACGGGAACTATTAATCCCGTGACGTCTGTGCAAGTTGGTGCCCAGGTGACCGGTAAAATTATCAGCCTGCACGCTGATTTTAACTCTGTTGTTAAAGCGGGAGAAGTAATTGCTCGCATTGACCCGTCTCTCTTTCAAGCGAGACGGGATCAGGCAGCGGCCAACCTTGTCAACGCCAAAGCGATGTTGAGCAAAACCAAAACGGAGTTGGCCCAACGGAAACGGGAACTCGATCGGACCCAGGCCCTGTTTCAAAGGGAGTTGCTGTCGCAAAACGATCTGGATGTGGCGCTCACGGCCTATGAAGCGGCCCAGGCCCAGGTTGATGTTTCTGCGGCGCAGATCAAGCAGGCTCAGGCTCTCTTGGAAACGGCGGATTGGGATCTAAAATATACCGTGATCCGGTCACCCGTAAACGGCATTGTGATTGCGCGCAATGTGGAAGTGGGGCAAACGGTAACGGCAGGGTTCACCACGCCTAATATCTTTCTGATCGCTCTGGATCTGACGAAAATGCAGGTCGATACCAATGTAAGCGAGTCCGATATCGGGGGAATCCGTGAAGGCCAGGAAGCGTTCTTTACCGTCGATGCCTATCCGCGCGTGGAGTTTCAAGGTGTCGTGAGGCAAGTCCGGAATGCCCCGATTATTGTGCAGAATGTGGTGACCTACGACGTGGTGGTGGAAGTGGATAATCAGGATTTGCGACTGAAGCCGGGAATGACGGCTAATGTTTCTATTACGGTGGCGCGGAAAGACGATGCCTTAAGGGTGCCGAATGCGGCTTTCCGGTTTTCTCCTCCTCAATCCGGAACAGTCGGACAAAAAGCTGCTGACTCCGGAGCGGGTATCACGAAACCACCAGCCAGCGAGTCTCCTCAACGGCCCAAGGCCGGAAGAGGGAACCAGGGAGGGAAAACGGTTTGGAAGTTGAATGATGCAGGCGATCCGACTCCGGTAGCTATTCAGCCGGGCATTTCGGATGGCAGTGTGACCGAAGTGATTAAAGGGGAGCTTCAGGAACGGGATAAGATCATTATCGGGACCGTCCTTCCAAAAGGAGAGCGAAAAGCCAACCAGCTTCCCCCCGGGTTTGGATCGGGGCAAAGGCCTACGAGTTCTCGCGACAAAGGTCTCTAGCATGATGGGGGAACCCTGCGCCAGTGTTATGCCTCTATGAGTCATGGTCTCGACAGACTAACGTGGGTATGCCTCTTCTCCGCTCCGGGCATTGCCAAGACGGGTAACATTTTTGAACATCTCGCAGGAGATGCGGTTGGTGATTGAAGTTTTGACAGGAGTGTTCAGGAAAAGTTTTCTGGCATACTTGGACATCATTTACAACACCTATATTCTTAACGAACAATAACGATGAACCAACTGATTTCCTGTACTGATCTCTCAAAAACCTATCGCTTGGGTGATATCGATGTGCAGGCACTTCGGGGGGTGAATCTTTCCATCGAACAAGGCGAATTCATTGCAATTATGGGCTCATCCGGGTCCGGCAAATCTACCTTGATGAATATTTTGGGTTGCCTGGATGTGCCGACTTCTGGAAGTTATTGCTTGAACGGACGGGACATTGCCCACGCTGACGCCGATGAGTTGGCGGAGATTCGCAGCCGGACCATCGGTTTTGTTTTTCAGAATTTCAGCCTGATTCCCAAAACCAGCGCCTTGGAGAATGTTCAGCTTCCCCTGTTCTACCAGGGGCTCCCTCTTCGTGAGCAAAAGTCCCGCGGCCATTTGGCCCTGGCCCGGGTGGGGTTGGCAAATCGGGAACATCATTACCCTGCGCAGTTGTCCGGTGGACAGCAACAGCGTGTGGCGATTGCCCGTGCATTGGTGTCTGCGCCTTCCCTTCTGCTAGCCGACGAACCCACCGGGAATCTGGATACACAATCGAGTCAGGAAATTATGGGTATTTTCCAAAGCCTCAATCACACCGATGGCCTGACCATTCTGGTGGTGACACATGAGCCCGATATCGCCGCCTATGCCTCCCGTCAAATTGTGATGAAAGACGGCTGGATCTTGAGCGATCAACCCTCGACGGCCTTGGATGCGAGGGTGTCGTAAGGAACCCGATGGCGAGCTTTTTTCTTTTGACCCTGCTCACGGCCTTCCGCTTTCTCAACCGGCATCGTCCACCTCCCGGCCGATCCACACTCCGTCCTCTTTGTCGACCTCCTGGAATCGAACCTGCACGTCCTCGTCGCGGGTCGTGTCGAGCACTCTGCCCACGACGTCCGCTGCAATCGGCAGCTCGCGATGGCCGCGATCCACCAGCACCGCCAACCGCACCGCGAGCGGCCTTCCCCAGTCGAGCAGGGTGTCGAGCGCGGCCCGGGTGGTGCGGCCGGTGAAGAGCACATCATCCACCAGGTAGACGATCCGATGGTCGATGGAATCCGGCAGCACCGTCTTTTTGAGTACCGGTTGTTTATGCGCCGGTCGCCACGGCCCGACATCGTCTCTGTATAGGGTGATATCGAGCCGCCCCACCGCCACCTTGGTCCCCGTGACTTCCTCGAGCGCTCGCGCCAGTCGATCGGCGAGCGGCACCCCACGCGTGTGGATCCCCACCAGCATCACTTCGCC
>Ga0209536_100002166_pt1 | contig 31934 bp, 30 predicted proteins | sample DeeMarSeWOR28_12_FD_187461 | JGI IMG/M metagenome (GOLD analysis project Ga0209536, IMG submission 187461) | Marine sediment microbial communities from White Oak River estuary, North Carolina - WOR-2-8_12 (SPAdes) (version 2) | ecosystem: Environmental > Aquatic > Marine > Intertidal zone >... | reverse complement strand
GCTTCAGCGATCATGTGAAGAACTAAACCAAACAGTCATTGTTGTGACACATGATCCCAAAGCGGCAGCTTATGCTACTCGAATTATCTTTTTGCGCGACGGTGATATTGTTGAAGAATTGCACCCAGGAAAAGATCAACCATTGCCGGAACGATTGCGAAGCATTATGAGCACCATGGAAAAGCTGGAATCCTGACATGCGTTTATTTCGTCTATTAACTTTGCGGGCTATGCGCTCGCGTTTCTTGAGGTTTGCACTGAGCACCTTTGGGATTGTCCTTGGTGTAGCAGGGATGCTGTCGATTCGAGCAACAAATCAAACTGCGCTGAACTCAATCCTGAGTCTGTTCGAGAGCACATCTGGCAGAGCAAAATTGACGATATCCAATGCGAGCGCTGATGAAAGCGGTTTTTCAGAAAAAACGCTCGATGAAGTGACTGATTTTCAGGGCGTGCTGGTTGCAGATCCGCTGGTGATTGAAAATACCGATCTAGCAGATAAAGAAGCCTCAGACCAACTTGATATCAGCTTCTTTGGCGCGAGCGGAGGAGGATTGCTTTTACACGGCATTGTCCCTCAATTAGAGATCCAAACCCGAGATTACACATTGATAGAAGGTCGGTTTCTCACTGAAGATTTAAAAAAGAGAGAGGTTGTCCTTGTCGAAACCTTTGCGGAAGATGAGGATATTCAGGTTGACGAGATTATAAAGATCATAACCCCTAACGGTACGAAAGAGCTCAAGGTAGTTGGTTTGATCGCACGAGAGGGACCCGGAAAGACCAACAATGGTTCTTTTGGTGTGATTCCTCTAGAAACAGCTCAAGATTTTTTCAATCGTTCAAATGATTTGGGCCAAATTGATATCGTACCGGTCAATCCAAATCCAAGCACTGACGAATTGTCTCAATTGCGAATGGCACTTCAACAGCAATTAGGTGAAGACTACGCAGTCACATACCCATCCGGCCAAGGGGAGCGGATGACTCAAATGCTGCAAAACTACCAGATAGGCTTAAATTTCATGAGCGGTATTGCTTTGTTCGTTGGCGCCTTTCTAATTTACAACGCGTTTGCAATGACAGTGATTGAGCGAACCCGTGAGTTTGGCATGTTACGAACAATTGGCATGACTCGCCGACAGATAATGAGTCAGGTTCTCGTTGAGGCTATTTTTTTGGGAACTCTAGGCTCGGTATTTGGTGTTGGGCTTGGAATATCGCTGGCAAGAGGATTAACGGCTCTGATGGAAACACTTATGAACCAGGAGTTAGGTGTCGTGCAGGTATCCATTGAGGATATGCTGTTTAGTGTTTCGATTGGTGTGGGGGTTACTTTAGCAGCTGCTTTGATCCCTGCCTTGCAAGCCGGCCGTATCTCCCCTATCGAGGCATTACGTGTTAGGGGAAAATCAAAAGAAGGTTGGCTGATCAGATTTGGATGGACCCTTGGGATCGTATTTCTGGGTGTCTCAATTGCATTGCTGATCATAAACCCATTTCCTTATGATGTGCAATTTCGCTTAGGAAGTGTTGCAGTATTCGGTTTATTTACAGGTGCAACATTGTTGATCCCTGTCACAGTGGGCATCTGGGAACTCGTTTCTCGCCCGGCTATGAAACTGCTTTATGGCTCTAGTGGCAGTCTTGGCAGTCGGAACGTGCAACGTTCGCGACTGCGTACCACTTTGACTGTTGCAGCTCTAATGGTTGGGGTGGCTATGGTGATTATGGTGCGAGGCATGACTGAGTCTTTTGCGGCTGACCTTCGTACTTGGATACAAGCGTATCTTGGTGGAGATATTTACGTTACCTCTACTGTCCGAATGCGCAGCGACCTGGAGCGACGGCTCAAAAGCGTTGATGGTGTATTTGAAGTTGCTCCACTACGCTATTTCGAAGTCGACTGGAGAACACCTGATGGGGATACCGAAACGATTAACTTCATGGCCTTTGATGTGGCCGCTTACTCGCGAGTAACCAATTTCGTGTTTAGCGGTGAGCAAGTTGACCCGCAACATGCTATCGAGCGATTGAGCGCAGGGAGGGCAGTTTTTGTTTCCACTGTATTAGCCGAGAGATACAATTTGGCACCCGGTCAAATAATAAGTTTAAAAACGCGCCGCGGCCTGAAAGATTTCGAGGTTGCTGGAGTTGTCGTAGATTTTTACAACCAGGGCATGGTGGTTCAGGGGAGTTGGGAGGATATGCGCCGGTACTTCAATATCCGGGATGCTAACACCCTCCTGGTGAAAGTCAATGAAAACAGTGCTGCTTCTTCTGTACAGGATTCAATTGATGGCAAATATGGTGATCGTTATCACTTGATTTTGATATCCAATGAGATGATACGCAGTCAAGTGCTAACTTTAATGGATCAGGCGTTCAGTATGTTCGATGTGATGGCGCTTATCTCAATCGTTGTTGGTTCACTAGGCGTTATAAATACTTTGACCATGAGTGTTATCGAACGAACTCGTGAAATAGGTATGCTGCGTGCAATTGGCACGACCAGATGGCAAATTGTCAGGATGGTGTTGGCAGAGGCAATGCTGATGGGGGTGATCGGTGGAGTCTTAGGACTTGCAACAGGTGTTGTTCTAGCTCGGATTCTCTTTATTGGGATGACGACCATGTCTGGCTATCGTCTTACCTTTATCTTGCCATCCGAAGGAGTTATAACCGCCTTTATTATTGCATTGATCGTCTCACAAGTAGCAGCGATTGCACCGGCGATACGTGCTGCCAGAACACAGATTTTGGAGGCCGTACACTACGAATAGATCGTTTGAGATAATTTCCATGTTTGTGGCAAGACAATGAATTTGCCATGATATACAGTTACCTTCATCTAAAGATAAGACTGTTTCCGAACAGTCTCTCTTATTTAACCCATAAGCACCACACGCAAAGTTCACTCATTCGAAATATTCGCGATAAAATATCGTAATCAATACACTATCTGCGAGAAACTTATGACTCTTCCTACCAAAATCGTTGTCATTGGCGCGGGCAGCGCCTCCTTCGGTGAGAACACCCTTTCCGCCCTGCTTCGATCCAAGAAGCTGCGCGGCTCCACGCTGGCACTGGTTGACAGGAATGGCAACAGTCTGGATATTGTCCATCGCCTGGCAAACAGGCTGAACACAGAGTGGGATGCGAAGTTTACCATCAGCGCGCACACCCATCACAGGGATGCGCTCCAGGAGGCGGAGTTCGTTGTCTCAGCCATCGAAGTCGGACCACGTGAGGAACTGTGGAAGTCCGATTACGAAATCCCGCTAAAGTATGGCCTGCGTCAGCCTTACGCCGAGAACGGCGGCCCGGGCGGCTTTGCCCACGCTGCACGTAATATCGGTCCGCTGATGGAGATTATCCGTGACATGGAACAGGCCTGTCCCGATGCCTGGTTCATCAACTTCACCAACCCAATGATGCGCATCTGCGATGCCGTCAACCGCTACAGCCAGATTCGGGCAGTTGGATTATGTCATCAAATTCTCATTGGTTACGCTTTTGTGGGCATGGTGTTGGCAAGCGAATTGGGTATCGATGTGCCAGATGGAATCGAAGGAATGCACGCTGATTTCGCGCAACACGCCCTGCGCGAGCAGGTTGTACACCAGGCTCGGCCACGTATCGAAATCACAGCCGCTGGACTGAACCACTTCACCTGGATCTTATATATCCGGGATAGGGAAACCGGCGAGAATCTGTACCCGCTTTTCAAAGAACGCTTCGCATCTTTCGACCCGTCATTTGAACCGCTCACGAGGGATGTGTTCGATGCCTTTGACTTGTTCCCTGTGCCCGGCGACACACATCTGTGTGAATATCTGCCCTGGGTCAGCGATCCTGTCACCAAACCCTGGGAAAAGTACAACCTGCGCTTGTACGATTGGGAAGCCTGGGCTGGATTGCGTGACTTCAGCCTTGACCGCCTGAACGATATGGCTGATGGGCATCTTACAATTGATGGACTGTTGGACACTGATTCCGAAGGCGCGCTTGAGATGATCGAGAACCTTGCTGGAGGGGGGACCCATTACCATATTGCAGCGAACAGGCCAAATATCGGCCAGATCGCAAACGTGCCGTTGGGAGCTACAGTCGAGACACCGGTACAAGTCAGCAGTGCAGGGGTGAATCCGATCCACGTTGGTGCATTGCCCGATCCCGTTGCCGAACTCTTATGCCGCGAGATTACTGCCGGGCAGCTATGCGTTGACGCGGCTATCGAGGGTTCAGGCGAGAAAGCACTGCAATGCCTGTTACTTGACCCGATGATCACAGATATTGACGTGGCAAAACAAATCCTGGATGATTATCTGACTACATATAAAGAACACTTGCCTCAGTTTTGGGAATAACAAAAAAACGTTAGAATTATTCGAAAGTTGAGCTTCATTCACCCCAATCTAAGACAAACCGACAAGCAACAATCTAGCTGAGTAAACAGCACAATAATTCATCTCTGAATATCATCCCCTGATAATTACCTTGCATATACTGCCCGCGAAACAACCGCTTGGCAGAATATTCCTGTTTCATCAACCCACTTTCTCTACATTTCCTTTATAATCCATTGCTACTATTGAGCAAAGCACAATCAGCCCAATTGGGGAGATCCGAGGGGGAGAAAGTGGGAAATTTCGTCATCAAAAATGAGTCAAAAGTACTATTCAGATAAGGGATATGCGAATTGATACTTGCTTTTTCCCTTAAAATGAGTATAATGTGGGAAAAAGTGGTAAGAAGTGGAGGACGAGCGCCGGAGGCCCCGGCGTTCGCCTGTTAAATGGAGATGTAGAACTAATGTTCTTAGGGCAGTTCCAGCACAACCTCGATGAGAAAGGTCGCCTGATGATCCCAGCACCCTTCCGTCAATCGCTGGAAGGTGGCGCTTTTATCACCCAGGGCTTTGACCGTTGTCTGATGGTCATGACAGAAGCATATTTTCAACAGGTTTACGAGCTGCTCAACAACATGAATATTGCTGACCAAAACGCTCGTTTGTTGCGCCGCATGATCCTTTCCAATGCATACCACTTTGAGTTGGATAAGGTTGGGCGGGTTTTGGTTCCACAAAACCTTCGTCAGTTCGCCGGTTTTGACAGTGAAGCAATTGTAGCAGGTCAGGGCGAATATTTCGAGGTCTGGTCGCCTGTTGAGTGGAACACACAGATGGAAGCCATCCACGATACTGAAGCCAACAACCAGCGTTTTTCAACGCTAAATCTTTCCAACCAGAATACCGGCTAACGCGGCTATGTCAGGCGCGTTGCACCAACCTGTACTTTACCATGAAATTATACACGCGTTGCAGCCAAAAAACGCAGGTCGTTACGTAGACGGAACACTGGGTGCAGGCGGCCATGCCCGCGGGATTTTGGAGGCCTGTGCACCGGACGGGTGTCTGTTGGGATTAGATGTAGACCCACAGGCATTAGCGCTCGCCCGTGAGACCTTGGCTCCTTACGGGGAGCGCGCCCGTCTGATCCAGACCTCTTACGATTCTCTCACCCAAACGCTGCATGAGATCGGCTGGGATGAAGTGGACGGCATCCTGCTCGACCTGGGGCTTTCTTCCATGCAACTGGACACGCCGGAGCGCGGCTTCTCCTTCCAGCAGGATGCGCCGCTGGACATGCGTTTTGACCCGGACTCCCCAACCACTGCGGCAGACCTGGTTAATACGCTGCCGCAGGACGAATTAGCGGACTTGATCTACCGCTATGGAGAAGAAAGAGCATCTCGCCGGATCGCGCAGGCCATCCTCATGGCGCGGCCGCTTCAGACCACCCGTCAGCTTGCTGCCGTTATCGAAGCAGTTCTGCCGCGAAAGGGGCACATCCACCCCGCGACAAAGACATTCCAGGCCCTGCGCATCGCAGTAAATGAGGAACTGGATCGAGTTGAGAATGTGCTTCCCCAAGCGGTAGCAGCCCTGAAGACCGGCGGGAGGCTGGCAATCATCTCCTTCCACTCGTTGGAGGACCGCATCGTCAAAGCGTATTTCCGCAGAGAAAGCCGCGACTGCATTTGTCCACCAAAGCAACCTGTTTGCACCTGCGGACATATAGCAACGCTGAAAGAAATTTCAAGAAAACCTATTATCCCCGGTGAGGCCGAGATCATCGCCAACCCGAGGGCAAGGAGTGCAAAACTTCGCATCGCAGAAAAATTGTAATCATCAACCTTGCGAAGGTTTGAAACCTTCGCAAGGATAGCGATGGCCATCGCCCAAACTTAAAGGTCATCATGGAAACTATACATCGTATCAACCATGCTCACTCTCAGGCTCCCTGGCGTGTACAACGTCAGTGGATCAGTATATTCCTATTAGTTGTAATCGGATTCGGGATGATCGCGACTTTGTACTTGATGGTGACATCCCAGGCTGCGATCGTTGGTCGCGAAATTCAGGATCTGCGCCTGGAAATCATCGGAATTGAGCACAATAACGCTGACCTACAAACTGAACTTGCTCACCTAACATCCAAGGGTGAAATTGAAAGGCGAGCGTATGCACTCAGGTTCCGCCCGATTGAGCCAGAAGAGTTGGAATATTTATATGTGCCTGGGTATGTAGCTCCAAATGGTGTAACGCTGGCAAGTGCGCCTGAACTACAACCCAGTCTTCCCAACACCCCATCGGAATATACCCAATCGCTCCTGGAGTGGCTAGACGAGAAACTTCAAGCACCAGGTAGAGGTTTACGATGAGACAACAATACGCTTGGCGATCCATGTTGCTAAATGGTTTTCTGGCCTTTGTAGCAACCCTGATCGTACTGCAAATGGTACGTATTCAAGCAAGCGCGGAGGCAGAGCAATTTCGCAAGCAAGCTGATGATTTTGCAGGTGAATACAAAGTTTATTATCCAGAACGCGGTGAGATTTATGATCGCAACGGTCACCTGCTGGCGGGTAACCATACTGTGTATGAAGTCGGCGTTGATACAACCACCGTGCGCGATCCACACAGCGTGGCTATGGCCATCAGCGTCAATCTGGGTAAAAACTATAACACCGTATACAGCAACATCCTCAACCCACCCCCGGGCATTTCCTATCTGATCGTGGATAACTTCGCCTCTCCTGAGGCAGTTGCTTATCTAAAAGAGCTTAAGAAAGAATTGAACGAATCGGAAAATCCTACCCCAAGTCTGGTGGGTCTGGAATTTAGCCCGCGCCTGGAACGCAGCTACCCTGAAAACTCCCTGGCGTCCAACATACTTGGATTTGTCAACCTGGAGGGCCGCGGTTACTTTGGCATAGAAGAAAAATACAACGACCTATTGGCAGGCAATGCTGTCAGAGTGTGGATACCGAGCGATCCCAACCGTGCGGTAGAAATCCCACGTATTCCTAACGGCACCAGCCTGATTCTGACCATCAACCGCGATTTACAGGATGCCGTTGAGAAAATCCTCGACCAATCCTTGTACGACCATGGCGCACGGCACGGAACTATCATCGTTATGGATCCAAAGAATGGCGATATTCTAGCCATGGCTTCCACCCCGCGCATGGATTTGAACAACTTTCAAAATTATGGTGCAATCTACAGCAATGCCAGCGAATACAACCGGGCCATCAGCATGCCGTACGAGCCTGGCTCGGTCATCAAGATATTCACGATGGCAGCCGCATTAGACACCGGGTTGGTTAATCCCAACACAACCTTCCTGGATACAGGTGAATTCCAAATCGGTGGCGTAACCATCAAAAACTGGGATGAGGAAGCATGGGGTATGCAAACGATGGTCGGCTGTTTGCAACATTCGCTCAACGTCTGCTTGGCCTGGCTGGCCACACAACTTGGTCCGCAAAATTTTTACAGTTATATGGACCGTTTCGGTTTTGGCAGCCTGACCGGCCTGGATATGGCTGGTGAAGCAGCAGGCAGACTCAAAGTCCCGGGCGATGCAGATTGGTACCCTGTTGATCTGGGCACAAACTCATTTGGTCAGGGCATCAGCGCCACACCGCTTCAGTTAATGACGGCTGCATCAGCGATTGCCAATAAAGGTCACATGGTCACACCACACACTTTGTACGCCATGCTGCGCGACGGCCACCAGTTCAACGTTCCACCACAATATGCCGGTTCGCCGATCAAGGCAGAAACTGCGGCCACCCTGACCGAGATGCTGGCCGTCTCTCTTGAAAGTGAAGCATCGGCAGCCTTGGTGCCCGGTTATCGTGTGGCTGGCAAGACCGGCACCGCCCAGATCCCCACGCCATATGGCTTCTATGATTTCAGCCAGACCAACACGTCCTTCGTTGGCTGGGGCCCGGTTGACGATCCGCAGTTCATGATCTATGTCTGGCTTGAACGTCCCACTTCTTCTATCTGGGGTTCGTACACAGCTGCTCCCGTATTCTCAGAAGTGGCTCAGAAAACCGTTATCCTGCTCGACATTCCGCCCGACACTGTTCGGCTGCAAATGCTTGCCCGCTAAGAGATTTTGATGCTGAGATTAGCCGACGCACTTGAAGCACTGACGAATTACCGCCCAGAAGGCAACACCCCGGTAATAACCGAGGCGGCAATCGACTCGCGTCAGGTTATCCCCGGCTCGCTGTTTGTTGCTATTCCTGGTGAGCGCGTAGACGGTCACGATTTCATCGCTGATGCTTTTCAGCGTGGCGCATCCTTTGTACTAACCGAACGAGATGTAGAAGTATCTTTCCGGACCCTTGACCTGCGTTCGGATCTAAATACCGATTCCATTCCCGATCTGACTCGCCCTCTCTGCTTGCGCGTTGAGAACACTGTCAATGCCTTACAACAGGTAGCTCGCTTCTGGCGTCGCAAACTGGATATCCGCGTGATTGGCATCACCGGCAGTGTAGGCAAATCCACAACCAAAGAAACGGTCGCTGAAGTGCTCAGCCAGCGGTACCGCACGTTAAAAAGCCCTGGCAACCTGAACAATGAGATTGGACTTCCGCTCACGATCCTGAAACTTGGTTCTGGTTACCAGCGTGCTGTATTGGAAATGGGCTTCTACGTTCCAGGTGAAATCGCGTTCCTGTGTGACATTGCCCAACCGCAAGTTGGTGTAGTAACCAACATTGGCACCGTCCATGCTGAGCGGGCAGGATCGCAAGAAGCGATCGCTCGAGGCAAAACTGAGCTTGTTCAGGCTTTGCCAGAAGACGGCACTGCCATTTTGAATTTCGACGATCCCTGGGTGCGTAAGATGGAGGAAAAAACCCACGCACAAGTCTTCTTCTATGGACTTTCCCCTGAAGCTGACCTGTGGGCAGACGATGTCGAAGGCCTGGGGTTGGAGGGCATTCGCTTCCGTCTACACTACAAACGCGAAACGTTGCATGTGCGTGTTCCGTTGATTGGACGACATTCCGTCCACACGGCGCTGCGAGCCACTGCAGTTGGTCTTGTGGAAGGCCTGACATGGCAGGAGATTTTCGATGGCCTCAATCTGGGCTACACTCAGTTGCGCTTGGTGGCTGTGCGCAGCAAGACCGGCGCGTTGATCCTTGATGATACCTACAACGCTTCACCCGAATCCATGCTGGCGGCCCTCAACCTGCTCGATGAATTGGACGGCCATAAGATCGCTGTGCTGGGCGATATGCTCGAACTCGGTCAATATGAACGCCAGGGACATGAGATGGTGGGCTTGCGGGCTGCACAAGTAGCGGACACCCTGCTCACGCTGGGGACTCGCGCACACATCATTGCCAAAGCGGCCCGCAGGTCAGGGATGAAGAAATCTTCCGTCATTGAGTTTGAAGAATTGGAGCCAATTGTAGATTGGCTAAATGAAAACTTGTCAAAGAACAACTCGGTACTCATTAAAGGATCACACGGGTTACACATGGATCGTATTGTCAACACCCTGGAGGTCGGATCATGAAAGATACAACCCTGGCGCTCAGCTTGGCCGGGCTGGCCTTCATGATGACCGTCATCTGGGGTGGACCGCTACTACGCATCCTGCGTCACTTCAAAATTGGTAAGCTCATTCGTGTGGATGAACCCGGCCATCACAACGTCAAGATGGGCACTCCCACGATGGGCGGGGTGATGTTCATTCTGCCGGTAGTGTTGTTGACCGTATTACTCAACGCAGTCGCCCTGCTTGGCCTGAATGTGGTAGGTCGCTCTGTGCTCGTGCCGCTGATTGTCATGGTTGGCTACGGCATGCTTGGCGCAATCGACGACTGGCAGGGAATCCGGGGCAAGCGTCGTGGCGAAGGCATGACCATTCGAGTCAAATTCATAGTACAAGTGCTGTTTGGTGTAGGCACAGCCTGGGTACTCAAATACATGTTGGATGTTCCAGAGCTCTATATCCCTGGCATCAATCTCCCCGGCGGTATTGATCTAAACGATTACCTATACATCGGCATCGCTGCATTCATCATTGTCAGCGAGTCCAACGCTGTCAATTTCACTGATGGACTGGATGGTCTGGCTGGTCTGATCGCCGCCACCGCCTTTGTGGCTTACGGCGGCATCGCCCTTATTCAGGGGCAAATATACCTGGCACGTTTTTGCTTCACACTTGTCGGCGCTCTTTTTGGTTTCCTATGGTTCAACGTGCATCCTGCTGAACTTTTCATGGGCGATGCTGGATCACTCTCCCTGGGTGCCACCCTGGCTGTCGTCGCGTTGATGACCGGCCAGTGGCCGCTGCTGCTCATCATTGGCATTATCCCCTTTTGCGAGGCGCTGAGTGTCACGCTTCAAATCGGTTATTTCAAACTAACCAAGGGAAAGCGTCTCTTCAAGATGGCGCCCATTCATCTGCATTTTGAGCTACTGGGCTGGAGCGAAACACAAGTCGTACAACGTTTCTGGTTGATTGGCCTTTTAGCTGCCATGCTCGGCATTGGATTGACACTGGTGTAACAACTTATGACGAATTGGACCGGGAAACGCGTACTCATTTTGGGAGCCGCCCGCCAGGGACAAGCGCTAGCACGCTGGCTGGCTCGCCATGGCGCGCGCGTAACCCTGTCTGACCAGCGCAGTGAATCGGAACTCGAACCTGCTCGCCAGTTCCTGACCAATCTGCCTATTGAATGGGTACCGGGCGGCCATCCAATAGAGTTGCTGGATACTACCGACGTGTTGTGTCTCTCCGGCGGTATCCCACTGATAATACCCATCGTGGTCGAAGCGCAGAAGCGCGACATCCCGCTCTCAAATGACACGCAAATATTCATGGAAGTTGCTCCCTGCAAAACTGTTGGAATCACAGGTTCAGCAGGCAAGTCAACCACCACAGCGCTGCTCGGCAAGATGGCAGAAGCATCCTACGAGGAAAAATCCGGGCGCGCCTGGGTCGGTGGAAATATCGGCGATCCGCTCATCAACTATGTAGACGAGATGCAGCCCGATGATTTGGCCATCCTGGAAATCTCCAGTTTTCAACTTGACCAGATGAGCGTTTCGCCCGACGTGGCGGCTATTTTGAATATCACCCCCAATCATCTGGACCGTCATGGCACGATGGAAGCATATACGGCTGCCAAAGCACGCATTCTGGAGTTTCAAAACGAAACGGGTACAGCAATTTTAGGCCGCGATGATCCTGGAGCCTGGAAAATGCGTGAGCGAGTGAAAGGCAAGCTGTTTTCATTCGGCCTAAGCAATCTATCGATTGAGCAATCTGGCACTTATGTCAGCGAAGGCCTGTACAACCTGCGCGATGGCAACGCTTATATCCTGCTGCCCATTCAGAACGCTATCCACCTGCGTGGCGACCACAACCGCCTGAACGTGTTGGCGGCCATCACCATCGGCCACGCTGCAGGCTTGAAGCTTGATGCTATGTTGGAAGCCATCGACAACTTCCAGGGCATGCCACATCGGTTGGAACTGGTGCGCGAATTGCATGGTGTGAAATGGTATAACGATTCGATCGCTACCGCTCCAGAGCGCTCTATGGCTGCTATCCGTTCTTTTGATGAGCCCATCGTATTGTTGTTGGGTGGAAAAGACAAAGATCTGCCATGGAAAGATTTAGCGGAACTAGTGCGGGAATGCGTCGATCATGTGGTGGTATTCGGCCAGGCTGCCGAAAAAATTCTAGGTGCGTTGGGCACATCGTCCCCGAAGGGGGAGCCGGGATCAGGTGGGAAGCGGCCTTACAGCATCCAGCGTTGCGAAGGCCTGCAAGATGCTGTCCATCAGGCAGCAGAAGTGGCCCAGTCTGGCGACGTTGTTTTGCTCTCGCCAGGGGGCACAAGCTTTGATCAGTTCAGTGATTTTGCCGAACGAGGAGAATGGTTTAGAACATGGGTACAGGAACTTTCGTAAAAGATCGCGCTTATAAAACTCCGCGTAAGCGGGAAAAAGTGGCTGCGTCTGCGCGTGGCTTTGACATTCCGTTGCTTTTAAGCGTAGTTGCCTTGCTTGTGTTTGGGTTGGTCATGCTCTATTCAGCATCCTGGGATTTTTCGCTAGGTGCTTACGACAATCCATCACAAATGTTTAACCGCCAGGTATTGTGGATGATAGTAGGCATAGTTGGGGCTGCTTTCCTCGCATACTTTGACTATCACCGCTGGCGCAAGCTGATATTGCTGATAATGGCATTGACCATCATCCTGCTCATCAGCGTATTGCTACTCAGCGATGTTCGTTTTAACGCCAAGCGCTCCTTTTTCGATGGGTCCGTACAGCCATCAGAACTGGCAAAGCTGATTGCAATTATTTATCTGGCCGTGTGGCTTTTCTCGAAACGCCAGAGCTTGCAAGATATTCAACTTGGCTTAATCCCATTGGGTATGATCCTGGGCATTATCGGTGGTCTAATCTATTTGCAGCCTGACTTAAGTGCCGCAGGCACTGTTCTCATACTGGGTGGGCTGCTGTTCTTTCTGGCAGGCGGCGACTGGAAACAGATCATTTTACTGATGGTCGTGGCAGTAATAGGCGGCTGGATGGTTGTGCGGGTCAGCCCAACAGGCGCAGAGCGCGTAGGTGATTTTCTTAATGGTATCAAAGACCCAACCCAGGCCTCATATCATGTGCGCCGCTCGTTCGAGGCAATTGTCAACGGCGGATTCCTGGGCACAGGCATCGGGCGCAGTGAGACCAAGCTACTTGGCCTACCCGTCCCACCCACTGACAGCATCTTCGCGGTCATCGCGGAGGAACTTGGCCTGATCGGTTCGGTGGTATTGATCGGTTTGTACTCTGCACTGGTCTGGCGGGGCATGGTCATCGCCCGCCGCGCTCCTGATATGCTTGGCACCCTGCTGGCTTCAGGTATGTCACTGTGGATCGGACTGGAAGCACTGATAAACATGGCGGTGATGGTTGGCTTGATGCCCTTTGCAGGGAATGCGCTACCATTCATCAGTGCAGGTGGTTCAAATCTGGTTGTCTCGCTGGCAGCTATAGGCATTTTGTTAAATATCTCGCGACAGTCCGGTGTGACTGTTAAGAAAGGAAACGATTGGAGGTCATTCGGTGCGGTTGTTGATTTGCGCTGGCGGAACCGGCGGCGGCGTATATCCCGCGCTCGCCGTTCTTGAGGCGTTGAAAGGTCTACAGGTTGAGATATCTAAGGTCTCCAAAAATCGACAACCTGTAAATCTCGAAACTCTCTGGGTTGGAAGTGAAGGCGGTATGGAGGCAGACCTGGTGAAACGCGCAGGCTTCCTCTACCGCTCTATTCCGGCTGCCGGCGTGCATGGTGTCGATTGGCAGGAATTGCCTCGCAATCTGTGGCAACTGGCGCGTGGCGTATTGGCATCCCAACGCATTCTGCGTGGGTTCCGCCCGGATGTACTCTTCTTCACTGGCGGTTACGTGGCCGTCCCCATGGCGTTTGCCGGACAATGCATCCCAACGCTGCTCTACGTACCAGATATCGAACCTGGAATGGCGCTCAAAACCATTGCACGCTTTGCAGACAGGATAACCGTGACCACACCAGATTCACAACGGTATTTCAACAAAAGCGTGATTGTCACTGGTTATCCGCTTCGCCCAGAGCTTTTAACCTGGGAGCGCGAAAAAGCGCGTGTCGCGCTAGGGCTTTCGACTCGCAGACCAACACTGTTGATCTTTGGAGGCAGCAAGGGAGCGCGTTCCATAAATAAAGCCGTGCTGGCTCACCTGCCTGCTTTGTTAGAACTGGCAGAAGTGGTACATATTAGTGGCCAACTGGACTGGGATGAGATCGAACAAGCGGAAGCAAGCCTGAATTCCGAGCAGAAGAAGCGCTATCACACATTTCCCTATCTTCATGAGATGGGAAAGGCGCTGGCAGCTGCTGACCTGGTCGTCTCGCGTTCAGGAGCTTCTAGCCTGGGTGAGTTTCCTTTCTTTGAGTTGCCTGCAGTGCTGATTCCTTATCCACATGCCTGGCGCTATCAAAAAGTCAACGCCAGTTACCTGGCCTGGCGTGGAGCAGCAGTAATAATCGATGATAGTCGCTTACAAGATGAACTACTGATCACCATAAAAGTGTTGCTCGATAACCCGGGTAAGCACGAGAGCATGAAAGACGCCATGCGCGCTTTATCAAGACCAGATGCTGCCCGGATAATTGCCAATCAACTGATGGAACTGGCAGGAGAAAAAAGCTCATGATTAGTGTTGTTTATGTTTTCTGGATGTACGTAATCCTTTTCGCAGCCATTGGTGCAATGCGTGGCTGGGTCAAAGAGTTGTTGGTTAGTTTTAGCGTTATTGTGGCGCTAACCACCAACCATGTGCTTGTTCGCTACATTCCAATGGTGCGGGATCTACCCGGAAACAGTTCATCCTTGTTCTGGATACGCTCCTTAATCGTCATCACGTTAGTCTACTTTGGTTATCAGACTGTTGTCAGTATTCCCCGATTAGCGGCGCGTGCAACACGTGAACGTTTGCAGGACACACTTTTTGGCATTTTCATGGGAGTCATCAATGGCTACCTAATCGCCGGAACCTTACTCTATTACCTGTACGAAGCAAAATACCCATATCCTGACATTGTCAGCCCGCCAACAGGTAGTATTTTAGAAACCGTCCAAGTCATGATGAACTGGATGCCGCCGCACATATTGGGCGAGCCCGGCATTTATTTCGCCGTGTTGATCTGTTTCATTTTCGTCATCGTAGTATTTATCTAAGGCTATGGCTAACGTACACTTCATCGGCATTGGAGGCAGCGGACTTTCCGCAATCGCCCGTCTCCTTTTGGAGAGCGGGGATACTGTCACGGGTTCAGACCGTGAGCTTTCTTCTTTTGCTGATGATGTTCAGAAAGCAGGTGCAACCGTTTTCATCGGACACCATCCGCGCAACATCACTGGCGCAGACTGGGTGGTGCGTTCTTCAGCAATTCCTGATGATAACCCTGAAGTGGTAGCGGCGCTGGCTGCCAACATCCCGGTATACAAACGCGCAGATTTCCTTGGCCAATTAATGACCGATAAAACCGGCATCGCGGTGGCCGGAACGCATGGCAAGACCACTACGACTGCTATGATCGCCTGGGTCTTGACTAAACTCAATCGTGACCCATCCTTCATCATTGGCAGTACCATGAGCAATCTGGGAGTTAACGCCCGTGCTGGAAAAGGCAATACCTTTGTCATTGAGGCGGATGAGTACGACCGCATGTTCCTGGGACTCAAACCGCGCATCGCAATTGTTACCAATCTCGAACATGACCACCCGGACTGTTACCCTACTTTCGAAGATATGTATGCTGCTTTCGAATCATTCGTGGACCTGCTGCCTGCAGACGGGACCCTGATCGTCTGCGCCGACGACAGAGGAGCTACATCGCTCATCAACCGTGCACACAAAGCCGGGAAAGCTGTAGTAGGGTATGCCGTTCAGGGTGAAATGACTATCAACAGCCCTAACTGGATCCAGGCACGTGCGCTCAAGCCCAATTCATTGGGTGGTTACAGTTTTGAGGTGGCATCTAACTTGAGCGGAAATCTTTCATCCGCCAAAGTTGATTTGCAAGTGCCGGGTATACATAATGTTCGCAACGCGCTGGCAGCGTTGGCAGTCGTTGATTTGCTTGGGCTATCTACAAAGAAGACTGCAAAAGCACTGACAAAATTCAGTGGAACAGGTCGCCGCTTCGAAATTCGCGGCGAAGTAGATGGCGTGACCGTGATTGACGATTACGCCCATCACCCCACCGAGATCATGGCAACTTTATCCGCAGCGCGTGCTCGCTACCCCAAACGGCGCGTTTGGGCTGTGTGGCAGCCGCACACTTACTCCCGCACACAAGCGCTTTTCACCGAGTTCAGCCGTGCCTTCAAGGATGCGGATGAGGTCATCGTCAGTGAGGTGTACGCCTCCCGTGAACCGAAACAGGATTTCACCTCTGCCGAGATCGTCAGCGCCATGCCGCACGCGTCAGCGCGTTACATCGCGACCTTGAAGGAAATCAGTAATCACTTAATTGAGCAACTCCAACCCGGCGACATCTTACTTGTGCTCTCCGCCGGGGATGCCAACCAGGTCAGCACGGACGTGCTGGCTGGCCTACGGGAAAGGTAGGAAATTATGCCAAATGAAGAGAAAAAACGATCGTTTGAATCTGAAGCGCTTATCCTGCCTGCATTGAAGATGGTTTTGGTTAATACCGAAAAAGACGAAAACAACCGGCCTGTCAGGCAAGAAAAGAAAAAGATGGATAAAGATTTAAACGAAGAAACTGTCATGAGAATCATTGATAAGTTGAGTATGAAGGAATAAAGCTGCTCCCGGCGACTAGAGCAATGTTTATGACCACCACCATCCCCCTCCCCACCCTACGCCTCGCGTTTGGCGACCGGCTGCAAGAGAATGTCTCCATTGCACCATACACCAGCGCACGTATCGGTGGTACGGCGGATGCACTCGTCACTGCAACTTCGGCAGATGAGTTAGCTGAAACCGTTTCCCGCCTGTGGGAACTTGATATCCCTTATGTGATTCTGGGCGGCGGCTCGAACGTGTTGGTCAGCGATAAAGGTGTGCGCAGCGTGGTGGTTTTGAACAGGGCCAAAGATGTGAGCTTCGATAAGGGAAGCCCCCTACGGGGATCTGACGACAAGCCCAAGGTCCGGGCAGAAGCGGGCGTGGTGATCGCCAATCTGGCGCGCCGTGCTGCATCGCATGGACTGGCAGGTTTGGAATGGGCGGCAGCCGTCCCCGGCACCGTTGGCGGTGCAGTTTATGGCAACGCTGGCGCATTCGGCGGCGACATGAATGGCAGTCTCCTCCAGGCTGGCTTACTTACCCAGAACGGCCGCGAAACCTGGCCCGTCGAAAAAATGGAATATGGATACAGGACATCCATTTTAAAGCGTCAAACCTTAAAATTTGTAGTACTTTGGGCTGAAATGCGCTTGGAACACAGCACAAAAGAGGCGGTGTCTGTTAAAATCGGTGAGTTCAGCGGACGCCGCAAAGCCACGCAACCGCCGGGCGCCAGCATGGGTTCGATGTTCAAAAACCCGCCAGGCGATTTTGCCGGACGGTTGATCGAAGCAGCAGGCCTGAAAGGAACTCGCGTCGGCACCGCTGAGATCAGCCCTGTGCACGCTAATTTTTTCATAAATCATGGTCAGACCAAAGCGGAAGATGTCCGAGAACTGGTGAGTCTGGCACAAAAGACGGTTGCCGAGAAATTCGGCGTTAACCTTGAGCTAGAAATTGAATTGATCGGAGAATGGTAATCATGGCAAGCACTGACCGCAAACTCAATTTAGCTGTGCTCTTCGGCGGACGCTCAGGCGAACATGAAGTATCGCTTATGTCCGCACGGTCGGTGCTTTCAGTTCTTGATCTGGGGAAGTATGAAGTCACCCAGGTTGGTATCACCAAAGGCGGTCGTTGGTTCACCGGCGAAGATGCTATTGGCAAACTGGAGAACGGCAAAACGGAGGGACTGGAACACGTGATCCTATCCCCTGACCCATCTGAACAGGGGTTATACGTGTTGCGCGATTCTGAATACACCAAGCTGACCGACATCGACGTTTTCTTCCCCGTCATGCACGGGACTTACTCTGAAGACGGCACCATGCAGGGTCTGCTTGAAATGGCAAATGTGGCCTACGTGGGCGCTGGTGTGGTTGGCGCTGCTGTTGGCATGGACAAAGGTATATTCAAAGATGTAATGGTAGCCAACGACATCCCGGTTGTGGACACCATCGTTATCACTCGCCGCGAGATCGAGCAGGATATGGATTCCGTCATCCGTAAGGCTGAAGAGATGAGCGGGTATCCGCTTTTCACCAAACCGGCCAATATGGGTTCGTCCGTGGGTGTAACCAAGTGCAATAACCGCTCCGACCTGCAGGAAGGCCTGTTCGAAGCTGCTGCCTACGACCGCCGCGTGCTCATCCAGCATGGTGTCGCAAATGTGCGCGAGATCGAGGTCAGCGTGTTGGGCAACGAAGACCCGCAAGCATCCGTGCCTGGCGAAGTAGAGCCAAGCCGCGAGTTTTACTCTTACGAATCAAAATACATCGACGGCACTTCAGGGCTGCTCATTCCTGCCCCCCTGCCCGCTGAAACCGCTGAACTCATCCGCGAAATTGCCGTCCGTGCCTACAAGGTCATTGATTGTGCAGGCATGGCGCGTGTCGATTTCATGATCGACAAAGATACCAATGCTATCTACCTGAATGAAGTCAACACTATCCCGGGCTTCACCAAGATCAGCATGTATCCCAAGCTTTGGGAAGCCAGCGGGCTGCCTTATGGCAAACTAGTAGACCGCCTGATCGAACTGGCCCTCGAGCGCAAAGCGGAGCGCGACCGCACTAAACACGAATATCGGAGCGATGCATGAGCGAGAAAAAGACTCTCTCTCGCTCCGAGATCGTGCGCCAGCGCCGCCGGGCTCAAAACCAGCTTCAGCCGCGCCCGAAGAAGAAGTCTCGAGCCAAAAGCAAGCGCGGCTATCGCGAATTGCCGCCTATCACCGCGCGTGGTGTGGTCAACGACTTTGCGATCGAACGCCGCAAGAAAGCCGGGAAACGCCGCTTCAATGCTGCCACCAGCCTATCCCTGCCTGCTATTCGTTCTCTATCGCTGCCACATGTGAACAACCGCGTTGGTTGGCGTTTACTGTCATTTATCCTGGTGCTGCTATTTGGAACAGGCTTGTACCTGTTCTGGACTCTACCTGAATTCCGTGTGAGCACCGCTCAAATTAACGGCAACCAGCGAATTTCCGCGGATGAGATCAACAGCGCGCTGGAATTGAATGGACAACCTATTTTTCTGCTAACACCGGACCAGATCAGAGAGCAGACGCTTCGGGCTTATCCCGAACTTGCTTCCGTTGAAGTAACTGTTGAACTGCCGAACATCGTCACCATAAACGTGACCGAACGTCAGCCAGCGATTTTATGGCAACAGGATGGGAGCTACACCTGGGTCGATGCAACGGGAACAGCTTTCCGTCCACGCGGCGAAGCGCAGGGATTGATCGTTGTTCAGGCGCTAGGCGCTCCCCCGATGCTAAACGCCCTGGAAGATGACCCGCTGGTTCCCCCTCCTTTCATCCCTGAGGAAACGGTCAAAGCGCTAATTTCGCTGGCGCCCCATGTTCCGGCGGGCACGCCCATTTTATACCACCCGGTCACTGGGCTCAGTTGGACCGATGGTCGCGGCTGGCAGGCTGTTTTTGGCACCAGCGGAGATAATGCAGAAACAAAAATCCGCGTATACCAGGCTATGGTCGACTGGCTGTCGCAGCGTGGCATCCGGCCCATCCTAATTAATGTAGCTTATCCCAATGCTCCCTTCTATCGCATGGAGCAAGCTGAAATCGAAGTGGAAGCAGAAGAGCAATAATCATGGAAGAGATTGTTGTAGGCATTGACGTTGGCACGACCAAAGTTTGCACCCTGGTCGGACGGATCGAGGATGAAGGATCTATCCGTATTCTGGGTGTAGGCATCGAGCCGTCAGAAGGCATCAAAAAAGGCACTATTGTAGACCTGGATTCGGCGGCACGGGCCATTGCCCGCTCCGTTGAGCGCGCTGAAAGCACTTCTGGCCTGGAGATCACCACCGCGCTGGTCAGCATGGCTGGTGCGCATGTTTCATCGGTGAACAGTCGTGGCTCGGTTGGCATCAGCAATGGTGTGATTGAGGAAAACGATGTGTTGCGCGTCCTTGAGCAGGCGCGTGCTGTGGCTATCCCCCACGACCGCGAGATTGTACACGTGATCCAGCGTGGTTTCTCAGTAGATGGGCAGGATGGCATCCGCTCACCTATCGGGATGCATGGCTATCGTCTCGAGGTCGAAGCGCACATCATTACTGCTGCGAACGCCACCGTGGATAACCTGCGCAAGTGTGTCGATGAAGCAGGCGTTCAAATCCAGCAATTTGTGCTCAACCCGCTGGCTTCGGCAGAAGTGGTGTTGACAGACCAAGAGCGTGAGATGGGCGTGGCTGTCTGTGATATTGGCGGCGGCACCACTGACCTGGCCATCTACGTGGATGGTGACGTGTGGCACACCATGGTATTAACCGTTGGCGGCAACCACCTCACACAGGATGTGGCACACGGCTTGCGCCTGCCAGTAGCCCAGGCCGAAGAAATCAAAAAACAACACGGGCACGCCGTGCGTGGTGAGGTTGGCGCGGATGAATACTTCAGCATCCGTCCCTTCGGCGAAGAGCAAACAGTGCAAATCAATCGTCAGGATCTGGCTCACATCATTGAAGCGCGCGTGGAAGAGATCTTCCGCCTGACCTTGCAAGAGATCAAGCGCTCCGGTTATGACGGTCTCTTGCCCGCCGGGATGGTTCTTACCGGTGGCAGCAGCGCCCTGCCCGGCATCAAGCGCATCGCCAGTGAAGTGCTTGGTATGCCCATCCGAACGGCGAGGCCAGAAAACCTTGTAGGTCTGGTAGATCGTCTCGATTCACCGGCTTATTCAACCAGTGTGGGACTATTGCGCTGGGCGTTGACCATGCATTCCCACCAAATCACACCCGGGCAACAACGCCTAAAAGGAGAGAAGCGTATGGATTTTAGTTTTGTGAAGAAATGGTTCGACAGGTTAATCCCATAGTTTAGGAAATTCCGCACACCAAATCGGAATCGTTATTAGCAAGGAGGAACATAATGGACTCGACCAAGAAACAGCAAGAAGCAAGTGAAGCCTTCGCCCGAATCAAAGTTATCGGTGTTGGAGGCGGCGGCTCAAACGCCGTGAATCGTATGATCGAAGAGGGCATCCAGGGTGTTGAATTCATCGCCGTCAACACGGATGCACAGGCTCTGACGCTCTCGAAGGCCCCTACCCGCGTCCGTCTGGGTGACAAACTCACACGTGGCCTGGGTGCAGGCGGCGATCCCGAAGTTGGGCGCAAGGCCGCTGAAGAATCGGCTGATGAATTGTATGCTGTGCTGAAAGGCTCGGATATGGTCTTCGTCACCGCTGGTATGGGTGGTGGCACAGGCACTGGTGCAGCCCCGGTTGTATCACAGGTTGCCAAAGAATGCGGTGCACTGACCATTGGCGTGGTCACCCGCCCCTTCACCTTTGAGGGCGCAAAACGCATGCAATCCGCTGAATCAGGCATTGAGAAGTTGAAAGAGCATGCGCATACCTTGATCTCAATCCCCAACGATCGCTTACTGCAAATCTCAGATAAGCGTTCCAGTTTGCAGGATTCCTTCCGCCTGGCGGATGATGTACTGCACCAGGGTATTCAAGGTATTTCGGAACTAATCACCATCCCTGGCCTTATCAACCTGGACTTTGCCGACGTAAAGGCAATCATGTCCGAAGGTGGAGCAGCTTTGATGGCGGTTGGAACCGGAACTGGCGAAGACCGGGCCAAAAACGCCGCCGAGCAGGCCATTTCCAGCCAATTGCTGGATATCACCATTGACGGCGCGCGCGGCGTGCTGTTCAACGTGACCGGCGGCCCAAATATGACCTTGTTCGAGGTCAATCAGGCGGCTGCTATCATCCGTGAAACCGCGCACCCGGACGTCAACATGATCTTCGGTGCGGTGATCGACCCGAACATGGCGGATGATATCCGCATCACTGTTATCGCAACCGGGTTCGAGCGCAGCGGCGTTCCGCGTCGCATGCTGGAACGCACGACCAAACGCACGCTCGATCAACGTCCTGTCCACTTTGCGCGTCAGAACGAATCGGTCAGCGTGAATGCTGATGCACAGTCTGGTGGCGAATCCAAACCACCTGCACCGTCTGTTGGCAACAGTGACGATCTGGATATACCAACCTTCTTGAGAAACCGCCGGTAACTTTCTAAACCCAAAGGTTTTTGCGAAGAATCCCTTAGGGGCAAAACCTTCAGGGTCTGGGAATTACCGTCAGGTCAGTCCATCCCCCTTTGCCGGGGCGGTCACTGCGTGTCTGGGCGAGACATGCAGACCGCCCTGCGCATAAGTCCCCTCCGCCAACTTTCGGTGGGCACCTCCCCTATCATAATACGATAGGGGAGGAAAGGTGGGGCCTTTTATGTTAAAATACAAGTCATGGAATCTCAAATCCCTGAAAATCATCCCTCTTATAAAAAACATCGCCACCAGTTTTGGACCCAAATATTCCTGCCGATGACCTTGGTAATATTGCTTATCACCGCTGTAGCAGTGCTCACTGGCATCGCTACCTTCGGTGAAGGTGGTGATTCGCCACGCTGGGCAGCCATTTCTACCATCTGGCTGGTTATCCCGGTCATGATCTTTGGTCTGATTTTTTTCGCCATCCTGGTGGGGCTTATCTACCTGCTGGCACGAGGGCTGAAAGGCATGCCACCCTACTCATCCAAGGCACAATACTACGTTAGGCACGCTACCAGCCAGGTCAAGCGCTTCTCAGATATGGCAGCCAAGCCTGTGCTGTTTTTGGAAGGCATCCTGGCCAGTCTAAAAGCAATTCTAGGAAGGAATTAGCATCAACTAAGAAGGAAATTGTAATGGAAAATAAAAGCAAAACTTTGCTCATGGGCGCACTCATCGGTGCTTTCACCGGACTGCTTGCTGCTATATTGCTTGAACGACGTATTGAAAAAGATGAAGAACGTGAAACTGCCCTCACCACCGGGGAGGGACTGAAGCTCGGCGTACTGGTGTTTGGATTGTTGAGAGCAATCTCGTCACTTGGTGATGATTAACCCCTTCAAATAAGCCCCTTCAGGGAAATTGAGCGCTACAGGGTGGTCTCCCGCCTGTGATAAACGCTCCACAATCTGCGCCTCCACGCCCGCATCCAGGGCAGCGGAGGCGATTATTTTCTGGAACAGGGCTCCATCCACGCCGCCAGAACAGGAGAACGTGACCAGAATTCCGCCTGTACGCAACAGCTTGAATGCTAACAGATTGATGTCTTTATAACCACGTGCAGCTTTTTTCGCCTGCGCCGCTGTGGGGGCAAATTTTGGCGGATCGAGGATGATCAGGTCGAATGCCCTGTTCTCATCCCGGAATTTTCTCAGCACCTGGAAGACATCGCCCTCGCACCATTCCACGCTTTCGGCCTGCTGACCGTTTAATTGAACATTTTCACGGCCTAGCGCCAGCGCCCCTGCTGAAGCATCCACCGCCACAACTGATTTTGCATCACCAGCCAGTGTGTTGACCGTAAACCCACCTGTGTAGCAGAAACAATCCAGCACATCCCGTCCCTTTGCCAGTTCGCGTACACGTAGCCGATTATCCCGCTGGTCAAGATAAAAGCCAGTCTTGTGACCGGATTCAAAATCCACGTTGAATTTCAGGTCATTCTCGTTTATTGTGATTTGGGATTCGGGCATTGTGCCGCGCAGAATTCCCACAACGGGTTCCAAGCCTTCCAACTCGCGCACATCCGCATCGGAGCGTTCGAAGATGGTAGTCAAACCCGTCTCTTCGAGCAAAATGTTGGCAATGGTATCTTTCCAGAATTCGGAGCCAGCCGTGAGAGATTGCAAGACAAGCACCTCACCATAGCGGTCAACGACCAGGCCGGGCAGACCATCCGATTCAGCGTGGATGAGGCGGTAGGCATCCGTATTTAGTGCCAAGTACCTGGCATCCCGTGCGCGGATGGCAGCTTGAATTCGTTTGCGAAAGAAATCTGAATCGATTTGTTCGTCAGGATCAAACGACCAAACACGGGCACGGATCTGGGAGTGCGGAGAGTACGCCGCCCGGGCCAGGAAGTCACCCTTTGACGAGAGCAGGTTTACGGTCTCGCCTGATGCGATGTCCTGAGCCTGTCGAAGGGCGGGGTTGCTGTCCGGGTGATGGACCGCACCGGAGAAAATCCAGGGGTGATGGCGCAGAAGCGATTTTTCGCGTCCAGGCTTGAGAATCAGATCAGCCATCGATTTTCATCATCCAGCGTTCGGGAGGCTCAAGCGGCACCCAACCGAACTGGCTGTACAGTCCATGAGCATCTTTGGTCGCGAGCATCCAACGGCGTAAGCCTTGCAATTCAGGATGGCTGTGAACGGTTTCCATCAGCCATTTCCCAAGGCCAAATCCACGATAATCTTCATGGATGAAAACGTCGCACAACCAAGCAAAAGTAGTGTAATCGCTGACAACACGCGCCAAGCCAATCTGCTGAGAACCATCGTAAAGCCCAAAGGTGAGCGAGTACTGGAGATAGCGTGCGACGATGTCGCTTGTGCGTCCTTGCGCCCAGTAAGCGCGCGAAAGCATCTCGGTAATGGCTTCTACATCCAGGCGGGATGGGTCAGTGCTGATGGTAAATTGATCGCGATTTCTCTCAAATAGTTGGGGCATGGACTGAGTCTATCACACATGATATGATGCACATCTATGTTAAAACAAATACGCTGGAAGACTTTTCCCCATGATTTTTTCGTGATACAGATTGGCTTTTTGCTATATGGCCTTTCAATCGCATTGGCTATTCGCGCCAATCTGGGAACTGGTACCTGGGCTGTGTTGGATGTGGCGCTCTCGAAAATCACTGGCCTGACCCCAGGAACCATGACTGTGCTTGTTGGGTTTGTTGTCCTGATTTCCGCGTTACTCATGCGCGAACAGATCGGCTGGGGGACGCTTGGTAATATCCTGAGCATTGGCCCCTGGCTGGACCTGGCGCTATATTTCATCCCTTCTGTAGAAAACAATTGGCCTATCCAGTTATTGATGCTGCTCATGGGCACCCTGACACAAGGCATTGCCACTGCCATTTACATCGGTGTGGATGCAGGCGCGGGACCGCGTGACAGTTTGATGCTAGCCATCAAGCGCACTACAGGCATCAGTTACCGACTGGCGCGCGGCATTATTGAGATAAGCGTGCTGGTTATTGGCTGGCTGCTGGGCGGCCCGGCCGGAATCGGGACAGCTATCCATGCGTTGCTGGTTGGTACAGCAATGCAGTGGGCCTTTAAAGTCTTCAACGTGCAGCCGCATCAAACCCAGGAAAATGAACCTGCTACAGTAAAAAGCCCAGCAGATTAGACTATCAGAATTGTTATTCAAATACCGCCAAATTCACATATAATTCTTCCGAGGTATAAAAATGGCAAAAACGCAAATTGATTTCCCTACCCAGGTAGACCTGGAAGAAAAAATATCAGATTGGGCTCACGATCTGCGCTCACCTTTCAATCAGGTGCTTGGCTTTACAAAGCTCATGCTAAAAGGTCAAAGCGGCCCGCTGACAGACATGCAAGAAGAAGATCTGACCACCGTCTACAACAACAGCTTGCGCACACTGTCTCTTATCAACAATCTGATCGAGATCGCCCGCCTACAACGCGGCGAGAAGGAAATCAAGCGCGCCCCGGTAGAGTTACAGGCCACCCTCGACCAAAGCATCGCGCTGTGGCAAAAAGATCATCCCAGACTGGAGATGCCCATCGCTGTGCTCATGACAACCCAATCCCCCACTGCAGAATTGGACAAAAAACCCTTCGAGTGGGTGCTGCATGGCTTCTTCTCGTATCTGGCTGCTTATTCTGACGGCACCGGCAGCATCGCGCTGGAAATTGGGGAAGAAACGGATGCATTGGTCTTCACCTTGCGCCAGACAGGTATCACCAAAAAGGGATTCGATGAAATTACGCTGGAGATGTTCGCTTTTATCTGCAAGGCTTACATCGATTTACATGGCGGTGAAATCCGTCAGAGCGAATTGGATGAGACCGAAGCGATGATCCAGTTTATACTTCCAAAATGAACGGATGAAGACCAGCTTTCAGGCTGGTCTTTTACTCTAATCCACGGGGATAAAAGTCAGTGCTTCGTGATCGGACCAATAAATCTGCAACTGACCATCCACAATTTCAAATCTCTGGCCTTTCCCCAGATATTGTAAGAAGAGCTGTTCTTGTTCCATAACGCCATCAGGCTCAAGGCAAGCCATCACTGTTGAAGACACTTCGTTAAAAGTAATCTTTCTCCCATTTATTTGATACATACTGCCATATGAATTGCATCCCGCCGAACCACTGGCCCGGCTATCTTCGAATATTATCGTCAGAGTCGTACCTTCGATCGGTCGATGTTTGCTGATTGCGTACAGTTCCCAACTTGTGCCGTTTAGAGATTCACTTGCAACAGGGGTAACACTGCAAGCTGATAACAGAATCAAAAGAAAAACCAAAGGGACTAGATTTATTTTCATCGTTCACATCCTTTCATATTCCAACTAACGGACGTCAATTCACTCGAAAATGTTCCATTTTTTGGGAAAATAATTTGCATTTTTACAATTTTGCTCTACAATATAGATAGAGAATTACAAAACAGGAGGATGTGCCTATTTCTGGAGGCCTTGGCAGCCTCACTCCCCGGCCTTGCAAATGAATAAGGAGAAACTATGTTTACAGACAACGTACTGCGTGAACTGTTGAACTATTCCAGTCCTGATCCGGTCCTTAGCGTGTATATGAACACTGACATGACCGAAGGCACCGCCGATGCACTCAAGCTGCGCCTGCGGACCTTGCTAAAAGAAGTACAGCTACCAAAGGACGAGGCCGCCATACTCAAATACTTTGAGCTTGAACGCGAATGGACAGGTCGCAGTATCGCTATGTTTTCATGCGCGGCACAGAATTACTTTAGAGCATTCCCCATCGCCGTGCCAGTCCGTAGCCGAGTATTCGTAGGGGACCAACCTTATGTCAAGCCACTGGCCGATTTATTGGATGCGTACGGCGGCTATGGCGTGGCATTGGTAGATAAACAGGGGGCGCGTTTATTCCAGTTTCACTTAGGCGAGCTAAAAGAACAAGAAGGTATCCTTGGAAAGGAAGTGCGCCATACCAAACGCGGCGGCGCTTCCAGTATATTTGGACGCCTGGGAGGCATTGGTGGAAAAGCGCGTCACTCCGATGAGACGGTAGAACGCAACTTGAAAGAATCTGCTGAATTTGCGGCAAAATTCTTCGAAGAGAATCACATCCGCCGTGTATTGATCGGTGGCACAGGGGAAAATGCCAAGCAATTCCAAAGTCATCTCCCAAAAACCTGGCAGAGTTTGGTAATTGGCACATTCCCCATCAGCATGACAGCTACCCCTGATAAAGTGCAGAAAAAAGCCCTGGAAGTCGGTCAGCAGGCTGAACGGCAGCGGGAGATGCGCCTGGTGGAAAATATGGTCACATCTGCGGCAAAGGGATCCAGTGGTGTTGTCCGCCTGGAGGATACACTTGGCGCTGTCCACGAGGGACGTGTGCAAACGTTGATCGTCCGTGAAGGGTATCGCGCGGAGGGTTTCCAGTGTAAGGGATGTGGCTATATCACAATCCAAGAAGTGGAGACCTGCCCATTCTGCGGTAATTCGTTCGCACAGATCAAAGATGCCGTGGAAATGGCTGTCCGCAAAGTGATGCAGGATGGCGGTGATGTGGAGATCATGTACGAGAATCCAAAATTGGAAGAAGTTAGGATTGGAGCGGTATTACGATATTAGTACAATCCACCCTAAGTTGTACAAGTGGGCGGGAAATTTCCCGCCCACTTGTTTTAACCGAAACGTTCTTCTTTCCAGACATCTGCTCGGTTGTGGTAGCCAGCCTGCTCCCAGAAACCGCGGCGGTCTTTCGTCATGAACTCCAGCGAGCGCAGCCATTTGGCCCCCTTCCAGAAGTAGGGTGTCTCTAAATCCTCGCGGCTCGGAATATGCCCCACCACACCGCGCAACGGATAACCATGATCGGGTGTGAGCGGCTCACTGTTGAAGTGGGTGGCCATCAGGAAATTATCCTGCTTAATTACCTCTATGGGCAAATTCACCGTGAAACCATATTCGGCATGTTGCATAACGTGCGTAGCATTGGGTTTGATTCTGATAAAGCCTTCGTCTACCAGCGCTTTGACAGAGACACCTTCCCAAACGGTGTCGAACTTGCTCCAGCGCGTGACACAGTGGATATCCATTTCGATTTTTGTGCGAGGGAATTTGTTGAATTCATCCCATGTCCATTCTTTATCTTCTTCCACTTCACCCCAGACCCGGAAATGCCAGGTGGCAGGGTTGAAATTTGGAACAGGCCCATAATGCAGGACAGGGAATTTCAGCGTCAGCGCCTGGCCGGGCGGTAGACGCCCTTCCTTGCTGACGCGTTCTTCTTCAGCACGACGATCGGCACTTTGATTTGTAAACATAAACACCTCGATTAGTCCAAATTATACCCTCTACGGGGCATATATACTCTGTGCAGGGCATATAATACCCTGACGGCAGGCTTAGATATTAAAGGATCTTTGGAAACTTCTGCCGTTCGCTGCGCGAAGGCGCAGTGGTTGGTACCCGGATTTAGGGGTGTGAGCGTGCGTACGCACGCTCACACCCCTAAATCCGGCCTCTTTCAAACCAAATCCTAGAGAACCATATTAAATGGCGATATGGATTAGATGTTCCACATCGCCGAATATTACCCCAGAGATGTTACGATTCTATTAAAACTCCAAACTCTCACCCGGTTTGAGTACTTTAACGCTAGCGTCGGTTTCTTTCTTCACACGTTCAGCCCAGGCGTGCGGGTCTTGTTTGATCACGTCAAAGGTATTGTAATGTATGGGAACGACTGTCTTGGGCTTGATCATTTTGACCGCTCGCAGCGCATCGTCGGGGCCCATGGTGTAGTTATCGCCGATGGGTAGGATGGCCAGGTCAACACCTTCTTCGCCAATCAGACTCATTTCACTGAACAGGCCGGTATCCTGTGCCATGTAGATTTTCTTGCCGTCATTGGTGGTCAGCAAAAAACCGACCGGGTTACCGCCACTGGAGCCGTCAGGTAGCTCAGAACCGTGTACCGCAATGGTGAACTTGAGATAGCCAAAGGGATGCTTGTAGCCGCCGCCGATATGCTGTGCGTGGGTTTTCAGACCCAAATGTCCACACCACCCTGAAATTTCGGCGTTGGTAATGATGGTTGCTCCCGTTCGTTTTGCGATCTTGGCAGTATCGCCGACGTGGTCGCCGTGTCCGTGGCTGACCAGGATGTAGTCTGCCTCAATAGCATCATGGGTGGTAGATGCGGCGGGATTCCCCTCGAAGAAAGGGTCAATGACCAGTTTATGTCCATCGGTTTCGAGACCGAGGGTGGCGTGCCCATACCAAGTGAATTTATTGCTCATTTCGTCCTCCTGATTAGTTTGAAAAAAGTGCAACGCACTTCATATTGAGAACGCATTTGGGAAATTCCCGGTCAAGTGCGTTGCACTTGTAAAAATCAACTTGCATAGTATTGGTTTCCAATAACAGTATAGACAAAAATCGCCTGGTGGTCAATTTCAGCATTTGCTTTTGACAGAAAATTCCCTATAATTGACACATCCTTATGTTTGGAGGATTTATGTCATCGAAACCAACCTGGCGAGAAAAATTAAGTTACTGGTTCGACAACATGATGTCGAGAGGTATGCCAGCGATGATTATACTGCTGGCACTGGCGTCTTTGGTTCTTATCCTAATCGCCGGTATTGCTATTATTGCTTTCAACGCTCACCCCCCGGAAAAATCACTTGGTTTAGGGGAAGCTATTTGGGAAAGCCTGATGCGCACGCTCGACCCCGGCACTATGGGAGATGACGAAGGCTCTGGATTTCGTTCGGTGATGCTGATTGTTACAGTCGGCGGGATTTTTATCGTCAGCACTTTGATCGGCGTTCTCAATACCGGGCTGGAGGAGAAACTGGAGCGCCTGCGCAAGGGACGTTCCCGTGTTCTGGAAACCGGCCACACGCTCATTTTGGGATGGTCATCGCAAGTTTTCACCATCATTTCTGAACTCATGATTGCCAATGAAAACCAGAAGAACGCGCGCATTGTGGTGTTGGCCGATGAGGATAAAGTCAAAATGGAAGACTTGATCCGTGAGCGCATCGAGAAAAAGGGCAATACGCGAGTGATTGTGCGTTCGGGCAACCCGATTGACCTGACTGACCTGGAGCTCTGCAACCCGCACAGCGCGCGCTCCATCATCGTTCTGCCCCCCGAAAACGACGATCCTGACACCAACGTTATCAAAACGATACTGGCGCTTACCAACAACCCCAACCGCCACGAGGAACCCTACCGCATCGTAACGCAAATCCACAATCAGAAAAACATGAATGTGGTCAGGATGGTTGGCGCGAAAGATAAGGTTTTGCCTCTACTCACACGTGACTTGATCGCGCGCGTGGTTGCACAGACTTCTCGTCAATCCGGGCTCTCGATGGTTTACACTGAACTGATGAATTTCGGTGGCGATGAAATCTACTTCAAGCAGGAGCCGAACCTTTCTGGAAAAACCTTTGGCGAAGCGCTGCTGGCGTATGACGATTCCGCCCTGATGGGCCTGCGCAAAGTGGACGGGACCATCCTGCTCAACCCGCCGATGGACACGCGCATCGAACCCGGCGACTACCTGTTTGCTCTCTCCGAAGACGACGATACCATCCTGTTATCTGGTTCCTCGAAAGTTCCAATCGAAGAAAGTTTGATCCGCACCAGTGGCAAAGCACACAGGCAAGGCCGGGAAAGAACCTTGCTCATAGGTTGGAATCGTTCAGCAGCAACCATTGTCCAAGAATTGGATGCTTACGTTGCCAAGGGCTCACAGGTCACTGTGATGACAGACGACAACCGGGCCAGGGATGTTGTCAAAACCTGTGAGAAGCAGCTCAAAAACCAGAAATTAACCTTTATCCCAGGCGATACAACCAACCGCGAACTGTTGGATAGCCTGGATATTATGGAATACGACCATGTGATCGTTCTGGCGGCATCCGGTCTTGAGCCGCAGGAAGCTGATGCCAGAACTCTGGTCTCTTTGCTGCACTTACGAGATATCGTCAGTTATGACGAAACACCCTTCTCCATCGTCAGCGAAATGCTCGACCTGCGCAACCGCGAGTTGGCCGAGGTCGCCCAGGTGGACGACTTCATCGTCAGCGAACACCTTATCAGCCTGATGCTTTCGCAACTCTCCGAAAACGAAAACCTGTTTGATGTGTTCCAGACAATTTTCGCCCCTGAAGGGGCAGAAATCTACCTGAAACCCGTGGAAGATTACGTGGAAACGGGGCAACCGGTTACTTTCTACACCGTTGTGGAGGCAGCCTGCCGGCGTGGCGAGACGGCAATCGGTTATCGCATCACTGCTGAAGCCAATAACGCGCAAAAACATTATGGTGTATATACCAACCCGGTTAAATCTGAAAAGGTAATATTTGCAGAGGACGACAAGATTATTGTGGTTGCGGAGGAATGATGCAGTAAGGGCAGGGTAACCCTGCCCTTACTGATTTGGTTTGGTGAGATTATTTGTATGAACTGGGAAAACGCAAAGAGAGAATTGCTCAAGGCGATCAACATGCCCCGTTTGGGCCTCATCACAGATGTGGATGGGACCATCAGTCCCATTGTGGATGTGCCGGACGAGGCGCGCGTCACACCCCGGAACCTGGAACTGCTTGCCAAACTAGAGGCTCAACTCCCACTGGTGGCGGTCGTCTCCGGCCGTTCGG
>Ga0209536_100002165_pt1 | contig 31943 bp, 32 predicted proteins | sample DeeMarSeWOR28_12_FD_187461 | JGI IMG/M metagenome (GOLD analysis project Ga0209536, IMG submission 187461) | Marine sediment microbial communities from White Oak River estuary, North Carolina - WOR-2-8_12 (SPAdes) (version 2) | ecosystem: Environmental > Aquatic > Marine > Intertidal zone >... | reverse complement strand
AGGTTGAATGGGATGCTTCAGGGTTTTCATCCGGAATTTATTACTATCAACTTGTTGCCGGCGATTATGTCGAAACGAAAAAGATGGTTTTAATAAAATGATACTGGATTCTGGTTAAATCTTGGATGATTTGACCCCGATGTGATTTCCGGAGGAATTCGTATTTGTCGGGGATACTGGATGCTCGTTTCTCGTCGCTCGTTACTTGGTATTCGATTCTCATATTTTGTCTCATTAAATTAGATGTTAGATGTTAGATGTTAGATATAGGATATAGGATATTGGATATTGGATAATATTCAGCGGGTGGATCTGAAATTGTTTATAATTCTTAGAGTACAATTATGGAATAAATATTGATTTAGAGCGATTACAGGTTCAAAACGGAGGGTAGTTGAATGAATCGCTTAAAAAAACATTTCATATTAACTATATTTTGCATAATTCTTATACCTTTTATTATGTTAGCAGCGGGAATGACAAATCAGACGACAAGTAAAGATACAATCATCATTGATTTTAGCCATGAAGCTGATTATGAAAACTGGCGAATTGTTAACGATGGGGTTATGGGTGGAATTTCACAGAGTGTGATGCTAGCCGGTGACAGTGCCACAGCGATTTTTCAGGGCAATGTCTCACTGGAAAATAATGGTGGTTTTGCTTCCGTGCGAATGATGTCCCGTGAGTTCAATTTAGATGGATATGAAGGAATAGAAATCCGCGTACGTGGTGATGGTAAAAAGTATCAGTTTCGGATTCGAGTTGATAACCGCTTCGATGGCATTTCATATCGGCATATATTTGAGACGAATAAAGGTCAATGGATGCTTATACGTCTGCCATTCAGCGATTTTGTTCCCACATTTCGTGGCCGTATCCTTGATGAGGATCCACTCTCACCCGACCAGATCCAACAAGTGGGTTTTTTAATCGCTGATAAGCAAGAGGGTAATTTTAAACTCGACATAGATTGGATTAAAGCCTACAGGGAAAAATAAGTCAGAAGTATCAATATATTGGTTTATAATGAACCAGCATGGTGAATCTTGATTTTTCTTTCCATTTAAAAAATAATTATTCTTCTTAATGTGAATAAATTAAGGAGTTATAATGAAGAAATTCCTGGAATTTTTCAAATCTCCTCATATTCAAATTGCCCTGGCAACCGGGATTTCAATTATTGTCATGGCTTACTTCTCCAAGCGAGTACTGGCCCAACCAATCGCATATCTTCCATTGGCCATTCCTCCGTTTATCGCTACGATTTATGAGGCAGTATTAAAGAAGTATGAAAACTCGTGGGTCAGTAGTACATGGTATTGGATTGTCCTTATCTTTCTTTCCACATTTCTGGTTATACTGTTTTCAGCCCAGAGACCTATCAATAAGCCTATAACAGTTGAAACCCATCTTCTACCTGATGGTTTTCGCATACCGCATGATGTGTCCGAGTATTATGAAATGCATCAACAGTTTTTAGATTCATTGCTGGCTTTGAATTCTGATTTACAAAGTGAAAATCCAAGCATCAGAAAATTAAACAAACCCCAACCACAAGAATATGCACCATTGAAAATGGATGGAAATACTTATACGCTTCGATATAAGAGCGGCCGGATGGATGGTACGGAGAGGGAGGAAGAGTACAACATTCTTCTTAATGGTGAAATTATCTATGACTTTACATCGCGAGCGCCTATACCGATTGACCATATTCATGGTTTTTTTACATGGAAAAATAACTGGATACTGGAATACTATAAAGAAATTATTATCAATGGTGAAAATATAAATGAAAAATATGTTTACGATACGTCGTTTTATGTCTCGGTTATCGGAGATGACTTCTTCTATTTCGCCCAAAAAAACGGGCAAATCCATTTGGTTCAAAATCATCAACTGACGGATTATTATTATGATGAGGTGATTGTCTACCAATGTTGTGGTTATGCAAGATATAATCCTCGCTTTTGGAAAAACTTGCTCACCTTTTATGCAAAGAAAAATGATAAAATGTATTTTGTCAATGTTTACGTTCAGGACTGAAAGGTTAAATAGATGACAAATATTCTTCCAATATGTCTGTTGTCTATTAGTTTGATGTCTTGCACAGGTATTGGCCAATCGGTTGTAACCCCCTATTTAGACCAATATAAGTGGAAAAACAGGCTCATATTGATATTTGCAAATTCTCAACAGGATTCGATTTTATTGAAGACACAACAGCAGGCAATCATCTATAAAGATGAAATAATCGACAGGGATCTACTACTTATCTATAGTGTTGAAAAGGGAAAAAGTGCGGCTAATGATTCTTTGTTGCCTGACAGCGTGTCGTCCGCGCTTCGAGAAAAATATGATGTTCCTCAGGGAAGTTTTAGCATAATTCTGATTGGTAAAGACGGTGGTGAAAAATTAAGACAGGTTGGGCGCATTGATTTTAAAGAAATATTCGGGCGGATCGATGCAATGCCGATGCGGCAATCAGAGATGCGGGAGCGCTCGCAAAAGAAATAGGATTCCATTATGACAAATATTGATGAACCCATTTTCGATTCCAAATCGGAAGATAGAGAAAATAATAGTGAAATAAGTGTCAATTTAGCTACTCAAATCCGAAAGTTGGTTGATTCTCAGTCATTCTGCATTCTCTCCACTCAGGGGAATAACCAGCCCTATGGTTCACTAGTTGCCTATGCCTTTACGGAGGATTTAAAAAAGTTTTTTTTCAAAACGCATGTGGCTACCCGTAAATACAAACTACTGCAGGAATGTCCGCAGGTTGCCCTTGTGATCGACAGCCGCTGCCAGCATTTGGAGGATATAACAGAAGTTGAGGCGGTAACGATCACCGGAAAGGCAACACAACTTCGATCTGGTGCTGAGCATGATTTAGGGATTGAACTGCTTCGCAAACGCCATTCCTATCTGGAAAATTTTATCAAAATATCATCAACCGCTCTCTTTAAAATCGATGTTGTGAGATATTTTCACGTGGTACGCTTTCAGGAGGTATCACAATGGATTCCCTGAAGCCGCTGATTATTCCACTGCGGCAAGTCACGAAAAGCGATGAAAATCTGATCGGTGGTAAGGCCTACAAACTTTCACAACTGACTCAATCCGGTTTTCAAATTCCGGATGGATTTTGTATCACGATTTTTGCTTATCAGCAATTTGTCAACTATAATCGCCTTGACGAGAAAATCGGTTTTGAACTGGGTCGTAAATCTTTTGATCAAATGCGCTGGGAAGAGATGTGGGATTCGGCCCTAAGAATTCGCTCCGCCTTTACACGTGCTGTCTTCCCCAAAAATATTGAAGAAGGATTACACAATGCTTTTGACGATTTGGGAGCACGCAAAACACTGGTTATTCGCTCATCGGCGCCCAAAGAAGATTCTGCAAAGGCATCATTTGCCGGCTTACATGAATCCTATATTGGTATCAAGGGTGAGAAGGAGTTATTGGATGCGGTTCCTCTGGTTTGGGCTTCATTGTGGTCCGATGCGGCACTCTTATATCAGCAGGAACTTGGTCTGGATCCACTCCATAGCTCGATGGCAGTCTTGGTGCAGGAACTAATTGAAGAAGATGTCTCCGGCGTCGCTTTTGGTATCGATCCGAGAGATCCCGGAGCTGATCGATCGATTATTGAAGCGGTTCCCGGTCTCTGCCGGGACCTGGTTGATGGTGTGATAGATCCTGATCGCTGGATCATCAAACGTTCCTCAGGCGAGGTGATAGAAATGAAACCTGGCAAAGAGGAGAGTGAACGATTACAACAACCATTGATGGATGTTGAAGATCTCAATCGTTTGTATAAAACACTGCAAGGAATCGAATCTCTGTTCGGATGGTATCCGGATGTCGAATGGACTGGGAAGGCAGAGAGATTTACGCTATTGCAGGCCCGACCGATAACAACCGATGTTAAACCATCAGACGATAAATCTTTTTATTTGGGTTTGAGACCGGGTGAGTCAAAATTAAAAGCGTTGGCTAAAAAAGTTGCAGACGACTTGATTCCTAAGTTAGAGGCAGAAGGAGAGCGCTTCGCCAAAGAGGATCTCTCCGTACTTGATGATCAACAACTGGCTGATTCAATTGAACAGCGACATGCAGCCTTGGAAAGTTGGAAAAAAATATACTGGGATGAATTTATTCCTTTTGCGCACGGTGTACGTTATTTGGGTACGTATTATAATGATGCGGTTCAACCTGAAGATCCCTACGAATTTGTCGGCCTTCTCAAAGGGCAGCAGATGATCTCCACTCAACGAAATGATAAACTGATTTCTTTGGCAAATCTTCTAAAAGCTGATTATAAGTTGGGACAACGTCTTAAAACACTCTGTAAAGATATTACCCTTAGTGAGAAAGAATGGAAGTCAATAAAAAAGCAAGCAGCTAACTTTTTACACGGAGAAGAATTTATTCGGAATTTTGATGAATTCATGGAAACTTATATGGATGTCTCATATGGTGAAGAAAGGGTACTAAATAAACCAGTGCCGGTTTTGAAAATCATCATTGAATTATCCAATTCTCAAAATTCATCAGAATTTAAAAATCAAAATAAGGTCGATGATCTGGAGACAAAGTTATTTATGGCAGTTGGATCAGAAAAAAAGGTGGAGGCTGAAGAGGTATTGCATATTGGCCGCTTGAGTTGGCGATTACGAGATGATGACAATTTGTTGCTGGGTCGGGTTGAAAGCCAATTGATCAGAGCCCTGGAGGAAGGGGGCGATCGACTGAAGCGATCCGGACGGCTGCAAGCAAACGTAGTAATTCCTGAAAAATCGACAGAGAGGATTCTTTCAGCATTGCGGGATGAAACCAAGGGTAAAATCACTTTATCAGAAAGCGAGGCAAAGCCTAAGGAGTCTTTACCCAAGGATACGCATACAAAACCCCGACAATTGACGGGACAGCCAGCTTCGCCGGGGATGGTTTCCGGCAAGGTGCGTGTGATTCGAAAGGACTCAGATATCGGAGACTTTAAATCCGGTGAAATTCTGGTTTGCGATGCGATTCAGCCCAACATGACGCATTTGGTACCATTAGCGCGGGCCATCATTGAACGTCGCGGCGGCATGTTAATCCACGGGGCGATTATCGCCAGAGAAATGAATATCCCTTGTGTCAATGGTGTTTCCGATGCTGCAAATTTATTGGAAAATGGCGAACTTGTTACCGTAGATGGCAATTTAGGAATCGTAACGGTTGGAGTCGCAGAATTTGATTTAGAAATGGGATTATAAATGTCCGTCAAAACACTCAGACTCATTTTAGGAGATCAACTCAACCGGTCAATCAGTTCCCTGCAGGATATTGACCATAAACATGATGTTGTATTAATGGTTGAAGTGCAGGAAGAAACAACATATGTCAAACATCATAAACAGAAAATTGTGCTGATTCTCTCTGCTATGAGACATTTTGCAGATGAGCTGAGATCTGAGAGTATAAACGTCGATTATATCAAACTGGATGACCCACAGAATTCCGGATCATTTAGCGGTGAAGTCAAACGTGCGCTCGATCGTCATCAGGTTGAGCAAATAATCGTGACAGAACCGGGTGAGTGGCGGGTTTGGGAAATGATTCAGGACTGGGAAAAACAGATAGGTGTTTCCGTTTTAATCAGAGAAGATGATCGATTTCTCTGCTCAATAGAAGAGTTTAAAGTATGGGCAGAGGGCCGCAAGAGTTTGCGAATGGAATACTTTTACCGCGAAATGCGCCGCAAGACCGGCTGGTTGATGGATGGTGACAAACCATCAGGTGGGCAATGGAATTACGATGCAGAAAATCGGCAAGCATTACCAGAAGATTTTAAAATGCCAAAGCGGAGCATATTCAATCCTGATTATATAACAAAAGAAGTTGTACAACTTGTCGACAAGCGATTTGGCGATAATTTTGGTGATCTATATTCATTTCATTGGGCAGTGACCCGGAAAGATGCCCAACAGTCGCTGCGCCATTTTGTTTCAGATTGCTTGATGTATTATGGTGATTATCAGGATGCAATGAAAAGCGGAGAAGATTTTGTTTTTCATTCTATTCTTTCTCCCTATTTAAATATAGGATTGTTAAATCCCAGAGAAGTCTGTGAAGCAGCACTGGATGCTTATGAAAAGAAAAAAGCACCGATCAATGCCGTTGAGGGCTTCATCCGCCAAATCCTCGGCTGGCGGGAGTATATTCGAGGCATTTACTGGTTGAAGATGCCTGGTTACGCTGAGACCAATACCTTTGATGCCAAACGTTCATTGCCCGATTTCTACTGGAATGGAGAGACTGAGATGAATTGTCTGCGGCAAGTTATCGATGTGACACGGCGGACGGCCTATGCGCATCATATCCAACGGTTGATGGTTACCGGTAATTTTGCCTTGCTGGCTGGTATTAAGCCCTCACAGGTTGAGGAGTGGTATTTGACTGTTTATGCTGACGCTTTTGAATGGGTGGAGCTTCCCAATACACATGGGATGGCCTTACATGCCGATGGGGGCTTACTGGGGTCAAAACCCTATGCCGCATCCGGTGCCTATATCAACCGCATGTCCGATTATTGTAAAGGCTGTGCATATGATCCAAAACAAAAGTCAGGCAAAAAAGCCTGTCCATTTAATTATCTTTACTGGTATTTTATCATCAAAAATAAGGAGCATTTAAAGACAAATCCGCGTATGGCGATGCCGTATAGGATCCTGGGCGGCATGACAGTGGAGCGCCATCAGGAAATTATTCAGCTTTCAGAAGAATTTATGAACCAACTATAGTAGCAGTTAAAGATTAATCTCAGTGATCCGGTGAAGGTTTATTTCAGATTAAAAAGAAAACCATGTCTTCAGACCCATTATGATGTTCTCTTCAATCTTAATAATGAATATATCTTTTAATGGACAGGGTATGCGCAAATTCCACGTGTCATTGCTATTATTATATCACTTTATTTGTTTTATGCAGGGGGAAAACACTATGATGGATTGCAGTTCATTGGGATTCGTCAGGTAAGGGAAGGATCGAATCAAAAAGCACTATCCCAGGCGGGTGCATTGGATATGAGTGGAATATTAGGTGTCATTCGTCATCCCTGGTATACCGCAGCCATCATTATTATCTGGATGCGAAATATAGATATAAGTACATTGATAGTTAATATTATTTTGACTCTATATTTGGTAGTCGGAACATTTTTGGAGGAAAGAAAGCTACTTCTTGAATTTGGCGAGAAATACAGGTACTATCAGGAAAATGTATCCATGTTATTTCCATTAAATTGGTTAAAGTCTAAATTGAGACGTCTAAGTTAAATAATAACCTCTTTATAATTAAATAATATTAATACCAAATTAAAGGAAAATTTTATGAATAAGAATCAGAAAGATGTAAGTATAGAACTGATTTTATTTACTTCAATTTTCTTTTTTAGTGTCAGTGTCTTTGCACAGGAAAGTCATGGGGTAGAATATGAGCGGGATACCTTAATTACCGCAGCGCGAGAAATGATGATTGAGGTAAGATATTGTGCTCTCATAACACTGGACGAACAGGGTCATCCTCAAGCAAGAATGATGGATCCTTTCGTACCTGAGGAGGATTTGGTCGTATGGATGGGGACAAATCCAGATAGCAGAAAGGTGAGAGAAATTAAAAATGATTCCAGGGTTACTCTGTATTATGAAGATAAAGATCGAGCAGGATACGTGGTAATCAAGGGGAGGGCAAAGATAGTTGATGATAATGAATTGAAGTTGAAATATTGGAAAGAGGGATGGAATCGCTTTTACGAGGATATAAATACAAGTTATACATTGATTAAGGTAGTACCTACTGAACTCGAAGTCATAGATTACCAACGGGGAATTGTGGGAGAAGCAAAAACCTGGGCGGTACCCTGGGTGGGGTTTGAATGACAGATACCAGATCCCGGATGCCAGATGCCGGGTATTGGAATCGAGATATGAGATGTGAGAAATGCGATTTGCGATGATAGATCATGATCAGTTGGAACAATTCCGAGCCCCAGCGGGGCGACGCTAGACTAGCCTGGTACAGAAGTGCCAGGTAAAAAAGGATCATTTAAAATGGTAGTGCCATCGGCACGACGCTAGATGAATGCCGAATATCGAAAGTTGAACAAGGAATGATGAATTTGAAAATCCAATATTCAACACGGAATATCCAAGTAAAAAGTTGACTATTTTTAAATGAAAATACGTAAAGTTAAGAAAGAAGACAGAGATGAATGGGCGCGGATTAGAAACGAATTATGGCCTGAATCGCCCGAAGAACATCTGAATGAAATAGATCATTTCTTTTCTCATCGTGAAGATAACGATCAGGAGGTTTATGTTCTCTCTCGAGAATCCGGAAAACTTGGTGGATTTATTGAGCTACGCATTCGAAATTATGCTGAAGGTACATCATCACCTGAAGTGCCCTATTTGGAAGCTTGGTATGTTGATCCTGATCTGAGAGGCAAAGGATACGGCGAAAAACTGATGTCAACTGCCGAGCAGTGGGCATTGGAGAAAGGATTTAATGAACTGGCCAGTGATACCGAAATTGATAACGAGTTAAGTATGAAGATTCATAAAAAACTTGGCTTCAAAGAAGTTGATCGGATTGTCTGTTTTTTGAAGAAGTTGGAATGATCAAGATGTTCGATAATTGATGACGGAGGCTGGAGACCGGACACCGGAAACTGGAGACCGAATATTAGATGATTATGTAAATTGATCTCTCGCGACGTCGCGATGACGCAACGGAAACTAACATTTTTGATTTATGAATTCCCCAAAGGGGAAAAATATAATAACCCGGGGCAACGCCCCGGGTATAATGGATGTACAACTACATAAGCCCTGAAAGGGCGGAATTAATTGTGATATCGGATAGGAGATGCGCGATGCCAGATGGAGGATACGTGATTCGGGATTGGATTTATCATGATTTCGTTTAAATAAATGTAAAGTTTGTTATATTCCGATTTAAAATTGGAGGCAAACAATGAAGGTGATAATCAGAGTAAGTATTTTTTTCATATTTTTTATAGTTATTAATAAGGGATTGGCTCAGGAAGGATCAAAACTTATCGAAGCAATCATGTATCAGGAATTTGACAAGGCGAAAGAATTAGTAAAAAACGGTGTAGATGTCAACTATCAGGATGAATCGAGTGGCAGCACTGCTTTGATTTTGGCTTGTCAATATGGTTTTGTTGATATGGCGACTTTTCTCATCGATAATAATGCAGAGTTGGATCTACAGGAAGATAATGGTAAAACCGCGTTAATGGTTTCAGCCGGAGCATCGGAAGAGTTGTTCAATTTGCTCCTTTCTAAAGAAGCAAATCCAAATATTAAAACAAATGATGGGACAACGGCATTAACGCAGGCATGTATAGGAATATTAATGGAAAAGGTATCACTTGAAGTGGTACAAACACTCATAAATAAAGGTGCAAATGTAGATGAAGCACCGACAAGTGGTCGCGCTGAAGGTTACACGTGTCTGATGACGGCAGCACGAAATGATCAGCCGGAGTTAGTTAAAATTCTGATAAAAAATGGAGCAGACGTCAACAAAATGGCAAAAGATGGTAATACCGCCCTGAGTTTAGCAGAAAAAGAAGAAGATCAGGAAATGATCACACTATTAAAAAAGTTAGGTGCAGAAAAATAGATAGGTTTATGAAATTAAAATTTTACCCGCTGTAGGGGCGAGTCGGCTCGAAGACCCCGTTCTACGGGGTGACTCACCCATGGATTAAAAATGAAATTAAGGATACGGAATGAACAAACACGAAAAAATAGATTATCTGGAATTACCTGCAAAATATATAGAAACCACCAAAGATTTTTTTAGTAAAGTATTTGGTTGGTCGTTTACCGATTACGGGCCGGATTATACGTCCTTTTCAAATGCCGGGATTGATGGTGGATTTTATAAAGCTGAGCTGGCTGGCAAATATGAAAAGGGGGGTGCCCTGGTTGTTTTTTACAGTAATAAGCTGGAAGAAACTCAGTCAAAGATTGAGGGGGCAGGGGGGACGGTTGTCAAACCAATTTTTTCTTTTCCGGGAGGGCGGCGGTTTCATTTTACCGAACCCAGTGGGAATGAATTTGCAGTGTGGTCGGATAAATGATTGAAGTAGAGACGGCCCGTTGGGCCGTCTCTACTTCTTGGCTACAGAATATAATAATTGAGAGAAATTGATCATTTTAACCAATAAAAAGTAGACGTGGTGTTTTATTCACGTCAGGCAGGTAACGATGTCAAATGATTTAAATCAAGAAAATGGATTTGAGAGATTAGGTCTCTCAGCCTCAGTATTAAAAGTATTAAATGATGTTGGTTATGAAACACCAACACCGATTCAGGAACAAATTATCCCGGAAATACTATCCGGGCAGGATGTCATTGGTCAAGCCCAAACGGGTACGGGTAAAACTGCAGCTTTTGCCCTACCAATTTTGTCACAGATAAATCTCAAATTAAGACATCCTCAGGTTCTCGTCCTGACGCCTACCCGTGAGTTGGCGATTCAGGTGGCTGAGTCCTTTCAACGCTATGCCGGCCGAATGCAAGGTTTTCATGTTTTGCCCATTTATGGTGGGCAGGATTATGAACGGCAATTCCGAAGACTTAAACAGGGAACTCATATAGTCGTAGGAACACCCGGGAGAGTGATGGATCACATTCGACGGGAAACGCTACATCTGGATTCACTAACCTGTCTTGTCCTTGATGAAGCGGATGAGATGCTACGCATGGGATTTATTGATGATGTGGAATGGATTTTAGATCAAATTTCGAATAATCCTCAAATTGCTCTATTTTCAGCGACAATTCCACCTCCGATCAGAAAGATTTCAAGAAAGTATTTGCATGATCCAGTGTCAATTACCATAAAGGCAAAGACGGCAACCGTTGAGGCGACACGTCAACGCTATTGGATGGTCAGCGGATTTCATAAACTGGATGCCCTGACACGGATTCTGGAAGCTGAACCATTTGATGGTGTCCTTATTTTCGTTCGTACAAAAACGGCGACGGTTCAACTTTCAGAAAAACTGGAAGCGCGGGGATTCCTTTCCGCGCCACTTAGCGGAGATGTGGCGCAGCGACAGAGAGAACAAACCATTGCAAGATTAAAAAGTGGAAAAATTAATATAATTGTGGCAACGGACGTCGCAGCCAGAGGATTGGATGTTGACAGAATCAGTCATGTGATTAACTATGATATTCCCAGTGATACTGAGTCTTATGTGCATCGAATTGGCAGGACCGGGAGGGCAGGGCGAAGTGGCGAAGCAATCCTCTTCGTCTCGCCGCGGGAAAGAAGGATGTTAAATACAATCGAAAAAGCGACCAAGCAGAAAATTGAGTTGATGGAACTACCAACGACTGAAATGATCAATGATAATCGGATAGCTCGTTTTCAGCAGCGAATAACCGATACGTTGGCTGTAGAAGATTTAGGATTATATTATCAAATTATTGAGCAATACCGGCAGGAGCATAATGTACCGGCGATCGAAATTGCCTCAGCGCTGGCAAAAATGGCTCAGGGAAGTACACCACTAATTTTGTCAAATATGGCTGTGAGAACGGAAGAAAGATTTGAAGATGAGCCACGAGGCAAGAAAGGTCGATCGAAAGGTCGTGGATCAGGTAGCAGAGCAGCGGAAGGTATGGAGCGATACCGTATTGAGGTTGGCAAACGCCTGGATACCAAACCGGCTAATATTGTTGGCGCTATTGCCAACGAAGCAGGGATTGACAGTGATTTTATCGGGAAAATAAAAATTTATGATGATTACAGTACTGTGGATCTGCCGCAAGGAATCCCTGATGATATATTGCGGATGTTAAAAAAAGTACGGGTTTCTGGAGAGAAAATAAATATATCAAAGATGACTGATAATCGTGGTCAGGATGATCTTAAAAAGGGGAGAAAATCGAAGAAAAGGGATAAAAAACGAAAAAAGAGATAAAGAAGTACTCCTGTTATTCTGTTAATATATTATTCCTGAACATCTTCCTCGATCTGGATCAAATCCTGCGGCCAGTTGAAGTTATAGAAAAAGCGGGTTCGGATAATGTGATCATCAGATTCCAATAGACCACCAATGTTGAGCTTATGAAAAACATAATTGATATCGATTCGTAACTTTGGGATAATCCTTTTGCCAAATCCAAAATTAAATCTATAGCGGTCACCAAATGTACCATCATCCAGGGAACTCATATCCTCAAAGAGCTCGACTGATACCAACGCGACAAATCCTTTTAAATCACCAATACTAAAATTATTATTGCTTACCTGAAATTGATATCTACTACGAAAATAAGCATCCCAAATCTTATCTTCTTTATAATAAAAAGCTCTGTATTCAACTCGAAAATAGTGGCTAAAAGTAAATCCTTCAAATCGCGGCCAAATGAAGCGTAATCCCACCCAGGGTCTCAGTTCAGGCAGATCAGGGATATCTCTTAGAAAATTATAAAACAAGGCGGCCCCACCATGGAGCTGCATCCAGTTCCATTCACTATATCGCACTGAAGGTCGTAGATATAATAATGTCCAGTCAGAATCAGTTAATACACCGCGCAATCCGTAATCCCCATCATATCTGAAATTAGGATTAAAGAAGTAAATCGTTGTTAGGTCAGTCCAGGTATGAAATTTCTTGAAATCGCCTAATTGGGCTTCCGATATCCTGGGGCTGCTCAATATGATTGTCCAAATCATCATGAATAGGGGCACCGTGCCCCGTGGCCATACAACGCGGAACAGGGGATTATATAGTTTTCTCAATATTCATTCTCTTTGATCAGTTTGATAGCAAATATAAGATTTTTTTTTGATTTAGATTGCGGATTTTAGAATTAATGGTTTAATTTAAAATTAGGAATTAGGAATTGGACCCTTGATTCTTGATGCTCGATAATGGAGACCGGAGGCCGGAATCCGGATCACTGATTCGAGATCCGTGATCCCGGCATGCCGACTGGAAGGAGGCGTTTTAGTCGGGGATACCAGATGCCAGAAATGGGATATGAAATATTTGATGCGGGCGGCGAGTTACGAGATTCGAGTGTTCTCGGATATCAATACGCAACTAGACTATAATACAAAGGGGGAAATAATGAGGATATCTTTAGTAAGTGTTCTTGTCAAGGATCCGATAGAGGCGTTTAAGTTTTATACAGAAGTTCTTGGATTTGTGGAAAAGATGTATATGCCAGAGGCCCATCTGGCGATTGTCGCTTCACCAGAAGATCCCGATGGCACACAAATTCTTCTGGAGCCTAATGAACATCCGATTGCCAAACCCACTATATAAAATATTTTAGAAGATTCAATATCCAATATCCAAGAACCAATAAGGAAAGACCAAGTAGTGATAAATTACATCGCATTATTAAGGGGTATCAATGTCAGTGGGCAGAAACAGATCAAAATGGCTGAGCTCAAAAAGATGTTTGAGGATCTGAATTTTACAAATGTTGAAACGTACATCCAGAGTGGAAATTTGGTGTTTCAATCTGATCAGAAAGAAAAGACCAGTCTCATTCAACATATAAAAGAAAAGATTCTTGAAACATTTCGGTTTGAGGTTGAAATCATTGTTCTTACTAAAGAAGAAATCTATAATATTCTAAATAATAATCCATTTTTAAAAGATACCACTAAAGGCACTGATAAATTTTATGTCACCTTTTTAGCAGAAAAACCGGCAGATGACCGCATTGAAAGTTTGAAATCCGTTGATTACACTCCTGAGGAATATATTCTGGATAACACGACAATATATTTTTACGCAGCAAACGGTTACGGGCGAGCAAAAATGAATAATAATTTTTTTGAGAGTAAATTGAAGGTATTTGCGACGACAAGGAACTGGAAGACGGTGAATAAGTTGGTTGAATTGAGTCAGAATAAGTAAGACCTTGTCTTTTTTTTATCCACGAATTTCACAAATTAAACGCGAATTTCACGAATTCTTTTAATTATTTTTTCATAAGTTGATAAAGTTAGCAGAGGGCAAAGAGCAGAGTGCATGGGGTCTAAAAATAAAATTCTTAGGCGATGCTCTATGCGCTTGGCGCTAAGCAAAACCAAAATAAGGGTACATTGATTTTATGAGAAAACTGATGATTTTGATATTATTCCTAATTTTCACTGCTCCAATTAACATGGCTTTTGCTGCGGATGATATTTATGATTCGGGAGGGGCACTAATGCCGGAGCAAGCGGCGTATGATGTCACGTATCATGATTTGTCACTCTTTGTGAATCCCGAGGATAGCAGTATTGATGGATCCGTGATCGTGGAGGCCATAATTGTACATCCCCTTGACGTATTTGTATTAAATCTGGATACCTTATTATTTGTAAACTCTGTTAGTGAATTGGTTGATGGGCAAGTACATAACAGGGAATTTCAACATGTAAATGGAAAAATATGGATTGATCTGAAACGGACTCGACAGGCAAGAGAACAAATTTCGATCCAGGTAGAATATAAAGGGCGGCCCAGGGTTGCGCCAAGTCCCCCCTGGTCAGGGGGATTTACCTGGGAATATACGGCTGACGGATCCCCATGGATCGCCACCAGCTGTCAGGGGGAGGGAGCAGATATCTGGTGGCCAAATAAAGATCATGTTTCTGACAAACCTGACTCGATGAGACTACATATACGCGTCCAGGAACCATTGATTGTTGCCAGTAATGGTCGTCTGGAATCAGTAGAATCTCATAAGGATCATACCAGAACCTTCCACTGGTTTGTTTCCACACCCATCAGCAATTATAATGTTGCTCTTAATATCGCGCCTTACAAGGTGATCGAGGATATCTATATCAGTGTGACCGAAGAAGAAATTCCTGTCAGTTTCTGGGTGCTACCAGAGGATCATGAGAAGGGATTGGCATTTTTTCCGGAAATTATAAAGCATCTAAAATTTTATGAGAATTTATTGGGACCGTATCCCTTCAGAGCAGATAAATATGGGGTGGCTCAGACACCTCATCTGGGCATGGAGCATCAGACGATTATTGCCTATGGAGCAAAATTTACTAATAGTGCAATGACCATGGGAAAAGACTGGGGTTTTGACGCGCTTCATCATCATGAACTTTCCCATGAGTGGTGGGGAAATGTAATCACCTGCAGTGACTGGCGGGATATGTGGATCCATGAAGGTTTTGGGACTTACATGCAGTGCCTTTATCTGGAAGAAACGCAGGGAATTGAAAAATATCATGAGTATTTAAAAAGTATCCGTGATTTTTGGAACATTGAACCAGTGGCGCCTTTGGATTCAAAATCTGCAAATGAAATTTCAGTATCCGCTGTATATTTTAAAGGAGCCTGGATCATACATACATTGCGCTATTTAATGGGTGAGGAAAAATTAAGACGTCTGCTCCGTCACATAATCTATCCGAAGCCGGAGATGGAAAAAATAACCGATGGTCAACAGGTACGTTTTATCTCTACAAATGATATTTTATATCTGGCTGAATCCATTTCCGATAAGGATCTTGACTGGTTTTTTGATGTCTATTTGAGACAGCCGGAATTACCGGTTTTAGTATCAAAGGTGGAAAATGATCACATGAAAATTCATTGGGAAGTGCCGGATGATCTTACTTTTCCAATGCCAATTGATATACAATTCGGTGATGAAATTCGACGTGTGGAGATTCCTGACGAAGGCATTATAATTAAACTTAAAGAAGGTGTGGAACCAATCATTGATCCTGAAAACTGGGTATTATATCAAAATCCCTTTCCAAATGAGATTTCATTGGATGGGACTACTTTGGATAGTTATGTTGGGATCTATGAGACGGAATTCAGGAACATAAAACGCACAATTGAGGTTACCAAGGACGGACAATCTATTTACGTTAAATCAAGAAGGTCCCCAAAAATTCAATTGTTCCCTTCTTCAGAGAGGGAATTCTTTACAAAAGTATCTGATAAAATCCGGATAAGATTTAATTTAGGTGAAAATGGACAGATAAAAAGTGTCACATATAATATTTTTCCGAGGGAAATTACTTATCAGAGAATTAATGAATGACATTTTGATAAATTAAATAGTTCATTCTGTAAAATATTAAATCTAAGTGAGAATTTACTGTTCAATTATTGATATGTGATGAAGTTACAAATTTCCAAAAGAGTATCGATCTCTGATTCAGAAATAGAAATGACAGCTGTAAGATCACAGGGTGCCGGTGGTCAACATGTCAATAAAGTATCCTCTGCTGTGCAATTACGTTTTAACATTCATAAATCATCCTTACCACAGCTTTATAAAGAACGGCTTTTAAAGTTAAGGGACAAGCGAATCACAAAAGAGGGTATCATTATTATTAAAGCTCAACAAGAACGAAGCCAGGGGCAAAACCGGGAGATAGCTTTAGAGCGCCTAAGGGATATTGTTAAAAGTGTTATGATTACTCCTAAAAAACGCATTGCTACAAAACCAACAAAAATTTCTCAAACGAAACGATTAGAAAAAAAATCTCAACGCGGTCAGATCAAATCTCTTCGTAAAAAGCTAAAAAATGAGGATTATCTATGAGTAAAGAAAAAAGAGAACCAAACTACCGGGCACTTTTTGTGATTGGATTGTCATTTTTCGGAGCAGGAATCTCTCTGAGCGCTGCCGGCTTAACATCGACGGGTATTGCCCTCACAGGGGTGGGAATTGTATTTTTTGTGATTGGAATTAGTAACCGAAAGAAATGGGGTATCCCAAAAAGTTATAAACGGGGAAATGAAGGAGAGAATGAATAAGATGAAAAATGGAAAAAGATCCGATCCAGTAAAGATACAGTTATCAAAACAATATTATATGAAGAAAAAATTGCCGGGCATATTGCCAAGTTTTTGATGTTTGGCAAACCCGAGATTACCTACTGGATCGGAAATGAGCTCTGGGGAAAAGGAATTGCCAGCCATGCATGTATTAAATTTTTAAAGGTAATTGAACAACGCCCGCTTTACGCACGGGCAGCAAAAGACAATATCGGCTCGATACGGGTATTGGAAAAATGTGGATTTGTGAAAACCGGGACTGAAAAAGCTTTTGCCAATGCACGAAATCAGGAAATAGAGGAGTTAATCTTTAAATTATCGTAAATCATAATAATGTATATATAAACGAGGTGTTTTTTCCAGTAGAGACGTCCCGCCGGGACGTCTCTACTGGAACAACCGTAAATATTTTTTCCTATAAATTACGAACCTAATAGATTGGTTTATGCATAAAATCAACATAATAGAAAAATTCAACAAAATTCACACACATTGGGATCCGAAAATTATTGCTGAATTGAATGACCAACAGGTTAAACTGCTGAAATTTAAAGGCGAATTTGACTGGCATAAACACGACAGCGAAGATGAGTTATTTCTTGTGATCAAAGGAAAATTCGAGATGCAATTCCGGGATAAGACAATAATTCTGAAAGAAAACGAGTTTATTATTGTAAGAAGAGGGATTGAACATTGTCCACGGGCAGATAAGGAAGTACATGTTTTATTATTTGAACCCACCTCAACATTAAATACCGGAAATGTAACAACCGGAAAAACCAAAACCGAATTAGAAAAAATATAAGATATTTTTTCGCTAATTATGTAAGACGCTTTATTGATTTTCCAAACAGAATAGATTACTATATCTATAATTATAAAAGAAACCTCAGAGACGGAGAGTAGGCACAGAGTTCACAGAGTTAATTATTAAGTTATACTATGTCAGCTTTTATAGTAGACATGATTAAGATGCCAGACGCAGGTATAGTATGATTTTTTTATTCTAAAATATAGACCAAATAACAGATAAGGGATGAAGCAAGATTGAGAGCTGAAATAACATAATTAAAAACTCTGTGAACTCTGTGCCTACTCTGCGTCTCTGTGGTTTATTTTTAAATACATCCGTTATCGTAGTAGAAAAAATGAATCCAACAAATATTTTATCCAGAAGAACATTTCTCAAATCGGCGGCGGCTCTTAGTTTCGTCTATTTGCCGGGAGTTGGACGAGTAAAAGCCCAACCATTCGCTGTAACTCGTGCCGAGGATTATAAGGGTCGCTTATGTTATAACGAAAATCCATTAGGCCCCTCACCCCTGGCAATGAATGCGATGAATGATCGTGTCAACCTGGCACATCGCTATCCAGACTGGTACAGCTCATCTCTGGAAGAAGCTCTTGCTGTTCACCATGGTTTGAGTTCAAGTAATATTTGTGTTGGTGCCGGGGCCACCGAAATTATACGTTTAATCGCCGATGCGTTATTAGGTCCCGGGGATGAATTGATCACGGCAACACCGACCTATTTTCAAATGGCGTCTGAGGCAACAGCAAATGGTGGCAGTGTGATCTATGTCCCACTCAATGAAAATTTTGTGATTGATCTTAATGCAATTTCAGATGCGATAACCGATCAAACCCGCATGATATCTCTGGTGAATCCGAATAATCCACTGGGAACCATTATCGACAAATCCAATATGGAAAACTTTCTTCATTCGTTGCCCCGACAGGTGATCACCGTTATTGATGAGGCGTATCATCATTATGTTCATTCATCAAGTTACGAAAGTTGTATTCGATATGTGACTGAGGGATTACCTGTGATTGTCATTCGTACCTTTTCGAAGGTGTTTGGCCTGGCCGGGGCGAGGATTGGTTACTCTATTTCTTCATCAAGTTTAATGAACCAGATTTCTTCCACACAACTCTTTGGTACGGTGAGTGATATCAGTCAGGCAGCAGCGGTGGCTTCGCTTGCTGATGCAGATCATCTTTCGGATACGATTGCTCTAAATGACGAGGCCATGAGTGTTCTAAAAGATGGACTGATTGATTTGAGACTTGGTTTTATTGAATCAGAAACAAATTTTATGATGTTTGATACGGGAACCGATGCGGAAGCGATTGCCTCGCAGTTAGACGCAGAAGGATATCAGGTGCGCACCGGATGGGGTATGCCCAATCATATACGGGTTTCAACGGGCTTGGTGGACGAAATGCACGGATTTGTCAATGCGTTGAGCGAAATTATTAGTTTAGGTGGATTACATAGCATAAGCCCTCCTAAATCATTCGCCCTGAACTCGATTTACCCAAATCCCTTTAATTCACAATGTGAGATCGAAATAACGACCGTTGGAAATGAAACTACAAATCTGACGATTTATGATATTTCAGGACGTAAAATAAAATCGTTGTTAAATAATTCCATTACTCCGGGTACCCATCGAATTAGATGGGACGGAAGAGATGTCAGTGGTAAAATGACATCTTCAGGTGTTTATATAATTAACCTCATTCAGGGTGAAATGGCGGCAAGCCGCAGGGCTACTTTAATAAAATAGCTAATTCAATATGATTCAGTTTGTAAAAAATACTCGTTACAAAAAATATTTATATTTCGCTTTTTTGGGTTTAGCGGTATTATTTTTCTTTTCCTGTGGATCAAAGAGCGAGTGGGCAACTGTTGCTGATTGGGAGAAGTTTGATGATTCGCATTTGCCTGATCAGGAAGACTATCCGGATGCAGGAGCTGTCATCCTTCTGGATGAAGGTGTCGTTGAAATTGAAAATGCCGGTGAAATTAATTTTACCTATTTTGAAAGACACCGTGTTATCAAAGTATTAAATACAAGCGGATACTCCTATGCCAATGTGTCAATCGGATACAATGAAAGCAGCGATGTTGAGATGATTGAGGCGAGGACGATATCAGCAGACGGCAAAATCACGGTCTTAGATGAGGATAATATCTTTGATATCACCCTCTATCCGGGTTTTGTATTTTTTTCTGATCAACGTGCTAAAATATTTACTTTTCCGGCTGTTGACGATGGATGTATACTGGAGTATAAATATCGTCTTGCTATGGAAGGCAATACCCTAATGCATTCATGGTACTTTCAGAACAATAGCCCGACAGAACTTTCCCGTTTTAGTCTTAGAACCCCTTCATTATGGGAGATCGATTATAAACTTTATAATATCAATATTGAGAGCACAGTAAATACAATCCAGAGCACAAATAAGACTATCCGTACCTGGGAAGCACGTTATATAGAAGAATTCCCTTCTGAAATTGCCATGCCGCCGGCAAAAAATATCGCTGCTCGGATTGAAATATCGCCACTCGGTTTTTCTACCTGGCAGGATGTGGCCAAATGGTATTCTGATCTGAGTGAATCTCAGATGATTGTTGATGATGAAATCCTGGCAATTGCCCAAAAATTGACTGCAGGTATTGATGAAGAAGAAGAAAAAGTCAGACGGATTTTTGAATGGGTTCGGGACCGTGTGCGCTATGTTGCTGTATCGATAGGAATCGGTGGATTTAAACCACATGCTTCAGACGAAATTTTGCTCAATCGTTATGGTGATTGCAAAGATATGACGACACTTTTCTGTTCGGTTGCCCGGGCAGTTGATATTCCTGTTCAACAAGTTTTAATCAGCACCTATCCTAACGGTACAGTCGATACAAGCCTTGTCTCACCCTTTCAGTTTAATCATGTGATTGCCTATTATCCAATTGATGCAGATAGCGGGCTTTGGCTGGATGCAACGAAAAAGGGAAGTCCATTTGGTGCTGTTCCCTGGTATAATCGGGATCGGTTTGCGTTTATTGTTGACGAAAATGGTAATGGTCGGTTTAAACGAACACCATCTCGCCAAGATTCGGATAACCAAATTACAGTGGCATGGAATGTTGATTTAGATAAACGTCTGAAAGCTGTTGTTAATGGACGCAATACCTATCAAGGTGCACCGGCAGCGGATTTAAGACAATCATTAATGAATCTGAATGATAAACAAAGTGAAAAATGGATTGAAGGTTACTTGTCAACAAGATGTTCCGGGATTGATCTGCAGTCCTATTCCGTCTCAAACGTGGATACTGTAGAGGATCCACTTGCCTTTAATTATCAATTCAAAACTGAGTTACTTACATTTCAAACCGAAAATATGGCTATAATTGATCTGACGTCTATGTTAATGATGGAACTTCCCGATTATTTCCGATCAAAAAGGAGAGAGGCGGCAATTGAGTTTCGACATGGTACCTCATATCAATTAGACCTAGCTATCTCGATTCCAAAGGGCTGGGAGATCAAACAATCGACGCGAAATGATTCAATTGTATCCGATTATGGGAAAACGATTTGGAAATGGAGAATGTCTGATAATGTTTTTTATGTTCATCATTCATACCTGTTGTATGGAGATCCAATTGAACGGGATTTATATACGGATTATCAGGATTTTTTGGAGGCGATTAATGAGCAGGATATGGTACCGGCGGTTCTTGTGAAAAACTATCCTTAAACTTCTCGCCAAGACGCTAAGGAGCAAAGTTTGGAAAAAGATTTGAATGAAATTGAAAACCTGATAATCTAAATAAATGTAATTTGTTATTATATTTGAGCCTTTGCGAGAGGGAGAATGAAGGAGAGAAAATGAAATTGACGATTCATTGTATGCAAAATCGTAAACTATCGATCTTAATTCTAGGATTATTTTTTTTCCTTAACAGCGGATGTACAGTTAAGTTGATCAGTACGTATGATGAGAAGACCGATATTGCCGTATCTGACTTACAAAAAAGAATGGAGACTTTTTTTCTGACATTAGAATCTCAGGAAGGATTACCGGAATGTGCCTATGAATATCATGCCGTATTTTATAGAGATGCCAAAGTATCAGTTAGCGCTATTGAGGTTCGGGCTAAAGCGATTCCTGATAATGAAATTACAGTCCAGCAAATCGAATTACTTAGGGAAAACATTGATTTATTAGAACAATTGCATAAAATGAGTTGTTTGACAAAGGATCAAATTGAGCCGTTACGGATCAATTTCAATTCAGGCTTTACGGCGATACTAAAACTCGAGTTGGCTAAGAAACGAGGAGATTAAAAATAAACACGAAGTGCACGAAGTTTTTTGCCCGTAGTGCGTTGAGTGTAGAGCGTAAAACGTGATTTGCTTGATTCGCACCACGCCCTGCGCCTCACGCTTTACGAAAAAAATCGTGTTCTTCGTGTTTAAAATAAATATATAGAATGTTCTAGCTTTTGAGGAGAATAGAATGGCGTTGGATGTAGGTGAATTGGTAAAGAAGATGTTTGAGGCTTTTGAGACAAGTCTGGTCGATAAATGGCCTGAGATAAAAGATTATGCCGAGGCAGAGGCAAAAAAAATGGCGGAATCACTGGTGATGATAGAAAAATTAGTACTAGCTGGACAGATTACCGAAGAGCAGGCGAAACTTCACTTTCAAATACAGCGAAATGCTACTAGAATGGTCTTGTTGACAATTGAAGGTCTGGGTATTATCGCTGTGGAACAAGCAATTAATGCGGCCCTGGATGTATTGAAAGATACAGTAAATACGGCTCTGGATTTTACATTATTATAGTGGAATAAAATTTGAATATTATATTCGATCTTGGTGGTGTTGTTTTTAACTGGGAACCGGTTAAACTGATTGCCGATACATTTGAAAATCAAAATATCCATAATGTTTTACTGACAAAAATATTTAAACATGAGGATTGGATAGAGCTGGACCGGGGTACACTTGCTGAACAAGCAGCGATCAAACGTGGCTCTGAGCGAACTGGTTTACCTGAGTCAGAAATCAGTCGCTTGTTACAGGCTGTACCACCTTTTTTAACACCAATTGAAGAATCTGTAAAACTTATCCGAAGACTAAAAAATCATAACAATAAGCTGTATGCATTATCAAATATGAGCCATGCCTCGATCGATTATTTGGAGCAAACCTATTCATTTTGGGAATTATTTGATGGTAGAGTAATCTCCTGCAGGGTTCATAAAGTTAAACCGGAGGCCGAAATCTATCATCATCTCATTGATACATATAAATTAGATGTTTATAACACGGTTTTTATTGATGATACAGAAATTAATCTGAAAACCGCTCATGAACTTGGAATCAAGACAATAAATTTTGAAAATCCACAGCAATGCCAGCGGGAATTGTCGCTGTTGGGATGTTTGTTTTAACGATATGAGATATGCGATGTGGGATAGGCGATTTGGGATATGAGATGTGAGATGAGGGATATGGAATGAGAATTCTGAACACGGTAAACGGAACCATAAATATTAACTATTAACTTAAAATTTACCCGCGGTAGGGGTTTGGCGATGCCAAGCCCATAATGCAAAAAATTGATGTGGGGAAGTAAATGAAAGGTATTGATCCTAATAAATTATTGGTAGAAATTGTTAATCTTTGGGATAAACAATGGTTTTTATTAACAGCGGGCACTCCTGAAGACTTTAATATGATGACTGTTTCCTGGGGAAGTATTGGCTGCATGTGGAACAAGCCGTTTGTTCAGATCGTGGTTCGTCCTCAGCGGTACACTTACGAGTTTCTGGAAAATAGTGATAATTTCTCCCTGTGCGCTTTTCCGGAGCAATATCGTCCGGCACTTCAATTATTAGGGAGTAAATCGGGAAGACATGGTGATAAACTCGGTCTGACAGATCTGACAATTAAGAAGTCTTCAAAAATATCTGCACCTTCGTATAATGAAGCATCATTGATTTTAGAGTGTCGAAAAATGTATTACCAGGATATGGATCCGAATGGTTTTCTGGATGACACAATACAAGATAATTATCCAATCAATGATTATCACCGGGTTTACTACGGTGAAATTCTGGCGGCATTCATAAGTGAGTAAATTATAGAGTATAATTTTAAAACACGAAGTACACGAAGAATGTATTTATTTATTCCGAATGGATCTTTGCCGGTGCCGGTATATCTAACGCAAGCAAGTGCAAAGATCTCTGCGAGATGACATTTAAAACTAATTCTTCGTGTCCTTCGTGCCCTTCGTGTTTATAACTATTTTTAGTGAGTTTAATATGTTGAAAGAAATGTTAATTCTTTTTATTCTCTGCAATTCTATCCTTGCGCAGAATAGTCAAATAGTATTTGAAGAAAGAAGAACAGGTATATTTATGTTCTACCCGGCTGCCTCTTTATTTTTTAGTCAGAGATTATACTATATTATTCTGAAAATTAGCATTGTTCATCTTTTTATTTTTGCATTTTTTTCCTGTCAGAAAAAAACAAGCCCTCCATACACACGTCAAGATAATTATAAAGAAGTTTTACATGGAGTAGAAATTATCGATCCGTATCGTTGGTTGGAAGATCAAAATAGTGCAGAGACCCGAGAGTGGATACGGGTACAGAATAAGTATACACATGATCTGCTGTCAGATCATCCTTCAAGAGCTGCAATAATAAGCAGGTTAAGGCAATTAATGAATGTTGATCAGACCGGATCAGTAATAATAAGAGGAGATCGCTATTTTTTATGGAAAAATAATGCAGATGAAGAACTTTGGAATCTTTATTATCGAGAGGGAATAGAAGGTACAGATAAGCTCCTTCTTGATCCTCATACGCTCAGTGAAGATCATTCTTTCAGCTACAGCATTCAGGATATTTCATCTGATGGAAAGTTGTTACTCTACGGGATCCGTAAAGGTGGAGAAGATGAGATTGAAGTAAGGATAATGGATGTGGATTCGAAAAATGATCTTCCGGACCGCTTACCTAGAGCGCTTTACAGTGCGTTTTCGTTTAAAAAGGACAAAAGTGGTTTCTTTTACGGTACGCAGGAGAGGGATATTGGACCGCGCACCTATTTTCACAGATTCGGAACAGATCCTGACTCTGATATATATTTATTCGGTAAAGGGATTTCCTCAGACAAATGGGTCAGTGCATTTGTCTCGGATGATGACAAATATTTAATTGTTGTCGTCTATCATGGGTGGGCGAGGAGTGATATTTATATAAAGAACATAAATAAGGACTCACCTTTTATCCCGGTTGTCAAGGATAAAGATGCTACTTTTTTTCCATCCTATGCCGCTGGTTGCCTCTTTTTACATACGAATTGGAAAGCGCCAAACGGCAGAATTGTCAGTATTGATCCGGAAAATATATCGGTTGAGAATTGGCAAGAAATCGTTCCTGAAAAAGAGGATGCCATTCAAAATGTCTCATTTGTTGCCGGTCACCTTTATGTCCATTATTTGTACAATGTCAGTTCAAGGGTCCTGATTTATACAACAGAGGGTGCACAATTTGGTGAGCTCCCGCTCCCCGGACCCGGTTCTATAAGGGGGCCCTGGGGAAATTGGGAAGGTAAAGATGTGATTTTTGAATTCAAATCATATATTCAACCAAGGATTTTGTTTCAGTACAATCAAATTACAGATGAGAGCAATGAATGGGTAAAAAGCGATGTTGATTTTAATCCGGATCTATTTCAGGTCAGACAAATCTGGTATACCTCGAAGGATGGTACTGAGATACCGATGTTTCTGGTAAGTCAAAAGGATTTGGAGTTAAATAGTGACAATCCGACACTTCTATACGGATATGGTGGTTTTAATCTCAGTCTGACGCCTCACTTCAGTTCAATGGCAGCGTTATGGATAGAGCAAGGTGGTATCTATGCCGTGGCTAATATCCGCGGGGGAGGGGAATTCGGAGAGAAATGGCATAGAGCAGGTATGCTCGAAAATAAGCAAAATGTATTCGATGATTTTATCAGTGCAGGCGAATGGCTGATCGATAATAACTACACGTCATCTTCAAAACTGGCAATAATCGGATACAGTAATGGCGGCTTACTGGTCGGCTCCTGTCTCACCCAACGTCCGGATCTGTATCAGGCTGTTTTATGTCTTTTCCCTGATCTTGATATGCTTGGATATTACAGGTTTGAGAATAATAATCCCCCGGCACTCGGTGAGTACGGCGATGCGTCCAACCCGGAACATTTTAAATTTCTTGTAGAGTATTCACCCTATCAAAATGTAAAATCAGGAACATACTACCCGGCAGTTTTATTAGCGACCGGTGATGCCGATACACGTGTGCCACCTCTTCAGGCGCGAAAGATGACAGCCAGATTGCAATCTGCTACAATTTCTGATAGACCTGTTCTGCTCATGTATGATACAAAGGCAGGACATTCGGGCGGAAAACCGCAGAGTAAGCAAATAGAGGATTTGTCAATGGAATTAGCATTTTTATTCTGGCAACTTAAAATGGAATATCAAGAGTAGGGGCGAGGCTGCTTCGATGAGAAAGAACACAGATAAAGATCTTAATTATTTGATTGGGGCAAGGGCCTCACCCCCTAGCCCCCTCTCCGTTATAAGGACAGGGGAAAATGGGATTTATTAAATATACGGGGTCTGTTTTTAATAGTCATTGGAATTGAGGATTATATGAAAAAGCTTAAAAGTCGTGATTATTTGTATGTTTTGATTTTTGCGTTAATTATCAGTACACAGTCAATATTTGCCCAGGATGATGATCAGGAATTAACAGAGCCGGTTACGGTCGAAAAAGTCGATTTGAATCTTTATGCCGGCACCTGGTACGAAATTGCTCGAATCCCCAACCGGTTTCAGGATCAGTGTGTAAAAAATGTCACAGCCACCTACACACTGAGAGAGAATGGGAAAATCGATGTTATTAATCGTTGTGTTGAAGAGGATGGAAATGTTGATGAAGCCGAAGGTATCGCTCAAGTAGTCGACGAAATCTCATTTTCAAAGCTTGAGGTCAGTTTTGTCAGTTTTTTAGGGATCAGACCCTTTTGGGGGGATTATTGGATTCTGGGATTGGAGGAGAATTACCAATACGTAGTGGTTGGTGATCCGTCTAGAGATTACGGTTGGATTTTATCCAGAACGAAGAAGATGAAAAAAGAAGATCTGGAAACATGTTTTAAGATCCTGAGAGAGCAGAGATATGATCCGGAGAAGTTTGTGATGACCTTACAGGAATAGATGTCATCTTATTATAATGAATCCTCTACGAGGATTAAAATTTTAGTGAAAATCGAATATCTACAATAATTAAACCTCTACAAGGTTTAATTATTGAGGAAGTCAGAAATTGAGCACGAGAACTTCACCCCTATCTTCCCGCTTTTGTCCAGATAACGGGATCCTCGACTGGACAGGCTCTCTAATGAGAAGAGAGGGGAACTAGTTTGACATTATAATCATCTTCGTAGAGGATTAATTATTGTAGAGGTACATATGCACCCAAAACCAAGAGTTGTTATCAGCAAATGTTTGACCTTTGATAAATGTCGGTATAACGGCGAAGTTATTCCGGATAGATTTGTCGATAAGATCAAGCCTTTTGTCGAATTTATACCCATCTGCCCGGAAGTTGAAATAGGGCTTGGTACGCCTCGTGAACCTATACGTATCGTGCATTTAGACGGAAAGGATACATTATATCAGCCGGCAACTGCAAAATTCTTCACAGATGAGATGCAATCATTCACTCGGGCATATTTGGATTCCTTACAGGATATAGACGGATTTATTCTTAAAAACCGCTCCCCTTCCTGCGGACCGGCAGATGTTAAGATCTACCAGGGATTAGATAAATCGGCAATGGCCAGAAAAGGACCTGGATTTTTTGGTGGCGCAGTAAAAGAAAAGTTCCCCACACATGCAATTGAAGATGAAGGTCGGCTGAAAAACTTTCAGATACGAGAAAATTTTATAACAAAACTTTTTATATTAGCCAGATTTAGACAGATTCGTTCAGAACAAAAGATGCGAGATCTGGTTGATTTTCACAGTCGACATAAATTGCTTCTGCTTGCCTATAACCAAACACATTACCGAAATTGTGGAAGGATTGTCGCCAATCATCAAAAATTGGCGATTGAACAGGTATTTGCAGAATATGAGAAAGAATTGGCGCATATATTGAGAAAAATTCCGAGGTTTACGGCAATCATCAACACACTACAACACGCATTTGGCTGGATCTCTGATGGGCTATCAGCTGAGGAAAAAGAATATTTTTTAAATTCGATAGAGGAATATCGCGATGAACGAATTCCGCTCAGCGCTGTTGTAAGATTGATCCATGGTGCGGCAATCAGATTCAATAATACCTATCTTCAAAATCAGGTGTTTCTAAATCCTTACCCGCCGGAGTTGATTGAAATTACCGATTCTGGCAAAGGTCGTAGTTCGTAGGGCGTCGCGCGTGGGGCGTAGAGCGAAATGACGAAGGTACGCACTACGCGCTACGATATTATCAGAGAATTTTACAATGAAAGAGCATATCCAATCTTGCAAAACACCGTGCGGTTAGTCTGGGTAAGCCCCATCGACTGATCCCCAAAATAGTCATCAGAGTATCCGAGGAAAAATACTGTCTGCGGATTAATTTTATACGACAGTAGAAACTGGTTGAAGAGAGATTCGGATTTTGGATCGACCTCGTCTATGAATAAAAATGCATTTCTTCTGTAATGGCGGTACTGGAGTATCGTTCTTATGAAGAGTCTTTTTGTGAATTGATAGACCAATTTGATACGATTGATATTTGCGGTATAGAGTCTTCCAGGACGAATATCTAATTGTTCATATGTATGGTCTAATTCTACTTTTAGACGCAAACTGAGATTCAGATGAACAGTAGGCCGAACCTGTAATCTTGTGCCAGGTCGGGAGTTCGCATAGTCAATTTGATCACCATAACGCCATGAAAAATGAAACCAAAAGGGAGCAATCAGTCTTAAACCAAAACATCCCTGCAACCAGTTCATTTTAAAGATGCGTCCATTATAACGATCCTCTCCAATTTCTCCATACCAGGATGCATGAGACTGCAAAGGACCCTCATAGTTGCCGCCACCGGTCCAGGCACGATGTAATAATTGATTGTTCTGATCTCTGCGATAGTCATAGCTAGCCTGAAGACTTAACCAGTTATACCAATGTCCCGGATCGCGCCGCCACATGTATCTTCCACCAAGTTCGGTATATTTAATACCGGTCTGAGATATGAATCCCAGATCTGCACGTAGGTTATTGTCGATATCACGATGTTTACCATAAAGCTCAAAATCACTTGTTCTATGGGAGTAATAGATCCTGTAGGCTTTACCTTCAAATTTATGAGAGGGTTGATCAAATTCAGAAGATAGATGGTCGGGATATTGAGTTTGAGATCCTAATACCTGAAAAATAAAACGATCAGTTTTTGTAAACTTGAAATCCCCATCCACGGATGCCAGTTGATTTAAATAGTTATCGCCTCGCCTGTCTGTAAATAGCATACCGATATTGGATGATTCACTGATATCCGCCTTATATCTTACAGCACTTCCCTGCGAACGTTTTTCCAATGAGGTTGAGTTCGAGGATTCAGCACCCGGAAAGAGATAATTGGTGATTTCGTCCTGAGCGCTAAATATCCCTAATGTGTGGATGCCTTCTCTACCGCTTACTTTGATACCCCATTGTGGATCTGCCAGAGTCCTCGTATGAACGGTGGTTAGAGGCGTATTGAAAAAATCGGCACTTTCGAGAAAAAATGGACGTTTTTCAGAATAATAGATCGCAAATTGATTATTTATATCGAGCTGAAGGATATCCGCTTCAATATTCGAAAAATCAGGATTAATTGTAGAACTGAGGGTTATATTAGGGGTAATCCCCCATTGTACAGTGACTCCCGGTTCGGCTCTTCGTTCAGTTTCCACAAATTTTCCAACCGTAAAATCGGTTCGTTCCTGGGTTACAAGAGCACTAACAGTCGGTACAATTTCAATATTATTTCCCGGTGATGCGCCGGCGAAACCTATCAATTTTTCGGATTGGCACATATAACAGTTGTTATTTCTATCCCTGGGAAACACTCCAATGTGATGACGTACCGATCTTGGATAACTTCTGACTGCATCAAATCCCCAGATCTGATCACCTTCAATTGCCGGAAAGTTCAGGGAACTAAAAGGGATTGCCATTTCGACGATATATCCTTCTTCGGTAATGCGACCGTCAGATTCCCAAATGGCATCCCAGTCACCACTGCTTCCACTGGTTGTTGTTTCGATAAAATCTGATTGTATCCCAAGAGGATTGCAGGCAAAATCATAAGTGCGGCGTTGATCATTAAATGTATCAAAAAGAATTAAAATCCAGTCATCATCAAAGATTTTATCCCTGTCACAATAATGTGCCCTGATCTGAGAAGGATCCGGATCGAATGCTTTGAATGCGACGAAAATCTGAGAATCATCATAGGCGAGGAGAACTTCTGTTTTTACCGGTGCTTCAATATTTTCACCCGGTCTTACTTCAATATTCGCATCAATTTTTACAGCTTCTTTCCAGAAAGGTTCATCAAGAAAAGCATCAACATTAATCGTCGAATTAACTTTTGGTACGCGGTAGGGTGGTCTTTCCCGAGAAGCCTCGATTTCAAATTCTTGAGCAGATAATGAATTTGTTAGTGAAAATAATATCAAGATAATGATTAGAATTGAAGTAAAATAATGCTTTTTATACAATGTTCTATTTCCACCGGTTGGTGAATAGCATGATGTCCTACATTTATCATAGACGAATAAATTATAAAAAGGTTAGCAAAAACATTTAAAAAATTATAATAGCACATTAGTTGCCTTTTAACTTCAATTTATCTATGTTTTTACACAAACCTGAGGTGGGATTCTTTCTGTGGATAGGTGGCATCTCATTAAATCGCAAATATTCACGCAAGTGGGCAGGCTGCAGGCCAACTAGCTGGGATTTGTCTCTCCCGCTAAATCGGAATCTTAGCCGATGCGGAAATAAAAAATACGTAGATATAATTTATTTTTTGTAATTCCTATATTTTTGTTGTAAAAAAACTTCCATTTCATTGGATGGAGATATTATGGACTATTTAAATCTCGCCGATATGTTTTTTAGAAAACGACAGGATTTTCCATCAAAAACAGCTTATCAATTTAAAATTGATAAGCAATGGAAATCTTTCACATTCAAGGAGGCTGTCGATCAGGCTGAAAGAATTTCTGCCGGCCTGGCTTACTATGGAATAAAGAAGGGAGATAAGGTCGCTCTTATCTCAACCAATCGGGTAGAATGGGCCTTGATTGACTATGCCACTCTTGCCCTGGGGGCGGCTCTGGTACCAGTTTATCCTACATTGCTTAAAGATCAGGTTCAATATATCGTTAATGACTCCGACGCAAAAATTGTGATCGTTGAAAATGATGATCAAAGAGACAAAATTAATCTTATTCTTAATCGCCTGACTAACGTGGAAAATTATTTTTGCATCGAGGGTGTACCTGACAAAGATGATTTAAAGTGGCATACACTTGATTCCCTGGCAGAAAAAGGGGAGGCATTTCTAAAAGAAGATTCCGACTATGTGACGAGTTCGATTCAAAAAATTAAGAGAGAAGATATAGCCACGATTATTTATACATCTGGGACTACGGGTGAACCAAAAGGGGCAATTCTCAGCCATAAAAATTTTCTTTCAAATCTGGATGAGGTATCAAAATTATTTAAATGTTACCCTGAGGATATTTTTCTATCTTTCTTACCCCTCAGTCATATTTTAGAACGAACCGCGGGACATTATTTTTCGTGTTATAATGCTTCGATGGTAGCCTATGCCGAGTCAATCGACATGGTCGCAGCAAATATGCAGGAAATTAAACCAACGATGATGATCTCTGTGCCGCGACTATATGAGAAAATGTATAGTCGGGTGCTTGAAGCGGCTGAATCGGGCTCACCACTTAAACGTAAAATATTTTATTGGTCGGTAAAAAATGGCCGTAAGTATATGCAACTGGTGAATGCAAAACAATCGAGATGCACCATGAACAGCTAAATCAGGCGGTACCTGGTGACAATGTTGGCGTCAACATCCGTGGTATCGCAAAAAATGAGATACGTAGAGGAGATGTTGCAGGACCAACAAGTAATCCACCAACAGTTG
>Ga0209536_100002164_pt1 | contig 31955 bp, 33 predicted proteins | sample DeeMarSeWOR28_12_FD_187461 | JGI IMG/M metagenome (GOLD analysis project Ga0209536, IMG submission 187461) | Marine sediment microbial communities from White Oak River estuary, North Carolina - WOR-2-8_12 (SPAdes) (version 2) | ecosystem: Environmental > Aquatic > Marine > Intertidal zone >... | reverse complement strand
CGCGCGCGTGCTTGCCGTGGACGGCGTCGTGGCCCGCGCGACTGGCTTCTTCGAGCAGTCGAACGCCGACCCGAGCTACGCCCGGTTGTTCGAGGAACAAACGCGCTTCGAGGGTTTCGAGCGCGCGCTATTATCCTTTTCCCGAACCGATGCGCTCGATGCCTACTACGAGACGTATTCGGCCCTCGGCAACCAACCCAAGCTACTCGTCTGGGGCAACGGTGATTCCGAGATCCCCAGGGCCCACATGGACTTCCTTCGCAAGGAGCTCCGGAATGTCACCTTTGTGGAGGTCGAGGGAGCCGGTCATGGGGTCGCGGTCGAAGCGCAGTCAACCGTAAACGAGGCACTCCTCGATTTCCTGACCGAGCCGTAGCTGGCGTCGACGGGGATGGCCCTCAGGCGAGGACATCGCGGGCCGAAGGCGTGCGATCGAACATGGCGGTCGTGAAAGGGCACTCGGAGCGAACGCGAGTTCCGGTCTTGCGCGCCCACTCGACCATGCGCTCGAAGATGCGCCGCCCGCCCTGTTGGCCCCGAAGCGAGCTGTCGACCTCGGTATGCACGATCACGATGAGCTTTTTGCCCTCGCGTCTGAACCGCATGTGACCGACCTCGTTGCCGGCACGGTCCATCAGGCGAAGATGCCCCGACGTGGGGGTTTCCTCTGCTTCCACCCGGAGACTCAGCCGCTCTTCCTCGTGACTCGCCACACCTTCTGCATGCACGCTGTCGGGGTCATCGGCAAGCATTTTGGACACTTTCTCGCTTGCCAGACCCCTGTTCGGAGCGCAGCATCGCGGCGAAAACCATGGACATCACCGCCTCCCGCGCTTCGCTGGACAGCCAGCATGCCGCCGTGGTCAATCCGGGTTCTTTCGAGCCGCGCAATCACTTCTACTCCCGCGTCCTCAACGCCCAGATTCATCCTCTTGTGTCGTTTTTCCTGAGGATGTCGAACCGCAGAATCGTCAATCGCTACTGCCATTTGAACCCTCGTGTCGATCCCGAGTTCCTCGAGGAAGTCCTTGCGCATGCGCCGAGGCACTTCCGCTGGGCGGGAGCGGACCTCTTCTGCACCACGACGGCGGCGGGCAACCGAAGGCTCGTCGTCATCGAAACCAACTCGTGCCCATCGGGCAATAAATCGATGCCCATTCCTTCGGATGACGACGAGCAGGCTGGTTATCGAAAGCTGATCGAGACCGCCTTCTTGCCGTTGATCACGAAACGCAAGACCACATCTGGAGACTTGGCCGTTCTGTTCGACAAGAACTACATGGAAGCTTCAGGATATGCAGCTGCCATTGCCGATCTGACCGGTGAGAGCGTGTTCCTCACGCCGTTCCCCGACCGAAGCGCCGATCCGCCTGCACGATTCACCGACGGTTTGCTGGAGATCAGGGACGAGAGGGGCGACTGGCGTCCAATTCGCGCCGCGTTTCGTTATGTCACGCAGAAACCGTGGAATCGCATCCCGATTCGCACGCGGACTCGTATCTTGAACCCCGTCGCGACCTGTCTCTCGGGCGGACGGAACAAGCTGGTCGCGATGAAAGCATACGACATCTACAACGCCGAATTGGAGGCGTCCGGTTTGCAGATTCGAACGCCGCAAACGATCGGTGACGTCGCGAAGCAAGAGGTGCCCCTTTGGGTGCAGCGGTTCGGCGGACATGCGGTCGTCAAAATTCCATACAGCAACGCGGGCCAGGGCGTGTTCACCATCGTCAACCGGCGAGAGCTCGACCGCTTCATGGAGGCGGACCATCCGTACGATCGCTACGTCGTGCAAAGCCTCATCGGAAACTACACGTGGAGCTCGGTGGAACGTGCCGGCCGTTTCTACCACGTGGGAACGATCCCCGATCGTCGGGGTCACATCTACGTCGCCGACTTAAGAATGATGGTGTGCGGGGGGTCGAACGGCTTTCGACCGCTCGCCGTCTACGCGCGACGCTCGAGGCAACCCCTCCCGACGACGCTCGACGATAGCGAGTCGTCCTGGCAAGTCCTCGGCACGAACCTATCCGAGCGCCAGCCAGACGGCTCTTGGGCTGCCTCGACCGACCGTCTACTGCTGATGGATCGCCGGGATTTCAACACGATCGGAATCGGCGCCGATGACCTCATCGAAGCCTACATTCAGACGGTGCTCGCAGCCATCGCGATCGACAAGATGACGGCTACGCTTCTCACCCAGAAGGGAGGTCTCCGTCGGGGCCTGTTTCGTTCACTCGATGATGACCGGGCGTTGCTCGACGAGATCAGGCAAGGGGCTCGAGGCGGCAAAACCCTCCAGACGGACTTGCCGCGCGGCTGAGGCTCATCCGCCGCGCTCGAAGGCCTCGATGACCGCGCCAGCGAAGTCTCGCGCGTAGAGACGCTCTGCGGGAAAGAGCCCACCGGGGCTGAACACGTTGAGCTCGAGAATCCGCGCTCCGACGAAATCTACGCCGACGTGAAACAGCCCTTCTCGCTCCAAGAGAGGCGCTATCCGCTGGACAGCCGCATCCATCTCCGAGGTGACCGAGGCGGGAGCGGCGGCTCCCCCGGCGTGAAGGTTGCTCCGGAAGTCACCTCGACCCGGCACCCGGGCCACCGCGGCGAGCGCGCCGTCGACCTCGAGAATCTTGCCACCCACCACCGTCACGCGAACGTCTCCATCCTCGGCTCCTGCGACGAATTCCTGGACGACCGCGTAGCCTTGTCGGAGGACGGCATCGATGATCTGCTTCGAGTTCACATCGGAATGCCGAGAGCCCAACACGAAGACGTCGCGACCCCGTGTGCCCTCGAGGGGCTTGATCACCGAGCGACCCGGTTGTCGGCGCACGAACTGGGCAATCTCCTCTGAATCTCTCGTGACGATGGTGCGCGGCCTGAGCGTCGGAGGAAGGTCGAGCAACGAAAGCTTCGTCAGCGCTCGAGACAATCCACGGGGGCGGTTGATCACGCGTACGCCACGCTCGTCGAGACGCTCGAGCATCCGGAGCATGGCGAGGTGCTGCGTGCGGCGCCCTTCGTCGCGACCGGGATTGGTGCGCACGACGCAGAGATCGCAGTGATCGAGCACTTGACGCGTCTTGCCGGAGGTCGCGAGCTGCTCGGACAAAGACAGGGTCGAGCTACGTTCCGGCGCGCAACCTCTTGCGGAGAGCTCCCCCCGCTCAGTCTCGGTGAGGTCGCCGACTCCGCACACGAACACGTCGTGCCCACGGTGCATCGCAGCTTCCATCAGCAAAGTCGTCGTTTGCTCCGCACTTGGCTCTCTCTGCTCGTTTACGACGAACACGATGCGCATCAGGCGCCTGTTTCCAATTTCGGCTTCCCCTCCGCTCGCCGCACGAAACCGTGCTCATGCGGTGCCACGGACCCGAGGTGGAGGATGCGGGCGCCGGTCTGCCCAACGGGGTTGACGCTTTTGCCGATGACGATGCCATCGTGCGGCGCACGATACTCGCGAATGACGTCACCAAAAGCGCTGCGCAACACGGCCACGCGCTCGCCCCGGCTGACCAACTCCGTCGGACGAGGGAGCACTTCGAGGAGGCCGCCGCGATCGGTGTACATCCACGCGGAGCGCTCGCACAAGACTGGCTCCGGCCCTTCTGCGACGGGGCGCCGCGCCAGCATGCCTGCAGCCGCCAACACCCTGCGTAGGCCGATGCGCGAGGAGCGGACGTATCCGGGTTGGAATCGTTGCGGATCGCCGATCTCGAGGGTGATCGATGGAATGCCGAGATCCATCGCGGCACCGCGAAGCGTGTAATCAGATGGCGGATTGTGAACGATGATCTGTGGTCGCTGCAGGTAGGCCATCGTTGCCGTGGTGGCGTGAGTCATATCGGCGCGTACGTACACCGAATTGACCCGCCCAAAGCTCGCGGTGTGGAGGTCGACGAGGTAATCGAAGCGACTGATGATTCGATCGAGCACGCGCTGCGCGTACACCTCGGCGACGTTTCCGTCGCGGCGTCCAGGGAAGATGTGGTTGAGGTCGCCCCCATCCACGAACTCCCGTTGATGGCGGTGCAACCCCGGCACGTTGACGACGACCAAAGCTACCACCGTCCCGTTGAGTTGCTTCGGATCGATGTGATGCATCAGATCATGGATGACACGAATGCCATTGAGCTCGTTTCCGTGCACCGCGGCCGTCAGCCCGAAGACGGGCCCGTCCTTCTTGCCGCGGGCGACCAGGAGTGGGAGCAGGATGTCTTGGGCCAGACCGTTGGCGACCAAGTCGATGTAGAGGCGCGATAGCTCGCCGCGCGGGAAGTCACCGATGACCAGCTCGCGCCGCCGATATATCGATCCGTTCGGTCCGTGCTGCGAATCTCCCTGCATGGTCGTGGTACGCTTCATCATACTGCATCGGCCGGGATGCGAGCGAGCCGCGAGGAGGTCATGAGCCGGGTCCCGAGACCTGCCCGATCGCAATGAGCGTGAGGTCATCCGGCTTCGAGGGAGAGCCCTCGGCTGGTGCTTCCATCCTTTTTCGCCCGAGCGCGCCCAACATCTCCACGGACCGATCGAGTGGCCCCTTGCGCACCGCCTCGACGATCTCCGGGAGGTGGAGGTTGTCACTGAGTCCGTCGCTGGCCACGACGATGCGGTCCCGCGGGGCGAGCCTCACGGGAGCGCCGAGCTCGATGCGCATGTCCTGCCCTCCCAAGAGATTCGAGACGAGGTGCAGGTCTTCGTGATGAAGCGCCTCACTTCGATCGATCAGCCCGGCTTCGACTGCATAGCCGACGGGAGAATGGGGAATGTTGAGCCACTTGATCCGCCCGCGCTGCCCCGTCACCAAGACCATCGAATCCCCGGCATGGTAGGCGCGCATGCGAGAACCCTGAATCTCGACCGCGGCCAATGTCGCGGCGGCGCCCGTCCCGAGCGCAGCAATGGCCCGATCTGCCGATTCGAACCCGTTGATGATCGCCCCGCGGAGATCCGCAGGGTCGTCGCCAAGCGTCGCGACTGCATCGCAAACGGCCCGTACGGCCAGCCCCGCTGCCTCGGCCCCGCCCGGGTGTCCTCCCGCACCATCGGAGAGCACCGCTACCATCGCGGTGCTCCCCACGCCAATCAGAGCAGCGGCATCCTCGTTGGGACCTTCCCTGCCAGGCTTGCGGATGCTGAGCACTCCGGCACGCAGGCCCGGGAACGAGAAGTACTGCCCGTGGGGCATGTCCACATCCGTGAAGATGTGGGTTTCGCTCATGGCGCTCGTCTCCTGCTGCGCGCCGGCTTCCGGAGCGCGCGCGGCGCGACTTTTTCAAACGCGCGCTGCATCTGGACACCGTCCCGAAACCGCTTCCGCTCGCGAACCTCGATCGACCGCTGAAGGAATGCGATGAAGTCGCGACTGACCGTTCGACGCAAACGGTCCATCCCCGGTGGCGGCCAGTCGAAGGGCCACTCGGGAAGGACACCAGCGAACATCCGATAGATCACGAGGCCCATCGAGAACACGTCGGAACGAAACGAGGGCTTCCCCATTGCTTGCTCTGGGGCGATGTAACCGACGGTGCCCTGCCCCGACCCCATGATCGTGCGCGTCCTCAACGCAACCTTTGCAATGCCGAAGTCTGCCAGTCGCACGTGGTTGTCGGGAAATAGGATGACGTTGTCCGGCTTGATGTCGCAATGAATGACTCGCTGCTCGTGCGCGTAGGCGAGTGCATCGAGCAACTGTTCCGTATAGGACAAGGCCGTCTTTGGACCCAGACGCCGGTGGAGACGATCGGTGAGCGTTTCCCTGCCTAGGGGGGTGGCGATCACGAAGTATCCATCGATCATCATTGCGTTGCGCAACGACAGGATGTTGTCGTGTTGGAGGCGCGCCGTGAGTCGCACCTCCTTATGAATCAGACTCAGCGAGTCCCTCTCCACCTGATCGGGATGCGGAATCTTCAGCGCAACCGGAATGCCTTCGATGGTGTCGTATGCCTCGTAGACCGTGGCGAATGCGCCGGCACCGATCCGCCGACGAATCCGATACTTCCCCAGCCTGCGTCTGGTCTTCAGGGTATGGTTCGCAGGGGCGGACCTCGGACGTTGAATGGCGTTGCGACTCATCGAGTGCCGCGGAATCTGACACCGCCCGTTCCAACGTGCACGCGGTATCCTTCCGCTAGAAACCGTGGACGGGCGTCTCCACCCGGGCCATCCTGCAGGCATGGCGCGAGCTGAGATGGGGAGAGTGCTAGTCGTGGAGGGCGACGAGAGCGTCCGTGCGGAGCTCCAGGCCCAGCTCGGGATGCTCGGACACCTGGTCGAGACGGCATCCACTGCGACAGACGCCCTCGAGCTCGTGGAAACCTCGATGCCGGACATCGTGTTGATCGGCCTCGATCTCGGCGCGATCGACGGCTTCGAGCTCCTCAGCCAGACGAGGGCTCTCTTGCCGTCTGCCTCGCTGATCGCGATCGGCTCTTCCGGCTCCACCGACATGGCGGTGAAGGCGATGCGCGCTGGCGCCGATCGCTGCCTGACGCGGCCAATTCGGCCGGATGCGCTCGCGCTCGTCATCCAGCGCTCGCTCGACAAGCCCATGCATGCGAGGGGCGTGAGGGAGGCGCGCGCTGAGGCTGACGAGGCCCTCCCGACCACCCGCGTCGACCACATCGTCGGCGCCCATCCCGCCATGCAGCGGTTGTTCAATCGAATGTTACAGGCAGCCAAGAGCCGATCGACGATCTTGATCCAGGGCGAAACCGGCACCGGTAAAGAGCTGATCGCCAAGGCGGTGCATGAGCATTCGCTGCGACAGGATGGCCCGCTCATCCGCCTCAACTGCGCGGCGCTGGCGGAGAGCGTTCTCGAGTCCGAGCTCTTCGGACACGAGAAGGGGGCATTCACGGGGGCCGCGACCCGGCGGCGCGGACGCTTCGAGCAGGCGGACGGTGGCACGTTGTTTCTCGACGAGCTGAGCGAAATGCCGCTCTCGGTGCAAGTCAAGCTTCTCCGCTTCCTGCAAGAACGCGAGTTCGAGCGCGTCGGTGGTAACGAGACCATCACGGTGAACGTGCGGGTCGTCGCGGCGACCAATCGCGACCTTCGCGTTCTCGTCGATGATGGGAAGTTCCGCGAAGACCTCTATTTTCGTTTGAAGGTGGTCGTTCTAGAGGTGCCGCCGCTTCGCGCGCGCCCGAGCGACATCCCACTGCTGGCGGACCACTTCCTGCGACTCTACGCCGAGGAAAACGGCAAGGACGTTCACGGATTCACGCCCCGCGCAAGAGAGGCTCTCTTGGCCTATCCGTGGCCCGGAAATGTCCGCGAGCTACAGCATGCGATCGAACAGGCCGTCGTGCTCTGCGAGGACGAGCTGATCGGCACGGGAGATCTGCCCATCGAGCCACCAGACCGCGAGGTCGATCCATTGAGCTTGATGGTTCCGGGGATCACGTTGGCCGAGGTCGAGCGCTACACGATCATGAAGACGCTCGAGGCGGTCGGCGGCTCGCCGATGAAGGCGGCGAAGATCCTCGGCATCAGTAAGAGGACCATTCAGTATCGCCTGCACGAGTGGGGTGTCGCGGACCGCGGGGAGCAGGCGGATGACTAGGTTCGTCCGGGCAAAGCGCGTCGAGCACGCCATCGACGAGGAGAACGTGCTTTCGCAGTATCTGCTCGAGCTCCGCGGTCACCGCTCGGAGCCCATCCAAGGACCCTGTTTCCAGGCGAGCTTGGATCGTTTCCGTCGTTACCAGAAGCGCCTGCCCGTCGGACCGAATCTTCCGCACGACTTCGAGTGAAATCAGATCGGGCTGAGGTTGGCTCATCGTGTCCTTCGCGCACGTCGGGACGAAGCAAACACCGTGCCGACACGGTGCGCTCGTCGATCGCAGCCGCGGAGAGCGAGCGAGTCCCCGCGGGGCGCCGGGGCGGGTGCAGCTCCTGCGCTCTCTACCGGCGCGGAGGGTGCAGCTCCTGCACCAAGCGGCGTGCTGGCATCTCCGCGGTGAAGCGGATCGCGGGCGGATTTGGCAGGCGAACGAGGCCCTGCCAATGGCACGAAACGTGCTGTGGCGTTGGATCGAGGCTCTTCCTCTAGGAAAGCGAGGTTCACGATGCCCACGCACGATGAAAGAAGGCGACACCAACGGAGCCGAGGACGCGGGAGCGAGCTCGACTGGTTCGGCGAGGATCCCTGGGGGGACCCAGAGCTTGCCGCATTTCAAGACGACGAAGACGAAGACTACGCTGACCTCTGGGAGCTTAGCGACGAGGAACGGGCAGCGACTGCCGACGACGACGACGCGGAGGACTGGAGCGATGAACCCCTCGACGATTGGGGACCCATCCGCGCTCGGCGCCGCCGTGGCCGCAGCGACGAGTGACCCGCGTGGTCGCGGTGCGTCGTAGCCGAACGCGCCCGAGACCGAAGAACGCCAGAGCCGCTGATGATCAGCTCCTATACCCTCGCCCCCTGAGGTACACTCCCGCCCGAACGCGTTGGGAGGGATCTCATGGGGCTGGACGATACGCTTGGTCAGCTGGCCGCTTGGCTGGAAAGTGCCAAACAGACCTCGATCACGGCACTGCCGAAGCTGCTGACCGCAACCATCGTCGTGCTCGTCGGATGGGGACTTGCGTCGCTCTTGCGGCGGGTAGTCCTCGGCGCATTCAGAAGGATCGCAGCTCGGCTACCCCCCGGCCTGACGCAACGAGCATGGACGGAGACGGTCGACGACCAGCGTGCGGGACAGGTCACGGCCGGCGGTTTGTATTGGCTGGTCCTCGCAGCGGCCGTGGTGATCGCGGTCGATACGCTAGACGTGCCGCTCTTCAGCAGATGGATGGACGGTTTGGCCATCTACCTACCCCGGGTTGCGGTCGCCGCGGTCGTCGTCCTCGGAGGCATCGTCACTGCCCGTCTTGCCCGCAATGCGATCCTGGAGACGGCAGGACGCGGCGTGGCCCAAGCTCGCAACCTCGCGCGACTGACACAGGTTTCGATCATCGCAGCAGCATCTCTCATTGCTGCGGGTCAGCTGGGCCTGGATGTGTCGCTGCTCACGAACGTCTTCCTCATCTTGATGGCGGCGGCGCTGGGCGCGGCGGCCTTGGCGTTCGGCCTCGGAGCTCGCGATGTCGTCGCCGACATCCTGGCCATGCACTACGTCAACCAGGCGTATCAGGTTGGCCAAGTGATTCGAATCGCCTCGCAGGAAGGGAGAATCCTGAGAACCACGAGAACCTCGGTTCTCTTGGATAGCGCCGAAGGCGAGCTTTCGATCCCTGGACGGCATTTTGCGGATCACCCCTGTGTAGTCGTGACCGAAGAGGTCGACCGTGGGACTTGAAGCCAGGCTCCGCGATCGCTTCGTCTTTGCTCATCCTGCTGAAGCCGCACGCTTACTCGAACCGCTGCCGACGCCGGAGCTAGCGCAGGCGCTTCTCGACCTTCCTATGAACGCATGGTCCGAGCTCCTCCGCTGGTTGGCCCCCGACTCGACTGCCAGCGCGCTCGCTTTCATTCCAGCTGAGCAAGCGGCGCGGCTCCTCGAAGCGACCCGCCGCGATGCGGCCGCAGCGATACTGAGGGCGATGAACGCTCGCGACCGTTCCGCGGTACAAGGCTGCCTGAGCGGGGGCGCCGACAAGGCCTTGAGGCCCTTGCTGCGCTACGCGGAGGGTACCGCTGGTGCGCTGATGGACCCTTCGGTGCTGCATGTGGCCGAAAACCTCAGTGTCGCGGAGGCGATGGAACGGCTCGCCCGGGACCCGCAGCGAGCCCTCTACTATCTCTACGTCGTGGCGGAGGAGCAGAAGCTGGTCGGCGTGCTCAATCTCAGGGAGCTCATGACCGCCAGGCCGGAGCAGCTCGTCGGGATGATCGCAGTCCGCCCGGTCGAAACCCTCTTGGCCCGCGCGACCTCCGAGTCGATCGTCGCACATCGGGGCTGGAAGACTTTCCATGCGCTCCCAGTCGTCGACACCGGCGGACGCTTCCTCGGCGCTGTCCGCTACGAATCGCTGCGCAAGCTCGAGGAACGCCTGTCGGAAACGGCGCTCGATGACGGAAGCGCCGAAACGGCTGCCGCGCTCGCTGAGCTCTACGGACTTGGCCTGAAAGGCTTGTTCGAGTGGGCGGCTTCCGCCGTGCTAGGCGGCTCGCAGGCCTCTCGGAGGAAGCGATGAGCTCTGCAACCGGGACGCTCGTGGAGCATTTCTTGCGTGTCCACCCGGGGGAGGCGGCCCGCGAAATCGAAGCGGCAGAAGCAGCGGATGGCGCCCGCGCCCTTTCAGAGGGATCGACCCGAACCAGCGCAACAGTGCTTCGTTACATCCAACCCGACCACGCGGCCGCGATCCTCGCCGCGGCCGAAGACGAGAAAGCCTCGCAGCTCCTATCCGCAATCGACCCTGTGCTCGCTGCGAACCTGCTCGCGCGTCTTTCCGACGACTCCCGTGCCCAACTCCTTGCCGCGCTGCCGCGCTCGTTGGCCAACGAGATCGACGGGATCCTGAAGTTCCCACCCGGCACCGCAGGCAACCTCATGGACGCACGGGTGGCTTGCTTCGACCGGGACAGCTCCGTCGAGTCGGCCTTGCAACGCATCCGTCAGCTCAAGGAGCGCCGGATCGCCGATCTCGTTCTCACCGACGACGACGGAGCGTTCGAGGGCGTCGTCCGTCTTCAAGACGTCATCAGCGCCATGCCTCAACAGCGCCTTGGCGAGCTGCGAAGCCCGCGGACCGTCTTCGTCGAACCCATGACTCCACGCGAAGACGTCGTCGAGCTTCTCAACGAGTACCACTTGTCGAGTCTCCCGGTCGTGGATCTCCAGGGCCGAGTCGTTGGCATCATCCGGCAGGCGGGCCTGCTGGGAGCTGCCCAAGAAGATGCGATCGCCGACCTCCAGCAAATGGTCGGAGGCTCCAGCGAAGAGCGGGCCCTCTCGCGTCCTTGGGTCGGGGTGCGTAGCCGACTTCCATGGCTGAACGTCAACCTGGTCACCGCATTTGTGGCTGCTTCGGTCGTCGGTCTGTTCGAAAGCACGATCGCCCGCTTCACGGCCGTGGCCGTGCTCCTCCCCGTCGTGGCGGGTCAGTCGGGTAACACTGGGGCCCAGGCCCTCGCCGTGACGATGCGGGGCCTTGCCCTGCGCGAGATTCGCGTATCGGAAGGTCTGCGGGTGCTGAGCAAAGAGCTTGTGGTCGGATTGATCAACGGCCTCGCAATCGCGCTCGTAACGTCGCTCGGAGTCTACCTCTGGAGCCGCAACGCGGGGCTTGCGCTCGTCATGTTCATCGCCATGGTCATTTCCATGGTCGCCGCGTCTGCCGCAGGCGCGTTGATTCCGATCATCTTGGTCAAGCTGAACCGGGATCCTGCCACCGCCTCTTCGATCATCCTCACCACGGTGACGGACGTCGTCGGGTTTTTCACGTTCCTTGGTCTTGCCACCTTGCTGGCGGAAATGCTTGCCGGGTCTTAGCCATGACCGGCAGGTTCGTCTGTAATGCGCCATCAGGTGTTTCCGTGCCGCTGTGTTAGGATGCATTCATCGTGGTCGCGTTCTCGAAGAGTTGAGGTCGAACCGTGCATGAGCTCGCGAGCATCGGTTGGCGCGAATGGGTCGCTCTCCCGGAGCTGAACATCGGGCGAATCAAGGCGAAGGTCGACACGGGAGCGCGAAGCTCGTCGCTCCACGCGTACGACATCGAGGTATTCTCGAGAGGCAAGCGGGATTTCGTTCGCTTCACTGTCCACCCGGTGCAGCGCGAAACGAAGACGACAATCCATTGTGTAGCCGAGCTCCACGAGCACCGTCACGTCAAGAGCTCGAGCGGCCACCGCGAGTATCGACCCATCATCAGAACCTTGGTGACGATCGGGAGCGAGAGTTGGCCGATTGATTTGACCCTCACCACACGGGACGCGATGGGGTTTCGCATGCTCTTGGGGCGAGAAGCGATTCGCAAACGCTTCCTGGTCGACGCGGGTCGGTCCTATCTATTTCGTGAGCTCGTGCCCAAACGCAAGAAGAGGAGAGCGTAATGAGGATCGGTATTCTGTCGAGCAACTCCAAGCTGTATTCGACCATGCGGCTCAAGGAGGCGGCGGCGAAGAGAGGGCACGAAGTGCGCGTGGTCGACTACACGCGATGTTACATGAACATCACGTCGCATCGGCCCCAGGTGCTCCTTGCCGGAAAAGCACTCGCATTCGACGCAGTGATCCCGCGCATCGGCGCCTCGAACACGTTCTACGGAGCAGCGGTCGTTCGGCAGTTCGAGATGATGCATACGTATCCACTCAACACTTCGCAGGCCATCTCTCGCGCACGCGACAAGCTCCGAGCGCTTCAGTTGTTGGCTCGTGCCGGCCTCGGTTTGCCGGTCACCGGATTCGCGCGTTCAACGAAGGACATCGACGGTTTGATCCAGCTCGTTGGCGGCGCACCACTCATCATCAAGCTCCTCGAGGGAACCCAAGGGATCGGTGTCGTCCTGGCCGAGACTGACAAGGCCGCGGAGTCGGTCATGGCAGCCTTCATCCAGCTCGATGCCAACATTCTCGTTCAGGAGTTCATCAAGGAGGCCGGCGGTGCGGACATTCGAGCGTTCGTGATCGGCGACAAAGTGGTGGCCGCGATGAAGCGGCAAGGACCGGAAGGCGAGTTCCGCTCCAACTTGCACCGCGGCGGCACCGCCTCGCCGGTCAAGCTCACACCCGAGGAACGCAGCACGGCCGTGCGGTCCGCCAAGATTCTGGGACTTCGTGTGGCGGGCGTCGACATGCTGCGCTCCAATCACGGCCCGCTCATCATGGAGGTCAACTCGTCGCCGGGCCTCGAAGGCATCGAGCAATCGAGTGGCAAGGACGTCGCCGCAGCGATCATCGCGTATTTGGAGAAGAATGCGAAACCCGGAAAGACCAAAGACCGGATTCAAGGTTAGCGGGCGAGCCCCGTTCGAGATCAGCGGCGTGAGCGCGCCCGCAGGGAAGCTCACGGAGGTGGAGCTTCACGTCGCTCGACTGCCCACCGGCATGTGGATGTCTCTTCCAGTCGGGGTGCTGCACGGCAGCACGCCCGGGCCGGTAATCTGGGTAAGCGCTGCGATTCACGGCGACGAACTGAACGGCATTCCGATCATCCGCCACGTGCTCGACCGTATCGATCCGGCCGAGCTTTCGGGGACGGTCCTCGCGGTCCCGGCGGTCAACGTCTACGGCCTGATCCAGGAGTCGCGCTACCTACCCGATCGCCGCGACCTCAACCGCTGCTTCCCCGGTTCGAAGCGCGGTTCCTCCGCGGCTCAGCTCGCGCATCTCTTCATGAGCGAAATCGTCGCACGCTGCGAGCTCGGGCTCGACTTGCACACTGGCTCGGGAGGCAGAACGAACTTACCCCAGCTCCGCTGCGATCTCGACGAACCGGGAACGCTACGGCTCGCACGGGAGTTCGGCGCGCCCGTGCTGGTGCACGCCCGTGTCCGGGATGGCTCTTTGCGTGCGGCGGCGCGCGAGCTCGACAAGATCGTCCTGGTCTACGAAGCCGGTGAGGCCAATCGCTTCGACGCGCAGGGCATCAACATGGGGGTCGGGGGCGTGCTGCGCGTCATGAAGGCCCTTCAGATGATCCCTTATGGCGTCGAGGCGCCCGCAGAACCGACGCGGATTTCCCGCGCCAGCTCTTGGGTCCGCGCGAAAAGAACGGGCTTCTGTGAGATGATGCTTCCTCTCGGATCGGAGGTCGCCGCAGGCGATGCGGTCGCGGTCATCTTCGATGCGCTCGGCCGCGACCGGTCGCTGGTGAGGACCAAGGTCGACGGAGCTCTGATCGGCCACGTGACCTCTCCGATCGTGCATCGGGGCGGTGCAGTGGCGCACATTGCCGCGCTGTCGGACTGACTCGAAAGTACAAGCTAGTCCTGAAGTCACTCTCTCGGCGCGTCCGCATCGAGAAGGTCGGGGCCTTGCGCCGCGCGCTCGGACTCGACTTGTTCGTCGAGGCGGACGTCGGCAGCGGTGTCCCCCAACTCCAAAACCTTCACTTGGGGGCGCGCGATCTGCGGCACCGGATGTTCCGCTTCGCGGCTCAACATCACCTGATAGCTCGGTGGCGGCATCTCGATGCCAGCTTCGTCGAAAGCCACTTTCACCATGCGAATGGCTTCGCTTTGCGCCTTGAAGAAATCCGTCTCCCGCTGATCCACCCAGGCATACAAATGAAGCGAAATACTCGAGTCTCCCAAACGCTCTACGAGCCCGAGTGGTGCTGGCTCGTCGATGATGGCGGGCATTGAAGCCAAGGCTTCAACGCCGATCTTCTGTGCTTCCGACAAATCGTGGTTCGGGTCCACGCTGACGTCGAAGTCGATCCGTCGGAAAGGATTCTGTGTGTAGTTGACTAGAACCGCCTTGAAGACCTTCGAATTGGGGATGCGCAGATGATTGCCAGCAAGCGTGAGCAAGATGGTTGCGCGAGAAGTGAGCCGGACCACCTTGCCTTCATCCCCGTCGATCGAGACGAAGTCGTTCGCCTCGAACGGATGCCTCATGCTGAGCAGCAGCCCGGCGAGATAGTTCTCGATGATGTCGCGAAAGGCGAACCCGACGGCGATGCCGACCACCCCCGCGGCGCCCAGCGCAGCACCGACCAACGCGGTGGCATCGAGTAGCTCTAGAGCCAGCAGCACGCCTGCGCCGATGACGATGATGCGGACGAAATGACGCGCCAGATCGCGGGCGAAGCGATTCTTAATCCATCGGAACAGAACGTCGCTCCTGGTAAACAGATGCGCCGCCAGCACGAAGACCACGACCGTCACGAGCGCGAGGGCGAGCAGCGGAACGAGCTCGAGGGCGCGTTCCCCGAGCTGCGTGAGCTTGTCGCCGACCACGTCGATGCGCTCCGAGGTATTCTCGATTCCGAGGGCCAGGTCCTCTTGGGGGCCTCCTTCTTCGGCGCGCGCGCCTCGCGGCAAAAAGCCGCTTGTAGCCGCTGCCGCCAAGAGAGCGCGGGACAGTCGTTCGGATGGGATGCGCATCAGACCGCCCGCGGGCTCTCGCCAACCCAAAGGAGGGCCTCGTCCCTCTGCTGCATGGGGAAGCTTCGAACGTCGGAGTCGATGAAGCGTGATGCGAAGCGGGGCACTGCGGACACCAAGCGATCCGAGGTCACGAGAGCTACACGGCGTACTTTGCGGTGGTGCTCGCGCACGAATCGTAGGTGGGAGATCAATGCGGCGAGGTCATCCCACCCCGGGAAGTGTTCGGCGACGATCATCACACCATCGAGCACGCCGGCCTCCGCCAAATACGGATCGACTCGCGCGCTCAAACGCTCGAAGTCCGCTGCCTCGAGCTCGCCATTGGGCTGCATGATGAGCACCCCTTGCTCCTCGAGAAGCTCGAAGGCCAGGTGCCCCGGAGAAGGCGCCTCGGAAATCCACAGACGTGCCTCGTCGAGCTCGTCGTCGTCGAACACGCGTACCTCGCCGGGCATCGCGAAGCCGAACGCCTTGACCATCTTCTCGATCCAGTCGACGTCGGTGACGACCGCGACGCGCTCGAAGGCCGTGAGATGCTTCATGCCCACCTTGGCGTCTTCCCAGGCAGCTCCACCGGTATAGCCTTCGAATTCGTCGCCGAGAACGTACAGCAAGCGTGCCTTCTTGTGCTTCGTCAGCTTCTCCTCGATCGCCGGGACGACGACGGTCTTGTAATCCTGAGCAGAAACCTCGCCGCTGGCCCGGAGCCCGAGGACGCGGTCCGGCAGGTCCATCATCACCTCGATCATGCGCGGTTCCTTTCTGTAGCTGAGAGACGCGGCAATGGTCACGCAACTATGACACAAGTGCGACTACCGGCGAGCTGGCGTAGCATGGCGCTTGACTTCCGTGAGGATTGGAAAGAAGCCTTTGACGAAGATGCTCAGGGTGCCTCCATGACGACGAGCACGCGCGCCGTTACCATCGCATTGCTCGTCGACTTCCTGATCGGCGGCGCCAAGGTCGTGGCGTTCTTGCTCACGGGCTCGACCGCGATCATGGCCGAGGCGCTTCACTCGGCCGCCGACATCACCAACCAGAGCCTTCTGGTGGTGGGCATCAACCGGTCGAAGCGTGCTCCCGACAGCCAGTATCCTTACGGGTTCGGCCGATCGCGCTACATCTGGTCGCTCCTATCAGCCACGGGAGTTCTGTTCGTGGGCAGTGGTGTTTCGGTCGTCCGCGGCGCGGAGCAGCTTTGGGCGCCGGAGGCGCTGAGTCACATGCACGCAGGCTTAATCGTGCTGCTCGTGTCGCTCGCCGCCGAGGGCGTGTCGCTCATGGTGGGCCTCTCTGCGGTGAAAGCGAGTGCCCGAAGCGCGGGAGGATCCATCTGGCGCTACATTCAGATCGGTCCGGACCCGATGGGCGTCGCCGTAGTGTTGGAGGATGCCGCGGCCGTGATCGGCGTGCTCGTTGCGCTGCTCGGGCTTGGCTTGACCGAATTGACCGGCAACCCTGCCTGGGATGGGGCTGCCTCGATCGTCATCGGTTTCTTGCTCGGGCTCTCGGCCATCTTCCTCATCAATCGGAACCGACGTTTCCTATTGGGACCCACGCCCCCGAGCGAGTCGGTCTCGCGCATGGTGGCCGTGTTGAAACGCAGCCCCGTGGTTGCGCGCATCAAGGACGTCAAGGTGTCTCAGCTCGGCGTGGATTCCGTGCGCTTCAAAGCCGAGGTCACGTTCGACGGAAGGGAGATCGCCCGACGCCTCTTGGATCGGAGCAGCATCGACGCGACGTGGACGACGCTCGAGAGCGCAGAGGACCTCGAACGCTTGCTGATTGATTTTGGAGGTCAGCTGACCGATGCAATCGGCGATGAGATCGACCGTCTCGAGGAGGAGCTCGCCGCGGCGGCCCCCGAAGCCCAGCACGTCGACATCGAGCCGGACTGATTCCGCTACGGTGCGGATTTCGATCACGAGCTCCCGGTTCGTGACGTTCGAGTCTAGGCGTGCGGGGCTTGCGGAGCTCGTTCCGCCCGCGGCCCACCGGAGGCGTACATCCCGTCGATGAGGTCCTTGTACTTGTCGTTGATGACGTTGCGCTTGATCTTCATCGTCGGAGTGAGCTCGCCGCCCTCGACGCTCAGCATGTGCCCCAGCACTTCGAACTTCTTGATCGTTTGATACCGGGCGACCTTGGCATTGCAGTCCGATTCGATGCGTTGGGCCAGAAAGGCGCGAACGCGTTCGTCGGTCGCGAGCTCGGCGAGAGGCGCGACCGGAACTCCCGCCGCCTGACAGAGGTCCGGTAGTGCTTCTTCCTCGAGCGCGAGAATCGCGCAGAGATACGGCTGCCTGTCACCAACGACGACTGCTTGTCCAACCCCCGGAATCCCTTGGAGGTGATTCTCCATCTCTGCTGGCGCGACGTTCTTGCCGCCGGCGGTGATCAGTAGGTCTTTCTTGCGGCCGGTGATGGTGAGGAAGCCGTCGTCGTCGATTGCGCCCAAATCACCCGTGCGGAGCCATCCATCTTCGGTCCAGAGCTCTCTGCTCTTGTCGGGCATGTAAAGGTAGCCCGAGACCATGTTCGCCCCTCGGAGCAGGATCTCTCCATCTTCGGCGATTCGCACGTCGACACCGGGCAAGGGTCGGCCGACGGTGCCAAAACGCGGTCGTCCGAGTGGGTTGGCGGTGGCCATGCCAGTCGTTTCCGTCATGCCGAAACCTTCGTGGATCGGCACGCCGATCGACGCGAAGAATTCGAGCGTCGAGCGCGCGGCCGGTGCAGCGCCGGAACCCGCCCCGAGGAGCTGATCGAGACCGATCGCGCTCTTGATCTTGGAGATGACGAGCTTGTTGGCGAGCCGCCGTTGAAACGTATCGACCTCCTTGCCAGTCTCGACGGAACGCTCGAAGCTCGCGAGCTCGACGTCGCGCGCCCACGCGGCGAGCTTTGCCTTGATGCCGGTCGCACTGAGCAAATTGGCCGTGAGTGCTGCCTCGAACTTCTCCCAAACGCGCGGAACGGCGAAGAACAGATGCGGCCTGGCAGCGACCAAGTGGTCTTTGATCTTCGCCAAGTCGCTACAGAAGTAAGTTTCCGATCCCACACGGAGGCCCACGAAGTTCGTGAAGATCTGCTCCGCCACGTGGCAAAGCGGCAGGTAGCTGACGTAGCGACTCGGATCGATCTCCATCATCTTCGGGTAGGTTTCGATCAGCGCGCTTCCCATCGCTTCGATGCCCCGATGTGTGCACATCGCGCCCTTGGGGACGCCCGTGGTCCCCGAAGTGTAGATGAGCAGCGCCAGATCATCGGGCTTGGCGGCGGCCATACGACGTTCGATCTCGCCATCGGACTGCTCGGTCCCTCGCCTGAGGACGCTCCCAAGCGAGATCACCATCGGACGATCGCTCTCGACGGGGTCCATCGTGATGATGTGATCCACGTCGATCAGACCGCGGTCGAGCGCCGCGAGGTATTTGTCGAGCTGCTCCGCGCCGTCACAGATCGCCACCTTCGCCTGGCAGTGTTTCACGATATAGGCGACCTGCTCGACGGTGTTGGTCACGTAGATCGGAGCCGGCACCGCCGCGGCAGCGCTGATGCCCATCTGAGACACGACCCAGTCGCGACGGTTGTTGCCGATCAGTGCAACCCCGTCGCCCGGCTGCACGCCGAGCGCGATCAGGGCCTTCCCGAGTGCCCGAACGGCATCCCAGTACTCGCTCCACGTCGTCGAAATCCAGTCGCCGTCCGGGCCCATCTCTACGAGCGCCTTCCGGTCCGGACGCTCCGCCGCGAGCGTCGCAATCTGTTTTGGTAGGGTCCACGTCTCCGTCATGGCTGCCTCCACGAAAGAGCGCGACCCTATCGGAATTCGCGTAGAGAGTCTCTGCGAAAAACGATGGGACCTTGCAACCGAAGAGCGCCTTCGGTACTCGTAGCGTGCGGAAACGGGAGGAACTGGACGATGACCCAAGCAATTCGTGGCTCCTGCGTATGCGGGGCCGTCGCATACCGAATCGAGGGCCCATATCGGGGCTTCCAGTATTGCCATTGCAGCCGCTGCCGGAAGAAAACGGGCTCGTCGAGCTGCGCCAACCTCTTCGTGCCCTCGGACCAATTCAGTTGGGATCGCGGCGAAGAGCTGGTGAAGCGATACGACCTTCCCACGGCAAAGTGGTGGAGCACGGCCTTTTGCACCGAGTGCGGTTCCGCGGTCCCGTGGCTCACTCGGAACGGCAAGGTCATGGTGGTCGGTGCGGGCGGTCTCGACGACGACCCCGGAGAGCGACCGGCTTTCAGCGTCTTCTACGCCTCACGGGCGCCCTGGTACGTTCATGTCTCAGAGCTCGAAATGCATGACACGCTGCCCAAACCCTGATGTATCCTCGCCCCATGCTTCCATCGGAATCGGCATGCGCAGATTGACCGTGGCTTTGGCCTTGTGGGCTGCCGCATGTGGCTCGTCGGGCTCCGCACCCATCGACCCGATCGCGGAGGACTACTGCGCCGCGTGCTCCGATCTCGGGAGCTGCGAGAACGTCGTGAACGAGGCGCTCATGGCGGCCTGTCCCGAGGAGACGAGCGCCTATTACGTCTGCGTCACCGACAACGGCTGCGACGAGAGCGCATGCGCAACGGAATGGGAGACACGGAATATCTGTATGGACAAGCGCCAAAAGACGTCGTGAGCGCCGCGATCTCGGCTCTGGCGCCGTCTGCCAACTTCGGGCATCGGGGCACGGGCCCCACCCGGGCAGATCACCCGTTCCCGGAGAACTCGCTTGCGTCGTTCATGGCGGCGATGGAACGAGGCGCCCACGGCGTCGAGCTGGACGCCGAGGTCACGATGGACGGGGCGGTGGTCGTCATGCACGACGACAGCGTCGACCGCACGACCGACTGCACGGGCTGTGTGAGCGGGATGACATTCGAGCAAGTTCGTGCGTGCAGGCTCCTCGATGCCGATGGGAGCCCGACGACACTGATCCCGCCGACATTGGAAGAAGTGTACGATGCGCTCGGCAGCGACGCCCTGGTCAACGTCGAGCTGAAGGTCTTCGGAGAGGACTGCAGCACCCCGTCCACGGGCGCTCTCGCGCTGGTCCAAGCCGTGCTCGACGAGGTGATCCGTATCGGCGGCCAACAGCGTACGCTCTTTTCCTCGTTCGATCAGACTGCCGTCGAAGCCGTGAAGGCCCTGCATCCGGGCTTCTACGCCGCACTGATCTCGAACACGCCAGACACGGATTTCGTAGACACGGCCATCGAGCTGAACCTCGATGCCATTCATCCCCTCTTCTCCATTTCCGAAGACGACGTTCAGCGCGCCCTGGACGCGGGCCTACAGGTCAACGTATGGGGGGTCAATAGCGCCGACTTCCTACAACGGCAGATCGACAAGGGCGCGACCGCAATCATCACGGATTACCCTGATCTCCTCGCCGAGCTACTGAGCGAGACGCCGTAGGTCCCATCTCGGAGACTTCCCGCGCCTAGCCGATCGCCGCCTCGAGCTCCAAGGCAAGCTCGAGCAAAGTCCGCTCGGTACCCATGGCGGACGCAAACTGGACGCCGATGGGAAGCCCCGCCTTGCTTCGAGCGAGAGGCAGCGAGATCGCCGGACCGCCGGAGACGTTCTGCACCGGGGTAAATGGGATGAACCACTTGAGCCGTTCCAGCGCGGTCTCGAAGGGAACGTCCGGACCGATGAACCCGAGCTCGGGCGGCGGGGTCGCCAAGGTCGGATTCATCAAGACGTCGTATCGCTCGAACACGCGCGCGTAGTGACGAGCGAAGCGCCTGAGGCGGAGCAATGCCATCGGAGCCCTGTGCACGTTCTGCTGGAAGTAGCGGGCCAGGCCATCGGTGAACTCCTCGACCTGGGTCCGGTCGAACTCGGGGTGGACGAGCCGTGTGCCGAAGCGCGTGATCGCAAACGCCAAGAGAGACCAAAAGAGGAAGAAATCCTCGTGGAAGCCTTCATCGAATGGGCGCGGCGCGGGCTCGACGGCGTGCCCGAGCTCTTCGCAGAGCCTGGCCGTCGCGGTCACTGCCTCGACGCACTCCGGATGCGCCGGCGTGTCCTCGTCGAGCTCCGCAAAGAAGCCGATCCGCAGGCGCCTTCCAGGCCGCGTGACGAGCCCGATCTCGGGCAGCTTTGGATTGCGACGGTAGCGCTCCGCGGCATGGAAGAACGCGACCGTGTCGCGCACCGTGCGGCTCAACATCCCCTGGTGGACGATCTTCACGGGGAAGAGCCCGGAGTGTTCCATGTCGACGACACGCCCGCGCGAAGGTTTCAGGCCTACCAACCCGCAACATGCTGCCGGAATTCGAATCGAGCCCCCGCCGTCGTTTGCATGGGCAATCGGCACGACGCCCGCGGCTACCAGGGCCGCGGAGCCGCCGGAGGAGCCGCCGGCAGAGAAACCGCGCTTCCACGGATTGTGCGTTGGCCCGTGCAGGAGAGGCTCCGTGGTGCCGGTGAGCCCGAATTCCGGCGTCGTCGTCTTGCCGAGGCTGATGACACCGGTCGCCAAAAATTGCTTCGCGAAAGGCGATGTCTCGTCGACGGGGCTCTGGGGCAGGCCGCGGGACCCGAACCGCATGGGCGCACCCGCTACGAGCTCGGTGTCCTTGATGAAAGTCGGAACGCCCGCGAGTGCGCCGGAGCGCTCTAGCTCGGCTTCGGCACGTGCCGCAGCGAAGGTGGGAGCGGCGATCGCATTGAGCAGGGGGTTGACGCGCTCGGCGCGGGCGATGGCGGCGGCGACCGCCTCGGCGGCGTGAATCTCACCGCACCGAATCCGTCGCGCGATCTCGACGGCATCGGCCGTTCCGAGGACGTCGTCACAAAAAGCGCTCACCGCACCGGTTACCCTCTCCGAGTCAACTCGCATCCAGAAGCGATATCACATAGCCTGGGCAGGTGGCATCCGGGGTTGGCCTTGGAGGAATCATGAGGTACCAACGTCGCTTATGAAGACTTTCGAAGACAAGGTCGCTGCGATAACCGGGGCAGGTTCGGGCATCGGACGCGGGCTCGCTCTCGAGCTCGGACGGCAGAAGTGCCACCTCGCCCTCTCCGACATCAACGAAGCGACGCTGCAGCAGACGGTGACCGAGGCACGGGAGCTCGGAGTCCGAGTGACCTCACAGCGGGTGGATGTCGCCGACCGCGAGGCGGTCTATGCATGGGCGGACCAGGTCGTGAGCGACCATGGCAAGGTCAACCTCATCTGCAACAACGCCGGAGTCGCGTTGGGCAGCACCGTCGAGAAGATTCGCTACGAAGACTTCGAGTGGTTGATGAACATCAACTTCTGGGGTGTCGTCTACGGCACCAAAGCATTCCTTCCGCACCTCAAGGCCACGGGCGACGGGCACATCGTCAACATCTCGAGCGTGTTTGGACTCGCTGGAATTCCCAGCCAGTCGGCCTACAACTCGGCAAAGTTCGCAGTGCGCGGATTCACCGAATCGCTTCGCCAAGAGCTCGACATGCTCGGGTACGGTGTGAGCGCCAGCAGCGTCCACCCCGGCGGCATCAAGACCTCGATCGTCCGTTCTTCGCGGATGGACGACAGCATTTGGGACCTGGGCATCGGCCGTGAGGGAGAAGACGCGCGAGACAAACTCGAAAAGTCTTTCATCACTAGCGCGGACAAAGCGGCCAAGACGATCATCGACGGGGTCCAGCGAAATCAGCGTCGTATCCTCGTCGGCCCAGACGCCCGTGTCTACGACTGGATGGTGCGTCTACTACCTACGGCGTACCAGCGGGTTGCGGTACGATACGCCAGGTTCGCAGCGAAATAGCCGCACGGTGAAGCTGAAGTACATCCCCAACATGATCTGCGTCGGGCGCATCATCCTGGTGGCGCCGATCGTTTGGGCTCTGTTGCAGGAGAGGTACGGACTGGCGCTATTGCTCTGCGTGATTGCGGGCCTTTCGGACGCATTGGATGGATACCTCGCAAGGCGGTTCGATTGGCGGACGCGGCTCGGCGGGCTGCTCGACCCGGCGGCGGACAAGCTCTTGATGTTTGCGTGCTTCGTCACACTGACGTGGATGGGGTGGGTCCCGGTCTGGTTTGCTGCGATCGTCGTCGGCCGAGACGTCGTCATCATCACTGGCGCGATCGTGTATCAGCTCTTGGTCGCACCGGTCCACGGAGAGCCGACCACGGCGAGCAAGCTCAACACGGTCCTACAGATCTCGTTCATCCTTCTCACGATTGGACACGCATGGCTCGGCTGGCCTCCCATGATCGCGGTCGAAGCTCTAGGTGCTGCAATCCTGGTAACGATCGCGATTAGTACCGTTCAGTACGTCACGACGGGATTCAGCCGGCTGAGGCAAAGCAAACAATAGTCGAGAGCGTCGACGCGCGGGTCAACAACGACGCGCGGCTTCGAACTGCCCGCGCATCTTGCCGAGCCACATCGTCATGATGGCGGGCTTCGGTAAACCGAGAGACCTCAGCTCGTCCGCAATCGGATGTGCGCCGAGTGTCAGCCGAGCGCCGCCCATGCGAACGCCTAGGTTCTCCGCGCTCGACACGAAAGGCGTCTCGTGGAGCGCGCCGCCGATATACGTATATGTGCGGAGCGACTGGCGCGGGAGACTGCGAGTACCGCCCACGGGTAAGCTCACCTTCAGGACGTTCTGCCCATCCTTGCTCCAGACGCAGCGCGCGCGATCGCCCGTGGTATCGAAGGCGATCTCGTCGACGGTCTTCGGAAAACCCCAGATGACCTGCCCCGCCTCGCAGGTGAATGCCTGGTTCACGGGTAGATGCGCGATGTACGTCGGAAGCCGACCCCTCATCATGTCTGCCAGCGTCCCGAAGTAGGGAACTGAGCTCTGCTCGCCTCGCCTGCGGACGAAGAAGGCGATCGAAACCTCGTTGTAGTCGCCGAGGTCATTGTCCCGGTAATCGATGCAAGCGATGCTCAAGAGACCGCGCCCCGGTAGAACCTCGGCTATCTCGAGCTCGGGTCCGGGAAGCAGGGCCTGCGCCGCCTTGGCGTCGACGATCCAGGTCGCGGTCGCCGAACAGGCATCGCGAACGTGACACGGCATCGTCACGCTGCGGCCTTGGATTTCGTAGCAGGATGCGGGCTGAGACTCGACTTTCATTCGGCGCGAGTATATGGAACGCGCTCACATCCCGCCACGCGAAGCCGCACGCAATGAGTACTCAGCCACGAAGCCTTTCCTTTCTCGATCGCTACCTGACTCTTTGGATATTCGCCGCCATGGCCGCGGGCGTCTTTCTTGGCTACTTGGCGCCGGGGTTTGCTGCGGCCCTCGACGCCATGAGCATCGGCACGACGTCGATTCCCATCGCCGTCGGTTTGATCCTCATGATGTATCCCCCACTCGCGAAGGTGCGCTACGAGGAAATGGGGCGCGTCTTCACCAACAAGCGAGTGCTTGCACTTTCTCTGATCCAGAACTGGGTCATCGGTCCTCTCTTGATGTTCATGCTCGCGGTCATCTTTCTTCCCGACCAGCCAGAGTACATGGTCGGGCTGATCATCATCGGCCTCGCGCGCTGCATCGCCATGGTGATCGTTTGGAACGATCTAGCGCTCGGTGACCGTGAGTTCGCCGCCGGGCTCGTGGCCTTCAACTCGATCTTTCAGATTCTGTTTTTTTCGATCTACGCTTGGTTCTTCGTCACCTGGCTGCCCGCTAAGCTCGGCCTCGAAGGGATGGTCGTCGACGTCACCATCGAAGAGATTGCGAAAAGTGTCGCAATCTACCTGGGGATTCCCTTTGCAGCGGGTTTTCTCACACGCACAATCCTCATCAAGGGCAAGGGGCGGCAATGGTACGAGGAGTCGTTCGGGCCACGCATCGGCCCCATCACCCTGGTCGCCCTACTCTTCACGATCGTCGTGATGTTTTCGTTGAAGGGCGAGGCCATCGTTGCCCTTCCTTTCGACGTCGTCCGTATCGCCGTGCCGCTTCTGATCTATTTCGTAGTGATGTTCTTCATCTCCTTCTGGCTCTCCAAGGCCGCCGGCGCGAACTACCCCGTAGCCACGACACTCTCGTTCACCGCGGCGTCCAACAACTTCGAGCTCGCGATCGCCGTGGCGGTCGCAACGTTTGGGATTCACCACGGGGCTGCATTTGCGGCCGTCATTGGACCTCTCGTGGAAGTTCCCGTCATGATCGGCTTGGTGGGCGTCGCGCTGCGCTTGCGGAAACGCTACTTCCGAGCCCCATCCGTGCTAGAAGCCTAGCGCGATGACGGAACACAACCAGAAGGTCGCAGTCGTCACGGGGGCGAGTCGTGGCGTCGGCAAGGGAGTCGCGGTCGCGCTTGGCGCGGCGGGGGCAACCGTTTACGTGACCGGCCGGAGCAGCGAAGGCGGCGGGGACCACCCGCTCGGCGGCACCGTTCAAGCAACGGCTGAAGCCGTTACGCAGGCAGGTGGCAGAGGCGTCGCGATCGTTTGCGACCACTCGAACGACGACGATGTGCGACGACTCTTCGAGCGTGTTGGCGACGAACAACAACGCCTCGATATCCTCGTCAACAACGCGACCGCAGTGCCCCGTGAGCTGGCAAAGCCCGGCCCGTTCTGGGAGAAATCGCTCGATCTGCTTCGCATTCTCGACGTGGGCCAGCGCTCGCACTACGTCGCAAGCTACTACGCCGCACCGCTGATGATTCGAACGGGTGATGGGCTCATCGTCTTCACATCGAGCTATGGGGGCCGCATCTACATGCACGGCCCGGCATACGGAGCGGGCAAAGCCGGCATCGACAAGATGGCGATGGACATGGCGGTCGACCTTCGCGAGCATGGAATCGCCGTGGTCAGCTTATGGCTCGGTTTCGTGCGAACCGAGCGCAACGAGCCGCTTTTTCGGCACCCCGATGCGATGAAAGGCCCTTACGGGAAGTTCCTCGCCAATGCAGAGAGCCCGGACTTCATCGGGCGGGTCATCCACGCACTGCATGAGGACCCCCGGCGCATGGAGCGCTCGGGCAGGGTGCTGATTGCGGCCGAGCTCGCCGAGGAGCTTGGAATCCGCGAGGCCGACGGCCGCCAGCCCAAGTCGAATCGCGAGGTCCTCGGAGCCCCTCCAACGCCGAGCCCGGTGGTCGTCCGCTAGGTGACGCGAGAGAACAGGTAGAGCATCTCGGTCGCGATCTGCCGGCAGCGCACATCGTACGTGTTCGCTTCGTCCTGCGTCCCGTCGGCGGCCTTTGGGTCTTCGTATCGAATCGGCGTCCGGAGGGCCGCGCCCATGACGACCGGACACGCCTCGTCCGCCTCCGAGCAGGTCATGATGGCGGCGAAACCTTCCGCCGGATTCGCGGGGTCATCGTAGGACTTCGAAAAACACTCGATCGCCGGGCGCTCGCGGTCGTAGCTCACCCAATAGCGAGGGTTGACCCCCCCAGTGTTTTGGATGACGAAGCCGGCCCGCTCGAGTGCGGCTACGGCTCGGGGGTTGAACGCCGTGGTCTCGGTGCCGCCAGAGTACGTTCGCACGCCCTCGATCCCGAACTGCGCGGCTGATGCTGCAGCCCAGAGCTGAGCCATCTGACTGCGCCGCGAGTTGTGCGTGCAGATGAAGTTGAGCTCGGCATCCTCGCCGGAGTCCATCTTCGACGACACGAAACCAGCAACTTGCTCGAGCGCGCGCTTCCGCCCTTCTGGAATCCCCGAGATTTGCGACAGCGCTCCTTTGATATACTGTTCCAATTCGAGGTACATTCGCCCTTGCCTTAGCCTGGTCCACGCGATGAAGCGAACGCTCACGACATCGGTCACGAACCTGTTGCTCATCGGCGCGCTGCTCATGTCGGCTTCCTGTGGGGATACCGAAACTGGCGGCGAGGCCATCGCCATGCGCATCGGATCGCAAGGCAACATCGTCTCGGAGACCGGCACACTCGAGCTCCTTGCCGGGACGCTGTCCATCGAATCGGTGGCGCTCACCGGAGACGGCGACGCCGTGCCATTGATTGGACCGGTCACGATCGATCTTTCGCTCGCAGAACAAGAGCTGCGACTTCTGTCATCCATTCCTCCGGGGAGCTACACCGGCCTCCGGATCGAGCTGGCTCCCGCCACAGAGGGGGCGGACGTGCTGGACGTCCGAGTCCGGTCGGTGATGGGCCGGGAGTCCGTGCGCGCAATCTCGAAACTGAGGATGAGCGGGACCAACGAGTTCCCCGAAGGACCGCGGACCATTGGCGAAGCCTCCGAGGTCGAGCTCCACCTCACGTTGCGGGGGATGTTCTTCTATCTGGCCCCGGTGGCGGACGCCGTCGACGGCGTCTACGAGGCCGGGGAAAACGACCGCGATTTCCTGACGATGGACTTGATTGGCATGTTCGACCTGCGCGTGTTGCCGTAGAGGCCCCTTGGCGGATATGGTCAGCGGTCCCAACCCTTTGGAGGCGCCATGTATCTCGTGACCGGAGCCAGTGGCTTCATCGGAAAGCACCTGCTCGATTCGCTCACCAAACGCGGGACGAGGATCTACTGCCTCGTCTACCCGCCCTCCTTGTCCGACTTCCACGACCTCGTCGAGGAACGTTGGCCCTCTGCCAAGGATCAATTCGTCGTGTTACCCGGGGACATCAGCAAACCGCTGTGTGGTCTCCCGGAGGCGAAGGTGGAGGAGCTGCGCGACGAGATCGTGCACATGTTCCACCTCGCCGCCCTCTACGACATGACGGCCGGTATGGAAGAGAGCGAGAAGGCAAATGTCCTCGGGACGCGGAACGCTTGCCGTCTCGCGGAAGCTCTCGATGCAACGCTTCACTACACGAGCTCGACCGCAGTGGCGGGTGACTATGTCGGCTTCTTCCGCGAAGACATGTTCGACGAGGGTCAGAAACACAAGAACCCGTACTTCAAGACGAAGTTCCTCGCAGAAAAGCTCGTGCGGGACGAATGCCAAACCCGCTACAAGATCTATCGGCCGGGCGCCGTGGTCGGTTCCTCGGTGACGGGAGAAGCCGACAAGATTGACGGCATCTACTATGCGTTCAAGCTGATCCAGCGGATGCGACGGCTCTTGCCGTCATGGTTCCCGCTCGTCGGCTTCGAAGGCTCGGAGCTTCATGTCGTGCCCGTCGACTATGTCGCGCGCGCGATCGACGCGATCGCGCACAACGAAGAGACGGAGAGCAACACCTTTCATCTCACCGATCCGAAACCGAAGAGCTTTGGAGACGCGTTGAACCTGATCTGCGAAGCCGCCCACGCGCCACGGTTCGACGCGCGGATCGACCCACGGGTGCTGAAGCTCGTGCCCCCCGGGCTCGTCGGCTTGTTGGGCGCGATGCCCGCCGTCAAGACCGCCCGCCGCGAGATTTTGGCCGATATCGGCATACCGGAGTCCGTGCTGCCCTACGTCAACTGGCGATCGTCATTTGACACCCGCGAGACCGAGAGAGCGCTCGCGCGCACCGGAATCACCTGCCCGGCGTTCGAAACGTACGCCTGGAAGATCTGGGACTATTGGGAGCGATACATGGATCCGGACCTCTTTCAGGACCGAACGCTACACGGCCGAATCGGCGGCAAGATCGCGATGGTCACGGGTGCGTCGAGCGGCATCGGCGAAGCCCTCGCCATCCGGCTGGCCGAGGCCGGAGCGAAGGTGCTCTTGGTCGCCCGTTCAAGAGAGAAGCTCGAATCGGTTCAGCGCGAAATCGACTTCCGAGGCGGTGAGTCGCTCATCCACACCTGCGATCTATCCGACCCGGACGACGCCGACCGACTCGTGCGCGAAGTCCTGAACGAGTACGGCCACGTCGACCTCTTGGTCAACAACGCCGGGCGCTCGATCCGGCGTGGCGTCGCCCATTCTTACAACCGGTATCACGACTTCGAGCGCACGATGCAGCTCAACTACTTCGGCTCGTTGAAGCTCATCCTCGGGCTTCTGCCGACGATGCGCGAACGCAAGGACGGGCAGATCGTGAACGTCTCGAGTATCGGAGTTCAGACGAACGCACCGCGGTTCAGCGCGTACGTAGCGAGCAAGGCGGCGCTCGACGCGTTCAGTCGCTCCATCGCGAGCGAGGTGGTTGCAGATGGCGTCTGCATCACGACGGTCTACATGCCTTTGGTGCGCACGCCCATGATCGCGCCGACCAAGATCTACGAGGCCGTGCCGACACGGTCACCCGATGAGGCGGTGGACATGATCGTCGATGGCATCGTCAATCGGAAGAAGCGCGTGGCAACCCGCCTGGGTGTTTTCGGGGAGGTCAGCTACGCAATCGCACCCAAGATCATCGACCGTGTGTTGAACACCGGCTTCCGGCTCTTCCCCGACTCGCCCAAGAAGGGCGAGGACGGCGATCACAGACCCCCGGGCCCCGAAGCGGTCGCCTTCGCGCACATCATGCACGGGATCCACTGGTAGTACGGACAGCGCCAGCGTTCGCGACCGGAGACACGGTCGCGACGCACGTGCTCGCGAGCGGGACCCGTCGGTACGGCCATTCACGGCGCGACACGGCCCACCTCCAGCCCACTCGCTGTGCCGCGCATCCCGACCGAGTCGCCTGGGTAGACAGCGTCCGGGTCAGCGTCGGCGTCCGCGTTCAGCGCCAGCGTCCGCGTCGGCGTCAGCGTCAGCGACAAGTCACATCCAACTCACCCAGTCTTCCGAGGCCGCATCTGCAGGCCGCCCGTCCGACGGACGCCCGCGTCGTGTTTTTCCGCGACCCGTGCTACCCTGTGCTCAGTCGCATGTCTCGCGCAGCCGCAAGCTTCCTGGCGCTCGTGTTCACGCTCACCACCGGCGTAGCTGGGGCAGCGTTTCATCTGTGCGGCATGGAGGGCTTGGTCCAGCGGACCTGTTGCTGCCACGAGGAGGACGAGAGGCCGCCCGTCGCGCTCGAGCAAGTCGACGACTGCTGCGGCGCACTGATGACTAGCGGCGAGCGTTTGCCTTTCGCAGCCGGAAGCGGCGACGGCAAGCTCGACTCGCCGATCTTGTCTTTGGCGGCGGCAGCGATGGATGGCTCCTGTCGAGAACCGCTCGGCGAAGTGACCGCAGCGCCGCTGGCGCGCGGCTCTCCGATCACGCAAGGCCGCCCGCTCTTCGCATTGAATTGCTCCTACCTCAATTGAGTCCTCAGCGCGTCCCGGGTTGAGCGGCGTTGAACGCCGTTCGAAGCAGACCTGCGTTCGACGCCGGTCTTCGTTGATGTCGCAAGAGGAGCAATGGAGTTATGAAACCAATACCGATAGCCACGGCGATTTTCGCCTGGCTCATTGCTAGCATTGGACTCGTCGGTTGTGCGCACGGGCAGCGCGGACGATACGACGCGCAGCAGAGCGCGCTCGATGCGGCCGAGCCCGCGCACCCGGGCGAGGATGAAGAGGGCTTTGCCGAGCCGGCGGCGTTCGCCGGAGGTGCACCACTGCAGCGCGCGGCCTTGGTCCGGGCCGTGCTCGAGCGCAATCCAGATCTCGAAGCCGCAAGGCAGGCCTGGCGCGGTGCGCTGGCAGAGCATCCACAAGCGCGCTCACTCGAAGATACGATGGCGAGCTACTCCCTCGCACCGCTGAGCGTTCGCTCCGACGCGGTGCGATTCGGACAGGTCGTGCGCATCGAGCAGCGGTTTCCGACCCCGGGGAAATTTCGTTTCGCCGGAGAGGTTGCGCTCGAACAGGCCGAGGCCATGCGAGGCGACTACGAAACCGTGCGCTTGGCGTTGGCGCTGATGGCTTCGACTCTCTTCGACGAGTACTACAGAGTGACGCGCTTGCTCGTCCTGAATGACGAGCACCGACAACTGATCGAGGACATCAAGTCGAGCGCGATGGTTCAGTACGAAGCGGGGCGTGTCTCTCAGCAAGACGTGCTCCAAGCAGAGGTCGAGCTCGCGCACATCATTCACCAGCGCGTCATGTTGGCGTCGGAGCGGAAGGTCATCATGGCCCGAATCAACGGTCTTCTACACCAGCGACCCGAGCTCGAGCTGCCTCCGCCTCCATCCCAGATGGCGCCACCGCCGGTCGAAGTGCCCAGCACGGAGCAACTTCAACGCGCAGCAATCGAGCACCGCCCGGAGCTCGCCGCAGCGAGATCGCAACTTCGGGCAGCAGATTCAGGGGTGGAGCTGGCCAAGCGCAACTACGCTCCAGCGATCGGCATCATGGGTGAATACAACTCCATGTGGGCCGAGACCGAGCACCAGTGGATGGCAGGCGTGTCGATGAACCTGCCTCTTCAGATCCGATCACGCAAGGGCAGCATCGAGGAAGCAGAGGCGCTCGCCCAACGAGCGGAGGCAGAGCTTTCGTCGAGACAAGACCAAGTTCGCGTTCAAGTGGATCAAGCGCGCCAGCGAGTGCTCGAAGCGCAGCATGTCGTGGGCTTGTACCAGACGCGACTCCTACCCGCGGCCCGCGCGCAGATCGACGCGGCCGAGTTTGGCTATGAAACGGGGCGAACCGATTTCCAGGCCCTGATCGACGCAGAGCGTTCGGTGCGAACGCTGGAAATCCAATACGAAGAAGCTCTTGCGGGTCTCGGGCAGCGCATCGCGGAGCTCGAGCGAGCCCGAGGCGCTATCCCCGGTGTACCTGCGAAAGGAGGCTCCGATGACAGCCCATGAGCGCGCTCGAACGGGACGCCGCTGGTTGCTTGCAGTCTTGCTGGTGATTGGCGTCGCGGGGGTCGGTACCTGGATGCTCCGCCGGGACGCGGCTCACTCGGGGGCGCCCGACGCCGCCACCGATCACCACGCACATGAAGAAGGCGTCGCCTACTACACCTGCCCTATGCATCCCTCCGTACAGAAGAGCTCGCCTGGGAAGTGCCCGATTTGCGGAATGGACCTCACCCCTGTGACTGCGGAGGACGTCAGCAGCGGAACCGTCGTCGTGGACGAGGTGAGGCGGCAACAGATTGGAGTCACGACGGCAGTGGTCGAGCGCAGGAACATCTCGCGCCACATCCGCGCCGTCGG
>Ga0209536_100002163_pt1 | contig 31961 bp, 23 predicted proteins | sample DeeMarSeWOR28_12_FD_187461 | JGI IMG/M metagenome (GOLD analysis project Ga0209536, IMG submission 187461) | Marine sediment microbial communities from White Oak River estuary, North Carolina - WOR-2-8_12 (SPAdes) (version 2) | ecosystem: Environmental > Aquatic > Marine > Intertidal zone >... | reverse complement strand
GGCTGCTGCGCGAGGCAGCGGCGGCATTGCTGAACGCGGCTTCCGCCGGCGTGAGCTTCGACCTGACGATGGACGAAGTTGAAGAGCTGGTGCGCGCTGCGGTGGAAAGCGGCGACCTGAAGAACCCGACAAAAACGCTCGCCGGATTCAATCACCAGGCCTGCCCGTTCGACTGAACCGAAGGGGAACGGCGGTCGCGAACGACGGTGTGGCGGAACAGCATCGGGCCCCCGGAGCCGTCAGTCGGACGGCGGCTCCAGGGGAATCCTCATATTGATCATACTGCTGATTATTTATATATAAAACAGTCAGCTTGCTTCTTATAGCTTATTCTGCGCCTCATCTTGATGATAGTTACACATATAGCTTGACGTTCGCACGGAGCTTGCGTAACCTCTCCGCGACCGTTCGAACCGCCGTCCGAAAGCCGGACCGGCGGTTGCCCGGATCCCGGCAGACCACAGGCGTAACCGGAGGTAGAGCCCGATGTCGTCCGATTCGATCTTCGCCGCACCGCTGGAGCACGACGAAGCCGCTCGATACGCGAGCTACGGAGCGATTCTGGGGGAATCCCCCGATCCCAAGACCGTGCTGGAGCTGTGCAGAGCCCTCAATGTCAGGTTCATGCGCCTGACCTTCACCGACATCGCCGGCCACATCAAGAATGTCGAGGTCCCGGCCAGCCAGTTCCCGAAGGCGCTGGATGGCGAGATCATGTTCGACGGTTCCTCGATCAAGGGCTTCGTCCGGATCGAAGAGAGCGACATGCTGCTCAAGCCCGACCTCTCGACCTTTCGGGTGTTTCCGTGGGGCAATCCGGAGGCGCGCGTCGCCCGGCTGATCTGTGACGTCTACAACACCGACGAGACGCCGTTCGAAGGCGATCCGCGTCGCGTGCTGCGCCGGGTCGCCGAGAAGGCCGCCGGCATGGGCTACCTGGTCAACGCGGGAGTCGAGGCCGAGTTCTTCCTGTTCCAGAAGGACGAGGAGGGCGGCGCCACCACGATCACGCACGACCGCGGGGGCTATTTCGACCTGACTCCGGTGGATCTGGGCGAGAAGGCCCGCCGGATGATCGTCAACGACCTGGAGGCGATGGGCTTCGAGGTCGAGGCGGCACACCACGAGGTGGCCCCGGGGCAGCACGAGATCGACTTCAAGTACGCCGACGTGATGATCACGGCGGACAATCTCGCCACGTTCAAGTTCGTCGTCCGGAACGCGGCACTCGCCCACGACCTGCACGCCACGTTCATGCCCAAGCCGATCTACGGACAGAACGGCTCGGGCATGCACACGCACCAGTCGCTGTTCGACAAGAAGGGCAACGTGTTCTACGACAAGAACGGCGAGTACGAGATCTCCGACCTGATGCGTTTCTATATCGGAGGTCTGAAGAAGCACGCGAGAGCGCTCGCCGCCGTCACCAACCCGCTGGTCAACAGCTACAAGCGGCTCGTGCCCGGCTACGAGGCTCCGGTGGACATCGCATGGTCGCAGTCGAATCGCTCACCCATGATCCGGGTTCCCGATCGACGCGGCGTGGGAACGCGGGTCGAGTTCAGGATGCCGGATCCGGCCTGTAACCCGTATCTCGCCCTCGCGGTGCAGGTCGCAGCCGGCCTGAACGGCATCGAGAACGAGATCGATTCAGGCCCGCCGCTCGACGTGAACGTCTGGGAGCTGTCCGCCGCGGATCGGAAGAAGTACAAGATCTCCAGCCTGCCGGCGAATCTCGGCGAAGCGATCGAAGAGCTCGAGAAGAGCGAAACGATGCGCGAAGTGCTGGGCGAGCACCTGTTCACGAACTTCGTCGAATCCAAGAAGAAGGAATGGTCGGAGTACATCTCGCAGGTCTCGACCTGGGAGTTGGACCGCTACCTCACGTCCTACTGACCGACCGGATGTGCTGAGCGAAGGGGGACCGGATCAACGTCCGGCCCCCCTTCAGTTCCGCCTCAGCCAACGCTCCAGTCGTCGCATTGCTCCTGGATCGCCTTCACGGCCACGATCAGGCCCGGCAGACCGGGCGGCTCTTCCTCCTCCTTCAGCTGGAGCAGGAGCTTCTCGACCCGCTTCAGGCCGGGGGCGCAGGAAGTGCGGAACGCCGCGAGCGCGGCGCCGGAGTCTCCGTCCTCTCCGATGTCCGCCAGCAGCCGTCGCACGATCCTTCGACGCGCCGCCTCGAGATCGAGTATCAGCTCGCGAGACGCGCGCAGCTGCCAGCGATCGGTGCCGGGCAATTCGGACAGTCGGTCCTGCAGCCACGGAAAATCCACCTCGCCTGCGAGTCCGAAGTAGATCCGGCCCACGAGCGCTGCGCCGACTTCCGTTTCGCGGGCCAGCTGAGCAACCGGAAGCAGCCCATCCAGGTACTCGAGGGCCACGAAACGGCCTGCCAGCTCCTCGGTCATCCCGTCGGCCGTGAACACGGATATCCGGTCGGCCACCTCCGCCCGTTTGCGGTCGGACAGGTGATCCACCAGGGACTCCGACAGCACCGTGACCGGCTCGCCGTACCACTCGACCAGTTCCGTCGCGGTCTTGTCCAGATCCGCGTTGGCGAGAAGCCAGCGGGTGGCCCTGTCGATGGATGCCGAAGCGCGCAGCAGCCAGCTGTACTGCACCGAAGCCGGAACCGCGGCGTTGGGGGCGAGGATCTCGCTGAACAGTGACCCTGCATCGATCACCTGCCAGGCCACGTACCACGCCCTGGCCACTTCAGCCGGCTCCCGGTGCGTGTCCTGCAGCAGCTGCATCACTCCTGTACCGCCGTGCAGGTCGACGATCAGGTTCGTGAGCAGCGTGACTGCGATGTGCTTCGCGAGCGGGTGGGTGGAGAGAACCTGCTCACCGACGGCGTCCTGGATATTCGCCGGGAAGTACTCTCGCAGCAGCGGAAGCAGATCGGCACCATCGCCCATGTCGGAAGCGAGCAGGGCTCCCTTCAACTGAAGCTTGGCGTACGCGAGCAGCACGGCCAGCTCGGGTCGCACGAGTGCCGGAAGTCCCTGCTCCTCGCGTTCGAGGATCGCCTCGGTGGTGGGCAGGAATTCGAGGCTCCGGTCCAGCAGACCGGACTTCTCGATCGCCGACAGCGCGTCCCTGAACGTCTGCGGCCGCCGGGCGATCCGGTGCTGGTCCAGGCTGACCGCGAGGCTCTGCCAGTAGGCATTGCGGAGCACCCGGGACGCGACGTCGTCCGTGGCTTCCTGCAGCAGGCGATCGCGGTCGGGCCCTTCGATTTCCTTGGAAGCGACGGCCGCTCCCAGCAGGATCTTGCAGTTCACTTCGTGGTCCGAGGTATCCACCCCCGCCGAGTTGTCCAGAGCATCGGTGTTGCAGCGACCGCCGCCGAGCGCGAACTCCACCCGCGCGTTCTGCGTAAGCCCGAGGTTGCCGCCTTCTCCGATCACCTTTGCTCCCAGTTCCGTCGCATTCACCCTGACGGAGTCGTTCCCGGGGTCGCCCACCTCCGCGTGCGTTTCCGTGGTCGCCTTCACGTACGTGCCGATCCCACCATTCCACAACAGGTCCACCGGAGCCCGCAGGATCGCCTGGATCAGCGAATCACCATTCAGTTCCTCGTCTTCGATGCCGAGCAGCTCACGGACCCGAGGGGTGATCGGTATGCTCTTGTTTCCCCTCTCCCAGATTCCTCCCCCTTCGCTGACCAGCGCCCGGTCGTAGTCGTCCCAGCTGGAGCCCGGCAGATCGAACAGGCGCTTTCGTTCCTCCCAGCTGCGCGCCGCGTCGGGGTCCGGATCGATGAAGATGTGACGGTGGTCGAACGCCGCGACCAGCCGGATCGTCCGGCTCAGCAGCATCCCGTTGCCGAACACGTCCCCGCTCATGTCCCCGATGCCCGATACCGTGAACTCGTCTACCTGGGTATCCAGGCCCATTTCCCGGAAGTGGCGCTTCACGCACTCCCAGGCCCCGCGGGCCGTGATGCCCATCGCCTTGTGGTCGTATCCCTTCGACCCTCCGGAAGCGAACGCGTCGCCCAGCCAGAACCCGCGCTCCTCTGCCAGGGCGTTGGCCGTATCCGAGAGGGTCGCGGTCCCCTTGTCGGCTGCCACCACCAGATAGGGGTCGTTTCCATCGCGGATCACGGTATCCGCCGGATGAGCGACGCGGCCGTCCACGATATTGTCGGTGATGCTGAGAATCGCCCCGACGAAGTCCTTGTAGCTGGTCACGCCGGCCTCCCGCCACGCCGACCGATCCGCCGGTGGCTGCGACACGACGAAGGCCCCCTTGGCGCCCGCCGGAACGATGACGGCGTTCTTCACCTGCTGCGTCTTCACCAGGCCGAGGACCTCCAGCCGGAAGTCTTCCTGCCTGTCGCTCCACCGCAGCCCACCGCGCGCCACATCTCCCATGCGCAGGTGCGCCCCCTCGGTGCGGGCGCTGTTCACCCACACCTCGTGCTTCGGCCTCGGCCGGGGCATGAATTCGATCCGCGAGCAGTCGAACTTGAGCGCGATGGGAGCGTCCTGCCGCTGCTGGAAGTCGGGCTGAAAGTAGTTGGTCCGCACCGTCGCCTTGACCAGTGCGAGCAGCCGGCGGAGCGTGCGATCGTCCTCGATGCTCTGAACATCCGCCAGCATCCGCGCATACGTCTCCTCCAGCGCGACGAGCCTGGCCTGCTGATTCTCCGACGGCGAGGGGTCGAACAGCGTCGTGAACACCTCGAACAGGATCCGGGCCGACTCCGGATGATCGAGCAGCGGCCGGCGCAGTCCCAGGCGACTGGACACGGCACCGATACGGAAGGCATACGCCCCGTATGCCTTGATCAACGCGACTTCCCGCCATTCGAGGCCGGCTGAGAGAATCAGGTTGTTGATGCCCAGATTCTCGGCCCACCCGTTCTGGATCGCGAAGAACGCCTCGGAAATTCGGCGTCCCGCCGACTCGGGATCAACGTTCCATTCTTCGGGCACCTGTACGATGAAACTGTGCACCGTGACGTCCCGCGCAGCGGCTTCAGGCCGGACGTCGTACGCATCCGCCGTCAGCACACGGAACCCGAGGTTCTCGAGCACCGGCATCACGTCGCTGAGGACATACCTCGTCTCCTGGTCGAACACCTTGAGGTGAAAGGTGAACGGCTGCGCGGGCACGAGGTCCTTGAGCACCACCTGGCGGCTGCCCGATTCCCGAAGCGCCTCGAGGGAATCGATGTCCTCCACCGCTTCGTGCACATCTGTCGCCGCCCGGTAGCTCGACGAGAACGCGTTGGCATATCGTTCCGACAGTTCGGCCGTTCGGCCGCGGTCGTGCCGGTCCTCGAGCGCGAGGGTCAGCTGCTCGGGCCACGTCTGAATGGCTGCCTGCACCCGCGCGCGCACCTCCCCGATGTCCACGTTCTCCACGTCCTCGGCATCGGCCGCGATGTAGAAGTGGAGGCGGGCCTTCTCGCTCTCGCCCATCGTCAGGTAGTAGTTCAGCAGCTGCCCGTCGTATTCCTCGACCAGTGCTCGCTGCACGGCGCGGCGAACCTCTCCCGAGAATTTCCGCCGCGGCAGGATGACCATCACGTTGACGCCCCGCCGCAGTGAATCCGGCCGGGCGTAGACCAGAATCTCGTCCGTGCCGTGCGTCTCGAGCACGGTGTCGATCATCTTCACCAGGTCGGGGACCGGGGTCAGGAACAGCTCCTCCTTCGGCAGGCTGTTGAAAGTCCGCACGACCAGCCCGTGATCGTGCGAGCCCTTGTCCACCTGCTCGGCTTCGAGGATCTCCAGCAGCTTGCGTCGCAGGATCGGGATCCGGGAGGCGTCCTGGGCGAACGCCTTGGCCGTGAACAGGCCGAGGAAGCGCCGCTCTCCTTCCACCTCTCCGTCGCGACCCAGCCGCTTGACGCTGATGTCGTCCATGCGCACGCGGCGATGGACGGGAGAAAGCGCGTTGGTCTTCGAGACGATCAGCATCGGACCGCCGACCAGCCTGGCCCTCAGGTCCGCCGGCAGATCGGAGAGCGGCCGCGGCGACACGAACGCCGACTGGCTGTCGTCGCCGAGGATTCCAAGCCCCGAGCCCGGTCTGACCTTCACCTCGCGCTCTCCCGAATCGCCGGGCGCGGCGACGTCATACTCCCGGGAGCCGAGCAGCACGAAGTTCCCGTCGGCCAGCCATGAGAGAAGATCCTGGATCTCCTGGATCTCCTCTTCCCGCCAGTTGAGACCGCCCTTTTCCTGCTCCAGGTCCGCCACCAGCGACTCCAGCGCCGAGTGCATGGCAGGGAAATCATCGGTGGCCCGCTGCACCTGGCGCAGCCGGGACAGAGCTTCCGACTCCAGCGTGCGACCCGTGTCCGCAGCGAGCTGGGTGTCCAGCAGGCTGAGCGTCGCCGAGACCCATTCCCCCTCCTCCCCCCGGTCGAGGATCCGGACGATCCTCCCGTCGCTGTCCCGCTCCACTCCGATGACCGGGTGCAGGAGCGCGATGATCGGGATCTCGGCGTTCTGGAGGCCCTCACGCAGCGTTTCGACGATGAACGGACAGTCCGGCATCACCGTCAGCAGGACGGCCCGGTGCATCGACTTCTCGGCGGCGCCGACGTCCACGCCGACCTCGCCGGGGGGCGTCCGCTCCAGCAGATCCAGCAGCGCGCGGGCCGCGAGCCCGATCCGCTCCGGCGGTTCGCTCTGCAGCCATTCGCTCGAGGCGCGGTTCAGCAGCCGGCGGGTGAATTCCCGGAGTACGTCGATATCTCTGCCCTCTGCGATCGACTCGAGCGAGTCGATCACCTCGCCTGCGGGGCCTGCGGACAGCAACGGTCGTTCCATGGCTCGTGTCTGCACTCCGACTGATCCACCGGGCGGCCCGGGCGGATCGTCAGGAAAGAAACGGGCCCTCAGTTCGGGGCCCTCAGCGTCTCCTGCCGTTGCTGGCCGGAGAACGGATTCCGATACTGACGACATTCTGCCTGCTTCCACCCGCGGATTCAATGGGACCCCCGACCCGGCTCGGGGGCTGCCGGGTACCGGAGCCGAATGAAGCGCAATCGAAACACGCCAGCTCGCATTGCGGTCAGGGCGCGACGCTCGTGGCGGACCATCACGGACTGGATCATCGCGAAGGACGTGGAGGAGGGCTGGCTGCTCCTGCTGTTCGCCGCCGTGATCGGGGCCGCCGCCGGGGTCTCGGTCATCCTCTTCTACGAGCTGATCGACGGCGTCCGGGGCGTTGCCGGGTGGGCGGCGGCGCGCTCGGACGACAGCACGCTCCCCTGGCTGGCCCTCGCCACGCTGCCCGTCGGTCTGCTGCTCGCGCAGCGGGTACGGAGGGGCCCGGGAGAAAGGACGGGCGGCGAGATGGTTCCCGTCCTGATTCGCGCCTCCGTTCGGCGCGGGGGCGAACTGCCGGTTTCCCACATGGCGCGGTTGCTCGCGAGCGCAGCCATTACGCTCGGCAGCGGCGGATCGCTGGGCGCCGAGGGACCCGTGGCGACCGCGGGCGCCACGGTCGGCTCCGGTCTGGCGCAGCTGTTCCGGTTCGGAGCGCGACGGACCCGGGTCCTGCTGGCCTGCGGCACCGCCGCCGGGATCTCGGCGGCCTTCAACGCTCCGATCGCAGGTGTCCTGTTCGCGCTCGAGATCGTACTCGGCACCTTCGCGGTCACGGCGCTCAGCCCGGTCGTGGTCGCCAGCGTGATGGGAGCGGTCGTCGCCCGCTGGGCTCGGGGCCCCGACCCGGCCTTCGCCATTCCCAACGAATACGTCTTCTCCACTCCCGCAGAGCTCTGGCTCTACACCGTGCTCGGCCTCGCCTGCGGTGTGCTGGCCGCTCTGTTCGTGCGCGGCTTCTTTTCGGTTCAGGATGTGCTGCACCGGCTCACCGGCCACAGACCGGAGCTCGCGGCCATCGTCGGCGGGATTCTGGTCGCGGGACTCGGCTTCGTGCACCCGGAGCTGCTCGGCGACGGACGGCACGGGATCGAACTGGTGCTGGCGTCCAGGCTGACCGGTCTGACAGCCCTCGTCCTCGGACTGCTCAAGATCGTATCGGCAGGCCTGACGATGGGCGGAGGCGGCGCGGGAGGCGTGTTCACGCCTTCGCTGTTCGTCGGGGCCTCGTTCGGGAGCTTCTTCGGACTGACGGCCGCCAGCCTGTTCCCGGGCCTCGGAATCACTCCGGAGGCCTACGCGCTGGTGGGAATGGCCGCCATCGTCTCGGGCGCGACGTTCGCACCGCTGACCGCGATCATCATGATTTTCGAGATGACCGACGACTACGGACTGATCCTGCCGTTGATGATGGTCTGCGTGATCAGCTATATCGTTGCTCGTCGCATCAACCGGGAATCGATCTACTCGGAGGCTCTGCGCCGTTCCGGCGACCACATCCGGCACGGGGCCGATCGCTCGATCCTGGAACGCGTCCAGGTCTCGGAATGCTACGATCGGGATCCGCACGTCGTGGTCGTGGACGCGCCGCTTCGCCAGGTTCTGTCACAGCTGCGGGATTCGCGGCAGACCGCGTTTCCGGTGGTAGACCACGAGCTCCGCCTGACGGGACTGCTCAGCTATGCGGACGTGGCGCGCGCCATCCACGAGGGTCTGATCGACATCGTGATCGCGGCGGACCTGGAAGACACGGAGATCCAGACCGTGACGCCGGGAGACTCGTTGCTCGAAGCGTCCCGGCGCCTGGGCGTGCGCGATCTGGATTACATACCCGTCGTGGAGGGCCCCGAGTCGAACCGGCTGCTGGGACTGCTGAGCCGGGCGGACATTCTGGAAGCTTACCAGACCCGTCTACTGCTACAGGACTGAGGAAACGTAGTGAGAATACTGGGAATCGGCGTGGACCAGGTGGAAGTCACCAGGATCGAGCGACTTCTGGAGCGGCGACCGGAACAGGCCCCGATCCGGCTGTTCACGAATCGGGAGCGGGCGACCTGTGATTCCCGGCAGCGGCGCGCCGAGTGCTATGCCGCGCGCTTCGCCGCCAAGGAGGCGTTCGTCAAAGCGCTCGGCTGCGGGCTGCGGGAGGGCATGCAGTGGACCGATATCGAGATCCGCACCGAAGAGAACGGGCGTCCGCGCATCCTGTTGTCAGGTGCCGCACAGCGGGCGTTGCGCGCCCGACACGGGGGCGCGGTCCACCTGAGCTTCACGCACGAAGACGGTCAGGCAGTGGCCTTCGTCGTCATCGAGAGGGCGGAAGGAACGCCCGGGGCGGAAACCTGAGATACAGATAGGCGAACAGGGCAAGCGAGAGAATGAGCAGCATGCGGTCGCCCGACAGCAGGTAGCCCGTCAGTCCGAGCAGGGCCTGCCCTTCCGCCAGAGCCCAGACGGTGAGCGCACCGGTCGCCCGCGCCGCCTCGTCGGCGCCTCCCCGCCGAATCCTGGCCTGCACGATGCCCGCCATCAGCGTCACGCCGACCGCGACCGCGAGCCAGGCGACGCGCAACCAGGTGGGATCTTCGACTGCGCCGGTCGGTTCGATCACGAACACGAGCACGATCGCGTAGAGCACCACCCCCGAGGCCAGGGCCGCGTAGAGAAGCGGCAACCGGTCCAGGGAGACGGAATCGCTGGAAGACATCGACGGTACCTCCCCTGCTCGGAGAAGCGGGCTGCGGAAGGGGGGAACCCTCACGGGCCCGGGGTGTGTTACAGGATGAGAAAGCCCCCGGAGCCACGGAACCTACCTGGATCCTATCCCCGCAGTCGATCCGTGGCCGAGGGGGTCTTCTCATTCCGGTCGGAGAATACCGACTCCTCCCGTTGCCCGCAAATCACTCGTCCGGAGCGGACATCTCCCGTTCGAGCAGCAGCGTAAGGTCCCGTTCCGAAAGCGCTTCCCAGTCGAATCCTACGAATCCGTGTGCGGTGAGGGAATTCGTGTAGGCGAATGCCGCGGGTCGGCGGCCGTAGAAATACAGCCCGATCTCGGCCGAGGTGGCGGGCGTCAGTCCGCTGCGGGCGTTGCGGATTCGGAGATGCCGAAAAGGCCTGCCGCCGTGCAGTCCGCCGCTCGCGTCGTGTTCGACCAGGTAGGTGACCGCGGGACCGAAGGAAAGCGCACGGCGATACCCGGACTCGAGTCGCGCCAGCGGGCTGCCGGCACCGGTCGGAATCCACCGCTCCGCAACTTCGGCCCAGCTGCGCAGTTCGCGCGCGACGTGACGCAGCTCGATCGCCCCGGGCGACAGATCGACGATCTCCTCGCCCAGCAGCCGGAAATCCCGGTCCACGACGTCCAGCAGCCACCAGGTCTGAGGGTACTGCCGACGGGGGATCTCGATCAGACGGGAGCTCACCCGGTGGTCCGCCCGTATCGGTCTTCCAGCCGAACGACGTCGTCCAGGTGCGGCGTACTGACTTCCAGGATCACGCTGTCCTCGACCGCTTCCATCCGGTGCACCGTACCCGGCGGAATCTCGATCGCTTCGCCCGGATTCCACTCGAACACATCCTCGCCGCGCGTGAACCGCATGCGTCCCGCGTGGAGATACAGCGTCTCGTGCTTCACCTCGTGCAGCTGCAGCGATAGCAGGTGGCCCGCATTCACCTCGAGGATCTTGCCGGCATACTGATCGTTGTGGGCGTACCACACTTCCCGGCCCCACGGCTTGTCCACGATCCTGGGCTGCGTCGCGTAATCACTCATGCTCGATTGTGTCCCCGGACTGTCAGTTCACGTTTGGCGCCGCGGAACGCAGCGGCTCCTCATAGTGCCGCGCTTCGCGTGCGTCGGAAAGTGCCCGCCAGCGAAGCAAGTCCGGTACCAGTTTCGAATGGGGCGCGGCGGACGCGACCTTGTGGCATATTAGCTGCTATGGGTGGGCGGGTCGGCTGTTGTCACGTATCGGCTGCGGAAACAACCGGAAGTTCCAGTCATGCGGCCGCGCTGCGAGTTTGCCGGGGGAAACTGCGAGTATGATCCAGAAACCAATCTTCATTATCGGCTGCAATCGCTCGGGGACTACGCTGTTGTTTCGAAACCTCTCCGAGCACCCCGACCTGTGGTCGCTGTATGTCGAGGCGCAGCCGGTCTTTCATGCACGGTTTCCAGTCGATCCGGAGATGGGGGAGCGCGTCACCGGCCCGACCGATCCGGGCGACGTGGCGGCGATCCGGGAGGATCTGCATCACCAGGCGCACAACAAGGAAGCCTTCCTGGATCGGTTCATTATTGGTCGGATCCCTCCGAAGCTCATGCAACGGCCGCTGAATCGGCTCTATAAACCTGACAGTATCCGGCTGATAGAGAAGACACCGGCGAACAGCCTGCGCATCCCTTTCCTCGTCGAGGCTTTTCCCGATGCGCGGTTCATCTACATGGTGCGTCGGGGTGAAGCGGTGGTCAGCTCCCTGATGGAGGGCTGGAAGATGTGGAATCGAGTCCCGGAGGGAGGCAAGTGGACCTACAGCAAGTGGCACTATCTCGTGCCTCCCGGCTGGCAGGAGTACGTGGACCGGCCACTGGAGGAGATCTGTGCGCATCAGTGGATCGAGTCGAACCGTCATGCCAGGGAAGACCTGGATCGCCTGGCACCGGACCGTTACCTACTCGTGCGGCACGAAGACCTGATCGCCGATCCCGCGACTCACTACGCGCATCTGCTCGAGTTCTGCGAGCTGCGCGATTCCGAGTATTTTTCGACCGTGATCGAGCGCGCCAACGAAAAGAAATACACCACGGGAGGATCGGCGCCGAAGAAGGAAAAATGGCGAGCGCTGCACGGAGAAGAGATCGATCGGATCCGGGAACGTCTGGAACCCATCAACCGACTGTACTACGAATCAGCCCCGTGACGACGGGAGCGAGGGGGAACCCCCGGCCAGTGCCCTCAGCCCCCCTCACCGGAAGTCCCGACTCTGCCCCCGGATCTGCCGCCCCGCGAGATCGATCGCCTCCGCCCCCCTGACGAGCACGTTGATCACCGCCCCCTCACGCTCCACCACCCCCTCCAGCAGCAGAAGCGGCGCCCGCAGCACGCCGCGCAGCTTCTCCCGCAGGTCGGGCATCACGACGAAGTTGGCGAACCCGGTCTCGTCCTCCAGGGTGATGAACATCACCCCCTTCGCCGTTCCGGGACGCTGCCGGCAGATCACGAGTCCGGCGACCTGGACCCGCTCGCCGTTTCTTCGTTGTTCCAGCGCCCGGGCGGACAGCACGCCGCGCCGCGCCAGTTCGGACCTGAGGAACGAAACGGGGTGAGCACCGGTGGACAGGCCCGTGGTCCGGTAGTCCGCGAGCACGCACTCGAAATCGGACATGTCCGGCAGGCGCCGCGCACGGTTCGCGGGACGGAGCGCCAGCGGGCCCGCGTCTCCGCGTGACTGCCGCAGCACTTCCCACAACGCGTCCCGGCGTCCCGGCCACAGGCTCTCGAACGCACCCGCCTCGGCGAGTACGCGGAGTTCCGGCGGGCCGAGCCCGCTGCGTGCGACCACCTCTTCCACCGAGCGGAACGTCCCCGACCCGCGTGCTTCGCGCAACCGATCCCGCGCCCGGGGCCCCAGCCCGTGAACGAACCGCAGCCCCAGTCTGAGAGCCGGGGGGGAATGCGGGTCGGGTCCTTCCGCGAACATCTCATCGCTTCGCGATACAGGTTCGCTCCGGGACCCGACCCGCTCCCCCTCTTCCAGCGTACAGTCCCATTCCGAGATCGCGAGGTCGATCGGCCGTACTTCCACGCCGTGGCGCCGGGCATCGTGGATGATCGTCGCCGGCGAGTAGAACCCCATCGGCTGAGCGTTGAGCAGTGCGCAGGTGAATTCGGGCGCATACCAGCGCTTCAGGTAAGCCGACGCGTACACCAGCAGTGCGAAGCTCGCCGAGTGGCTCTCGGGGAAGCCGTAGTTCGCGAACGCCGTGAGATACTGGAGCACCTTGTCCGCGACCTCCGGCTTCACCCCGTTCGCCGCCAGCCCGGCGATCAGGTCCCTCTCCACTTCCTGCATCTTCCGGTGCGAACGCTTGAAGCCCATCGCGCGGCGCATGTTGTCGGCCTGTGCCGGTGTGAACCCGGCGAGGATGATGGCCACCTTCATGCCCTGCTCCTGGAACAGAGGCACGCCCAGCGTGCGTCCGAGCAGCGGCTCCAGCCTGGGATCCAGGTAGGTCACCGGCTCCTCGCCGCGCCGCCGCCGCAGGTAGGGATGCACCATGTCTCCCTGGATCGGCCCGGGCCGGATCAGCGCCACCTCGATCACCAGGTCGTAGAAACAGCGGGGACGCACCCGCGGCAGCGTGTTCATCTGGGCCCGGGACTCGATCTGGAACACGCCCACCGTGTCCGCCGCGCAGATCATGTCGTACACGGCGGGGTCATCGGGGGGCAGGGCCGCGAGGTCCAGCGGTACCCCACGGGTCTCGCGTACCAGCCGGAGCGCATCCGACAGCATCGTCAGCATGCCCAGCCCCAGCAGGTCGAACTTGATGAACCCCGGAAGGTCGAGGTCGTCCTTGTCCCACTGGATGATCGTGCGATCGGGCATCGAGGCCCGTTCCACCGGCACGATCTCTCCGATCGGCCGGTCGGAGATCACGAACCCGCCCACGTGGATCGAGCGGTGCCGGGGCAGATCCTCCAGTCCCTGCACGACCCGCAGCAGGGCCCGGGTGCGGGGATCGGCGGGATGGAGTCCGGCCGCCTCGAGACCGTGGTCGATGAGCCGCTGAACGGCATCCGCGCCTCCGCTCCGTTCCACCTCCGCGGCCAGGACGTCGCTCGTCTCCTGCGGATAGCCGAGCACCCGGGCGGCGTCCCGCACCGCCATCTTTCCCCGCCACGTGATCGACTCGCACACCATCGCGGCGTGGGCCCGGCCGTAACGCTCGTACACGTACTGGAGCACCCGCTCCCGCTCCTGGTGCGCGATGTCGAGGTCGATGTCCGGGGGCTCGTGACGGGACTCCGAGAGGAACCGCTCGAACAGCAGATCCAGCCCCACGGGGTCCACGGCCGTGATTCCGAGGCAGTAGCAGACGGCCGAGTTGGCGGCGGAGCCCCTTCCCTGCACCAGGATTCCCTCACGCCGCGCGAACCGCACGATGTCCCACATGACGAGGAAGTAGTCGGCCAGATCGAGCCGCCGGATCACGCGCAGTTCGTGTTCGAGCTGGCGGCGTTCCGCCTCGCCGGGAGAATTCCCGTACCGCTCCCGGGAGCCCTGCTCCACCAGCCCGCGCAGGAACTCGTGCGCGTCCCTGCCGCCCGGCACCTCGAAAGCCGGAAGTCGCGGCCGGATGTCGGATACGCGGAACTCGCACCGCACCGCGATCTCCTGCGTACGCGCCAGCCCGCGGCACCCCTCGCAGCTGCAGGCAGGCGAACCGTTCCCCGTGCACCACCGGGCCCGCATCTCCCGGCCGCTCTTCAGGTACCATTCCCCATTCGGCTTCAGCAGGTCGCCCGCTTCGTCCAGCCCGACCCCGTGCCGCAGGCAGACCAGCACATCGTGCACGAGCCGGCCGGCGGGATACGCGTAGCGCGGTGCGTTGACGGGCACCCAGGGCGGAGACCCTGTCCGGGCGTACGCGAGCCACGCTTCGCAGGCGCGATCGTCTTCGAGCAGCCCGTGGTGCTCCAGCGCCAGCCACAGGCGATCCGGAAACAGGTTCCGCAGCCGCTCGATCGCCCGGGCGACAGCCTGTCCGGCGGTTGCAGCCCCCCATCCTGCGCCGGGCGGATCCAGTCCGCGCGCACGCATCAGACAGACGAGGCCCTCGGTTCGGCCCGTCAGCTGTCGCCGCGACAGCGCCGGCGAGCCCCGCGGACTGTCCAGGCGGGCCGCGGTCACCAGGGCGCAGAGGTTGTGGTAGCCCGCCGTGTTCTCGCACAGGAGCACGAGGGACAGGAAGGTGGCATCGGCCGCGGTGGAGCCCGGGAACGCTCCGACCGTGAGATCCACCCGGACTTCCGCCCCGACGATCGGACGCACCCCGGTTTCCCGGCAGGCTCGTTCGAACCGGACGACGCCCCCGAGATCGAACACATCCGCGAGGGCGAGCGCCGGAAGTCCGATCGCGGCGGCCCGCTCGGCCAGCTGCTCGGGATTGGACGCCCCGTCCAGCAGCGAGAAACCGGAACGTGCCGCGAGCTCGACGAACGGCGGCTCCACCCCGTTCAGTCCCACCATCCGTGCAGCCACCAGCGCAGCTCTCCGCTGCGCCGGACCTCCCGGTACAGCCACAGGAGCTCGCCCTCCACGGTGCACACCCGGAAGTACTCGCGGCGATACGGGTCCTTCCACCAGTCTCCGGACAGTCGTTCCGGTCCTTCGGCGGCGGCGATCGCCCGGGCACTCCCCGCACCGCGTACTTCCAGGAGACGGCCCGCCTCCGTGTCCACCTGCACGGGCACGGGCTCGGGAAGCAGCCGGAGCACGCCCGGAAGTGCGACAGGCGTGGCGTGTCCCCCTGCAGATTCCGATGCGGGCTCCGCTACGAGCCCTGCGACGGGCCCCGTCGCGGTCCTGCCGGCAGCGATCTTCATCTCCACCGGGCGCCAGGCGTTGCGGGTCTCGGGTCGACGATCCGCCCGGGGAGCCGGCCACACGACTCCGTTCTCTCCGAGCCGGGCCCGCAGACGGGAGAGGGCGGCGGCCGCCGCCATCGGATCTCTCCATTCCGTGACGAACAGATCGCCCTGGCGCGTGTCCGGCGCCGCGACCGCCAGGACGCGGATCGAGAGCTCGGCCACCGGGGCCGTGAGCCGTCCGCCCTCCTCCACGGCCCGTTCAAGCGCGGCCCGACACAGATCGTGCAGAAGCCCCTCGCGGCGGGTGGGCCGTGCCGGAGACACCACGGCCCTGGAACGTTCGCCTCCTTCCAGCGCCATGCCGACCTCGATCCGGATCGCCGCGCGTCCGATCCGGAAAAGATCCTCACACACCCGGGCGAGCAGATGTCGGAGCACGAACAGCAGGGGTTCCAGGCCTTCCGCCGGAGGCTCGAGGGCCAGTAACGCTTCGGGAAGCGCCTCGGACCGGAACACACGGAACGCACGAGCGTCTTCTCCGCAGGCCAGCCGGTGGGCGCGGACTCCCTCGGGACCGAACCGGGCTTCCAGCTCTTCCCTCGAATGTGCGGCCAGATCGCCGACCTTTCTCATCCCCAGGGCCCGGAAGGTCTCGTGAAGCGACTCCGGGACAGGCAGCGCGGAGAGTGGCAGCACCGTCAGAAAGCGGCGTGTGTCGGCGGACGGAACGACCAGCACGCCGTCGGAGCGACGCCGCGCGATCGCTGCCGCCGCATCCGACGCCACCGGGACGTCGGCCACGCCGATGCCGACCTCGACCCCGGACGCCGCGACCCGCAGCGCGTGAGCGAGCGCCACCTCGCCGCCACGACGCTCCCAGCCCCGGGCATCGGTCCGCCACAAGCCGGGGGCCGCGATCGCCACCCGGGGGGAGGCCGCGAGCAGCGCCGTGGCCAGCTGTGTCGCGTCCTCCGGAAGCGCGTCCGGGTCCGCGCGAATGGAGGCCACCCGCGCGGGAAACAACCGGTTCACTCCGGCCCTTTGCGGTCCCGTACGTGCACGGAAGGGCGGACGGAAGGCAGCGGGCAGAGGACCGGGACCTCGAGGCTCCCTCGTTTGCCGATCCGGACCCACACGGGACGGGCCCGCGGCAGGAAGGGGCCGAAGGGAACGCCGCGCACCGGTTCGATCCTGCCGGGCCGGAACCCCAGGCGCAGGGCTGAGATCGGGGCCTTTCCGAGCACCACGAACAGGGCGCCCGCTTCTTCGGCCAGGCGCTGCAGTCGCACCGCCGCGCCGTGGCGGATCGCCGGTTCTCGATCCCGCTGCCGATCTCTCCCGCTCCCGGGCCCGTCAGCCAGGTGAAAGGCCACGGCCCCGAACGCCCCGCTCCGCAGCAGCAGGTCGGCGCACCAGGCCGCCTCTCCGGCCGTGCGGGGTCGCACGACCCAGAATTCGCCGGCTCCCGGGACGAGGTCCGTCCAGTCGGGCGCGTAGAGGGTGTGACGCGCATCGATCCACGCCACCGACTCCCCGCGTCTGCGCAGATGCGTAAGGCCGGCACGAAGCACCGCCGTCTTGCCGCTGGAGGAAGGTCCCCGCCACTCGACGACGCTCCCGCGGGGCAGTCCGCCGCCGGGAAGCAGGGCATCCAGGTCCGGCAGGCCCGTGGAAACGACCGGTCCCCGGATGCGGGGGCGCGCCTCGATCCGTTCGATTTCCTGTTCCAGCCCGAGAATTACCGCCGAACGTGCCATGCGACCCACACCTGATGATACCCGAAGAAAACCCGAATATCGGAATGGTACCATCCCCCGTCAGGGGATGGCAAGCAGGTTCCGGGAAACCGGTTTTCCGGGAAGGCGTCAGCGGGTCAAGGAGCGCCGCCGGGCGCTGTGCTACCGGATGGCGAGGCCGAGACCGACCGCGACCGTCACGAACGACGGCGTACCGGGCGGTGACTGATAGCGCACGAAACCGTTGAGGCTGAAAGATCCGCCGAGTTCCACCCGGGCCCGGGTGGTGAGATCGAACAGCCCTCCGTCGAACGCATCGTCTTCCGAATCGACGCTCCCGTAAGCGATGGCAGGCTCGAGGCCCCAGGTGCCGCCCTCGACTCGAAGGCCGAGACCGCCGCGGATCTCGGACTCGGGATCCCGGCCGGTCCCCGGCTCCCCATCGTCGCCCGTGACGTTCGAGCCGGCGTTGTCGGCCCACGACAGCATCGGCCGCAGAGCGAGACCGGACCCGAGCCCGAACAGCGCTTCTCCGTACACGGCCTTGTCATCCCTGTCGTACCAGCGTCCGAGCCAGCCGCCGAACCGCAGCTTGGCCGAACCGGAAAGCGGAATCGTCTGCTCCAGACGCCAGCTGGTCTGGTAGACGTCGTCCGCCCCTGTGTCGGGCTCCGGCTGATCGCGTCGGCCGGCCTCGAACATCGTCACGAACCGGTCGTCGGCCCCGTAGCGCAGCGCGGCGGCGCCGTACAGGCTCTGCAGCGCGTCACGACCGCGTACCAGGAAGGGCGTGCGCAGTCCGAGCATGTCGTCCCACGTCACCCGCAGTTCGACCCACGAAGCCGGTACGACCCGGGCCTCGGCGTACGGCAGACCGAAACCCCGGTCATCATCCACCGTGGTTCCTCCCCACACCTCAAGGGCCAGAACGGGATCCGATACGACACGCGCATCGAGCCCGACCAGCGCGGCTTCCGCCTCCTCCAGTTCCGGGTCCAGCAACAGTGCCTGCTCGTAGGCGAACAGTGCCGCGTCCTGCTCATCGAGTGCCGCGCGGGCCCTGGCCAGCTCCAGCCAGGCTTCCGCGTCTTCCGGGTTCCGTTCGAGCAGTGACTCGGCCCAGCCCACCGCTTCCTCGCCCTGACCCGCGGCGAGGGCCGATCGGCTCCTGCCGAGCGCGGCTCGCCGGTTCAACGGATCGTAGCGGGCCACTTCGTCATACAGGGCACGCGCGGCGGCGATGTCTCCGACGGCGAGCAGACGGTCGGCCTCATCGAGCTCTGCTTCCACCTCCGCGACGGAACGGCCGCCCCGCAGGGGCGAGAAGCGGATCTCCCGCTCGGCGGACGCCGTGGCGACCCTGACCAGGGTCTCGCCGCCCGCGGCACCCAGCCGCACCACGGCTTCCAGGCGACCATCCGATCCGGTCGTCGCACGCTCCGGCGTGACGCTTCCATCGCTGGCCGAGAGCCGGACGGGAACCCCGGGAACAGGTCTTCCCTCCCCGTCCCGGACCTCGATCACCAGCGGCTCCAGCAGCACCTCTCCGGGCTCGGCCACCTGCGCTGCGCCCGAGATGACGACGATCGTGCTCGTCCGTTCGGACCGGGCCACGGCGAGCGCAGCGAGCCGCGTGTCACCGGAGCGAACCGTCACCCTCGGAACATCCACGAGGGCGGCCTCCGGCAGCCGGACCGTGACGCTGCCGTCCTCCGCGGCAGCCCCCTCGAACAGCACCGCCCCATCGTCGTCTCCGGCCAGCAGAACGAGCGGTGCACCGGGAACGGCGTTGCCCCACGCATCACGCACTACCAGCCTGAGGCCGAGCGGGCCGGCCGCCGGGTCCAGCACTCCCTCGTCGGCGTCCACCGCGGCAGGCGCGCCGGGCAGGACGCGCAGTCGCGTCGCGGCCGTCGGGCGAGCCGGGCGATCCAGCGACCGGACCACCAGCCGGTACTCCCGCGCCACGGTACCGGCACTCAGCGTAAATACGGCCTCCCCGTCCGCTCGCGCGCCGACCACGGGGTCGAGTCCCGTTCCGCCCTCGATCCGGGCCGCTCCTTCCAGGAGAAGTCGTTCGCCCTCCACCGGCGCCCCGCCCTCCGGCACCTGGGCGACGATGGTCGCCTCGCCGCCCGCACTGGCGTCCCAGACCTGGCGTCTCAGCTCGATGCCGGGAGCCACCGCGGGAGTCGCGGCACCTGCAGGGGTCTCGCTTACGCAGCGGTCGATCTCATCCAGAATGACCTGGCCGGCCCCCAGCGCCCGGAAGTCGGTTCTGTCCCTCGAAGTGGGGTTGAACGACAGACAGTTCTGCCGGATGATCGTCGCGACCTCGGAGTCGGAATAGGTTCCGCTCGTCAGCAGCCGCACGATTTCGCTCTTCTGCAGCGGGGTCCGGTCCTGCGCGACCGCCCGGCCCGGAAGCGTGAGGCTTCCGATCGCCACCGAGATGGCCACCGCGGCCGCTGCGGGACGTGCGGCGGCGAAACGCGTCATTCAGGCCTCGGACATCCGGAGGCATCGAAGTGCCCGTTCACGTCGTCCACCTCCTCAGATAGCTGCTCGAACGCCCCGGCCACGTCGGATCCGGCTCTCATGTCGATCTGCGCACGCATGGCAACGAGCCGAATGAACGACTCATCCACGACCCCGTAGCCGGTGGTCAACAGGTCGCACCCGATCCTGCCGAGATCGAAGTCCCGGGCTCTCTCTTCGTATCGGTCGATTCCGACCCGCAGTTCGGCCGCGATTTCGCCGAATCGCCTGACCTCCGGCGGGATCGCCGGGCGCGTCGGTCTCGGAACCACGGACCGCGTGACCTGCGGCGACGGGTCCGAACGCATTCCCACGGCAATAACGGTGCCGATCAGCGCCAGAATGGCGATCAGCGCGAACAGGGTCGTCCAGGATATCTTCCGGCTGCGGGCCGGTTTCGGGCGGGAATCGACGGACTCCGGCGGTATCACCAGCGAAACGTGCGGTTCTCCGCCGTGCTCCGAATCCGGGGCATGTCCCGCCGGCGTCTTACCCTGCCGGATACCCTGCTGCTCCGGACGGGTGCGCTGGCCGCGGAGGGGCGCCGGAAGTCCGGAAACGGGGTCCGCCTCCCTCGACTCGTAGTTCGTCCAGTCGAGCACCGGACGGGCCGTGGCGTCTCCCTCCGGCGCGAGTTCCCAGAACGGAGCGGGCTCCAGCGGCTTTCGACCCTTCCCGGCCTGGCTGGGACGGAACACTCCGCCCAGCGGGCGTGTGTCGTCCGGCACGAACACCGTACAGCACTGCCACGGCTCCGCGAAGTACCTTCGATTGGCGTCTTCGTCGCCCTCGGACAGCAGCAGGCCCAGCAGACGGTGGCTGTGATACCAGCCGATCAGGACTCCCGGGTGCCGTCGGAATTCGGGCTGGGCCTCGGCCCAGGCACGCAGCAGGTACGCACCCGGCGCCTCTTCGACGAATTCTTCGCCGGCCGGCAGCGCTCGATCCACGAGCGCATAGTGCACGCCCGATTCCGGACAGCGGTGAAGTCGTCCGAGCAGAAAGCCGAACCGGGACTCGCGCTGCTCGGCCGAAACATGGCGGAGCACTTCTGACAGGATGGCTCGCTCGAACACGAGCTCGTACGGACCGTCGGGCGCCGGACGTCCGGGAACATCGCCACGCCGCGGCACCCAGTACACGGCACGTTCGATCGGAAACGGGGCCCTGACGTGGATCTCCCTGCCGTCGGGCTCCCCGCTCGCGGAGTGCCCTCTGCCGGCGTCCCGCAGCGATACCGAGCGCCCGCTCATCGGCTCACCGGATCGCCAGGAGATCCAGGATCGGCACGCCCATGAGTGCGGACCGGCCCGTCCGTACCCGACCGAGGACTTCGATCATCTGCAGCGGCCGCAACTCCTCGACACGCGGAAGCAGTTCGGGCGGCACCGCGATGTACACGAATCCCTGCGAGCGGTCCTCGGGTCTCGCGAGGATGAACGGCTCGCCTTCATAGAAGTCGGTTCGAACCGCTTCGGCCCGTTCGAGCGAAACGAACTGCACCTGCCAGCGGACGCGCCGGCCGACGTACTGGGTGGGATTGGCCCGCAGGTCCGAAGCGCTCAGCGAATCGGACGCCGCCGCGGAGTCCGCCGGAAGCGTCGAAGGCTCGAAGATCCAGCCTTCCAGACGGACACGAGCCCAATCTCCGCGCCTGTCCAGCACCGAGAGGTCGGCGCCGGGGCTGAGAACGGCGACCGTGTCGCCCTCGGGTGAGACGAGCAGCAGGACCGGCGCCTCAGCGATCAGCAGCCGATTCGGAAGGACCGATCCGGCCGCTGCCTCCGGCGCAGCGGGAGCGCCTCCCGCCTCGGCGCCTGCGGGCTGCGTCGTCACACCGGGTCCGGCAGCGGTGGGACTCGCCTCGGTCGACGTCGAAGTCCCGGTCACGGACTCCGACCAGATCCAGGCTGTCCTGCGCACCCGGACCCAGTTTCCCCGCGATTCGAGACTGTCCAGCAGCATGCCCCGCTCGAGGATCGCTACCCGCCGTGAACCTGCGTCGGCCTGTTCCCGGAGGTTCTCCCCACCCGGCTTCGACACCACGAGATCGAAGCCGTCCCGCCGGTCGGACGAGATCGAGGGCTTCCAGATCCAGCCTTCCAGGGTGACCTGGCTCCATCGGCCCTGCTCGCCGGTCCGTCCGAGCACCGCTCCTTCCAGAACGGTCGCCAGCCGGTTTCCGGCCGTCGCGGCGGGCTCCTTCCGGAAATTCTCTTCGGGAACCGTGAGCCGGACGGACTGCCCGGGCAGCGGCAGCGGCGCCAGCAGAAACAGCAGGGCCGGAATGCCGAGCGGCAGTCGAAGCACGCGGAAGAGCGGACGATCTGGAAAAGGCAAGGCGTCGCCTCTACATTGGGCCGGCCGGAAAACGGGCCTCCATGCCATTCCGGAAGCCCCCGGCTCTCGGCCGCAGGGGGCTGAGAATCTCGCGTCGGAATATGGATGGCGCGTTGAACGAGTGTCAACAAAAACCGCGAACGGATTGACGATTTGAATCGCTCCCGACTGCCGGCCCACTTCGTCTTCGCGATCTGCAGCCTGGCGGCCGTGGTGGCTCCCTCCACCGCGCACGCGCAGGAGGAGCGGATCGAGTCCTCGTATCGATGGATCGACCGTTCGATTCGCGCGGGCCCCTACGTGGGCTACGTTTTCACTTCCCGGGGGAATCTGAGTCAGGCGCCCGGTCCTTCGCCGATCGTCGGCGGGCGCGTCCGGATCCGGATCAGCAGCCCGCTCAGTTTCGAGATCAGCGCCGGATACGGATCGTCGGACATATACGTCACCGATCCGAGGCTGGAGGTGCCCGCGATCGTCGATACGACCACCTCCAGCTGGCTGCTCGCGGAAGCGTACCTGCAGCTCGCGCTGACCGGCGCTCGATCGGTGAGCCGACTGCAGCCGTACGTGATGCTCGGTGGGGGCATCCTGCAGGGGCTCAGCGAGGAGGTCGCGGACATCTACGCGCTGCCCGGCCTCGAGCTGTATCGTTTCGACATCGGCACGACGCCGTCCATCGGCGTCGGTTTCGGTCTGGAATGGGACATCTCGGAGCATCTCGGCCTCAGCGCCGAAGTCCGGGATCACCTGTGGCGGTTCACATCACCCGAGGCGTTCTTTCTCCTCACCAACCTGGCGAACTTCGCCGACAGCGGCGTCGAGGCCCCCAAAGAGTCCTTCTGGACCAACAACATCGACGTGAGCGCAACGCTTTTCTACTACTTCTGATGCCGGATCCCGCCGCTCCCGCTCCGCCCGAGGCGGTCGTCGCGTTCGAACAGCCGGACGGGACGCTCATCGCCCGGTGGCTGTGCACGCCCGACCGGCTCGAGGACCTCGCCGTCGGATGGCTCTTGTGCGAGGGGCTGATCGAGCGAGCCGACGAGGTGCACACGCTGAGCCTGACGCCCGCCGGGAACGTGCGAGCGCGGCTCGGCGAAGCGGCCCTTGCCAGGATTGCGGCGTTCCACCGGGAGAGCGGTCCAGGACCGGCCCGGACTCCGGGGAATCCGATTCGCGCCGCCGTTCCGCTCCGGCCGGCTGACGGCACGCGTTCCCTGCTCGCGGATCCCGGCAGGTTGAGCCGATTGTTCCTCGAACTGTTTGAAGGGGCCCGGCTGAAGTCGATCCACGGAGGAGGGCTTCACACCGGCGGTTGCGTGGTCGAGGGCCGAATCACGGACATCGCCGAGGACGTCAGCCGGAGCGCGGTGGTGGACAAGCTGGTCGGCGCGGCGCACAGGGATGCGCTGCCGGGGAGACCGCCGGCTGGCGGAGCGATGTTTCTGTTGTCGGGTCGGATCTCCGCAACGATCGCCGCGAAACTGGTCCGGGCCGGGGTGGCGGCCGCTGCGACGATCTCACTGCCTACCAGCCTCGCTGTCGACATCGCGGAACAGGCGGGCCTGGCGATCGTCGGCCGGGCACGCCGCGACCCGCCGTTCCTCTACGGAGCTCGCTGATGGCGACCGGGAGCCGGGTCCTCGGAGTGATTCTCGCGGGCGGCGCGAATCGCAGATACGGCTCTCACAAGGCGCTGGCCCGGATCGCGGGCCGGACGATTCTGGAGCGGACCCTGGACGCGCTCGCACCGGTCGTGGAGCAGACGGTGATCGTCGCCAACGAACCGGAGCCCTATCTTGCGTTCGGCCTCGCGATCCGCCCGGACATCCGCCCCGACCGCGGAGTGCTGGGGGGCATTCTGACGGCCGTACACTGGGCCGGGGAGCAAGGTCGGGAGGCCGCTCTGGTCCTCGGGTGCGACATGCCCTTCGTGCCGTCGTCGCTCCTGGCACGAATCGCGGAAGAGGCGGACCCCGAAGGCGTAACGCTCCCGGCCAGCGAAGGCCGACGCGGATTCGAACCGCTGTGCGCCGCCTACGGAACCGGCACGCTGGACGCGATCGAGAGGGCGCTGGCGCGGGGTGAGAGGGCGGTCATTTCCTTCTTTCCCACCGTACCGGTGCGGATCCTCGACTTCGACATCGTCAGCCGTTTCGGCGACCCCGCCCGCATGTTTCTCAACGTGAACCGTCCGGAGGACCGCCAGCGGGCCGAGAGTCTCGCGAGCGGAGCCACCGGAACGACAGGACGCAAAGGTCAGCCATGAATCGTTCCGCATCGCTCCACGGAGTCGTGGCGATCGCCGCCCTGGCTCTGCTGCTCGACCCCGCAGCCGCCAGGCCGATCTTCGCTCAGCAGACCGCGCCGCCGGGCGCGGCGCCTCCCACTGCACCGGCGTCGGCATCGAAACAGGAGCTCGCTGCCCGGCTCCAGAGGATCGTCGACGACCCCGCTCTGGCGCGGGCTCACGTCGGACTTGCCGTTCAGGTTGCGGAGACGGGTGAGGTGCTGTTCGAGAGCGAGGCGGAGAAGCGGTTCGTTCCGGCCAGCAACACGAAGATCGTGACGGCGGCCGTCGCCCTGGACGCTCTCGGGCCGGACCACCGGTGGACCACCAGGCTGGTGGCCGATGGCCCGGTCGTGGACGGTACGTTGACCGGCGACCTGTGGATCATAGGCGACGGAGATCCCGTGCTGTCGCGCCAGGCGGTGGCCGGCTGGGTTCCCGCACTTCGCCAGGCCGGTATCCGGCACATCGACGGCTCGATCGTCGGAGACGACCGTGTGTTCGAACCGGGTCAGTGGGGCGACGGCTGGATGTGGGACGATCTCTATGCCGGCTGGGCGGCCGGTGTCAGCGGCCTGCAGCTCCATCCCAACACCGTGCGCGCATGGCTGATCCCGGGCCCCGAACTGGGATCGGAGGCCCGCATGCAGCTCAGGGGCTCCGGGCCCCCGCTGCCGATCGACACCCGGGTGCGAACCGGTGCGCCCGGGTCGGAGGTTCGACTCCGCTTCATTCCGCCTCCCTCCGGAGGCGATGTCCGGCTCGAGGGCTGGGTGCCCCTCGGGCAGGACACGGTCCCGCTGTACCTGGCAACACCGCACCCGACCCTCTACCTGCTCGAGTACCTCGCGGACGTCCTCGAGCGCGAGGGGATCTCCGTTTCCGGTGGCGTGCGGCGCGCCGAACCGGACGAAGGACCCGTCGCGCCGTCCTGGTCTGCGGAATTCGTTTCCGACCCGCTCTCCGAGGTCGTGTCCAGGATGCTCAAGCCGTCCGACAACCAGGTCGCGGAGACCGTGCTGCGCACGATCGGCAGAGAAGCCGGGGACGGAGGCTCGGCCGAGTCCGGCATCGAGGTGGTGCAGGCGACGCTCGCCGCCTGGGGCATCGAACCGGGGGCGATCGACCTCGTCGATGGATCGGGCCTGTCCTTCTACAACGAGCTCACGCCGAACGCGATGGTCCGGCTGCTTCGGGCGATGTGGAGACACCCGGAGTTTCCGACCTTCGAGGCCGCGATGCCGATCGCCGGTGTGGACGGAACGCTGCGCCGGAGACTGCTCGGCACGCCGGGGGAGAGCAACGTGAAGGCGAAGACCGGCTCGCTCTCTTCGGTCCGGGCGCTCTCCGGCTATCTGCGGGACGGCGCCGGCGAGACGCTGATCTTCGCACTGCTGCTCAACGGCTACGATGCTCCCGGCGACGTGGCGGTGGCCCTCGAGGACCTGCTCATCGAACAGCTCGTTCTCTATCGCCGCCCGGTTTCGGCCGGCTGGCCACAGTTCAGGGATGCCCCCTGATGGTTGAACAGCCCGGGACTCGGGCGCAGCCGGAGCCGGACTGGCTGTCGGTGGACGAGGCGCGGGAGCGCATCCTCTCCGCCTGCTCGCCCCTGGCGGTGGAGACTCTGCCGATTCGCGAGGCGCTCGGGCGAGCGCTGGCTTCGGATGTGACTTCCCGCGTGGACCACCCTCCCTGGAACAACAGTGCGATGGACGGTTTCGCCGTCCGTGCCGCCGATGTGAACGGCGCGTCGGAGCATTCCCCGGTCGTGCTGCCGGTCGTCGATGATGTGCCGGCTGGGGCCTTTCCGGCAGGCCCGCTGGCGCCCGGCACGGCGGTTCGCGTCATGACCGGTGCGCCGGTGCCGGAGGGGGCGACCGGCGTGATCCGGATCGAGCACACCGACGGCGGAGCCACGGGGAAAGTGGTGATCGTGTCCGACTCGGACGCGGAGCGGAACATCAGGCTCGCCGGCGAGGATCTTCGACGCGGATCGATTCAGCTGCGAGCCGGCGACGAGGTCACGCCCGCCGCCATCGGGTCGCTCGCCGCGATGGGCTGGCCGGAGATCCAGGTCCATCGCCGGCCGCGGGTCGCCATACTGTCGAACGGAGATGAGCTCGCCGATTTCGACCGGCTGAAAGAAGTGTTGAACGGTCGCCGGATCATGAACTCCAACGAGTACGGTCTCGCGGCGTCACTCGAGGCCGAGGGCGCCGATCCGATCCGGCTCGGGATCGCCACCGACGACGCCGGGCAGGTCAGGCGGCGGATCGAGGCGGCGCCCGAGTTCGACGCGCTGATCACCTCGGCGGGCGTCAGCGTGGGAGACCACGACCACGTGAAAGCGGCGCTCGAGGATCTGGGCCTCGAACGGGGCTTCTGGAGAGTCCGGATGCGACCCGGCAGTCCGATCACCTTCGGCACCCTGGCAGGCCGCCCCGTGTTCGGGCTTCCCGGAAATCCGGTCAGCGTGATGGTGACCTTCCACCTGTTCGTGCGACCGGCGTTGCGAGCGCTCGGCGGGCATTCCCGGCTGCGTCCTCTTCCAGCTCGAGCACGCGCTGCGGAGAGAATCACGTCACCCGGCGGGTTGACCTACTTCTTCCGCGTGCGCCTGGAGCGGGACGCCAGCGGTGAGCTCTCGGCCCGGCTCACCGGGCCCCAGGGGTCCGGAATCCTGGGATCCATGGTCGCCGCCGACGCTCTCGCCGTGGTCCCCGAGGACAGAACCACGATCGAGCCCGGGGAACTACTCGAGCTTCTTCCCCTCGGAGGATGGCTGAATTGAGCGGAACTCGCCTGCTGGTCGGAACACGCAAGGGCCTGTTCGTGGCCGAATCGGATCCGGAACGTGAGTCCTGGACCGTCCATGGACCGGAGATCGCCGGATACGAGATCTACCATGCCGTGCTCGATCCCCGCGATCCGCAGGTCGGCTGGGCTGCCGTCCGGCACGAAGTGTGGGGCACCCACATCCACCGCACCGAAGACGGCGGCCGGAGCTGGCGACCGGTGGCGGGCCGCCCGGTTTTTCCCGCCGGATCCGGGCGGGAGGTCCGGGCGATCTGGCATGTCGCACCGGGAGGAAGTCAGCGCCCGGGACGTGTATGGGCCGGTGTGCAGCCCGGCGGCCTGTTCCGGTCCGACGATTCGGGCGAGAGCTGGCACTGGGTGGAGTCGCTGGAACACCACCCGACCCGCTCGAGCTGGCAACCCGCCAAGGGGGGGCTGGCCCTGCACTCCATCCAGTCGGACCCGGAGAACGAACGGCGCCTGTACGTGGCGCTGTCGGCCGGGGGCTGCTACCGGACCGACGACGAGGGCGAGTCGTGGATCCCGATCAACCGGGGCGTTCGAGCCGATTTCCTTCCCGAACCGTACCCGCTGGCAGGACAATGCGTGCACTCGCTGCGCGCCCATCCGGTGCGCGCCGGACGGCTGTACCAGCAGAACCACTGCGGCACGTATCGAAGCGATGACGCGGGTGACAGCTGGACCGAGATCACGTCCGATCTGCCCAGCGATTTCGGGTACGTCATCGGGCTCGATCCCGGCGATCCGGACCGCGCCTGGGTGATCCCGGAGGAATCGAGCCACATGCGCACCACCTGCGATGCGCGACTGCGCGTATTCGAGACGCGTGACGCGGGGAACGGCTGGACCGCGAGGACCCGGGGGCTGCCCCAGCACCACGCCTACGTGACCGTTCTGCGGGAAGCCATGGCGACCGACGGCCTGGATCCGTGCGGCGTCTACTTCGGGACCGGCACCGGCCACCTGTACGCGAGCCGGGATGGCTCGGAGTGGACGCTGGTCGCCTCACACCTGCCCAAGATCCTCTCGCTGACCGCCGCGCCGGCGGACTGATTCAGGCCTTCGTCGGGCTCCACTCGAGGACTGCGGCTCCGCTCGCATACCCGCCGCCGACGGCCGTCAGGACAATGCGGGTCGGATCTTCGAGCGCGCCATGCTGGCCGCGCAACAGCTCGTCGAGAACGATCGGCACGGTGGAGGCGGACAGGTTTCCGAGCTTCCGGATCCGGTGCAGGACCCGTCCCTTCTGGAGCTGAAGCGCCCGGTCCAGGCCCTGAGTGATGCGCTCGTTCGCCTGGTGAGGCACGACCACGTCGACGTCATCCCAGTCCAGCGAAGTGCGCTCGAGGGCCCGATCGGCCACGTCCTGCATCGTGCGGATCGCATGCCGCAGCACGTTGGCACCGCCCGCCATGCTCAACCGGTGCTCCGGTCCGAGCGGATCTCCCCAGCCCAGACCGGTGATGTTGAGATGGTCCGCGGAGTACTCGCCCGCCAGCACGGGCGCCGCGAGCAACCGTCCCCTGGCCGACCGGGAGGTGAGGATCGCCGCCCCGGCCCCGTCCCCGAATAGAACCGCGACCTTCGGATCGTGCCAGTTGGTGATCCGGGTGAGTGCATCCCCCACCGTCACGAGCACCGTGTCGGCGGCTCCCGACGCGATGAACGCGTACGCGCTGGCCAGGGCATGCAGGAAGCCGGCGCAGGCCGAGTTCATCACGTAGCCGGGAAGATCCGGTCGCTCAAGACCGGCGGCGATGGTACACGCCGCATTGGGCACGTCCTCGCGCGCCGTCAGCGAGGCCGAGAGCAGCAGATCCAGGTCCCCGCGGTCGATTCCCGAGTGCTCCAGGGCCGCGTTTCCAGCCTCGACGTGCATCGCTTCCGTGCTCGCGGTCGGCGTGTCCGGAAGCACCCTGCGTTCGGCAATCCCCGTCAGCTGCAGCGCCCAGCGATCGAAGACTTCCACCGGGGTCAGTGCCGCCACTTCGTCCGGATCCATGCCGCGCAGCGAACCGCGGGCCTTGTCGACGTCGAACGCGTCCCGCACCGAGGACATTTCGAACATCTTCGCGTTCGTCAGGATCTCGGTGGGCAGGTAACGCCCGGTGCCGGCCAGATAGACCGGTCGAAGACTGTCGCTCAACGGCACCCCCGAATCTGTGCGTCTGGTTCAGATCGTTCCGGCGCGGAAGCCGGGCCCGTGTTTCTGCGCGGCCGGAAGATATGCGCACCGCGACGCGGCTTCAAACGCCGGGCCGCGGGGCCAGGATCAATCGGTCGATACCTCCCGGTCACGAAGGACGGCCGCTGACAGGAGGCGTCCGACATCATCGATGGCGTGCAGTCCAGAGAAGGCCGAGGCGCCGTCGCCGGCGGCGAACATCGGTACGAGCTCGGCCGTGTGTCCCCCCGAGGAATAGCGCAGTTCCCACCCCGTTGTCCCCTCGAGCACCGTCGTGCCCCCCGTCTCGTGATCCGCTACCACCACGATCAGCGCCCCCGGGGTGCGATCGACGTAATCGAGAGCCAAATGCAGCGCCTCATCGCAGTCCAGCACTTCGGACGCCACGCGGTCGAAGGACTGGTTGTCGTGGGCGAGCCAGTCGATCTGGGACGCTTCGACGAGCAGCAGGAAACCGTCGGGGTCGCGATCGAGCACTGCCAGCGCGGCGCCGGTCATCTGGGCGAGGGTCGGGCTCCGGCCCTCATCCGCGGCGGGCATGGCATTGTCGGCGAACAGGCCCACCATGCCGGACGTTTCTGGAGCCGCTGCCGCGACCAGATCGGCGGCGCTGTTCACCGCCTGCCGCTGGCGTTCCAGCTCGCCCAGATAATCCACCCCGTCCTCTCGGAGCGTCGGGTCGAAGTAGGCTCGGCCCCCGCCGAGCAGCACGTTCACCGACGATCTGGCCATCTGCGCCGCGATTTCCTCGTACTCCCCCCGGTCCGTGACGTGCGATGCGAAGGCGGCAGGCGTGGCGTGCACGATGCTGGAGGTGGCCACGAGGCCGGTGGACATGCCCTGTCGGGAAGCCCGCTCCATCACGGTCTCGAGGGCCGCGGAGTCCGGGCCCGTTCCGATGAAGCGGTTGAAGGTCAGGACCCCGGTTGCGAACGCGGTCGCCGAGGCGGCGCTGTCGGTGATCTTCCCTTCCACGTTCCGGGTGTCCACCAGTCCGGTCACGGGGAATCGCCACAGCGACATCGAGTCGCTCGACAGCACCCCGGCCGTCCAGTGCGAAATCCCCGTGCCGTCCGCGATCACGAGAATGACGCGCGGGGGTTCCCGGCCTGCCGACTCACGGCTCGGCGCTTCGACCGCCCGGGTCCCGCTGCAGGCGACAAGGACGACCATCAGGGTGGCGATCCGCAACGGGCGCGGGCCGGGGCACCGCCACAGGTGAGAGGCTGCCATCTGAAATCCGCTCCAGGGGCATTTCGGGACCGAGTTATCGACCGCGGATGGTAGATACGCGAGGGGCGACCCGCGCGCCAGCAGGTCGCCCCCCGTTCAGGCCGGTCCGAGCCGGGTCAGTTCGGTCGCTGGCCCCGCCGCATCCCGTCCGATCCCGTCGGCGGCGCGCTGCCCGGCGGCACCGGTGAAGCATCGGGCGGACGTCTCGAACCGTCGCCTCGCGACGGAGACATGGATCCTTCCGGACTTATCCGCATCTGCTCCATCGCACGGACCCTCACCTGCTGGAACGCAGTGGCCGGGTCCTCTCCCATCCGGATTCTCCGCTGTACGGCCGCCGAGAAATTGAGCATCCCCTGCTCGGGGGCGCCGCGGCGCATTCCCTCCTCAACCAGTTCGAGGGCCTGGTCGGCCGGAACGCCCGCTTCCATAAGGTCGCCGAGTACGAGGAGCGGCACCGCCAGCCGCCGACCTCCCTCGGGCGCCCCGTCGGCCGCCGCTTCCCGCGCCACTCCGCGGATCGCCTCGGGCGGGACGCCCCTGCGTACCGCCTCCGCCGCGGCCGCGAGGCCGGGTGCGTCCGCCGTCGCGACACCACCGGCACCAAGCAGCCCGCGCGCTTCACGAAGCCGGACCGAGTAGTCCTCGAGCACGCCGACGATCCGATCAGGCGGCACGCCCTTGGCGATTCCCTCGAGCGCCTTCCGGCGGATCAGCTGCGGCGGAATGCCTTCATCGGCGAGATCGCGCGCCATGGCGCGGATTCGATCGAGGTCACCAGGGGGAAGCGCTCGCTCGAGTCGCGCCTGTGAACGTTCCGCCTCCGCGCCCTCCGTCTGCTGCCCGGAAGCGGAGCCCGCGACGGGGCCCAGCCCGACGAGTCCTGCGACCACGAACAGGATTCCGGCCCGACTGATATTCGCGGTTGTCGACATTTTCATCACGTCCTTCCTGCTGTTCACCGTCCGCAATGCTCCTTCCCTTCCCTCTGATGACGATCCGTGCGGACCGGGGGTCACGGTTGCGGCACGAGGAGCGTCGCCTGTTCCACTCCCCAGTCATCGGTCGTTCGCCCGTCCGCCTGTTCCGGGAGATACCACTCACCATCCACAAGGAAACCGAACCTGTACAGGCCCGGCTGCACGGGGAGCTGCAGCACCCATTCACCATCGACCCGCTGCATGGGAACCGGCTGCCAGTCCGTCATATCACCCGTGAGCTCCACTGCGGACGCCTCCGCCGCCTCCAGTCGGAACCGGACCGTGGGAGGGGATCCGGCCTCGATCCGGTACAGGACGGGTTTCGGCCCGCCAAACCGGGTGACCGTCCAGGAGGCGATCGCTCCGGCGCTGCCCGCGGCCGGAG